>LDZS01003184.1_pt1 | contig 41800 bp, 44 predicted proteins | sample 615471 | NCBI WGS metagenome assembly LDZS01 (sample SAMN03408295, study PRJNA278302) | terrestrial metagenome | isolation source: oil reservoir sample K3 | place: USA: Alaska, North Slope, Kuparuk formation | collected 2013
GAGCTTACGAGCTTACTGCCCTGCGCTTCGACCTCCTCGAGCGCCCTTGCGCTGTCGCCGTGACTTACGTCTACACCTCGCACGGCATCGACTATCACATATACCCCGAAGCCATGTTTTAGAGCATCTGTAGCTGATGCCTTGACGCAATAGTCAGTTGCCAGACCGCACAAAAATATCCTCCTCGCTCCCGCTTCATTCAACGTGACATGAAGGTCTGTACCGCTGAAGGCGGAGTAGGCTTCTTCCTTCGGATTTGTGCCCTTGCTAACGACTATTGCTTCCGGCGGCATGATCAGATCTGGGTGAAAGGCGGCTCCGGGTGAGTTTTGAACGCAATGAGGAGGCCAGATGCCGCCATATCTCTTGAAGCTACAATGGTTTTCGGGATGCCAGTCGCGGGAGAAAACCACCTTTCCGCCTTTGCTTGAGAACAATTCGATAAGGCGATTCACCATCGGTACTATTTCGTCGCCCCCCGGCACGGACAGTGTACCCCCAGGGCAAAAGTCGACCTGAAGGTCGACTACGAGCAACGCGTCTTCGCGACCTATCTTCATTCCCTCGTCCCTCCCTTTGAAGCTATGTTCATAGTTGTGAACAGTTTGCTAAGATTATATGCTACAATTCTAAAATGATATGGGCGCTTCCATATTCGCAGCGGGTTTTAAACTTTTTCGCATAAATATTATAGGCTTTGCCGAAGCCTCAGATAAAGGTTAAAATTTTTTCAAGAGTGAAGATCCGAGGAGGGTCTAATATGAATGATCCCTTTAATGCGATCTTGCGAGCTCTGCCCTCGATGGACAGTTTATTGGCCAAGGGATGGATTAGCCTTTTTGAAGACGAATTAGGCAGGAGCGCCGTCAAGTCGATAGCCTCTGAGGCGATGGACGAGTTGCGCAAGGAGATAATCGCCGGACAAAGGATGGAAGTGGAAGAAAATGCCATAGAAGAAGAAATAAGGCGACGCCTCGAGGCGCGCGTCAAGATGAAGCTAAAACCTCTGGTAAACGCCACCGGTGTCGTCGTGCACACTAACTTGGGAAGATCCCCTCTGGCGCAGGAAGCGATAGAAACAGTGGCTAGCATTGCCCGCTCTTACAGCAACTTGGAATACGACTTAGCCGGGGGAAGCCGCGGCCACCGTGGTGATCACGTGGAATGGTTGTTAGAGCGAATAACAGGTGCTGAGTCAGCGCTCGTAGTAAACAACAACGCAGGCGCCGTTCTATTAGCGCTTTCCGCCCTGGCCAAGGGGAGAGAGGTCATAGTTTCAAGGGGAGAACTGGTTGAAATCGGGGGGTCCTTCAGAATACCTGAGATATTGGAGCTTTCCGGCGCAAAATTGGTGGAGGTAGGGACGACAAACCGCACCTACCCGAAGGATTACCAGTCGGCCATAACAGACCAGACTGCTCTCATTCTCAAGGTTCATCCCTCAAACTATCGCATCGTGGGCTTTACCTCCTCCGTTCCGCGGAGCACCCTCACAGACTTGGCTCGCCAAAGTGGGCTATACCTCGTCGAGGACCTCGGAAGCGGCGTGCTCGAAGACCTGACAGAAAGCGGCTTGCCGGGAGAACCAACGGTGAGCGAATGCATAAAAGACGGCGTAGATCTCGTTACCTTCTCCGGGGATAAGCTCCTCGGAGGGCCCCAGGCGGGTTGTATAGTGGGGAGAAGAGATCTCATAGATCGCATGAGATCCTACCCTCTTTTGCGGGCATTGCGCACAGATAAAATGACGCTGGCAGCTTTGGAAGCGACGCTTTCGCTCCACATGCGAGGAGACTGGTCCTCTATCCCCGCGCTCGCCATGGTGACCGCCTCAGCCGAAGATCTCCTCTCTCGCGCCGAGGCGCTCGCTGAAAAGCTCAAAAAGGAACTACCGTCATGGTGCGTTTCTGTGAAGAAAGTTTACGACGTCGTCGGAGGGGGAGCCTTTCCGGAGCACCCGCTTGAGGGATACGCCGTGGCGGTGGCGTCACCACATATGAGTGAAGAAGAGCTTTGTGATTTCTTGAGAAGCTTCAAACCTCCCATCATATGCAACGTCTCAGGAAAGTCCTTGCTGTTTCATGTGAGGACGCTATTGTTAGGCGACGAAGACCATATAGAAAGGGCCCTCGTTGAAGCTTGGGGTGGTGAAAGGTGAACAACGCGATCGTCGAAGTGCCGGTGGTGCTGGGCACGGCTGGCCATGTGGACCACGGAAAGACGGAGTTGGTGCGCGCCCTTACCGGCGTCGACACCGACCGACTCTCTGAGGAGAAGCGAAGGGGCATTACCATAGAGCTTGGCTTCGCTCCATTGATCTTGCCCGATGGCCGCATCGTGAGCATAGTCGATGTCCCGGGACATGAGCGCTTCATACGTCAGATGACTGCTGGAGCTGCAGGTATCGACGCCGTCATCTTTGTGGTGGCTGCAGACGAAGGTGTGATGCAGCAAACCAGAGAACACCTGGAGATATTGGAGTTGCTTGGCATCAGCGACGGAATCATCGTCCTCACCAAGGCTGACCTTGTGGATGAGGACATGCTCTCTCTGGCCAAGACGGAGGTAGAGGAGCTCGTCAAGGGCACATTCCTCGAGGGGAAATCGATTGTAGCCGTCTCCGCGGTAAAAGGGTTACACCTCGACGAATTGGTAAGAGAAATAGAAACGCTTGTGAACCGCATTCCTCCGAGGAGCGCCGGCGGATCGCTCTTCATGCCGATAGATAGAGCTTTTCCGATGTCTGGCTTTGGCACCATCGTAACCGGTACCATCTATGAGGGCGCTGTCTCCCTCGGCGACGTTGTAGAATTAATGCCTAAAGGGATACGCGCAAAAGTGCGATCGCTACAGGTTCATGGCAAATCCGTCCAACGGGCGCAAGCTGGTCAACGCGCGGCAATAAACCTCGCCGGCATTCCGATCGCCGAAGTAAATAGGGGAGATGTGCTCTGCGGCGCAGAACTCTTGCGCTCGACCAAATGTGTCAATGTCTCTCTCGAATTGCTCGCCTCCGCCCCGATCAGCCTTAGGCACTGGCAACGGGTGAGGCTTCATGTCGGTACATCGGACCTCTTGGCCCGCGTTTCCCTTCTCTCTAAGGTCGAAATACATCCTGGAGACGAAACCTTCGCTCAGCTCCTCTTAGAGGACGACGTGGCGGTTAAAGCGGGGCAGAGGTTCATCGTCCGATCTTATAGCCCTTTGAGGACCATCGGAGGCGGCGTAATCCTATTTCCCTATGGCAAGAGGCCGAAGGGGAAGGCCGGCCGTTTCAAGACATTACAATTTCTTGAGCATTTGAAGGCAGACACCAGTATAGAAGGGCGAGTTTTAGCCATCATCGAGTCTCTCAAATCTGTACACCTTGAGGAGTTGGCCATCCTAACGCAGGAAGGTAGAAGGGAAATAACCTCCGTCGGTAAAGAGCTGCAGAGGAAGGGCAAGTTGTATTTCTTCGAAGAAGAGGGAGGTTTCTTTTTGTCTGCCTCGGCCCTTGGCCAGCTCGAAGACGAACTTAAACGGACTTTAGAAGACTTTCACAGGAAAAATCCACACCTTCGCGGCGTTTCGCTCGAAGAAACAGCGGAGAGACTCTCTTTCAAGTTAGGCGCAAATCTGTTGCGAGCCATTGTTAAAGAAATGCAAAGCAGAGGAGAGATTGCAATTGGGCCCGACGACAAGCTGCGGCTCGCTAAATTTTCCCCTTCTGCCGACGAGAATCTCCAGAAGATATGCGACCGTATCATCAGCCTCTGCCTTGAGCGCGGCTTTCAACTGCCGACGGTTGGCGAACTCGCTGAGGAAGTGGGCGCTAAAGGAGAAAAACTGACGAAAGCGTTGGAAATGCTGAAAGAAGGAGGAGCATTGCAGTTCGTCGGCGGAGAATTCGTCCTTGTGCGCCAAATTGAGGAAGAGTTCGTGAAGCTCCTTCTGGGGTTGGAGGAGATAACGATTTCGTCGGTAAGAGATTCGGCTAATGTAAGCAGAAAGTATCTTCTTCCTTTATTAGAATATATGGATGCAAAAGGGATAACACGTCGAGCTGGCAATAAACGCATATTGCTAAAGAACCAAAAATTGACTTGAGTGTTATGATAAGATGAAGGGGTCTTGTATATAAATGAAAATAATAGTATAATTTATGCATTAATTTTCGGGAGTGAGGACCATGCCTTCAAACCTAGTGAATATCAGAGAATGGGTGACGCTTCACAAGGGGGCAAGGGTGCGCTGTCGAGAGCTCAGAAGTCGCAGGAAGGTCGAAATCAAACAGGGCGTCATATTGGAAACCTATCCGCGGCTTTTTACCATGTTCATCGAATCTCAAAACAGTACGGTTTCTTTCAGATATAGCGATTTACTCACCCACGAGGTGGAGATAGAGCTTCTATCTGCCCCTGAAGTGACCATATGAATTTTACCATATGAGTTGATCTTGGCGATCTTGTTCGATCGTGGGAGCGAAAGCGAGAGATGTCTGGACAAGAATGTAATTTACCCAGCCCCGCTAAAGTCAACATCACGCTGAGGATTGTGTCCAAGCGGGCCAATGGTTACCATGATCTCGTCTCTACGTTCATAAGGATCGATGGAGTTGAAGAGATTTCCATAAAATTTCGTGACACCTGCGATGGAAAAGACGTGGTTCAAACTTACAACATTCGTATTGACGGCGAAAACCTGATCAACTCTACTCTCTCTTTTCTTAGGAAAAGGAATCTGCCTATACCTCCGCTCGAAGTGAAGGTTTGGAAACGAATTCCCCCGGGGAGCGGACTCGGCGGGGGGAGTGGCAATGCTGCATCTATCCTCCATTGGGCTAAAAGCAGGTGGGGTGGCGATGTCACTCCGATGGAAACGAGCGCTATAGGAGCCGATGTGCCGTTTCTTTTCAGCGGTTATCGTGCAGCGCTCGTCCGCAAAATTGGAGATGACTTCACGCCAATTGAACCTCTTGAAGGATATGCCTTTCTGTTTTTGATTCCTAATTGGAGAGTCCCGACAACTTATGCCTTCAGCAAGCTGGACCAGCACTATGCCAGCTCAGGATGGCCGATGGACGAAGGCGCGGCCATTGACGAGACGTTAGAGCTGTTGAACAGGCTCAAAAGAGGCGATAGGGTTGGTCTTTTGCCAAACGACTTCCTTCCCGCTTTAGCAGAACATAGCAATGCTTACGAAGAGATTTTTCGCTCTGTAGAAAATACCGGCGCCTTGGCCTGGGGTTTGAGTGGCAGCGGCTCAGCGGCATTCGCTATATTCGAGGGCTCATGCGAGGCGCAAAGATCGAAGCAAAAGCTCTCCTCTTGTGGGTTGATAGATCGCATAATGGCCTTTGCCTGAGCGAGGCATGCGTACCTCCGCGGCAAGGCAGCAAATCATCCCCGCGGTGGTTAAGACTCCTCTTTATGTTTTGCGTTAAATCTTGGTCCATCTTTTACGCCATCCGGCCCGAGATTAAGGCGTCCTCCAAGGGGTGCTGGGATAGCGCGCGAACCTCAACTCGGAGATTTGACCACCTTTATCTTTTGCGCTACAATCCCACATAATTGACAGGAGGTGAACTTGCGTGCAAGTTAAACTCAACCGTGACGATTGCATAGGGTGTGGCGTCTGCGCACAGATATGCCCCGATGTCTTCGAACTTGACGAAGATGCCGGCAAGGCCAAAGTCATCAGGCCCGCAGGGGCGGAGTGCGCAAAAGAGGCGGCGGATAGCTGTCCGGTCTCTTGTATAAAAGTCGAGGAGGATAAGGAGTAAATATCGTGTCCCACCGCTTGCTTTTGTCGAGTCTTCGTATATAATTTCGATGGGGCCCATAGCTCAATGGTAGAGCCACCGGCTCATAACCGGAAGGTTCCTGGTTCGAGTCCAGGTGGGCCCACCACTCTTGGTTTATTCGATGAAGGCCACCTACCTCTGGTTTGGTGGCTTTTCTTTATCGAGCGGAGGTAGTGCGCGTTGAACGATGTCAAGGTATATACGGATGGGGCATCTCGGGGCAATCCTGGAGCTGCTGCCGCCGCTTTTGTGGTATATTGGCCCGAAGGGCGCGTCGATCACATGGGCTTATATTTAGGCAGGACTACAAACAACGTGGCCGAATATGTGGCATTGGTGGCGGCCTTGCGCTACATCTTAAATAGAGGAGTCGAGAGTTTTGCTCTTTTCTCCGACAGTGAATTATTGATAAAGCAGATCAAAGGGAGATATGCAGTGCGGTCGGCCCGTTTAAAGCGCCTTCATGAGGAAGCGATGTCGCTGTTATCTCGCTTTGACTCATATCGCGTGAATCATGTGCCTCGGGAGGAAAACTTCGAGGCCGATCGTTGGGCGAACGAGACGCTGGATGCGGCAAGGGCTACCATGACGGCATTTTAACGATAGACGAGGTGACATCTTTATGATGAAGCGTATTTTCAGCGGAATGCGACCAACTGGCAAACTACATCTGGGACATCTGGCTGGCGCCCTCACCAATTGGGTACGCCTTCAAGATGAATACGAATGTTTCTTCTGTATCGTCGACTGGCATGGCTTAATGTCAGAGTATGCCGATAGTAAGATGATTAGGGAAAATTGCATTGAAGTCTTGCTCGATTGGTTAGCTGTCGGCATCGATCCGAGGCGTTCGGTAGTCTTCATGCAATCTCATGTGCCAGAACACGCCGAATTGCATTTGGCCCTCTCCATGATTACGCCTTTGGGCTGGTTGGAGAGGAACCCCACATATAAAGAACAGATTTTAAACATGCAAAACAAAGATCTCGGCACTTACGCCTTCTTGGGTTATCCTGTCCTCATGGCCGCAGATATCTTGCTTTATAAGGCAGAAGTGGTCCCTGTGGGTGAAGATCAATCTGCCCACCTGGAAATAACCAGGGAGATCGCAAGGCGGTTCAATAGCTTCTTCGGAGAGGTCTTCCCTGAACCGCAAATGCTCCTTACGCCCACACCGAGGGTCCCTGGCACAGATGGACGGAAGATGAGCAAGTCTTACGGGAATGCCATAAACATTTCAGACCCTTTTGATCTCATATGGGAGAAGCTCAGGACGATGGTCACCGACCCGGCTCGTTACCGTCGCACTGACCCGGGAGACCCGGATAAATGTCCGGTCTGGGATCTGCATAAGGTCTTCACGCAAGACCTGAACAAGAGGAATGAATTAGATCGGGGTTGCCGTACTGCTGGGATCGGTTGCATAGATTGTAAAAAGGTTTTGTTTGAGAATATCAAGAACGCCCTTTCTCCGATTCAAGATAAAAGGCGCTATTATGAAGCTCACAGGGAAGAATTCCTGGATGTATTGTATGATGGTGCTAAAAAGGCAAAAAGCGTGGCAAAAAACGTAATGGAGGAGGTTAAAGTATCGGTTGGCCTCACGCTGTGACGGATGCTTTTAAGGTAGAAATCGAGGGGTTTTCGGGTCCGCTCGAGCTGCTCTGTTCTCTTCTTGAGAGCGGAGAACTCGACGCTTCCCTCATCAGCGCGAGGGAGATAGTATCTGCTTATTGGCAATTTCTCCACAAAAGCGGACGCACCTCTCTCGATGCGATCGCGGAGTTTCTAATTTTGGCAGCGCATCTTTTGTTGAGCAAGGCTAAAGCCTTAATCCCCCCCGCTGGTGATGTTGAAACCGAGGAAGACGAAGAAGAGATATTGCCTCCGACGGAGAGCCTCCTTCCTTATCGTATGGCAGTCGATCTTCTCGCCAAGAAGTTTGCCGAGCGTCAGAGGTTCTTCAATCGCCCGCCTGAAGAGGGTACTCCCGTATTTGAAGTGGGGGACGTATACTTATTATCGGCTATGTGGTGGGGGCTATATGCGAAAAAGAGCCAGTTAACCTGTTGTATAGAGGACGAATTGGCGTGGGAGGGGATCCCCACGCCAATTCCGGAGGAGGAGCAGGTGGAAAAGCGCATTGCCGAAGTTTGCTCTATCCTGGAGGAGAAAGGGGAGCTTTTTTTAGGCGATTTATTGGCGGGTAGGCGTAGCCGTTCGCATCTCGTGGTTACGCTGCTCGCGCTGTTGGAGTTGTGCCGTTTGGGTCGAATAAGTTTGAGCCAGGAGGGCCGTTGGAGTGATGTGGCCATCGCCTTGCGATGATGAGAAGCACAGCTTGACGAGAAAACTTGAAGCCTTGCTGTTCATGTCGCCACAGCCCGTTTCAACCCGGGAGCTCGCCTCGTTCTTGGGCTTTCCGCTCGGCGAGGTTGAATCTGCCCTTGAGGAATTATCCGAACATTATGCTGCAGGTCATGGCTTATCACTTTTGCGTTCGGCTGGTGGTTGGCAGATGGCCACAGCCCCAGATTTGTGCGAGGCGGTAGGGGGATTTCAAGTGAACGCCGAACGCCTGCGCCTTAGCAGGGCAGCCTTGGAATGCCTGGCCATAATAGCCTACAATCAACCAGTCACTCGCCCCGAGATAGAGGAGATTCGCGGCGTTCGAAGCGACCGCGTTATTGATACGCTTTTGAGGTGTGGTCTCATAAAATCAGCGGGAAGGAAGAAAGAGGCTGGAGCTCCAATTCTATACCGAACCACGAGCCTATTTCTCGATCTCTTCGGACTAAACGCTATAGGAGACCTACCTCCCTTGAGCGAACATGACAGCGATATTGAGGTAGTAAAATTAGATGAGCACGAACTGCCTTAAAGACAGTTCCTCGGATGAAGCTATGCGAATAAACCGCTATCTGGCGCGCTGCGGCCTTGGGTCGCGCAGGAAAGTGGAGAGTTTGCTCTTTCGAGGCCGCGTGTGTATAAACGGGGAGAAGGCGACTTCGCCAGCGCTCAAGGTTCTCCCTGGAGACGTGGTAACTGTAGACGGTTCGGTCGTTCGACCTGCAGGTTTGGTGTATGCGGTCATGCATAAGCCACGAGGGATAGTATGCGCCGCCTCTGACAGGTGGAATAAGACGGTTTTGGATCTCCTCCCGGTTGACATCAAGGCATTGAGGCCCTTCCCGGTGGGAAGGCTCGATAAGGAGAGCGAGGGATTGTTAATCCTTACGAACGACGGAGATTTCGCGTTTCGCATCGCCCATCCGCGTTTCGGCATCTTGAAAGAGTACGAAACGTTGCTCGACCGACCCTTGGAGAGAGAAGACATGCTACGGTGGATAAGTGGGTTATGGGTAGATGGGTCGGTACGACGTCCCGTGCGGCTCGTATTGATCGATAGAGATCCGGAGGGGCAATGGGTTTCTGTAACCTTGGGGGAGGGTTTAAATCGGGAGGTTCGCAAGATGGTCGAAGTGCTCGGGTATTCCGTTCTGCGGCTGATCAGGAGGCGCATCGGCCGCCTGACTCTGGAGAATATCGCGCCTGGAGAGACGGCAATGAAGTCCAGAGACTCATTATGGCGCATGATCGCGGATGGAGGCTCAGTGTGAGAGAATTGAAACTCCGGAGGTGAAGGCTTGTCATGGATGAACGAACTCGAGAATTGATACAGACGCGGGTATTGAAGCGGATTAAAGACGTTCCTTCATTACCACAATTCGTCATCGAGACGCTTAAAAAACTCGATGATCCAAGCACGAGCGCTTCCGATGTCGCGGCTTCGCTTGCGAAAGACGAAGGCCTCGTTATGCGCGTTTTGAAGTTGGCCAACTCGGCCTTTTATGGTTTGCCTCGTAAGGTCTCGAGCGTTACCGAAGCGGTTGCCTTGCTCGGTTTTAAAGCTATAAGAGGGATACTGCTCGCCGCATCGGTTTACCCATTCGTAAGGGGAAGCTTTGCCGGTTATGCTCTGGACAGAGGGGAGCTGTGGCGTCATTCTTTGGGGGTGGCATATATTTCACGCTATTTGGCTCAGAGAATGAATAACGGAGATCCCGAGGAGTCATATGTGGGTGGAATGCTCCATGACGTGGGAAAGATTGTGCTGAACGAATATGTGCGATTCGGCTATAGCCTGATTGCCAAACTCACGGAAGAAGAACGTGTGCCCTTTATGGAGGCGGAGCGCACTGTCTTAGGCTTCGATCACGCGGAGGTGGGAGGGCTCGTTATCGCGCAGTGGAATCTCCCTGAGGCCTATGCTTGCGCTGCTCGCTTTCATCACGAGCCGGAGGCCTTGCCGCATGACGAGGCGGACCATAGATCGATCGTGGACAGGGTTCATTTGGCCAACGTCATTTGTCTGATGCTCGGTTTTGGCTTGGGCGTAGATGGGTTGCAATACCCGGTTGCCCCCGGTGTGTTGGAGCGCATGGGCATTAAAGATCTTGAACCTGTTATGTCTGAGGCTGTAGAAATACTTACAGCATTAGACGAGGAGATAAAGTTGGAATGAGAGCTGACTGCCTGATAATAGCAATCGATGGGCCAGCTGGTTCGGGTAAAAGCACTGTGGCCAAAGCGGTGGCCCAAAGGTTAGGCATAAATTATCTGGATACGGGCGCCCTATACCGTGCGATAGCCCTGTGGTTGGACAAACGCGGCGTGCCGCCGGAGGAATCAGAGCGCCTTAAAGAAGAACTAAAGAAGTTGCGCGTTAAGATTAAAGGCGGCAAGGTTTACGTCAACGGTTGCGATGTGACCGAAGCCATTCGCTCGTCGCGAGTCGACGCCATAGTTTCGGCCTATTCGGCACTCCCGACCGTTCGAGAGTGCTTGTTTTCCATCCAGAGAGCCCAAGTCAACTGCAGGGGCTTGGTGGCAGACGGCAGGGACATGGGCACGGTAGTCTTTCCAGAGGCTCAAATAAAGGTTTTTCTTACGGCCTCGCCCGAAGAGCGCGCCAGGCGCCGATGGCTTGAATCGTCCGACAAAGGAAGACTTTCTTACGAAGAGGTCTTAAAGGGAATAAGAGAGCGCGACGCCTTAGATTCCGGTCGATCCCTCTCGCCTCTCAGGACTGCTCCAGACGCTTGCGTGATCGACACCACCCGGCTTTCTGTGGATGAGGTAGTAGATCGAATAATTGACTTGGTGAAGCTTTTAAAACAAAACAATGGCGGTGCCTATGGATAGATTTTTTTACAGTTTTTCGAAAGCGTTTTGTTGGGCCTTTTTCAAGCTGTATAACCGCCTGAGTTGCGGCAATTCTCCCGAGCTGCCAGAAGGGCCTGTGATCGTGGCGTCCAACCACTGCAGCAATTTAGACCCTGTATTGGTAGGCGTTGCTTTTCCGCGGAGGTTGCGATACCTTGCCAAGGCAGAACTATTTAGCATACCCGTCTTGGGGTCAATCATAAAGGCTTTAGGCGCTGTGCCTGTGAGTAGGGATGACAGTCTGAAGCGCGCCGCGGTCCTAAAGAAATTCATAGAGTTTTTACAAGATGGCCAGAGCGTTCTGATTTTCCCTGAAGGAGGGCGTTCGCAAGGTGGCAAACTTCAACCGTTGGAAGGTGGGGTGGCATATTTGGCCATCAAATGTCACGTGCCGATCGTGCCCGCGTACGTGAAGGGTAGCCATCTGGCTATGCCTCCCGGGAGTAGCCGCATTAAACCGGTCCGCATATCCGTCTCCTTCGGTTCCCTCTTAGATCCCGCAGATTTTTTAGGCCTTTTGCCGAACGAGGCGAGGCGATGTTTGCTTGAACGATTGATGGAGGAGCTCAAAACGTTAGGAGGTGAAACGTGAAAAGACCTGTGGAGATTCAAGACAAAAACAGCAAGAGGGCGTTGTTGTTGATTTTGGGGCTGCAAGAGGATCGAGAAGTCGAACTGCTCGCCGGAGAGTTGGAACTGCTATTGAAGAATTTGGGCATTGCGCCGGCAGGGCGAATATTACAAGAACGGCGATCTCCCGACCCTGCCTATTTTCTGGGCCAAGGCAAGATCGAAGAGGCTAAGGTTTTAGCCGAGGCGATGGGCGCAAATCTCTTGGTTTGTGACGATCCTCTCACTCCAAGCCAGATGAGCAATATCGGCGAATTGACCGGTTTGGAGGTTTGGGATCGCCACCTCGTAATAATGAAAATCTTCGAGGCGAGGGCTCGCTCCGCAGAGGCGAAATTGCAGGTAGAATTAGCCCGTTGCCGGTACGAGATACCACGCCTGAAGGGTTTGGGGTTGCAGATGTCCCGCCCCGGGGGCGGCATAGGCACGAGAGGACCCGGTGAAACGGAGTTTGAGCGCCACCGCCGAAAGCTGATGCGGCGGGTACACAGCATCCGCGCTACATTAGAAAACATGCGCAGGCAGAGAGAGGACAGACGAAAGAGGCGAAAGAGGGTCGGGCTTCCGACTGTATCGTTGGTAGGCTACACCAACAGCGGCAAATCCACGCTCCTTAGGAGGCTGAGCGGCGATAAAAGCATATTGGTGGCCGATCAGTTATTCTCCACGTTAGATACTACAGTGCGCAAAATTGTCCTGCCGCACGGTACGAGCGTCCTCTTTTCCGACACGGTGGGCTTCATCAGAAAGCTGCCTCCTGATCTGATCGCCGCATTTCAGGCCACGTTAGAAGAGCTCAAAAACGCGGATATTCTCCTCGTGGTGTTGGATGGCACCGACGACAGGTGGGCCGAGACGCTTAAGGTGATAGACGAAACGTTGGCAGCTATAGGAGCCGCCAAGATCCCTCGAATAATCGCGCTTAACAAGGTAGATGTGCTCTCTTGGGATGTGACGCTCAAAATCGTAAATCGCCTCGAGGCCGAAGGAGAAAGGGTTATCCCCATCAGTGCCCTCAGAGGTGATAATATCCCCTCGCTTCTCGATGCCGTTGAGGAGGAAGTGCGCTATCTCCGCGAAGGACTGTTCGTAAAATCCAGTTAAAGCAGGTGGGATCGATGCTGTCGAGCATGACAGGTTTTGGAAGCGCTTCGGAGGAGCACGATTGGGGTTCGGCTACAATCACAATCTCAAGCACGAACGCTCGTCATAAAGAAATATCGGTCAGCCTGCCGAAGGAGCTTTCTCATTTAGAATATGCTATACAGGATATCATTCGCAGCTTCTTTAGGCGGGGGAGGGCACAGGTTCGCCTGACGGTCGTCTGGGCACCAGCTTTTGAGCTCGCCAGAATCGATGACGAAGTGCTTGAGAAATATTACCGCCATCTCAGCGAAGTGCACTACCGGCTCAAACTGCTGGAGGAGATTCGCCTTGAGCAACTCGTAAACCTGCCAGGGGTGGTTGTCGTCCCCTCTAAAGAGGAAGAGGTACGAAAGGATAGAATCCAGAAGGCTGTCGAAGACTTAGCAAAAGCAGCTGCACTGCAATGGCAGAAAATGCGATTGGCAGAGGGTGAAAATATCTATCGAGATCTTTTGAAGCATTTAGAAAAATTCGAGGAAATTATTGCTATCATTGAAAAACGGTGGCCTATCGCGAAGGATTCGACCGTTGACGCCATGAAAAGTCGTTTGCGTCAAGTCTTGGAAGGGCTTGAAGTTTTAGATGAAGGTCGCCTGAGCCAGGAGGTCGCGCTATTGGCAGACCGTTGGGACATCGAAGAAGAGCTGAGCCGTTCTCGCAGCCATGCGGAGAGATTTCGAGCTTCCGTCGGCGGGGACGAGGAAGTGGGGCGCAAACTCGACTTCCTCGTCCAAGAAATGAACAGGGAAGTCAATGCTATAGCCTCTAAGGTGAGAGACGCAGAGATGCGTTGGCTCGTCGTAGAGGCTAAGACTACCTTAGAGAAACTGAGAGAACAGGCTCAGAATGTGGAGTAGGTCATGGAATACAAACTGATCCACATCGGTTTTGGCAATGTCGTTATGGCTGAGCGCGTAATAGCCATCATCCACGCCGATTCCGCCCCTGCGAAGAAGCTAAAGGAGGAAGCCAAGATGAAGGGGCGCCTTGTGGATGCTACCCAGGGAAGGAGGACTCGAGCCCTGATAGTAACAGATAGCGGCTACGTCGTCCTCTCGGCGATCTTACCAGAGACAATCGCTCGTCGATTTGAAGGAGAAACGGATGGAACGAAGGAGAGGACACCTTTTCGTCATTTCCGGCCCTAGCGGTGCCGGCAAGAGCACGCTCAGGAAGAAGCTCTTAGAGCGCTTTCCTGACCTTGTCTACTCGGTTTCTTACACCACGCGCCTTCCACGCCCAGGCGAGAGGGAGGGCTGGGATTACCGCTTCGTGGACGAGGACAAATTCAGAAAGCTCGTGCGAGAGGGGAAATTTCTCGAGTGGGCTCAGGTTCACGGAAATCTATATGGCACAAACCGGGAAGATGTGGAGAAGGCTTTGGAAGAGGGTTGCGATGTAATATTGGAGATAGATGTTCAGGGGGCTTCTCAGGTCAAGAGGCAGATGCCGGAGTCAGTGTTGGTCTTCGTCATGCCGCCTTCTGAAACTGCCTTGGAAGAACGCCTCTTGTCCCGCGGATCGGAGGCCCCGGAGGCTATAAAGGTACGTTTGGGCAATGCTCAAAAGGAGATGGCGAGCGCTGCCGATTATGATCATGTCATAGTAAATGATGATATAAATAAAGCTGTTGATAAGCTTGCGAGCATAATAGCACAATATAGAAGACCAGAGAGGTGAAGATATATGATTTATTGTGATTTGAGAAAAATATGCAAGGAGCGGAAGATACCCAACAAATATATCCTCGCCCTCGTCGTAGCCAAGCGAGCCCATCAGCTAAGCGTAAGGAAAGACAAGATTTTGACGGGAGAGTACGAGAGAAGAAAGCTGATTTCCATAGCGCTCAAAGAAGTAGCAGAGGGAAAGGTCACCTTCAGAGTTCCCATATTTGCGCTTAACCCGGGCCCAGCGAACGAGGGAGGCGGCATTCCCAGTGACGGCACTGTGGAAGAGTAATCGCCGCGTGCTCTTCGGCATATCGGGTGGGATATCAGCGTATAAGGCCCCTCAGATTGTGAGGGCCCTTAGGAGTTATAATTGCGAAGTAGAGATAATCTTAACTGAAGCGGCAGAGAAGTTCGTCGCTCCCCTGGTCCTGTCAACGTTGGCAGAAAGGAAGGTTTGGCGCCAATCGGACTTCTTGAATCCGGAGGAGGGATGGAAAATTCCTCACATCAAGCTGGCCGATTGGGCTGAAGTGGCCGTTGTTGCGCCCGCCACTGCCAACGTATTGCGCCGCGCCGCTTTGGGCGAAGCCGAAACCCTCCTCGGCGCTGCACTGTTGGCCACGCGTGCCCCCGTTCTCATTTTTCCGGCGATGAACGTTCATATGTGGGAACATGAAGCCACTCAGGAACATGTCGGGCGGTTGCGAGAGCTCGGATATTTCGTCTTTGAGCCGGAGGAGGGGGAGCTGGCCTGTGGATATGAGGGCAAAGGGCGATTGCCCAGCGTCGATGTAATCTTAGAAGAGATATGGCGATCCCTTTGCCCCAAAAAGGATTTGAAAGGCAAACACGTCCTCGTGACCGCTGGTCCTACATGGGAGTTCATCGATCCCGTGCGGTTTCTGAGCAACCCGAGCAGCGGCAAGATGGGGTACGCCATGGCCAGGGCCGCTTGGTATAGGGGGGCGGAGGTTGTGCTCGTCTCTGGCCCGGTCGGTTTGCCTCAGCCTCACTGGGCACACCTTGTTTCGGCTACCTCTGCTGAGGAAATGGGCCGAGCAGTGATGGAACATCTCTCGTGGGCAGATGTGATTGTAAAGGCGGCAGCAGTAAGTGATTTTAGAGCAGAAGAGCGAAAATCTCAAAAAATAAAGCGCCAGGGGAGAGATAAGCTCGACTTGCAACTCGTGCAAAATCCTGATATCGCCGCTGCAGTTGGCCTGAACAAGAGGCAGGATCAACTGCTGATCGGTTTTGCTGCGGAGAGCGAGGACCTTCTGGAGAATGCGCGGTCCAAGATGGCCCGCAAGGGCCTTGATATGATCGTCGTAAACGACATCACGGCGCCTGGAGCTGGCTTCGCTTCGGACACCAATGTCGTCAAAGTCTTGGATCCAAAAGGCGCGATAGCGGAGCTTAAGGGGAGCAAGGAAGCCGTAGCAGACGCCATTTGGGAAATAGCGACAACGCGACTTCCTTCCGCGCGATGAGTTTATTTGTGGATGTGGCCCTTCCGGGTCTCTGGTGGAACGACCTTACCTATCGCACAGAGCGCCCGATAGATCCCGGCTGTAGAGTCGTAGTGCCCTTGAGAAAGACAGAGCGAGTCGGCTTCGTGGTATCGATGGCCGATCGTCCTCCCGAGGGCGAAGCGCGCGAAATCGAGGCCGTTTTGGATAACGTGCCACCGTTGGGTCCCGAGCTATGGGAATTGGCCAAGTGGGCTTCGACTTCGTACCTGTGCAGCTTGGGAAGAGTGCTCAAACTAATGTCGCCGGCAGCGCTCATGAGGGGAGAGCCTGTGAGCGCATTCATCCAGGTGGCGCCAAAGGCAACCCGCAGCAAATTGGCATTTTGCTATGTCCCGAGGGATGCCGTCAGATGGGGGCAGTACGTCGAACTTTTAGAAAAAACCGAGGGCAACGCTCTGGTTTTATTCCCAGAACAAGTGCAGGCTCGCCTCTTCTGGAAGGCCTTGCCGGCAGGGTTGAAAGAAAAGGGATTGCTTTGGCCCGCTGGAGGCGGGAAGAAGGCGTGGGAAGCGTGGCTTTCTGTCCGCCTAAGAGAGGTTTCATTGGTCGTGGGATCTCCGGCGGCAACCTTCGCTCCCTTTCCCTCTCTCGACCTGATCGCGATTGACGACGAATGCAGCGGTGCCCATACGTGGCAGATGGCGCCATACTTCAACTCGAGGCATATCGTCGCCAAAAGGGCGGATCTCACAGGGGCGTCTTTTGTCTTGGGCGGGCGCATGCCGTCCAGCGCGGTCTACGCAAGGCATTCCCCACCACCTCCAAAGTTTTCAAAGCGAAAGGTTCGCCTCGTTTCAATTCACAGAGCCCATCTGTTCGATCATCCGGGTATTGCTGACGCATTGCCGATAAATCAGTTGCTCATCCAACGCACACTGGAAGAGGTAAGGGCAAAGCGGACGGTTCTATGGGTTTTAGACCGCAAGGGGTATGCCATGGAGGCGTTTTGCGAGGAGTGCGGGTGGTCTTTCTTTTGTCCCAAATGCGGTGCTGCTATGAGGCTGAGCGGCGAGGGGGAGCAACTGCGTTGCCCGTTGTGCGGCGAGAAGCTCGCTCTGCCCGGTGCTTGCCCGCGATGCAGGAGTTCGCTGATTTTGGGGCGCCGACCGGGATTGGATATCCTCTTCCATACGGCAAATGCCTTACTGGGCGAAGACCACCCTACATTTTTGTGGCATAAAGAGCTACAGGGGAGGCGCAAGCTGACCGAGATGCTTTCAGCCCTTAAGGATGGAGGTCTTGTAGTGGGATCGAGATTGGTCCTCTCCCTGTTAGATATACACCAGGTTTCTTTGATCGGTTGGATGAATGCAGATGCTGAGGCCTCCAGGCCCTCTTATGACGCTAAATTTCAAGCCTTCAGGATGATTTGGGATTCATGTTGGCGCGGAATCGAGCCCGATGAGAGGGAAATTATAGTCCAAAGCCGCATTCCAGGTAGGGGATGGCAGAGAGGACTCGTCAGGGGGTGGAAGGTCTTTTGGGATGACGAACTCAAGGAGCGGCGAGAACTTTCTCTGCCGCCATATGTGTATCTGGTCGAGATATCTCCCCCCCGCGGTCGTAAGAAAGAGTTAGAGGTGGCCTTGCAAAAGGCGGCTTTAACGGTATATGATCCTGAGGCCGACAAGGACATCTTATGGGTCAAGGTTGAGCGGCTGTGCCATTTGCAGGAGGTTTTGCGGCCATTTATGCATATCGGTCAGTCGGGCAATGGTTTCCCAGAGATCGAGATATGGCGGGAGTGAGGAAATGTTGAGAACTGTGGCCATAGTAGGCCGTCCCAACGTGGGCAAGTCCACGCTATTCAACAAGATCGCGGGAAGGCGCATATCCATAGTAGACAGCACACCTGGCGTCACGCGAGACAGGCTTTATGCCGACGTGGAGTGGAGAGGTGAACGCTTCCGGATAGTCGACACAGGAGGGTTGTCACCGCGTCCAGACGAACCGCTTGCCGAAGGGATAAAAAGGCAGGTTACGCGGGCACTGGAGGAGAGCGGGCTGTTCCTCTTCGTCATCGACGGCCGTCAGGGCGTCACGTGGGATGACAGAGATATCGCCCTCTTATTGAGAAAGACAGGGCGCCCCGTCATATTGGTCGTCAATAAGTTAGATGATCCAAAGCACGACTCAGCCTTATATGAAGTTTCAAACCTCGGCTTTGAGCATGTGGTAGGGGTAAGCGCAGAACACAGCAGGAATCTCGGTGAGCTTTTGGATGCCATAATCTCGCTTATGCCAGAGGACGAACATGCAGAGGGTGAAAGAGACGATGAGATCGCCGCGGCCATAGTAGGCCGCCCCAACGTGGGCAAGTCCACTCTGCTAAATCTCATGGTTGGCCAGGAAAGATCGCTGGTTTGCGAATCTCCGGGCACCACCAGAGACGCGATCGACAGCGCTATCGTCTTCGGCGGCAGGCATTTTCGCTTTATAGACACCGCCGGCCTCAGGCGGAGGAGCAGCATAGACTCTCCAGTGGAGTTTTATTCGACGCTCAGGGCACAGAGAGCTATAGATAAAGCTCATGTAGTCTGCCTGGTGATGGATGCCGCAGAGTATGCTACAGATCAGGACAAGCGCATCGCAGGAAAGGTTGTAGAGAAGGGCAAGGGCCTCATCTTGATCATCAATAAATGCGACCTCATAGACGGAACAATGTTGAACCATTTAACTGCTGAAGTCAGGGATGTTATGCAATTTGTCGATTACGCGCCATTGCTCTCCGTCTCCGCTAAAACTGGGATGAACGTCCACAAAGTTTATCCAGCTATTGTAGAAGTTCATGAAAACTGGCAAAGAAGGATCCCTTCGGCAGAGTTGAATCAAATGTTACGGGATCTTCTTGCTTTCCAGACGCTCCCGAGCAAGGTAGGGAGGGAGCTCAAGATCGTCAAGTGCTCTCAAGTGAGCACGGCTCCTCCTACTTTCGTCTTTTCGGTCAACGATGTCGATCTTGTCTCTAAGGCCTTTGAACATCATATAGATAAATTATTCAGAAAGGCTTGGGAATTCGAGGGAACGCCTCTGCGCTTTCTCTGGAGGAGAGTTGGCAAACGGTCGACATTGCGGTAAGGACTTGACTTGACAGGGGCGAGCAGGTAATAATGGGAGCCAGTGAGCGCACTTGCTCCGAGTAGGCTAAAACACGAGCGAGGAGGTGTACTTGATGACGAAGGTGGATTTGATCGATGCGGTATCAAAGGCGACTGGACTTAGCAAAAAGGCGTCTGGAGAGGCGGTAGAGGCTGTGTTCGACGCTATATCGTCTGCCCTCGCCAAGGGCGAGAAGGTGCAACTTGTGGGTTTTGGCACCTTTGAGGTGCGTAATCGTGCTGCTCGCCAGGGGCGCAACCCTCAGAACCCCAGCCAGGTTATTGAGATTCCGGCAAAGGCGGTTCCAGCGTTCAGGCCAGGCAAAGCCCTCAGGGAGGTAGTAGGCAAATAGCGGCATTACGTTCTCTTAATCATCGGGGGTGGGTTTTGCTCACCCCCCGGTAAGAACTCTTCAAGTTTATCCCGAAGATAAAGCCAGTCTTCGAAGCTCAGGTCTTCTGGACGAACAAGAAGGTTTAAGTTTTGCCTTTTTAACAGCTCCTCGAGAACCCTTTTTTCGATTGGAAGACAAGAGCTTAACGCGTTAGCCAAGGTTTTACGCCTTTTAGAAAAGCTCGCGCGTAAGATGTGTCTCCACAGCCTGTCGTTGGCCAATTCGATCCATCTGCATATATTGATTTCAACGATTGCGGAATTGACCTTAGGCATAGGGCGAAAGGCTGCGGGCGGTACTGAGCGCAATATTCTTGCATTCCCCATGGCCTGAAGCGTAATCCCCAAAGGAGAGCGCTCCTTAGAATGTGGTTGGGCTTGAAGGCGCCGTGCAACCTCCTGTTGCACCATAACGATAATCCTATGGAGCCCCTTGGGAGCCAAATCCTCCAAGATGTGCCACAAAAGCGGCGTGGTTATGTGGTAAGGGATATTGGCCACTACCTTGTTCGGCGCTGGGGCGAGAGCGGTAAAATCCAACTTCACAGCATCCCCGAAAATGAGCTCAAGACGTGGCCCTTCGAGTATTCTTAGGAAAGGCTTCAGGTCTGTGTCAATTTCTACGGCATACAAGCGACTGCAATCCGTCTCTAAGAGGAGCCTTGTGAGATTCCCTTCCCCAGCCCCGATTTCTAATATGACATCGTCTTGGCTGACCTCGGCGAACTTTACGATCTGGTTGAGGATACCCTTGTCTACGAGGAAATTTTGCCCGAGCTTGCTCTTTGTCGAACGAACTCTTCTGGTCATACCCTTCTTTCACATTAAGAAAGCGGGAAGCTTTTGCACCTTCCCGCTTAGATTTCTGGTCGGGACGAGAGGATTTGAACCTCCGACCACCTGCGCCCCATGCAGGTGCGCTAAACCAGGCTGCGCCACGTCCCGCGCTTGTACAGATATTTTAGCTGGACGAGGTCCTCAGGTCAAGCGCTCGAGATCTTCTTTGCGTAAATCACCAAATCGTCTCCGAGCTGATAAAAATCCTCAATTCGCCCCTTTTCCTCAAAACCGCAAGACTCATAAAATGACCTCTGTCTTGCGTAACTGGGCTTACCTGAAGTTTCAATCCTTAGGATCGCCTGTCCTGCCTGCCCAACGGCTTCTCGTTCCGCTTGCGCCATCAACAACTTCCCGATTCCCCTACCTTGCAACTCCGGATCCACAGCTATCCAATATACATCCCAGGCGTATTTCGTCATAGGGGTCATCCCAAAGATGACGAATCCGCTGACCTTTTGGTCGTCGAAGAAGAGGCGCAAGCGGTATTCTTTCCCTTGAGAAGCAGCCCAATCGCGTAGAACCTCTTCGAGAACGTCAACTTCGGCTTCCGAGAAGGCATTTGTCCGATGAGCTATGTCGATACACTGTGCTACTAAATCCTTTGTGTGGCTTGACATATCTAAGCCTCCCGTTCATGGCCATCTCGACAAGTCTCGCTACCATAGACCGATAGTCATACCCCCTATGTTCGCTCTGTTTTGTAAAGCCGCTGTCAACGTTGATATCCGGGTTTGGATTGACCTCAAGGATATAGAGTCCATCCGCTCCTTCCCGCAGATCGATCCTGAAATACCCTTGACACCCCATGACGGAGCCGGCTCTCCTGCACAGTTGTTCAATTTCCCTGCGACGCTGCGGCGATATCCCTTTTTCGATGACCGTTACGATCTTTTGGTAATCGATGCTTTCAGAGCGCCATTTGGAATCGAAGCCGCAGTATGTGCTGGTGCCGAGGTCTTTCCTGTACTCCACGCGCGCTGCCGCCACGAACTCAAAGGGTTGCACCCCCATAAGAGCAGCGCTGTATTCAAGTCCGTTGAGATATTCTTCCACAATGACGCCATGGGGGAAGAGCCGTAGCCTCTCTTTCAATAGATGCCAAAGATCGACTTTGTCGTAGACGATGGAGTCGCCATCTATGCCGACGCTGCCATCTTCTAAGCGCGGCTTCAAGAAGAGAGGAAACCTCAACCTCGAGACTTTGTGCAAATCCTTTTCAGAGGTGATACAGACTCCAGGTGCTATCGGAAGCCCGGCCCTGCGGAGCATCTCACGAGCGATGGCCTTGTCGAGGCAGTTTGCCAGTGCACGAGATCCATTGCCTGTAAATGGCATACCCAGGGATTCGAGCAAAGCCGCGAACCGCGCCTCCATGAAAGGCGAATTCGAAAACCCCTCAAAGAGGTTAAAAACACACGCTGGCTCATACTGCAAGATTTTCATTATCAGGCTTTCGTATGAGGAAAAATCTTCTCTTGTGATATCTACAGGGATGGCCTCATAACCCGACTTCTCTAAGGCTTCCATGACCGAGTTGCGACATCGCAAAACGTCCAGAACGTCTTCACTATCGGTCTCTTCGCGCCCCACAACGACGACTATGCGACGATCATCAATACTCGGCATAGGGAAGCTTCACCTCGACTAAATATGGCCAAGAGAGACCGTATCGAGCGAAAGCCTCGCTCAGAAGACCTCGCACAAGCTCTTCATACCTACCACCGCTGAGCCTATAGAGAATCGGAAGATCGCTGTAGGCCTCAGAGAGCCCCGGCAAAGGATTTACGTCTATGATCTTCGGAACGCCCCACCTGTCGAGCTTGAAATCTATGCGCGCGATGTCCTTGAGCTCTAAGAATTGAAAGCACCTTACGGCATCCCTTGAGACCGATAGGCGAATCTCTTCACCCAAGGCCTCCGGAGGCGCATAACGGACCTTCTGCTTCCAATTTCTCTTATGCTCAAGCGTGTAGAAGCTGTGGCCATCGTCGGTGGGTTCCGGGTTAACTGCCATCAGACCTATGACTTGCGGCGGCCTGTTGCCGAGCACGCCAACGGTGATCTCAATTCCTGGAAGGTATTCCTCGACGATGGCCGGCTGCCTATAGCGTTCCCAAATTCTCCTAACCCTTTCGGCGAGCTCGGCGTGAGTCCTCACTATGGAATCAGCAAATACGCCTTTGGACGACCCTTCCCAACGCGGTTTTACTATATATTCCCTGTGATGCGAGAAAATCTGCCCTTGCGTCCAGAGGTCACCCTCCTCAGAGAACATAAAGAGCGTCGGCACCGGCAGCCCGGCAGATACAAGCATATGATGCGTGAGCCACTTGTCTAACGCGAGGGCGCAAGCTGCGGAGTCTGAGCCTGCATAAGGAATTCCAAGGCTTTCAAGGATTGCTGGCACTTGCGATTCGCGCCCTCTCATAACTCCCAAGCCTTCAGCGATATTTACGATGAAGTCTGGCTTGGTTTGTCTGAGGGCGTCAAAGAAGAAGTCGTTCTGCTCCAGCAGAACGACTTTAAATCCAAATGCCTCTATTGTGTCTTTAAGTGACCGAACTGTCTCTATGCAATCATACTCTTCATAGCGATCATCAGGTTCATCGCCAGCGGCACAGCGCCGCAGATTATAAGTGATGCCTATGACCCTAACTTCCGCTTTTTCATTTGCGCGCGATGGTCCAGGATCCTCCTTTTCCATCATTACAACTACGCCCCCCGAAATTAAGAGTTATTCCCTTGCGGGAAGTGAAACTAAGGCCGGAAATCTACTATTCCAGTCCTTCGACAACCCCCACCTCCATTTGTCTTCCGGCATACCACAAGCCCTTCCTGTGATGCCGGCATTGCGATCCCAAAGACATCGGTTCGCTCACCGTCAGGGGGCTTACATTCGCATAACCTACGCGCTTTCTCGCTTGCAGTGTCGGAAGATTGTTTGTATTTGGCCTCTTTTATTTGCGGATTATACTCGGCTTTGGGCGAAATACAATAGAGTTGAGGCATGAATCTTTACTCAGTTTTCGAAAGACATGCCAAGGTCCTTGACACCTGTCCAACCTGCGCCCTTTCGATAAAATATAAAGAGCGATACTCGTAATTACAGGCGCATCTTCGCTCGGCAAAGGCTCGCTCTGATTATGAAGCGAATATAAACGGTAGAGCTCCGATAACGATTTGCGCGGTAATATCTGCGTTGCGCACATCCACCACCTCGTACGGCGAATGAGAGTAGCGACGCGGAATGAGGAAGGGCAAACAAGCGATGTCGGGGTGGGCATCGAAGATCCGGCATGCATCTGTGAAGGTGCGGCAGTTTATGTCCTCATTCACGGGGAGGCCTTGCTTTCTGGCGCTTTCCACCATTGCGTCACCTAAGAGGGCGCTCGAAAAGAGAATCGACGGCGGATAGAGCGGCCCTTTCGGTTGAGACATCACAAAACGCCGCACTACAGGCCCGGAGTCCAAAGGAGGGTTTTCGGGCAGAGCCGGATCGGAGGCGAAAGCCGTATCTATCGCAATGGCCCAGGTGGGCTTTATCTCTCCAGCGGCGAATACTGCCCCGTACCCCCCAACCTCCTCCTGGACCGTAGCTACATAGTATATGTCGCACTCGGGTTGTTCTGTCAGCTTTTTGGCCACCTCGACGAGGACGCACAGCCCGATCCTGTCATCTATGGCATGGCTCGCCAGTATTTTCTCGTCTGGGCTGAGCCATCTCGGATTCGTGGCGAACACGATGGGATCGCCGATCCCTACGTCGGACGTGCGGCTTCCCGTGTCAACCCAAAGCTCTACTTCTCCTCCGGTTTCCGCAAGATGGGCGCTCGTGGAGCGGATCACGCCTGGAATGTCTCCATCCCTTGCGAGGACGAGGACCGGCGAACCGAGGAGCGTCCTCGGATCTATCCACCCTACTACCTCGAAACGCACGACGTCGCTCACAGATTTTACGACGAGGCTGACTTCGTCCATATGAGCGGCGAGCATCAGGCTTTTTTGGGAATTTTTGCCTTCTCTTTTGCCAATGACGTTGCCAGCTCTGTCGCGCCAGACCTCGTCCACATGGGGACGCAGTTTATCTTCCATCCACGCCGCCACGCGCCCTTCGTGGCCGGATGGGCCAGGGATCTGCACCGCCTCAAAAAGGAGTTTACTTATCAACCCTACCACTTCCCTTCGCCGTGATGTGCTCGTCTTTATGCAAGGTCTTATTATAGAACATAAGGCGATATCGGCGCGCCGGACATATTCCGCAAACGCTATTGGCCACCTTCAAAAGGGGTTCAAAATAGGGTATGATATTTTGGCCACTTTAGAAATTATTTCAAAAAGGAGGCCTAACTGATGGATGTACCTGCTAATATCGTGGATAGGATATCTCGTAGAGTCGACGAGATGAGAGAAGAGCTTGTAACTTTTTTAAGCGACATGGTGAAAGTGCCCACGGAAAACCCGCCCGGTCGATACTATAAGGAGTGTGCTCAGCTCATAGGTGAGAAGATGCGCGGGTTCGGCCATGAGGTGGCTTACGCGGAGGTCCCGAAAGACAGGATCCATGAGTTAGCTCCCCATGGAAATGGCCTTCCGAGGGTAAACGTCGTAGGGCGCATGAGGGGAGAAAAAGAGAAGCCTCTGCTTCATTTCAACGGTCACTACGACGTAGTTCCGGCGGGAGGCAACTGGACCGTCGATCCCTTCGGTGGAGTAGTTAGAGATGGCAAGATATATGGGCGAGGAGCCTCGGACCAGAAATCGGGCATAGCGGCGCAAGTGTTCGCAATAGAGGCGATAAGGAGAGAGGGCATATCCCTGTTGGGGACGGTCGAATCGAGCGCTACCCCGGATGAGGAGAGCGGCGGCCAGGCCGGTGTAGGGTACTTGGTAGAGCGAGGAATCATTTCTAAGGACAAGACCGATTATTGCGTCATTACAGAGTGCTTGGATTATGACAAGATATGCATCGGCCACCGTGGAACGCTCTGGTTTGAGGTCAAGACCAAAGGGAAGATGTGCCACGGGAGCATGCCGGTCTTGGGCGTAAACGCCATAGAAAAAATGGTAACTGTAATAAACGCGTTTAACGCGAAAATAAGGCCTAAAATAGAAGCGATAAAGACAGCCTATCCCGTGATGCCGCCCGAGGCACGACAATCCAGCTTGACCGTTACGGTAATCAACGGAGGCGCCAAAGTAAACGTGGTGCCAGATGAGTGCGCGGCCCAATTTGATTGGCGGCTCGTGCCGGAGCAGGATGTCTCAGATTCATATGCGGAGCTCTTATCTTGTCTGGAGGAGATCAAGCGAAGCGATCCCACATTTCGATATGAGGTAAGCAAAATCATGGAGACAGAGCCGACCATCGTTCCCACCGACACGAGCGTGGTCAAGGCCTTTCTCGAAGCGGGCAAGGCAATATTGGGAAGAGAACCCGACTTCTCCGTAAGTCCTGGCAGCGACGACCAAAAATATGTGGTCCACAAAGCGGGCATAGATCAGTGTATAGTCTACGGTCCTGGCCCTTTGAGCTTAGCTCATAAAATCGATGAATACGTGGAGGTAGAACATCTCGTCAAAGCCACAAAGATAATGGCGATAGGTGCCCTTTCTCTACTGGGCTTCAAAGCGTAGGAGAATACTGTCTTGTGACGAGCTGGGAAAGCTGCAAGGCGTTTATGGCAGCATACCCAGCCTCGTCGTTGTCGAAGTAACAGAAGACGTCGTAGCCGTCGTCGGTCCAGCGACATATCTTGTTGGCCAATGACTCGATGAACTGTTGTGAATATGATCCTCTATACCTCACCTCGGGGCCGTGTAGTCTTATGTAAATGAAATTGGCCGTTATGACTTCAGGTGGACGCAGGCCTTCAAAGTCATAGAGACACATGGCTGCGTTGTGGCGCCTTAGGAGATCGAATGCGCGGTCGTCAAACCAAGACTTGTTTCTCAGCTCAAAGGCCCACAGGTAAGCCCCATCTAAGGCATCCAAGAAGGCGCCAAGCCTTTCCAGATCGAACTTCATGCTGGGAGGAAGCTGAAAAAGTATAGGGCCGAGTTTCTCTTCGAGCAAGCTCATTCGCTCCAAAAAGGGCGGAATGGTATCCTTCGGGTCTATCAGTCTTTTGACGTGGGTTATCTGGCGACTCGCTTTTACCGCGTAGATAAAGCAGGGTGGGGCCAAGGTGCGCCAGCGCCGCACAGTTTCCGCCTTCGGGAGCCTGTAAAAGGTGCTGTTTATTTCGGCCGTGTTGAAGCGCTCAACATAATACTTGAGAAACTCACCGGGTCGCAGTTCAGGCGCATAAAATGGCCCGATCCAGTGCATATACGACCACCCCGAGGTTCCAACCCAAAATTTTCCTCTCTTCGTCATCGCACCTACCTCCCCTGCATAATAATAACAGCTACCTCCTTTGGCTCTTAAGGTGTAAGATGAGACACATCGTACAGTCCGAGCTAAGGTGTGGATGGAGGTCAAATGGTCGAAGACAAGGGCGTTTTCCTCGGCAAATTGCAAGAGATATTGGACAAGGTGGCCCAGGCGCTTGAAGACGGATGCGCCGAGGTTCAAAAGATCAGAAGTGGCACCGTGGATCGATTGAAGATCGTAAGGCAGGAGTTCGAAGAAATTCAAAGCAAGATGGAGGTTGCAATAGCAGAATACGAGACCACGCAAAGGGCATATGCTGCTGCAAGGCGTCGTCTTGTTGAAGCAACGAAATGCAAGGACGAAGCAGCTGAATGGCAGGCGTATCACGAAGCTGAATACCTCCTTCAGCAAAAAGGGAGGCTCGAAGAGAGGGAGGCTCATCTGAGGCGCAGGAGAGACGACCTTGAGCGCGAAATAGCGAGGCTTGAGGAGGTTTTGAGGCAAAGCGACCAAATGCTTCATAAGCTGGAGCTCGCATTGCAGCTTCTCCTATCTCAAGCGGGTGATGTCTCTTCTTTGCTCGAAGGTGCGGATTTTAAGGCCTTGGCGATAGCGCTCGAGTTGATCGAGAGGGAAAGGCGCCGCCTGACAAGAGATCTGCACGACGGCCCGATTCAGGAATGTGCATCGCTTTTGCTCTCCTTAGAATTGGTGGATCGATTCTGTGCCGAGGGGAAATTTGACGAAGTTGTAAATTGCCTAAAAGAAGCTAAGGTTCAGCTTATGGGCACAATGACGAGCATGCGCAACTTTATCCAAGGGCTAAAGACTTTGGAACCGGAAGACACACTTGAGGGTGCTATACGAAATCTTGCTCGCCGCGCCGAGACGACCTACGGCGTTCCTGTAAAGGTGTCTTTTGAGGGCAAGATGCCCTCGCTGAGAAAGATCCTGCTCGCACACTTGTTCCATATCATACAAGAAGCTACAATCAACGCAGCAAGGCATGCGCGCGCTAAGGAGATAAAAATTATGGTAAGCGGTGGAGAGGATGCCTTGCGGGTCAAAGTCGTAGACGACGGAGTGGGTTTCGACGTTAAAAAGGCGTTAGGCGCCGCTGAGAGAGAGGCATGGGGTTTGCGCAGCATGCTCGACAGAGCGCAGATCTTGGGGGGAGAGATCTCTATCGAAAGCGCGCCATCGAGAGGCACGATCGTTACGCTCGTTGTTCCGCTTTGATGTGAGCTACATCGCTTTGCTCCACCTCGTGCCGTGCGGCGTATCCTCAAGGATTATTCCCTTTTTTGCAAGCTCCTCCCTGATCGCGTCGGCTTTTTTGAAATCTTTTGCCTTGCGGGCCCTTTCCCTCTCGGAGACTAACCTTTCTATTTCGCTCGTCATTAAATCATCGATGTCGGCTAAGCGCTCTATGCCTATTATCCCCATCACGCGGTCGACGCGCGCCAAAAAGCGCTCGGCCTCTATCAGAGATTCTTCGTCTACTTCTTCATGCTGAGCGAGATATGAATTTACAGCGCGCACGCAGTCAAACGCCGCACCCAACGCGCCAGCGGTGTTGAAGTCATCGTTTAACTCCTCCTCGTAACGCGCTTCTGTTGCTTCTATAGTCTCTCTCAAAACGTCATCTCTCTCTTTTTTTCTCGGCCTATGCTGCAGAGCGAAAGAGAGCTCTTTCCAGCCGTTTTGCAGTCTCCCCGCGGCGCTTACGGCATGGTTTAGGGCTTCGCCGCTGAAGCTCAAAGGCGAACGGTAATGGGCGCTTAGCATGAACAGGCGTATGGCGAGGGGCGAATAGAGCCTCATCGCTTCCCGCACGGACACTATATTTCCTAACGATTTAGACATCTTTTCTTCTTCTATGAGCAGATAGCCGTTGTGTATCCAATAGCGAACGAACGCCTTCCCCGTAGCCGCTTCGGCCTGCGCTATTTCATTTTCATGGTGAGGGAAAAGCAGGTCGCTTCCGCCCGCGTGTATGTCTATCGTCTCTCCTAATATGTCGATGGCCATGGCACTGCACTCTATATGCCAGCCCGGGCGACCCATCCCCCAAGGGCTGTCCCAAGCCGGTTCGCCCGGTTTTTGTGCTTTCCACAGAGCGAAGTCCAGCGGATGTCTCTTCTTAGGGTCGATCTCTACGCGTGCTCCCGAGAGGAGTTCTTCGAGGCTTTGCTTCGACAGCCTTCCGTATCCTGGGAAGCTCAAGACGTCAAAATATACGTCGCCGTCAACGACGTAAGCATGTCCTCTTTCTATCAGTCTCTCCACGAGTTTTATTATTTGTGGGATATAATGCGTGGCCCTTGGATATATTGTAGCGCGCCGTATACCAAGCGCATCGGCGTCCTCGAAATAAGCGGTTATGAAGCGCTCTGCCAACTCATCCACACTTATCCCTAAGTCGCGCGCCTTGTTTATCATCTTGTCGTCTATGTCTGTGAAGTTTTGTACATAAACGACCTCGTATCCCATATCTTCCATATGGCGCCTCAGTATGTCGAACAAGATAAACGGTCTGGCGTTCCCTACATGGATATAATCGTAGACGGTAGGACCACATACGTAAAAGCGCACCTTACCCTTTTCGAGCGGAGTAAAAATTTCCTTTTGATGCGTCAGGTCGTTGTATAAAAACAGCGGCATTCGCTGCACCTCCTTTTTGCGTCAGGGATTATAATGATACCAGAAGGGAGAGACTTGTGTTATGGAAACGAAGCTGCCCATGCCGGAGGCGCTCAAAGATAAAGCGAGGCGATTTCCAGATCGCCCAGGCGTTTATATAATGCACGATGAGTCAGGGCGCGTTATATACGTGGGAAAGGCAAGGTCTTTAAAGAAGCGCGTCCTCTCTTACTTTCGCCACGCCCAAATAGCTTCGCCCCGGTTGCGCAAACTGATTCACAGTATAAGCGATATATCGTTTATACGGACGGAGACAGAGGCTGAGGCGCTTGTAGTCGAGGCGAAGCTGATAAAACAATATCAGCCATTTTTCAACGTGGAGTTGAAGATGGGAGAGCGCTATCCTTATGTAAGGATAACGCACGAACGCTTCCCAAGGTTAATAATAACCAGACACAGGGAAGACGACGGATCTATTTATATAGGCCCATACACGCGCGTATCGGAGTTGAGGCAGGTGTTACGCTTAATAGAACGTTATTTTCCTCTGAGGAGCTGTAGCGCGACGCTCGAAAGCATACCTGCGCGAGAGAGACCGTGCCTGCGCCATTTTCTCGGCAAGTGTCTGGCACCGTGTACCGGTGCTTGTTCTGAGTCTGAATATCGCGATAGAGTGGACGAGATCATAATGCTCCTTCGCGGTCAAGCCTTGCCGTTGGTCGAAAGGCTCAGAGCAAAAATGGAAAAGGCTGTGGAAGTCTTAGCCTTTGAGGAAGCGGCGCGAATGCGTGACGCGATTAGAGCTGTCTGGCGATTGAGCCGGCAAAAAGTGTCATACTCTCTATCGGAGGACCTCGACAAAAATACATGGCATGCGATGACCGTGCTGCAAAGTCATCTGCAACTCGCAGCTCTGCCATGGAGGATAGACGGCTGTGACATATCCCACCTGAGCGGGCGCGAGTCATATGGCGTCTTCGTGGTTTTTGAACAGGGAGTGGCGAATCCGTCGCTATATCGTAAGTTTCGAATCCGCACCGTCGAGGGAGTGGACGACTTCAGGTGCATAGAAGAAGTGGTTTACAGACGATATAGACGCCTTCTCGACGAAGAAGAAGCGTTACCTCAACTCCTCTTGGTGGACGGAGGAGCCGTGCAGTTGCAATTTGCGCTCCAGGCTCTGCACAAACTGGGCCTCGACGATTTGCCGGTTGTGGCGATAGCAAAGGAAGAAGAGACGCTCTACCTGCCAGGAGAGAAGGCCCCCTTGAGGCTTTCGCGCGAAGACCCGGGCCTTAAGTTGCTGCAGCGCGTGCGCGATGAAGCCCACCGTTTCGCCGTAAGCAGTCATAGACACGGACGGGATCAGCGATATCGGCGGTCTGCCCTCGAAGAGATCCCGGGCGTGGGCAAAAGGCGGGCTGCTGCGCTTTTGGCGATGTTCGGAAGCGTCGCCAGGATATCAGACCTCGAGCCAGAGCAGTTGACTGCCGTGCCCGGTGTTGGCCCCTCATTGGCCAAGCGTATAATAGATACGCTTAGGGAGGGTAAAGATGTCGAACTCTCGAAGGCACCTTGACGAGCACTTCATGCGCATGGCTTTGAGCCTGGCAGAAAGAGGTACAGGCCTGGTCAGCCCTAATCCCAAGGTAGGGTGTGTTTTGGTGAAAGAGGGGGCTGTGGTCGGGTGGGGTTACCACAAATATTTTGGGGGTCCACACGCAGAGATCATGGCCCTCGATATGGCTGGGAGGGACGCCTCAGGCAGCACAGCCTACGTCAGCCTCGAGCCGTGCTCTCACTGGGGCAAGACACCACCATGTGCACCTCGCCTGGTAGAAGCTGGCGTAACAGAAGTGGTGGCAGCCGTAATCGATCCGAATCCCGCAGTGAGCGGTTCTGGCATGAAGATCCTCGAAGCGTCAGGTCTTCGCACATCCGTCGGCGTTTTAGAGGAAGAAGCGAAATGGGCGAACCGTGGTTTCTTCAGGATGACTAAACTGCACCGCCCCTGGATCGTGTTTAAGTGCGCCGTGAGTTTAGACGGCATGGTTGCGCTCAAAAATGGCAAGAGCCGATGGATAACCAATTTACGCTCGAGAAGCGCGGCCCATCTCTTGAGAAGCGAGAGCGATGCCATCGTCGTAGGTGTTAATACGGTTATATCCGATGATCCAGAGCTATCCGTCCGCTATGTAGAGGGAAGGAACCCTTTGAAAGTCGTGCTCGACGGTAATCTTCGCACTCCCGTAGGGGCTAAAGTGCTCGACGGCGGAGGTTGTATGATAATAGCAGCCGAAGGGTGCGACAGTGCGCGCGCACGAGCACTCGAGGATGCCGGTGGCGAGGTTGTAGTCCTGCCGCGCGACGAAAAAGGACACCCGAAGTTAAGCGATGTGCTCAACTTCCTGACATCCAGAGGAGTTTGCTACCTCCTAATTGAAGGAGGGCCGTCCATAGCGAGCTCTTTCGTTAGAGAAGGGTTTGTGGATTCGTTCGAGATCTTTGTGGCTCCGAAATTTCTGGGCGATGGTCTTCCTGTGTTGGGCCATCTGGAAACGGCCGCGATGGAGAGAGCCTTTGAAGGGGAAATAAGGGAAACAAAAAGCCTCGACGGCGATCTGTGGTTGGAGGTAAGGCCGAAATGTTCACCGGCATTATAGAAGAGGTAGGAAAGCTCAAGTCGATAAAGCGCGAGGGAGAAACGATAACTCTCGAGGTTAACGCCCCCTTCGTCTCAAGAGATATAGCGCTGGGCAGTTCTGTAGCTGTCTCGGGGGTATGCCTCACGGTTGTGGGTGTTAAGGGGGACATCTTCGTAGCGGAGATGATGGAAGAAACGGCTAAGAAGACAAAACTCTCCTTTCTGCGCCCTGGAGAGCTTCTGAATCTCGAGAGGTCGCTGAAGCTTTCTTCGCGCCTCGACGGGCATATAGTGCAAGGACACGTGGAGGGCATGGGAATTATCTCAAGGGTAGTGGGCGGCAAGCGCACAAAGGTTATGTGGATAAAGACAGAAGAAGAGGTCTTTCGATATATCGTGCCGAAGGGATCCGTCGCCGTAGACGGCGTCAGCCTTACCGTGATAGAGATGGAAGGGAGCGCCTTTTCTGTAGGCCTCATACCGGCGACGCTCGAAAGCACCACACTCGGAAAGTCAAGAGAGGGAGACCAGGTCAACATCGAAACGGATATCCTTGGTAGATATATCGAACGTTTCCTCCACAGTGACAAAGAAGCTTCTTCGCTCACATGGGAGAAGCTTTCTCGCTACGGCTGGTTATGATAATTTGCAGGGGGGAAGGATTTTGACGCAAACGTCATCGACGAGCACATTCTGTAGAGTGGATGAGGCCCTCGAAGATATCCGCCAGGGAAAGATGATAATCGTGGTGGATGACGAGGAAAGGGAAAACGAGGGCGACTTGCTCATGGCAGCGGAAAAGGTGAGGCCTGAAGATATAAACTTCATGGCCAAATACGGTAGAGGCCTGATATGCGCCCCGATAACTCAAGATAGAGCACGCGAGCTTCAGCTCGACTTTATGGTGCCGCGTAATACGGATCGCCATGGGACGGCTTTCACCATTACGGTCGACGCCGCTAAGGGGACGACTACAGGCATTTCAGCGGCCGAACGGGCACTGACGTGCCGGCTTTTGGCCGATCCATCTGCTGGCCCGGACGACTTCCGCCGTCCTGGCCACGTCTTCCCGCTCGTAGCCAGGAAGGGTGGGGTGCTGAAGCGAGCCGGACACACGGAAGCCGCAGTGGACCTATCACGTCTCGCCGGCTTGCAGCCCGCCGGCGTCATATGCGAGATAATGAACGACGATGGCACTATGGCCAGGGTCCCAGACCTGGTCCAATTTGCGGAGAGGCATGGGCTTAAAATACTAACCATTGCTGCACTGATACGCTATCGTCACGAGAGGGAGTGCCTAGTTGAAAGGGTTTCGAGCGTCCATTTGCCCACGATCTACGGCGATTTTATGGCTCACGCGTATCGCTTTATACTTGACGAGTCGCCGGAGCGGCTTCACATAGCGCTCGTTAAAGGAGACCTGACGGCGGAGACGCCGGTATTGGTCAGGGTGCACTCCGAATGCCTCACGGGAGAGGTTTTCGGTTCGCTCAAGTGCGATTGCGGCCAACAGCTCCATAAGGCCATGGAACTCATTGAAAAAGAGGGCATGGGGGTGCTCCTTTACATGCGCCAAGAGGGGAGGGGTATAGGCCTGCTTCCAAAATTGAAGGCCTACGAACTTCAAGAGAAGGGGCTTGATACTGTGGAAGCAAACTTGGCATTGGGCTATCCTCCCGATCTGCGCGATTACGGGGTAGGCGCTCAGATCCTCGTTCATCTGGGATTGCGCAAGATTCGCCTTATGACGAATAATCCTAAAAAGATCGTTGGTTTGAGAGGGTACGGACTTGAGGTGGTGGAGAGGGTTCCTATCGAAATCCCGCCTAACTCTTACAACCAAAATTACCTCAGGACTAAGCAAGATAAATTGGGCCACCTTTTGCACATCCGTGATTTTATCGGTTAAATCAAGAATTTGTCGATAGGGGATGATGAGAAGATGCGAGTCGTTCAAGGACAATTGTTAGGGAAGGACTATCGCTTCGCCTTAGTGGTATCGAGGTTTAACGAGCTCATAACCGGCCGCCTCTTGGAAGGAGCCAAGGATGCTCTGATTCGCCATGGCGTCAACCATCAGAACATAGACGTATACTGGACGCCGGGCTCGTGGGAACTTCCTCTGACGGTCAAGGAGTTGGCACTTTCAGGGCGCTACGATGCAATAGTAGCCTTGGGTGCGGTGATCAGAGGAGATACGCCTCATTTCGATTACATAGCCTCTGAGATGTCCAAAGGCTTGGCCAACGTAGGTTTAGGGCACCGCGTCCCCGTATCGTTCGGCGTCCTCACCTGTGACGATTTAGAACAAGCGCTTCAAAGGGCGGGCAGCAAGGCCGGAAATAAAGGGGCAGAGGCCGCCGTGGCCGCAATAGAGATGGCCGATTTGCTCAACCAGATCCGTGCCAAAACGGGGGAGGCTTGACATTGCTCGATCTCAAATGGATACGTGAAAACGAAGAAGAAGTGCGCCTGATGCTGGAACATCGAGGGGCGAACTTTCCTCTTGACGAACTGCTGAAACTCGATGCCGTGCGCAGAGAAAAATTAACCGCAGTAGAAGCTTTAAAGGCCCGTAGAAATGATGGGTCGAAGCTCGTAGGCAGCCTGAAGAGGGAAGGAAAAGATGCGTCGGCATTGCTCGATGAGCTGCGAAAGCTGGACGAAGAGATAGGCAATTTGGATGCGGAAGTCTCTTCCATTCAAGGCAAAATAGACGAACTCCTCCTTCAGATTCCGAACCGTGTCCACGCTTCTGTTCCCGTAGGACGAGATGAGGAGGAAAACGTGGTTGTGCGCACCTGGGGTGACCCTCCTAATTTTGACTTCGAACCCAAACCGCACTGGGATCTGGGGACAACCCTCGATATAATGGATTTTGAGCGCGGCGTCAGCCTCGCCCAGAGTCGTTTTACTGTCTTGAAGGGCATGGGGGCAAGGATGGAGAGGGCTCTAATTCAGTTCATGCTCGATCTGCATACCACTGAGCATGGTTATGTAGAAATTGAACCCCCGTTTCTCGTCAACACTGCAACTATGCGCGGTACGGGACAATTGCCCAAATTTGCTGAGGAGTTGTACAAATGTGCCGACGACGATCTTTGGCTTATTCCAACGGCGGAAGTCCCGTTAACTAACATGCACGCCGGCGAGATCTTGAGCGAGGATCGCCTTCCGATCTATTACACCGCCTATACCCCGTGCTTTCGCCGCGAGGCTGGTAGCCACGGCAGGGATGTGCGAGGGATGCTCCGCCAGCACCAATTCGACAAGGTGGAGCTCGTCAAAATATGCCACCCCGAAAAGAGCTACGACGAACTCGAAAGACTAACGCGTAATGCGGAAAAGGTGCTTCAGCTTCTGGAACTTCCATACAGGGTCATATGCCTGTGCAGCGGCGACATGGGATTCGCCGCCAGCAAGACATACGATATCGAGGTGTGGTTGCCCTCCCAAGGCAAATACAGAGAGATCAGTTCGTGCAGCAATTGCGAGGATTTTCAAGCCCGCCGCATCAACACGCGTTTCCGGCCGCGCGATGGAGGGCGCCCTCGCTTTGTGCACACATTAAACGGCTCAGGCATTGCCATAGGAAGATGTCTAATCGCCGTGATGGAAAATTACCAAAGGGCCGACGGCTCTATAGCTGTCCCTGATGCTTTAGTCCCTTATATGGGAGGGATCAGGGAGATCGGTCCACTTCGGTAACCATCGCGTCGTCGCACTTAGCGACTCTGTCTCGTTTAAAGCTCCAGACAACCCCTCCGCTGATTTCAGACGGCGGAGGGTCGCTGTATAGGAGCAGTTCCTCTTCGCTTAGGCGTATCTCTTTGAGCTTGGCAGGGAAAACGAAGTTGGTCAGATCCAATATAGGTTGTATTTCTTCGACTATTTTGTCCGTGGTTTCCTGGCTTATGCGAAAGCCATTGGCATAAAAGCGGTAGTTTGTCAAATAAACCTTGTTTCCGTCGACGATCTCCAGTTCACCTGCGAGCTTCAACAGGAAGCGGAATTTAAAGATAAAACTCTGCTGATACACGCCTATAGCTACTATTTCTTTAGGCCTCAAGTCGATGTGCACGTTCTTCCAATGTTCGTCAAGCTCTGTCCCGAGCAAAGCTGCATTTATGTCTTTCTCGGTGATTCTCGCGGCGAGCCTCACCTCGTCGACGGCTTCGAGGCGCAATTTCTCTTGCCACATCTCAGGGGGATTGAACCGCACATTGAAAGCCTCAACTGAAATTTCATCTACGCGCAGCTTGTCAATCTTGCCACCTTCGACGGCGAGATGTAGGTGAGAGGTAAAACCATCGTCACCGATCGGCTCTGCTGAGGTAAAGACGAGGCAATCTGGGGAAAATTCCCTCACCATGGCATTGCCGAGCTCGTCGATCAATCCGTTTGCCGATGCGCAGGGGGAGAGAAAGAGCATCGATACAAATATGAGCACAGGTATGAGCGCGCCTATGATCGCCCTTCTCATTACACACACTCTCTCCTTTTTCGATCCAAGATACACTTTGTATGATCATAGCCTTGTCGTATATGGGTATGATACAATAACTTTGACCTTATAGCGATCACATCTTGCCTCGAAGGGAGGCCCGACAGTGGAAAGTAGCCTTGTATGGGGCCAAATCGCCATAGTAATGATCACAGCGATCGTCTGTCTTTTGATTCACAAAAGCCTGAAGAGAGTTCTTTTGCCTGACCAAAGGGATTATGTGCGCGACCTTACGCTGACCGGGAGCATAGCCCTGCTCGCAATAGCGATAGGCTCCAGGTCTGCTCAGGTCGTGGTAGCCTTCGCCATTCTGGCCTTAGTGGTCGGCATAGCGCGCAGATATTACCCTCATCGGTTTTGGTCTCTTGCATATATACTTATCGGCCTGTTTTTTTCCGCTTTCGGCCCCAGGATATCCTTCATGAGCCTGCCTCGAGGGGAGTATTATTATTTCTCGCCGTGGGCTTCGATAATGGTAACCACAATTTGGATGGCGCTCTTTCCCCTTCTACTTCAAGAACTGGACCAAACTCCGGGCCTCATGGGCCACTTGTTAGCGGTCGTATGGCTGTTGATGTCTATAGTGACGTTCGTACTTCCGCAGCACACACCGGACGCCGTCTGGCTTTCAGCGGCGGGATTGGCCTTTACGGCCGTGTTTTGGAGCCGTCATGGACATCCCTTCCGCCGCTTAGGGGAACCGCTTGCCGGAATGTGGGGGGTCCTCATAGCTGGTACATCGATCCTGGGGGTGAGCAAAGGGGTGACGTTCACCGTGCTGTTATTCTTGCCTTTGGGGCTTTTCGCCCTTCCTATTTTAGAAACGTCGCTCTATGTGGCAAGCAGAGCCTTTGCCGTGGATTTAGCTCGCTTTCCGTCGCTGTATCGCCGCTTTATATCGATGGGCATCGATCATCCCAAAGCGATAAGGCTGGTCGCTCTGGTGTGCATGTGCCTCGGCGGTGCCGTCGCTTCTTCCGAGTTGCCATTAGGCTGGGCCTCGCGCCCTCTTACGGTGGCCTTTCTGAGCGCCGGCGTAGCAGTTGTATTGGGCAGCACCAGAAAGCTCTTGCCTAAAAGTGATATGCGATGGCCCGTATTATGGGGTATACGGGTGGATAATGTATCGCTCGCCTATGTCCTCTCTAAAGTCTGCGGATGGATCGAATCTGGAGGCTTTGCACGCTATGTGGTTACGCCCGACGCGTTGGCTGCTTATAGAAGCCGCACCGATGCGAACTATCGGCGAATCGTCAGGGCCGCTGATATGGTTTTGCCCGACGGAGTAGGGTTGATCTGGGGTTTGAGATGCCTCGGATACAAAGTGCAGGAACGGATAGCTGGCGTAGAGTTTATGGATCAACTTTGCAGAGTCGCCGCAGCGCAAGGATGGCCTGTGTATTTGTTGGGCGGTAAACCTGGCGTGGCCGAAGAGGCGGCTTGTAGGTTATCCGCAAGATATCCGGGCCTTGTCGTAGCCGGTGTTCATGACGGTTACTTTGATGAGACTCAAGATGCCTCAATATGCGAAGAGATCCGAAATTCCGGCGCGCGGTTGCTATTTGTCGGCATGGGTTCACCGAAACAGGAAATCTGGATCGATCGGAACCTGAAGGGTTTGAACGGCATGGTCAGCGTGGGCGTGGGGGGGAGTTTCGACGTGCTGTCGGGACGCCTGAAGAGGGCCCCTGTTTTTTGGCAAAGGATGGGGCTCGAGTGGTTATACAGGACCGTTCAAGAGCCGTGGAGGATAAAACGCGTCAGTCGCTTGCCCATCTTCGCAATATTAGTCATAATGACGCGCCTGGGCGTAGACAGGTGGAGGGAGGAACAGTGACTATAACCGCAAAAGATCTAATGCACCGAGACCTCACTGCGGTTGCAGAGGACGATTTGGTGCTCGATGCGGTGCGCATCTTATACATGCAGCGCCTTTCCGGCTTGCCAGTCGTAAGGAATGACTGGATACTGGTGGGCTTTCTCTCGGAGAGCGACATTCTAAGGTTTGCCCTGCCAACTTATCTGGAAATATTAGCCCAGAAGGGCTTCTTGGACAATTCGGAAGGAAATCTCATAGAGCGTCTCGGCAGGTTGGGACATAAGTCGGTAGGGGAGTTCATGAATCGCGATCCGATATGTGTCGAGCCTGAGGTTAGCCTCATGACTGTGGCAGATTTGATGATACGGAAGAGAATAAAACGCCTCCCCGTAGTGAAAGAAGGGAGGCTTCTCGGTATCATAGACCGCAGCGCCTTTTGCGAATTTCTAATGGAGGAAGCCCATGAAGGAAGACCATAGCGCGACCTGGGACGTGGAGGCCGAGCTTGAGCGCTGTAGGCTACAACTGGAAGAACAGCTTGAGGCTAAGCGAAAAACCTTAGAAAAACGGCGCCTTGAGGCGCTTGAGCGCCTGGAGGAACTGGAGGAACTTTCCCTTAAGCAAGCCATGGAAAAGTGGAAGGAGCTCGAAGCTGACCTCGCCCAAGAGGAAGAGAGGTTAAGAACAGAAATGGAGGAAAAGTACCGGCGTCTAACCGATACGATAGATCGAAATGCCCTTCTCGGTGAGATCGTCGATTTTGCCGTGAGTGCAATCCTCGGTGAGTCTGGAGGGGATATAAAAGCGTGATAGTGGAGATGGTTCGCGTTGCCGTATGGGGAATCGGCAGCGAAAAGGATGCAATCGTAGAAGAACTCCACGAGTTGGGCATGCTACACCTCGATATTCCGAGCGCTCCGCCGCTTTCCAGCGAGGAACTTAAAGGATTGCGCCTGCTCGGCGCTACAATTCTGGGCATGGTAGAAGCTTTAGGTTGGAAAGAGTGGGACAAGATCAGCGATGAAACCCTCTTAGGGGCCAGAGGAAAGATCCGATTTGAAAGCCCGGAAGTTGTAGACGAAATAGCGAAGAGCTTGGAAGAGTTCAAAAGGAGGCTGCACCTCCTCCTCGAAGAGCGTTCGTCCTTGATGGAGACGTTGAGATCTCTCAGGATGACCCATCAAATAGCGTATCATTTCCAAACCTTCCTCGAGGAGGAAGTGTCCAAGGGCAAGTGCGTATCAATATGGCGGCTCGATCACAAATCTCATGCCAGAGCGCTCTCCCAATTGAGGTCGCGTCTTAAAGTTGTCACTTCGCCGAAAGAAAGGCCTTACCTTTCACATCACAGCGTACAGCTTAAAGACAACGAGGCAATTTTGGCCATAAGCGTAGACCCTCAAGGCGAAGAAATAGCGGAGGATTTCATGCGCTTAACCGGTGGGATGCCGTGGCATCCACCGGACGAAACAAAGGGAGAAGGTCTCCTCAAATCCATTGAAGCGCTTGAAAAGAAGCTCTCTTGGGTGCCTAAAAGACTAAAATCCATAGACGAGGAGCTCGAGAGATGTAGGGAGGAATGGGGCCCTCACTTGGCCGCGCTCTATTTTTTGATCGAAGAAAAATTAGACCAACTGACAGTTAAGCAGCTTGCGGTCAAAGAAAACGGAGGCATGTTCGTCATCGAGGGATGGATACCGGAGGAAGTGCTGGAAACTCTTACCGCAAGGCTAAAGGAGCGCTTTAACGGTAGGATTTTAATACAATGGCGCTACCCCTCAAGCGAGGAATGGCACGAGGTCCCTACTGCGTTGGACAATCCCTCCCAATTTAAACCCTTCGAGATCTTCCTTAAACTCCTTCCAGTACCCCGTTACGACGAGATGGATCCCACCGCTTTGATCGCCATCTTTTTCCCTTTCTTCGCGGGGTGTATGGTTGGAGACATCGGCTACGCAGTAATTATGGGCGTGCTGGGGTGGCTCTTGCGGCGCAAGTGCAAAAGAGAGCTGTGGCGCGACATCGGGTCTGTTATCATCCACATGGCCTGTTGGAGCGCCTTCTGGGGAGTCGCCTTTGGCGAGCTTTTCGGGGACCTCGGGCATCGCCTCATCCATATGGAACCCTTATGGGTGGAACGCAGCCAGGCAGTTTTGCCCGTGATTTCTTTTAGCGTAGGCCTTGGCGTCGTACATGTGCTTTTGGGGTTATTCGTCGGTTTTTTGCACGGCCTCAGGCACAAGGATAATCACATGTGGATGGAACGCTTGGCCAACATATTGCTCATAACGGCACTGATAATCGCTTTGGTGCACGTCAAGGGATGGCTTCCGAAGTCGTTTTTCACTCTTTCAATCTCAATTACCATCGTGGGATTGCTCCTTCTCCTCAAGGTCGGCTTTCTCGGAGGGCTCGTGGAGACCATAGGAGCTGTGGGAAACATTTTGAGCTACGTGCGCATAGCCGCCATAGGGCTTTCATCGGCCATCTTGGCCGTCGTAGCGTCTCGTTTCGTCGATGCCCTGGGGGTATCTTTTATCGGCATCTTCTTGGCACTTTCTATTCATCTTCTAAATCTGATTTTAGCGGTAGCCGGATCTGGCCTGCACGCAGCCCGCTTGCATTACGTGGAATTTCTGGGGAAGTTCTACAAGGGCGGCGGGAAGGAATACAAACCATTCGCAAGGAAAAGGGGGAGCCTCGTGTGGAAAAGGCGTTAATAGCTTTGGCAGCAGCCCTCGCAGTGAGCATTCCAGCTTTAGCGACGGCCTACGCGCAAGCAAGGATCGGAAGCGCAGGAGCTGGCACAGTGGCGGAGAAACCGGAGACAGCGGGCACAATGATCATCCTCGAAGCCATTCCCGAGACGATGGTCATCTTGGGCTTCGTTGTGGCAATCATGCTCATCCTCCAGTTCGCATAACGAGATGCCTGATCTACCGCGCTTTGCGGCTACCGAAGAAGAAATCGAGGCGTTCAAGCGTTCTCTAAATGAAGAATACGAGCGCAAGATCTCCGATTTGGAGAAGCGCCTCGAAAGGGAGTTGGAGGAGCTGATCGCGAACTCTCGCTCGGCGGTAGAGAAAAGGGTCATAGCTATCCAGCAAGATCTGAATAGGCGCTACGACGAAAACCTTAAGCTGGTTGCAAGACGCACGCAAAAGTTGGGAAGAGAAAGGCTCCTCGCCTTTTCCGATGAATTGCTACTGTCAGCCGAAAAGCGCATAACGAAGACATTAATGACGATAAGACAAGACGAAGAGCGCTACGCAAGGGCAATGAGGACACTCTTAAATGAGGCGCTGAGGGAAATAGACGGGATGGCGGTTGTAGTCGTGGGAAGAGGCGATGGAAGGTTTTTATCTCAGTGCGATAGAGTGTCGGCCGTGCGCGAGGAGGACATACCTTTAGGAGGATGCACGGTGACGGATGCAGAGGGAGAGAGGATTGTCGACAACACGTTTGAAGGACGATGGAAGAGGATCAAGAAATCGAT
>LDZS01001783.1_pt1 | contig 41793 bp, 38 predicted proteins | sample 615471 | NCBI WGS metagenome assembly LDZS01 (sample SAMN03408295, study PRJNA278302) | terrestrial metagenome | isolation source: oil reservoir sample K3 | place: USA: Alaska, North Slope, Kuparuk formation | collected 2013
TATGTAGTCAACTACACCAACGCTTCGTTCATCATCAATGATGGCTTTGACTTCCACGATGGACTCTTCAGTGGGTATGATCCCTCATCAAGGAGCTACGATTCCAAAACCTGGGCCTACAAGACAGACGAAAACGGAAATGTTCTCAAAGACCCAACCCTCCAGCATCCGCGTTGCGTCTTCCAGTTGCTGAAGAAACACTATTCCCGCTACGATGTGGACACTGTCTGTAAGATTACCGGTGCACCTAAAGAAACCTTCATCAAGATAGCAGAAACCTTTGGAGCTACAGGAAGACCTGACAAAACCGGAACGATCCTCTACGCCATGGGTATCACCCAGCACACAGTAGGTTCACAAAACGTCCGCTCGATCGCCATGCTCCAGTTGCTTCTGGGCAACATCGGCCTCCCAGGCGGTGGGGTAAACGCTCTCCGTGGTGAATCTAATGTTCAGGGTTCTACCGACCTCGCTTTGCTGAGCCACTTGTTGCCTGGTTATCTGAAAGCACCGCTCTGCAAGCCTGAGCACGCCAACCTTCAGGCGTACCTGAACTCGGTCACACCGAAAGCCGGATACTGGACGAACACACCCAAATTCGTGATCAGCATGCTCAAGGCCTGGTGGGGCGACCACGCTAGGGCCGACAATGAGTTCGCCTACCAATACCTCCCCAAACGGAGTCCGAAGATCAACTACACCCACATTGGGGTCTTTGAGGCAATGTTCGAAGGCAAAATCAAGGGACTCTTCATGTTCGGGACAAACTCCATTGTCGGTGGGCCCAACGCTGCAAAAGAAGCGAAGGCAATGGAAAATCTTGACTGGTTTGTTGCTGTTGACCTCTGGGAAACAGAGTCCTCGGTATTCTGGAAGAGACCAGGTGCCGATCCGAAGAAGATTAAGACCGAGGTCTTCTTCCTCCCAGCCTGCTCTTCGATCGAAAAAGAAGGAACAATTTCTAACAGTGGGCGCTGGATTCAGTACCGCTGGAAGGCAATCGAGCCAGTTGGTGAATCCAAGAGTGACCTTTGGATCGTCGACCAGTTAGCAAAACGGCTCAAGAAGCTCTACTCCAGCAGCACCAAACCGCAGGATGAACCGATCAAGTACCTCACCTGGGGTTATGGTGAAGGTGAAGAACCAGAAGTTGAAAAAGTAGCCTTCGAAATGAACGGTTACGACATCGCCACAAAGACTCCCGTTCCCTCCTTTGGGGCCCTCAAAGACGACGGTTCGACGGCGTGCGGTATGTGGCTCTACAGCGGAATGATGGCAGGAGGCAAGTACCTCACCAAGCGCCGCGACAACAGAGACGACACAGGAATCGGCAGTTATCTCAACTGGGCCTTCTCCTGGCCGGTCAACAGGCGCATCATCTACAACCGCTGTTCTGCTGATCCCGCAGGAAGACCATGGAGCGAAGACAAGAAGCTGATCTGGTGGGATGCTGCCCAAGGAAAATGGGTCGGCAAAGATGTTCCCGACTTCAAGGGAACCCTTGCCCCAACTGAACCAGGTGGCAGCAGTCCTTACATCATGCTCCCAGAAGGAGTCAGCCGGCTCTTTGCTTCTGGAATGAAAGACGGGCCTTTCTCCGAACACTACGAACCATACGAAAGTCCAGTTGCCAACTTAATGAACAGCCAACCGTTTAATCCAGCAGTAAAAGTCTTCAACACACCAATGAACGACAAAGGCGATCCCACTAAATTCCCATATGTAGGTACTACTTACCGGGTTACTGAACACTGGCAGGCAGGAGCAATGACCAGGAACCTGCCCTGGCTGGCAGAACTGATGCCCACCATGTTCGTGGAAATCAGTCCACAACTGGCAAAGAAAAAAGGCATCAAAAATGGAGACAAGGTCAAGGTTATTTCTGCACGTGCAGAAATCGAAGCTTACGCGCTCGTCACCGTCCGCCTGAAGCCGCTAAACATCAACGGTAAAGAAGTCGAAGTCGTCGGTCTACCCTGGCACTACGGTTTCCAGGGCATCGCTAAAGGAGACTCTGCCAATAACCTCACCAACCACATCGGAGACGCTAACACCTTCATCCCAGAATACAAGGCATTCCTCGTGGATATCAAGAAGGTGGGCTAAGGTGGCAGATTATCCAGGTGAAACAAGGAGGGAGATCTTAGATGGCTGAATACGCAATGTTTATCGATACATCCAAGTGCACCGGCTGTCGTGCCTGCCAGGTTGCCTGTAAGAACTGGAACGGTCTTCCAGCAGAAGAAACAGATTTCTGGGGAACTTACGAAAACCCGAAAACCCTAACCGGTAACACATGGACAAAAGTCAAATTCAACGAAAAGGTTGAAAACGGTAACATCAAATTGCTCTTCGCCAAAATCCAGTGCATGCACTGCAATGACGCCAGTTGTATGGCTGTCTGTGCTACCAAGGCAATCAGCAGGCGCCCAGGCGGGATGATCGTCATCGATCAGAACCGCTGTGTTGGCTGCCGGAACTGTGTGACTGCCTGTCCCTTCGGGGCAGTAAACTTCTCTGAAGAAACAGGGACACCGAGAAAGTGCCGGCTCTGTGAAGACCGAGTAGCTGCAGGTCTCCAGCCAGCATGTGTTAATGCCTGCCTCAGCGGAGCCCTCAACTTCGGAGAACGCTCTGAAATGCTGGCACTTGCCAAGAAACGCCAGAAAGAGCTTCTTGCCGCGGGAGAAAAGGCAATCATCTATGGTGAAAAGGAGCTTGGAGGCACACACGTGATCTACCTGCTTACAGACGAGCCAGAAGCTTACGGACTACCAAAAGACCCCGAAATTGCTACAAGTGTCGTTCCCAGCGGCTGGACCTGGGCACTTGCTGGTCTTGGCCTCATTGCCCTCTTCCCCTTGAGGCGCTTCACTGAGGCCAGGAAGAAAGGAGGGGAAGCCTGATGCATAATCATGTCGTCTGGCCAATGGCAATTGTCATCTACCTCTTCCTCGCAGGAATCGCTGGGGGCGCTTTTTACAGTGGTGCCCTGGCGGAATTCTACAGTGGCGGTAAATATCGCCGCTTGTCGAAATGGGGCACCTACCTCGCCCTTCCCCTGATCCTCATTGGGGTTATAATGCTGATCTTTGACCTGGGAAGATCACCTTACTTCTGGCACATCATCCTCAAGGACAACTTCACACCACTGGTTGTCTGGAGTTCCACAATGTCAGTGGGAACCTGGTTCCTGACGATATTTGGTGTTCTTAGCTTCATCATCCTCCTCTTCTGGCTGAGCGAAGAAGAAAGAACAAAAGACTGGCCGATCATCAACCGCTTCAAAGGAAAAGATTCGGTTCGCAAGTTCCTCACTTTCATCAACATGATCGTCGGAATGTTGGTGGCGGCTTATACCGGAATCCTCCTAGCATCGACCTCGGTTCCGATGTGGCATGCCACTCCATTCCTGGGTCTTCTTTTCGCCTGCTCGGCAACCTCAACAGGACTGGCAGCACTGATGCTCTGTCATAAAGCAGCCAACGACCCAGACGAAGAGATGCTGCACCTGCTCGGTAAAGCAGACATGGACGTCATTTTCCTGGAACTGGCCGCATTCGCTCTTCTCCTTATCGGTCTGGGTGCCTTTGCCCCAGAACTCGGTCTCAAGGCATTGATCACAGGTCCCTATGGAATAGCTTTCTGGGTTGGGATCGTCATCTGCGGCCTGATCTTTCCACTGGCAATTGAAATCTACGTCAATAAGTTCCCAACACTTACTCTGGGACTAACCACACTGGCTGCTGTCCTCGTGCTCGTAGGTGGTTTCCTGGTAAGGTACGTGATCATCTATGCCGGACAAATTGCCTGGAAGGCGTGAAACTAAAAACCAACAAAAGGAAGGGATCGATTTGCTTCAACATCCACCTGAACTGAAAGAACTCGCTGAAAAACTGACCAGGATTCAGAAAAATTATCCTGGGGCGGTTTCTCTAGCACCGCCCCAGGATAATTTAATCACCAAACACATCGAAGAAAAAAAACCCTGGCTGGAGATTCTTTCTCTGGAACCCCAGGAAAGCGATCTCAGGGATTTCTACGGTAACCTCAAAGAGGTTCTCATGCCTTATGAAGCGTTTTCATTCCTAAAAATGCTGGACTTCCAAGATGTAGCCCCCCTCGCCAAATCTTATCTTCGTAAAGAAGCGGAAACGATCAACCTAGCAGCCACTGCAGCAGGAGCTAACAAAGCATCTTATTTGTTCTTCTTGAGGGAATTGCTGCGGCCCTGGGCAAAAAGTGCCGCCAAACTACTCAGAAGCGGTCTTCGTCACGAAAAATGGCTGCTCAACTTCTGCCCCGTATGCGGCCACCTGCCTGCAGGAGCAAGACAAGAAAAAGTAGAAGGAAAACGCTTTCTTATCTGCTCCCTCTGTGAAACTGAATGGCTCTTCAACAGGATGACCTGCCCTCAGTGCGGGAATAATGACCATACGACACTTGGTTACTTCACAGTCGAAGGCATCGAAGACTGGAAGGTGAGCTTTTGTCGGAAGTGCAACACCTACTTCAAGGAAGCAATCACCAACGAACCAGTCAGTGTCTTCGACCTGGAGCTAAATGTCCAACTCGATCTTCTGGCAAGAGGAGAGGGTTTTCAGCCTCTCGGAGGAGAATAATAGCTGGTGCATCCATATTAAAAACTGCCCCTTCGAACCAGGGGCAGTTTTTTAATTTCAGCAGTTTGCTACCTGGGACTGAGCAACCGCTCAGGAACGCCCAGATAAGCAAGACAAATATCCTTAAGCGGACACTCTCCACAGCGCGGCTTTCTCTTCAAACAGATGTGGTGACCGAGAGCATCGATCTGGGCGTGGTATTCATTGTAAAGCGCAGTGTCCGGAGGAAGGTTCTCCATGAAGAATTGCTGCATTTCTCTGTAAGTCATCTTCTCCGGGAAATAACCTAAACGGTAAAAAATACGGTGAGTATAGGCATCGACAACGAAGATCGGCTTCTCGGCAGCATAAAGGATAATCGCATCCGCGGTTTCAGGACCGATGCCGTAAATCCCCAGAAGGCACTTCCTTAAAGTTTCCAGATCTTGACCCAGAAAAGCATCAAGATCTCCCCGAAAATCGTTGACAATAACACTGCAGATGGCCCGCAGTTTCTTGGCCTTCTGAAAGTGGTAGCGGGCAGGGCGCACAAGTGCCGCCAGTTCCTCTTCCCCACAGGAAAGAATGGCCTCTGGGAAAAGAAGGTTTGCTTTCTTCAGATTCTCAATGGCTGTAGCAGCACTGCGCCAGGCTACATTTTGGGTAAGAATTGCTCCCACGATTACCTCAAAAGGAGTATCTGCAGGCCACCAGTAACGGGGACCAAAGTGCCGATAAAGGCGCTCATAGATCTCTATCAAAGTTTCGTACATTGTGATCATTCCCTGAGAATCAGCCTGGAGGCCAGTTGAAGACGCGCCCCCCGAGCAGGTGGATATGGAGGTGAAATACTGTTTGTCCCCCTTTTGCTCCGGTATTGATGACCACCCGGAACCCCTCATCAATACCCAGTTGTTTGACGATCTTCGGAACCAGGGTCATCATCCGTCCCATGAGGTCTGCGTCATCTTCACTTAAGTCGAGCAGAGAACTGTAGTGTTTTTTAGGTATCAACAAAACGTGAGTGGGAGCAACTGGGTTAATATCGCGGAAGGCTAGAAAATCGTCGTCTTCGTAAACCACAGTAGAAGGAATCTCCTTATTACCGATCTTGCAGAAAATGCAGTCTGCCACAATTTCCCCCCTTTCGTCAGTGTTCCTCGAAAACAGGCTCACCAAAAAGTCGGCCATTCCTGAGACCGCGGATGTAAACAGAAACAAAACTCCCCTGAGGTTTAGGAACACCTAGTGGAAGAGAAAAAACCACCCTCAGGTAGTTGTCAGAGAGACCTTCCCAGCAACCAACACCTTCAGGAATCCTTCTTTCTGCAAGAACAACAAGCTTATGGCCGAGAAATCTTCTGGCAAATTCCTCTTCCAGATTTTTCGCCAGGTTGCGTAGTCTTCTGCTCCGCTCCTCTTTTTCTTCAGGAGAAATCTGACCTGGAAGTCCGGCGGCGATGGTTCCCGGTCTCGGAGAATACTTGAAAACGTGGAGCCCCCGGAAAGGAAGAGAAGCGATAAAGCTGTAAGTGTTCTCAAAGTGCTTTTCGGTTTCCCCGGGAAAACCCACCATCACATCAGTGGTTACCGCTACTCCAGGAATCATTTCCCAAACTTTTTCGAAGAGTCTACGGTATCCCTCGGTTGTATAGGGTCGATGCATTAGTTTGAGAATTTCGTCATCACCTGACTGCAGGGGCAGGTGCAGGTGACGACAAACTCGCGGTGAAGAAGCAATTACCTCCAGCAATTCTTGGGTAATTTCCGCAGGCTCCAGTGAACTTAGGCGAATCCGAAATTCTCCTTGCAATTGGAGAAGCTGTTTTAACAACCCCACCAGGTCAATCTCTCCCGGCAGGTCTTTACCATAGGCAGAAGTGTGGATTCCCGTGAGAACAACCTCTCGGTAGCCTGCAGCCAGCAACTGCTGGAACCGCTCCTTAACCAGTTCTGGTCTCAGGCTACGGACCTTACCGCGGGCGTAAGGAATAATGCAGTAACTGCAGAACTGTTCACATCCATCCTCAATCTTCAAAAACGCCCTGCTTCGCTCCCCAGAGCAGGGTAGGGGGAGTTCTTCAAAAACCGGCTTTTCCTCGAGGGTGCGGACAATGCTGATCTTGGGATATTTTTCCCCGGCCTGTTTCCGCCTGGCCACCTCTTCCACGAGCTCAAGGAGGCGAGCCCGATCCTGGGTGCCAATGACGATATTGACCCCAGGGATTGCCAGCACCTCTTCTGCGGCCACCTGACAGTAACAGCCAACAGCGGCAACAATTGCACTGGGGTTGGAACTTGTAGCCCTGCGGAGCATCTGTCGCGACTTGCGGTCTGCTATATGAGTCACGGTGCAAGTGTTGACTACATAAACATCCGCAGGTTCGTTAAATCCCACAATCTGATAACCGTGATCCTGGAACAACTTCTTGAGGGCGGCAGTCTCCTGCTGGTTCACCTTGCATCCAAGAGTAAAAAAGGCGATCTTTCTAGGGGCCACCAAGGTCACCCCATTCGTAAAGAATGAGGCTCAAGGCCACCAGTCCCGCAGTTTCGGTGCGCAAGATCCGCGGTCCCAGTGAGACCGGAACTGCTCCGTGAGCCACGGCCTCTTCTATTTCCTTTTTTTCGAACCCACCCTCAGGACCGATAAATAAGTAAACTACGGAAAACTCTGATAAATTAACTCTTCGGAAAACCTGTTTCAGGGGCTGGGTTTCACCTTCCCAGAAAATCAGTTTGAGACTTTCTGGCCCCAGTTGTTGCCAGAGGAGAGAAAAAGGGGTGACTCCGATAATCTCCGGGACGTGCATTCGACCACTTTGCCGGGCTGCCTCGGTGGCAATCTCCTGCCACCGGCGTTGCCTGGAAGCCTTCTTCTCCTCGGGGATGCGAACAACAGTACGTTCGGTGACCACAGGGTGGATCGCCCAGACCCCCAGTTCAGTTGCCTTCTGAATGATCAGATCGAATTTCTCCCCCTTGGGGATTCCCTGCACCAGAACAACCCTCAGGGGAGGTTCTGGCTTTGGTTGAGTTCTCTCCAGAAGTTCTACCGCAACCCGTGTTCCGTGAATCCTCTTGATACAGGCACGGAATTCTTTCCCTTCACCATCCCAGAGCAAGATTTCTTCCCCGGGCTTCAGTCGGAGAACTTTCAAAATCTTCCGGGAATTCCGGGAATCAAGAAGAATTTCCTCCTCAGTAGAGTCTAGAGAAGGCATAAAAAAACGGTGCACCTTGAGGTCTCCTTTCCCCTAGCTCATGAAGGCGTCCCTCATCTTTTCAAAAAAACCCTTGCTTCGCTCCTTATATTGTTCCGGCCTGCTGAGTTGCTCAAACTGCTTGAGCAATTCCTTCTGCTTTTCTGTGAGCTTCGTGGGGATCACTACATTAATCTTGACGATCTGGTCACCCCGACCCCGTCCGCCGAGGTGAGGAATTCCCTTCCCCCGGAGGTGGAAAACAGAGCCAGGTTGAGTTCCTTCAGGAATCTTTAACTTGGTTTTGCCGTCAAGGGTGGGCACCTCAATCTCATCGCCCAAGGCTGCCTGGACAAACGAAATGGGAATCTCACAAATTACGTCATCACCTTCACGCTGGAAGATCTTGTGAGGCCGCACGTGAATGGTCACATAAAGATCCCCAGGGGGCCCTCCCCGCTCTCCGAGCCCACCTTCACCGGCTAAACGCAGCCTGGAACCGGAGTCCACACCTGCAGGCACCCTGATCCGCACCTTGCGCCGTCGCTGCACCTTCCCCCGACCCCTGCAATGGGGACACGGTTTTTCTACGATCCAGCCTTCACCACCGCAACGGTCGCAAGTCCTCACAGTCTGTAAGTGGCCAAAAGCAATAGACTGAGTAATCCGGATCTGGCCGGTTCCACCACACTTCGGACAAGTCACCCTCTGGGTTCCCTCGGCAGCTCCGGTGCCCCGGCACTTTTCGCAATCTTCCCAACGGGGGATTTCGACCTCTTTTTCCACCCCAAAAGCAGCTTCCTCAAAGGAAACCTCCAGGTCCATCTGGAGGTCTGCTCCCCTCTGGGGACCGCGCTCCCGCTCCCGGAAAGGCCTTCCAAAATTGAAGAGATCCTCGAAGAAAGAAGTAAAAGGATCCCCAAAGCTTCCAAAATCGAAGCCTTCGAAGCCAAAACCCGCTCCTCTACCAGTTCCTGCTCCAAAGTCACCCTGACCAACCCCGGCATGACCAAAGCGGTCATATCGTGCCCGCTTTTCGGGATCGCTGAGGACTTCGTAGGCCTCCTGGATCTCTTTGAACTTTTCTGCAGCTTCTTCTTTATTATCCGGGTTCATGTCAGGGTGATATTTCCTGGCGAGGCGCCGGTAGGCCTTTTTGATTTCAGCCTCCGACGCATCGCGGCTCACCCCTAAAATCTCGTAGTAATCACGTTTGGCCATGAAAAATCACCTTCCAGATGGCCAATAGCCCCTTACTTCTGATCATCGTCAACAACCTTGTAATCGGCATCTACGGTTTTACCCTGACTACCAGTAGTGCCTCCCGCTGCTCCAGTTGTTCCACCACCGCCCGCTGCTGCCTGCTGTCCAGTTTGCTGGTAGATGCGAGAGGTGATGTCGTAGAGCACCTTTGTCAGGTTTTCGGTCTTCTGCTTGATTTCATTGACATCGTTCCCCTCAAGGGCCTTCCGGAGTTCTTCCTTTGCTTTATTGACCTGCTCAGTTTCTTGGGAAGTCACCTTGTCACCAAAATCCTTGAGGGTCTTTTCTGCTTGATAGATCACACTATCTGCCTGGTTCCTAGCTTCAGCAAGCTCACGCCGCTTCTTGTCTTCCTCGGCATACTTTTCCGCTTCCTTGATCATTCTCTGGATTTCTTCCTCTGTCAAGTTCGTCGTCGAAGTAATGGTAATTTTTTGCTCTTTACCTGTTCCCAGGTCTTTAGCAGACACATGGACAATGCCATTGACATCAATGTCGAACTTGACTTCGATCTGGGGCACTCCTCGAGGAGCCGGAGGAATCCCTTCCAACCGGAAGCGACCAAGGGTCTTGTTGTCAGCAGCCATTGGCCGCTCTCCCTGGAGCACGTGAATCTCTACGGAAGTCTGGAAGTCGGCTGCAGTAGTGAAAATTTGGCTCTTGGACGTAGGAATCGTGGTGTTTCTCTCGATGATCTTGGTAAACACTCCACCAAGGGTTTCGATTCCAAGGGAAAGCGGGGTTACGTCAAGGAGCACAATGTCCTTGACCTCTCCTGCAAGGACACCGGCCTGAATGGCTGCTCCCAAGGCCACGACTTCATCAGGGTTGATCCCCTTGTGAGGCTCTTTTCCGAGAACCCTTCTGATGGTCTCCTGAACGAGAGGTACTCTTGTAGAGCCACCGACGAGGATCACCTTATCGATGTCTTTAGGTTCCAAACCTGCGTCAGACAATGCCTGATGAATGGGCTCAATCGTTTTCTCTACAAGGTCGGTAATCAATTCTTCGAATTTCGCCCGCGTCAGAGTCATCTCCAGGTGCTGTGGCCCTTCGGGAGTAGCAGTAATGAAAGGCAGGCTGATCGTCGTCTGAGTGACACTGGAAAGCTCGTGTTTGGCCTTCTCAGCAGCGTCCTTAAGGCGCTGCAGAGCCATTCGATCCTTAGAAAGGTCAATACCAGTTTCCTTCTTAAACTCACTGATCAGGTAGTTCATGATCCGCTCATCGAAGTCATCACCACCAAGGTAGTTGTTACCACTGGTGGCTTTGACCTCAAAGACACCGTCTCCAAGCTCGAGGATGGAAACATCAAAGGTTCCGCCACCAAGGTCGTAGACGAGGATAATCTGGTCTTCGCCTTTATCGAGCCCGTAAGCGAGCGCTGCCGCTGTCGGCTCATTGATGATCCGCAAAACTTCGAGACCGGCAATCCGGCCAGCGTCCTTGGTGGCTTGGCGCTGACTGTCGGTAAAGTAAGCGGGAACCGTAATTACGGCTTTCGTCACCGGTTCTCCCAGATAAGCCTCGGCATCTGCCTTTAACTTTTGCAGGATCATCGCTGAGATTTCCTGAGGTGTGTACTCCTTATCATCTATCTTAACCTTGTAGTCGCTTCCCATCTTCCGCTTGATCGAACGAATAGTGCGCTCAGGATTGGTGATCGCCTGCCTCTTGGCAAGCTCACCAACGAGACGCTCACCAGTCTTGGTAAAAGCGACAACCGACGGAGTAATTCTGCTCCCTTCGGCATTGGGAATGACGACCGGCTGACCACCTTCCATGATCGCCATACAGGAGTTAGTCGTCCCCAGGTCAATCCCGATAACCTTACTCATCCTTTCTCTCCTCCTTTTCTGGGATTTCGGTATTCGCTTCTTTTTGTTCAGAAATAGTCTCTTCAGCAGCAGAATTTTTGGCGACTTTCACCAAGGCAGGCCGTAAGACCTTTCCATGCAATAAATACCCTTTGCGGACTTCTTCGATAACACTCCCATCAGGCCATTGATCTGTATCCACCTGTTCAAAAGCCTCGTGATAAACAGGATCAAATTGCTTGCCAACAGCCTCGATAGGCTCTAAACCGTTTTGACCAAGAACATTTAAAAACTGCCGGTAAATCATGTCGATCCCAGTAACCACATTTTCTGGAAAAACCGCTCTTGCTGAAGCCAGTGCTCTTTCGAAATTATCAAGCACTGGAAGCAACTCCTGGAGTAAATCTCTTGCCGCAAAGCGGCGGATCTCCTCCATCTCCTGGCGCATCCGCCTCCGGAAGTTTTCAAAGTCCGCAGCCAAGCGAAGGTAGCGCTTATTGACTTCTTCGAGTTCTGCTTCCTTTTCTTTCAACTGTCGCTCAAGCTCCAGACGAACCTTGTCTTCCTCAGGAATAAAGACCTCTTCTTCGATATCTTCAGCTGTTTCCTCCACTACCTCTTTATCTATATCCTCAGTTTTTCCCTGTTCCACTTCCATATTCTTGGATTCGCATTCCTGAGTCATTTCCTTTTCATTCAAATCTTTCACCCCTCTTTCTGCTCAAGCTCGAGATTCCCGGAATCTTTGCGTGAATCTTTTTTCCGGATGATGGTGTCGATCCTCAAGATCGCCTCAGCAAGCTCTCCGGCTACCTTTAGAGCATGAATTTTCACAAGAACGGGATCGACCACACCCTTTTCCCAAAGGTCGCAAACTTCCCCACTATCACAGTCTATTCCCAGACAATCACTATTTTTCTCGATCTGAGCGGCGACAACATCACCAAGCTTTTCCAGAGCATTGAATCCGGCATTGGTAACAATCTGGGTAAAGGGGCGTTTCAATGCTTCGATCACGCAGTCGAGACCATAAGCAGCCATGCCCCGCAACTCGGATTTGGCTTTTTCCAGGTCTCTGGCAACAGCAAGTTCGACACTTCCTCCTCCGGGAACGACTCCACCCTTGAGAGCAGCTTGGACGGCACTGGCTGCATCCCTGGCAATGCGCTCCCTTTCCCCTACGACTTCTTCAGTCGCTGCTCCAACTAAGATGGTGGCGAAAGGTTTTCCGGCCCCACCTTCGATCCGAATCTGTTCTCTTTCCTCATCCTCCCACGCACGCTGGGCAGAACCCAAGTACCTTTCCAGTTCAGCCGGGGGTTTCCGCAAACCCGTTCTTTTCAGTGGCCAGGCACCTGTGTGTTCAGCAACACGGTACCACTCTTTGTAAGGAACCCTCCTGACCACCATCACCCCGGCATCTGCGAGCATTTCCTCGGCGCAGTCATCCACACGCCTGTCAACAAGGATCAACTTGACTCCGAGATTGATAACTTTTAACAGGTTCTCCTGAAACTCTTCCCGAAGACGCAAATAACGATTAACCCCGGCCTCGGTAGTCAAAACACTCTCTTCAATCTCTTCAGGAGCAAGAGCATCATCGATGATCAAAATCCGGGGATTGAGAACCTCTTGGGGCATCTGTTTGTTCAGACGCCCTTTAGTGATTAGAACCCCCTCAAAAACCTGGTTTTCCAACCCCTCAACCGCGGAGATGCAGTCTCTGAGTTTAAAAGCAGGATCAAGAAGTTTTTCCTTTCCTACCATTCGAGCCGCCTTGATGATCAGTTCGGCGATATCCTCTTGATCACGCCCAGCAATCAAGGCCACCTTGTAAAGAAGCGGATCATCAGGCCCCTGAATCGGGTGCGCCCTCCGCTCAAAAGAAGAAATCGCCCTCCTAATCCCTACCCGCATCCCTTCAAGAACACGAGCGACAGGCACACCTCTGATCACCTGATTAAGCCCCTCGGTAACCAGAGCACCTGCCCAGATGGTAGCAGTTGTCGTACCATCACCGACCTCCTTTTCCTGGGCGCGGGCGGTATTGATCACCATCTTTGCTGCCGGATGAGTTGCCTCCATCTCCTCAAGAATGGTAACCCCGTCATTGGTAATCGTCACTGACCCGAAATTGTCTACCAGCATCGTATCCATGCCTTTAGGACCAATCGTTCCTTCGACAGCAGAAGCGACAGCCCTGACGGCGTTGACATTGGTCATCAAGGCATTCAAGCGCTGGTCAACTTCTTTACCATCGGTCACCTGTTTCAAAGTCAAATCATTTGGCCTCCTCAATTCAGCGAACCACCCCTCCCTACTGGGAGGGGTTGGTTAAAAACCATCTTTCTTCGAGAATCGCCAATCCCTGTTTGTCATCACAAGAGCCTCGACCGCGTAAGAACCTCAGAAAGAGCATGTGTAATGTACTCGATCACCGCAATCGCTCGAGCGTAGTCCATCCGCATCGGGCCCAACAACCCAACAGCACCCACAACATTTCCTCCAAAGGTGTACACTGCGGTAACCACACTGCAGTCTTCGACTTCCTGGAATTTATTTTCTTTTCCGATCCTCACATTAATCCCAGTAGGCTGAGTTTCCATCAGCAAAGACTTCAGTACTTCTTCTCCTTCGATCAGGTCGAGCAATTCCCGAACCCTTCTGATATCTCTATATTCCGGTTGTTTCAAAATGTTGCGCGCACCGCCCAGATAGAGGCCCTCTGCTGACTCCTTCGTGAGAAGTGTCTCAATAATTTCGAGGGTTAGATCGATCAACTGTCTCTTCCGAGTTAGCTCATCGTAAACACCCCGCAGCATAGTGCGGGTGATCTGAGAAAAAGTCAGTCCCCGGAAATAACTATTGAAAACTTGAGTAATCTGCTCCAGTTCTTCGGGAGTGACGGGAACAGGGAGATCGACTACTTTGCTTTCCACCCATCCACTTTCAGCCATAACGACCAGCAGTGCTTTTTGAGGTGCCAACTGCAAGAACCTGATCTGATGAAAAGTAGCATTCTCCAACTGGGGTCCTGACAAAAATACAAGGTAATCGGTCAACTGAGTCACCAGTTTTATGGTATCCTGAATGAGAGTTGCCAATTCACGAACCTGTCTGGCAAAAACGGCTTTGATCAGGTTTTCCTCTTTTTCCGTCAGAGAGCCTTTCTGCATTAACTGGTCAACATAATAGCGGTAACCTTGCTGCGACGGGATCCTTCCCGCGGATGTATGCGGCTGTTCGATCAGACCCATTTCTTCCAGGTCTGCCATTTCGTTCCTGATGGTTGCCGGGCTAACACCCAACTTGTACTTGCGGGCAATCGTCCGTGACCCTACTGGCTCAGCAGTTGCAATGTGCACCTCCACAATTGCCTCCAGTATCTGCTGCTTTCTCTTGCTCAATTTCATTGGTGCCACCGCCTTAGCTGATTAGCACTCTTCAAAGAAGAGTGCTAAAATTCTAAATTCAACATACCATTACCCTTCTCTTTTGTCAATAGGGACAAGCCGAAGGGGCAAAACAGAGGGCTATTCGGCTACGAGCAGGTGGATCACCTTAGACGAAGTGAGCAAGAACATAGTTTGCCAGCAGTCGTCCCCTGCCTGTGAGGAAAATATTTTCCCCGTCATCACCGATCAATCCCTGTCTTTTCATCTCTTCCAGTTGTGTTCCGTAAAGCTGGTCAAACGAAATTTGGAAGCGCTGCTGAAAAACCTTTCTGGAAAGGCCGCGCCTCAGGCGCATCCCCATGATGATCGTATCCAGGCGCTCCTGTTCCGGGGTCTGCCGCTCCTCCCAGGCGCGGGGCAACTCCCCTTTGCTAATGAGCCTGATATAGGTACCCAGGTCCTCATGATTGGCGTAGCGGGTTTTCCCGAGGTAGCCGTGGGCGCCAGCACCGAGCCCCAGGTATGGGAGGTTGTACCAGTAAGTAAGGTTATGCCTGCATTCCTTGCCAGGTAAAGCATAGTTAGAAATCTCGTATCTCTGATAACCGCGCCTGGAAAGGGTTTCTTCAGTTACTTCCCACATCACCACCTGTTCCTCTTCACTGCAAGGTTGAACCCGGCCCGAGGCAACATCTTCTGCCAGAGGAGTTCCTTCTTCCAAAGTGAGCCCGTAAACAGAAAGGTGCTCCGGTCGCAGGCTGAGAGCACGCTCAAGAGTGTCTCTCCAGTGCTCAAGGGATTGCCCGGGAATTCCATAGATGAGATCAAGGTTGATGTTTTCGAACCCGGCGTTGCGCGCCTCTTCGAATGAAGAGTAAATTTCTCCGACACCATGGATCCTGCCCAGCAATTCCAGTTCACCAGGTTTAAAAGACTGTGCGCCCAGGGAAATACGGTTGAAACCGGCGCTCCGAAGTTCCCTGAGACCAGTTTCGGCAATAGTTCCAGGATTGGCTTCCACAGTGATTTCGATTTCCCCGGAAAAAGTAAAGCTCATGGCGCACAGTTCCAGAAGGCTGCTCAGTTCCCCAGGAGGAAGAACGGTGGGAGTCCCCCCACCAAAGTAGACCGAGGTGATTTCTCGCCTCCCTAAAAGGGAGGTATAAAGCGAGATTTCTTCCTTCAAAGCCCGAAGGTACCTGGACACGAGAAGCTCCCCATCTTCCCCAGGTGGTAGCGGTATCGAGTTAAAAGCACAGTATCTGCACTTTTTAACACAAAAAGGGATGTGAAGGTAAATGGCAAGCCCCATCAAAACCAGTCCCCTTTTTTATCAATCATCAATCCTTGTCGACACGGAGCACTGCCAGAAAAGCTTCCTGCGGGATCTGCACCTTCCCCACCTGCTTCATTCTCTTTTTCCCTTCTTTCTGCTTCTCCAGTAGTTTGCGCTTTCTGGTGACATCACCACCATAGCACTTCTCGAGAACGTTCTTGCGAAGCGCCTTCACCGTCTCCCTGGCGATCACCCTGCTTCCAATTGCCGCCTGTATGGGAACATCGAACAACTGCCGCGGGATCAGTTTTTTCAGTTTCTCAACGAGAGCCCTCCCGCGAGCATAAACCTGGTCCTTATGCACAATCACTGAAAGGGCATCAACCACCTCTCCGTGAACGAGGACATCGAGCTTCACCAGTTCCGAAGCACGGTATCCAATAACCTCGTAGTCGAGAGAGGCATAACCGCGGCTGCAAGACTTGAGTTTGTCGAAGAAGTCGAAGATGATCTCCGCAAGGGGAAGTTCGTAAACAACCTGAACCCTCGTCTGGGAGAGGTAGTTCATCTCCTTAAAAACGCCTCTTTTCTCCTGCATCAGTTCCATTACCGAACCCAGGTAGTCAGTTGGAGTGATCACCGTCGCCCGGACGAATGGCTCCTCAACAGAGGCGATCTCTCCGGAATCCGGCCAGAGGCTAGGATTGTCCACAAGAACCACTTCCCCATTCCTCTTGGTAACCCGGTAGACAACATTAGGTGCTGTCGTCACCAGGTCGAGGCCGTACTCGCGTTCCAATCGTTCCTGAACGATCTCCATGTGGAGAAGCCCCAAGAACCCGCAGCGAAAACCAGAACCAAGAGCTGCTGAAGTTTCTGGCTCGTACTGGAAAGCGGCATCATTAAGTTTCAGTTTCCCTAAAGCACTCCGGAGTTCTTCAAAATCCCCAGGATCGACAGGAAACATCCCGCAGTACACCATTGGCTTAACCTGGCGGTAGCCAGGCAGTGGTCGCGGTGCCGGTCTCTCTGCATCTGTAATCGTGTCTCCGACTCGCGTATCCTCAACGTTTTTCACCCCAGCAGCCAGATAACCAACCTCTCCTGGCCCCAGTTCCTCGACAGGTTCCAGTTCTGGCGTGAAAATCCCAACCTCGGTTACCTCGAAAACCTTTCCTGTCGACATCATCTGGATCTTCATCCCGCGGCAAACCCTGCCGTGAACAACACGGATGTAGGAGATCGCTCCTTTGTAAGAATCGAAATGGGAATCGAAAATGAGCGCCTGCAGAGGGGCATCAGGGTCACCACAAGGAGGAGGAACGCGGCGAACGAGAGCCTCCAAAACCTCCTTGATCCCCCAGCCCTCTTTTGCGGAAACCAGGAGGGCGTCCTTTGTGTCCAGGCCAAGAACTTCTTCTATTTCTCTTGCTACCCTCTCGGGGTCAGCTACAGGAAGGTCGATCTTGTTGATCACCGGGATGATTTCCAGACCTGCATCAACGGCGAGATAAGCATTAGCGATGGTCTGGGCTTCTACACCCTGAGAGGCATCGACAACCAAGAGAGCACCCTCACAGGCAGCGAGGCTCCGGGAAACCTCGTAACTGAAATCAACATGACCGGGTGTATCGATCAGATTCAAAAGGTAGTCTCTTCCATCATCTGCCTGATAGTGAAGGCGGACCGGTTGAAGCTTGATGGTGATCCCCCGCTCCCTCTCAAGTTCCATTTTATCGAGAACCTGCTCGACCATCTCGCGGGGGTCGAGGGCCCCAGTAAACTCTAACAGCCGGTCGGCAAGGGTTGATTTGCCGTGATCAATGTGAGCAATGATGCAAAAGTTTCTGATTTGTTGCTGAGGAATCACTCTTACCATCACCTTCCTCTATTATGCCTCAGGCGTTTCTGAATGAGGTCAAAGATCAATTGCAGTTCCTCCAAGTGCAGCAGATACGCCAGAGCAAGATAAAGGATGATTCCCGTAAAAACTCCTGCACCGACAGCGACCAACTGAGATAATTTCGATGCCGTTCCCAGGATCCCTTCCACCCTACCAACCACCGCATAACTGAAGACAGCCACGAAAACAGAAGAAAGAAAGGCACCTGCTCCCGAATACAGGATCCGGCTTCCTCCAAGAGCCCCTACCTTCCACCTGAGAACCACTAAGAGAACGATCATGTTGACGATACCTACAACCGAATAGGCAAGGGCAAGTCCTCCATGACCGAGAACCCTGATCAATAAAATATTGAGGACGATGTTCAGAAAAACTGTCACCACTCCAACAATAACAGGTGTTTTTGTGTCCTTCAGGGCGTAGAAAACTCTGTTCAGCACGAGCGCCCCCGAGTAACCAACAATCCCAAATGAGTAGTAAAAGAGGGCAACAGCGGTTGCCTGCGTGTTTTCAGGAGTAAACCTTCCAGCCTCGAATAACAGTCTAATGAGAGGAACACCAAGGGCAATTAAAAAAGCAGTAGCCGGGAGCGTTAAAAAGTTCACTGTCCTGAGACCGAGGCTGGCAGTACGGCGAAATTGGTCCCACTCCTTCCTGGCTGCCTGGCTGGTGAGTGTGGGAAAAACTGCAGTCCCAATGGCGACAGCAAAAATTCCTATCGGCACCTGCATCAAGCGCTGGGCAGTCCGCAGAGCTGCCAGAAGCCCACCGGGAAGCTCAGAAGCCAGATTTTGGCTCACGAAGAGGTTGAACTGAGAAGCAGAAAGTCCCACCAACACAGGGAACACGAGCACACCGATCTGCTTGATTCCTGGATGCCGCAGGTCGAGAACCGGTCTGTAGCGCAAACCCAAGCGCAGAAGAGGGGGGATCTGAACAGCGAAATTCAAGACCGCACCTCCGACAACACCGAGCGAATAAGCAGTGATGCCCAAGTAGGGAGCCAAATTCCAGCCAACCGCAATAATGGTCAAGTTGTAGAGAACCGAACCAAGAGCCGGAGCAGTGAAGTGCTTGTAGGAATTGAGGATCCCGGTGGTGACCCCACTCAAGCCCATAAAAAAAGTTTGCACAAACATGATCCTAGTAAGATGAACCGTAAGCTCGATTTCCCGGTCACTAAACCCAGGAACAAGGATCCTGATCAGCTGGGGTGTAAAGATAAAGCCAAGGGTGATTCCAAACAACAGCAACAAAATAATCAAATTAAGGAGACTGCTTGCTACATACCACCCTTCTTCTTCCCGAGCCGTGGCCACATACCCCCCGAAAACGGGGATAAAGGCCGAACTTAAAGCACCTCCAACAAGGATCATATAGATAAAATCAGGAATAGAAAAGGCGGCGTTGTAAGCATCAGTGACCCTGTTCTGACCAAACTGAGCATAGAGAGCAAGGTCACGAACATAGCCCAGAATTCTTGAAAGGATCATTGCCACAGTAAGGATCCCGGCGGCCCGCGCCACTTGTTCGCGCTCCGACATCTGGAGTCACCTTTCCAATAAATAAAAGATGCCTTTTAAGATATTATCACTTCCCGCCTTTTAAAGAAAGATTCACCGCTCAGATTCTTCCTCGAGAAGCACTTCTCCAAGAGCGAGAGCAAAACAGCGAGCCGCCCCCAGTGCCTCCTCAAAAGTGTTCTTCTCACTGCCAACCTCAACAAGGAAAGCATGAGGAAAGAGGTGCTGGTTGTAACGACCTGGCATCAGCCTCACTTCCTTGAGTACCCCGGGAAATTTTTCTTCAAGCTTGTGGGCAACCTTCTGGGCAAAAGCGTAGTTCTCTCTCCAGTGGGGATTGGGAAACCTCTCCCCGGTTCCCACAATGATCAGGATCACAGCCACACTTTTTCCATCGACACTGGCCACCTGTTTCCTTTCCAAACCGGCATCCCTGTGGACATCAATCAATGCTTTCAAGGTGGGATAATCTTTGACGAGGCGCGCCCCCGTGACCTCGGACTTGATATAAGACCTAGCAAAATCAGGATAATCGTGGAGCGTCAGGTCGTGGATCGCCCTTATTCCCTGCTCCTCAAGAACTCTGACCATCTCATCAGCAACGAGGCTAACGCCACCGTTTCTCCCCTCTACTTTCGGTTTCCCATCAAGAGGAACGTAGGTTTCAGCATTATGAGTGTGGTAAAAAGCCACCTTAACAGGCTTTTCTTGCTCAGCTTTCTCCTCACTGAAAAAAAAGTCCTCAGAAATCGGCTTTTCGCTGACCTCTTCAAAGATCCTGCTTGAGGCAACTGCCAGGGACTCATCCTCTCCAGTGAATACCGGAAGCCCCCTCTGGAGAAGCACCTGAGGAGAATCCAGGTCAATCCCAGTAAGGAAAACGAATAATTCCGGTAAAAATCGCCAGTTGGGCTTGTTCCAACTGCCCAAACCCAGTTTCAACAACCCCTCCAGGGGAAGGTCGTGAGGTGATCCGATCAGGGGAAACCACAAGATCCCCCAGGCGAAGAAGCAACAAAAAAACACCAGGAAAATGAGACCCCTTCTCAACTGCAACTCCCCCCAACCTTGTCTCTCTCAATCCTTATGCAATTGTTGTCAAAGTATGCAATTGCCGGGTTTCCCTAGCAACCTCTAGAAAAACGCTCAACTGGGGGTTGCAATTTGAGAAAGGCCATGGTAGCATATTTGTTGGCTGAAAATGAGGAAACTAAAAGGGAGGTTTCGAAGTGGCAAAAAGCCGCTCTGCACTGAAGAGGATCCGCATTGCCGAAAAACGGAGAAAGCGCAATTCAGCCTACAAGTCGATGATGAAAACAGCGATCAAGAGATTTGAAGAGGCTTTAAGACTAGGTAACCACGAAAAGATCGAAGCCACATTCAGGAAAGCGATGCGCCTTATTGATAAGATCACTTCTAAAGGTGTCATTCATCCCAACAAAAGAGACCGCAAAAAAGCCCAGCTCGCCAGAAAATTTAACGAATATCTACAGACAAAGGCAAACGCCAGTTGAAGGGCCACCGCTAAATCCCCTGTTTCTGCTGACAGTCAGGGGATTTTTTTATGGCCAACTGGCGGACATAAGCAGCCTCTTCCCCATACTCCCGGTAGTCAGATACAGTTGTTTCCAGCACCATCGGTAGCCTCCGGAAAAAGGGATGAGTTACAACCGCCGTAATCCCTTTTTCCCCGATCTCGCCTTTACCGATCTTTTCGTGACGGTCGCGCCTGCTCCCTAAACTCGTCCGGGAATCGTTCAGGTGGAGCACCTTGATCCTCTCTCTTCCAAACATCTGCTCAAGGTTTTCAGCTAAAATTTCGAGGGCATCCTGCTGGCGGAGATCCCAACCTGCTTCAAAGAGGTGAGCCGTGTCCAAGCAGATCCCCAGGCCTGGCGGCCAACCCAGACCCTCAAAGATGACCCGGAGTTCCTCAAGTTCTCCCCCGATCTCTTTCCCTTGTCCGGCCATCGTTTCCAGTAAGAGAAAAGGGGGCCCAGGAGCGTAAACCTCCTCAACTCCCTTGAGAAGCTCAATGATACGCTGGAGAGCAGGAGCAACTTCTCCCTTATGGTGGCCGGGATGGGCGACCACATAGTCAGCACCAATGAGGCCAGCACGAGCCAGATCTTCTTTAAGGACACTCCTGGCAAACTCCAAAGCCCTACCACCGTCTGCCGCTAGATTCACGGTATACGGAAGGTGGGCGACGGGAGGAGCAAGCTTCCCCTCCGCTCTGTATCTTTCCCACTTTTCCAGTTCTTTTTCCGTCAGCCTGCGCGCTGTTCCCCCACGCGGGTTCCTGGTGAAAAACTGAAACAAGTCAAGACCGAGTTCTATCGCCAGTTCTGCAGCAGCAGGCAGTCCCTTAGCCACCGAAAGGTGGGCACCAATGAGAATTCCTTTCATTTCCGGCATCTTCTCAATGACTCCTTTTCTTGATCTTCTCCATGATCTCGCTGGTGGTAGCCTCCAGCAATACCCTGGGATTCCCTTCTCCCTTTTTTATCGAATAATCGAGCTCAAGGAGGACACCCAGGATCTGTTCGATCTTCCTCGCGCTGAAGGACGTTCCCTGTTTCAGAAGCTTGCGAACAGCGTAAGGGTGAAGTTTGATCATCCTGGAGATATCTCCAGGTCGGGCTCCTTCTTCGAGTAAAGAGACCACCTCCAGCAACTGGATGAAGTGTCTGGAAAGAAGGGAAACCAAGAGGACTGGAGAAACTCCCTGAGCCCAGAGTTCCTCTAAGATCTCCCCCACATCTTCCCTCTTTCCTTCAACCACAGCATCAACGAGTTCAAAAACACTTCCCCCGACACTTCTGCTCCCAATTTTCTGAAGCACATCGAGGGAAATCACTTTCCCTTCAGAACCGAGGAAAAGCGAGGCTTTCTCGATTTCCTGGCACATCTGGGCCAAGTCGTTCCCACACAAGAAACGCAGATATTCGGCAGCAGAAACCGGCAGCTCTTTTCCCAGCCAGCGTGCTTTTCCCTGAATCCAGGAGATCAACTCCTTCCCCTTCAATGGAGAACAGTTAACAATCCAGCCCTTCCTCTCGAAGAGTTGATAGGCTTGTTTATTCTTTCCTTGCTGTTTCCCTTGCTTGGGTTGCAGCACCACCAGGTAGCAAGGAGGATCTTCCATTTTTAAGTAGGGAACCAGGAAAGAGAGCGGTAAATTCTCCACAACGAGGAGACGCTTTGTCCCAGCCAAAGGAAGAGTAGCAAGTGTATCGAAGAACTCGGCGCCTGCTGTCTCCTGATCCAATTCCAGATAATCAGCAAGCTCACCATCTCTTTCCAGGCGCTCCCGCAGGTGATGAACAAATTCTCTGGCAAGGTAACGTTCCTCACCAGTGAGTAGGAAGAAATGGGGAAAACTGCCACCCGCCAGCTTCTGGCAAGCCGCCTGAAAACTGAAAATAGGCATTCTCTTTTCACCTTCTATCACTGATAATCGCGGACCCTGTTTTGGGCAAGAACCGAACTCCCGCACTTAACTCCGAGATGATTGGCAATCACAGGGCACTTGGCGAGAAGCAAGAAGAACGTCTTTTCACCCGCAAATGGCGTCCCTTCAAGGGTCTCGTAATTGGCCTGACCCTTGGCGATAACGAGGTGAGCCTCGCGGAAAACCCTGATGAATTCCTCACTACTCAAATCGGGAACAATGCCCAAATAGTTGTTACCAGTAGTGACAACCGTCGCCAGGAGGTCGATTCCTGCTTCTTGAGCGTCTTCGAGGGTGGCGTCATTGAGGATAGGACCGCTTTTGACAACGTAAAAGAGTTCCTTCGTAAACTTGCGAAGTTGGGCAAGGAGCAGGAAATCGAAGCAGATCTCACCACTATTGTCTCCAATAACGACCACAGGTCCCCCTTTTTTTAGCAAATCTAAAAAGGCGCGATAATCGAGGCGCTCTGGGGTGCGGTTCAGTTCTTCTTCAAGGGTCGCCCTGACATCATGGTCAGGTGATGCCGCCACATCAATGATGTTGCCGGCAACAGCTACTTTGATTGCGGTAAGGAGCGGGTCCTCACTGTGACCGATGACCCTGTCGAGGAAAGGGCGCATGCTAAGTGCCAAACGATTCGAAGATTCTTTCACCTTTTTGAAAGGGTCATTATTGCCGATCATGCGGTAGGCCTCAAATAAGATTACCGAGGCATTCTCCGCCGGCGACTTCAAGGGATCCACTCGGGAAATTAGGGGAAGCAGGGTAGTAAGTATCCGATACTGTTCATCTGGGTCTACTCCTGCCTCACGGGAGGAGTTGATCACTTGCCTGATGATGCAGGGTATGCAGTCTACCGATACTTGCATCTTGTATCCCCCTTAGAGATTTTTCAGAAAGGATCTCTTTCACGATGTTCACTAATTCTTCTCCAGAGAGAGAGAATCCTGCTCCTGAAAATGGAACCACCTGCCATTCTAACACATATATTGTAAACAAAGATAGTATCCAAACCTTGATCCAGTCGCATAAACTGAGTAAAGGAGGGTTTGTTGATGTCGAATCCTAGTTGCTGGCATCCTCACATCTTCTGGTGGATGATAATTCTGCTGATCATCATCATCGTTTTGGTGTTGTGCTGCTGCTGTTTCTAAAACCATCTCCATGAGGAGGGCTTATCATGGCAACCGCCTTTTCTTCTGATTCCGGTTTCTGCTGGTGGCCCTTTCTGCTGATCATCATCATTGTACCCATTCTCCTTTTCTGCTTCTGCTGCTTCCCTTGTAGTTCAAAAGAGGCTGCCGAATAATTCAAAACAGGGAAGAAAAATAAAAGGGTCGACCACACTAAAAGCCCTGACTTGAATATGTCAGGGCTTTTAATTTTAGCTCTTTTTCCACTTCTCGAGGAAGTCGCGAACATCGTCTGGCATCGGACCACAGCCGAAATACTGCGCAGTTTGTTCGATAACCCTGGAAATCTCTTCTTTTGTCTCTGGGTCCAACCCGGCAGTGAACTGATTGATCAAGGAAATAACTTCCTCTTTGTCTCCAACCCTGGTGCTGTCAATCCCCACCCGATTGAGCAGTTCGCTAGCAGAATGAGGATCTTCTGGTGAAAACCCAATTTCTTTTAACAACTGTGCAATCTTGTCGGCATCAGGAACTTTGGTCCCACGCGGCATTTTTCCAAGATTTTTCTCCTCCAAAAAATCGCCTCCCCCAAGGAATTTTCCCTAAACCTAAAGTATGCAGTTGCAGCCCCAAAAGGTGAGCTTCGGTTTACAGCTTCATCTCTTGAACCCATTTCCTGGATGTGATTTAATAGTTAATAATTTCGTCAGTAGCCATTCGGGGGGAATTCGGTAATGAAGATCGGAATCCTCACAGGTGGGGGTGACTGCCCGGGAATCAATGCCGTCATCAGGGCAATAACAAAAACCCTCCTCAGGGAAGGCATCGAAGTCCTTGGTTTCCGGGACGGCTACCGGGGAATCATTGAAAAAGAATGGATCGTTCTCGACAAACAGGCAATTTCGGGGCTTCTACCCCGCGGGGGGACGATTCTGGGAACAAACAACAGGGATAATCCATTTCACTACCCGGTAATGGCCGCGGACGGAAAGATTAAATACCAGGACATGAGCAAACAGCTTTTGGAAAACCTGAAAGAGCTTCAACTGGACAACCTGATCGCCATCGGTGGGGATGGCACCCTCTCGATTGCCAGGAAGCTGGTTGCAAGAGGAGCGAAAATCATCGGGGTCCCGAAGACGATCGACAATGACCTTGCGGGAACCGATCAAACCTTTGGGTTTGACACAGCAGTAGCAACAGCAACCGAGGCGATCGACAAGCTGCACACAACTGCGGAATCGCACCACAGGGTGATGGTCCTGGAAGTAATGGGTCGCTATGCCGGCTGGATCGCCCTCTGGAGCGGAATCGCTGGTGGTGCCGATGTGATCCTGATCCCTGAGATCCCCTGGAAGCTGGAGAAGATCGTGGAAAAGATCAAATCACGCCAGACTGAAGGGAAAATGTTCAGCATCATCGTTGTTGCCGAGGGAACACCTGGCCCTGATGGCAGACAGGTAATCAGAAAGAGAATCAGGGGGAGTGGAGAGCCCTTCCGTCTAGGAGGCATTGGCCAGATAATCGGAGAACTGATCGAGAGGGAAACAGGAATGGAAACAAGGGTTACCGTGCTGGGACACATCCAGCGCGGAGGTTCACCCTCTCCATTTGACCGTGTTCTCGCCACCCGTTTCGGTGTTGCTGCCGCCGAACTCGCCCTTAGAGGCCAAAGCGGACTGATGGTCGCCCTTAAAGGCAGGGAAATCACTGCGGTCCCCCTCACAGAAGAAACAACCCGAACCTCCCGCGTTCCACCTGAGGGACAGTTGATCCAGACGGCACGGGCAATCGGGATCAGCTTCGGTGACTAGTCGTCCTCAGGAAAAGCTTCTCTCCGTCTGTCTCAAAGATAACGGCTCCATCCTCATCAGTTCGCAGAAGCTGCACTCCTCTTTCTCTCCAGAAGTTAACCGTTTCTGGTGCCGGATGACCAAAAGGATTGCTGCCCACACTGATCACCACAAAACGCGGATTTACGACCGCGGCAAACTCAGGGGTGAAGCTCGTGGAACTCCCGTGGTGAGGAGCCTTGAGGACAGTCGCCTGGAGCGTCTTCCTCAGGGAGGAGTTCTCACTGCAGAGGCCAGTCAGGTAAGTGATTCCCTCTCTTTCGAGATCACCAGGAAGCAGAAAGGAAACCCTGCCGTACCTGAGGTGAAGCACGAGGGAATTATTGTTGACATCACTGGTCGTTCCTTTCAGGAGTGATGAAGGCGGGTGGAGCGCCACGACCTCCAAATCAGGGTCGATCCTTAAGAAGTCTCCGGCATGAAGCAGGTAACAGGGGACCTCCTTTTCTTCGATGAGGGCCTCCCATCTGAGCCAGAGGGGAGTGGGATGCCTCAGTGGTGGAGCAGCAACCGCCTTCACCTTGAGGTTTTCCATAACTGCCAGCAAACCCCCAAGATGGTCTTCGTGAGGGTGAGAATTTACTACCAGGTCAAGGCTGCGGATCCCCCGTCTGAGGAGGTAAGGAACCACGATCTCCTGTCCGGGGTCGAAAGAAGAATTGCTAAACTCCAGTTTTCCCCCACCATCAACCAGCATCTTGCTGCCATGGGGAGTCTCGATCAATATAGAATCACCCTGACCGACACTGAGAAAAGTAACCCGAAGCACCCTCCCTTGAAAGGGTGTCCCGAAGACGAAGGCGGAAGCGAGCAGCCCTAAACCCAAAAGGGAAGGAAGAACCCAACGGCAGGCGGGAGAAGAGAAAGTGAAGTGGGAAAATTCCACTTTAGTCCCTTCTCGAATGCCCCACCCAAAAAGCAAGAGCAACAAATACCAGCAGGTGATTAGTGGCCACGAAGGAGCCGCAGTTAGCAAAAAACATCCGGGAATTCCGGCAATAAGAGCAAGGATCTTCTGCAGCACCAAACTTAGCACCCCGGCAACGAGGAAAAACGGCTCACCCAACAGGTGGTGAAAAACCGTGAGGATTATTCCCAAAAGCCCCAGATTGACAAGAACTCCAGCCAGGAAAACCACGATTATGTTGGCGACTAGCCCCAAAAGTGGGACAAGCTGAAAATAATGGGCAGTCAACGGAAAGACAGCCAACTGGGCAGCAAGAGGTATACTTACTACTTCTCTCCATCCTGGAGGAAGGTGAATCCGCTGACCCAGAGGAGGAGCAAGGTAGATGATTCCCCAGGTAGCAGCAAAAGAAAGCTGAAAACCGGGGTCAAAAAGGGCTTGAGGGTCAATGATGAGGATCCCAAAGGCAGCGAGGGCGAGGGCATTAAAAGCATTTTTCTGCAACCTCCACAAGTAGGCAGCAGTCCCCAACATCCCCATAATCATTGCCCTGAGCACTGAAGGAGGAAAACCTACAACTGCGGCATAGGAAAAAACTCCAAAGCCGGTGAGCAGGAAAGTGGTGAAGCGGCCCAGGTGAAGCCGGCGAGCCAGGGAAAGAAAAAACAGGAGCACAAAACCCAAATGGAGGCCAGAGACCGCGAAAAGGTGCATCACCCCGGTTTTCCGAAAAACCTCCTTGTCTTCGGCGCTGATTCCCTCCTTGGCCCCTAAAAGAATTCCCTCAAGAAAAGCGCCCTCACTCCCAGGAAGGATGTTCCTGATCCCTTTTCTGACCTGAAACCGAAGTCCAGCAAAAAATCGTTTCAGAAAAAACTGAGAACTGCCCCCAGAAACCAGCAACTGCGGAGGTTGAGAAGTTTTCAAAAGGGCGCAGATACCTTTTCGCGCAAGGTATTCCCTGTAGTCAAAGGCCCCAGGGTTGAGTACCGCTGAGGGCAGCTCAAAATCGCCTTCAAGCCCCACCAGATCACCTGGAAGCAATGATAAAAGCTCCTGCCTTTCACTTTGTCTCTCGGGATCCAGGTAGCAGATGACCCGGAAACTGGCAGTTCCCTTCCAGGTCTTTCCCCCCATCTCAATGCTTGGGTTCCCGAGGTCGAAAACGATCTTGTTGGAGTAAGCAACAGGAGAGGACTTAACGACACCTTTCACCCAAACACGGTGATTTAGGAATTCCTCCAGAGCAGGAGGAAAGGAAACCTGGTGCAGAGACATCCACCCAAAGCCAAGAGCAACAAACGAAAGAAACAAAAAAAGCGGGGTTTCTCTTTTCCCCCGCCAGTAGCAGACCCCAGCCAAACTCAAGAAGACAATCCCCGCCACGAGTCCCCATCCCGGGGACTGAAAACCAGAAGAGAAAAAGAGCAGAATCCCGCCAGCAAAGGCGAGCACAAGGAGAACTACGGGACTCATCAGTAAGGACGCTCACCCAGGGTCACTGTGACCTTGACCATCTTCTGGTCGCGCCAGACTGTGAGTTCTACCTTCTTTCCAGGACCGGCTTCTTGGATCTTCTGGAGGAGGTCATCAGTGCCAGCCACACCTTCCCCATTCCAGCGGATGATGATGTCTCCCTGTTGGATTCCCGCTTTCTCAGCAGGACCTCCTTCGACGACATCCCTGACAAGAACACCCTCAAGTTTGGGCAAACCGAAGTAACTGGCAACTCCCGGAGTGACCTCTTGAATGGAAACTCCAAGCCAGCCGCGGGTCACCTTTCCCTTCTTGATCAGGTCGTCAAGAACAGTTTTCACAGTGTTGCTGGGAATAGCAAAACCAATGCCCTGAGCCTGGGCGTTAACCGCGGTGTTGATCCCTATCACTTCCCCATTGAGGTCGAGGAGCGGTCCCCCACTATTGCCCGGGTTGATTGAGGCGTCAGTTTGAAGGAGGTTGCGGAAGCTGCGGTCTTCAACAGTGATCGGGCGACCCTTGGCACTGATCACTCCAACAGTTACCGTGTGGTCGAGTCCATAGGGATTACCGATGGCGATTACCCAGTTGCCAACAGCGATCTTATCCGAATCCCCGAGCTTCAAGTAAGGCAGGTCAGTCCCGGCATCGATCTTCAAAACAGCCAAGTCGAGGTCATGGTCCTTACCGACAACCCGTGCTGAAACCGGCTTCGTTCTTCCGACAAGGGTCACCTGGATCTGCTGGGCACCAGAAATAACGTGCTCATTGGTGAGAATATAACCATCAGGAGAGATGAGGAACCCAGAACCCAATCCCTGCTGCACCCTGGTCCTCGGAAGGAACTGTTCACCGAAAAATTCCCTAAAAAAGGGGTCGTTGAAGAAGGGATCCCACCTGTTGGTCGTGGTCACCAGGGTCTCGATCTTGACGACAGCAGGTGCTGCCTTCTCCACGATCTCAGCAATTGTATTGGGACCAACGCCAGGCAAAACCGGCTGCTGGGAAGTTGTGTCGGTATCTGATGCCTGGTTGCAACTGAAAGAAGCCAGTGACGGATTTAACAAGAGGCGACCAGAAGCAAACAACACCCCTCCTGTAAAGGCGATCCCCGCAATAAAAGCGAGGAGAACGATCCCTACGAGCACCTTGTTGTTCTTCAGGTTCATGCTCCCCCTCCGTTCCTCCTCAAACTTCAAGAAGCTCCCTTACCAACAACCTCGTCCTTTATTTCTGGCTTGCTTCCTCCACTATCGTCAGCTTCTGAGTCCTGCACCTTGGCTTCACCTTGCTCTGCCTTGGAAGAATCTCCGGCTGCATCTTTAGGCTGAGCACCGTCCCGAACCAAGGTTTTAGACCTATTCTTCTCTTCTTTCAGCAAAGACTCACGAGTAACCTCATCCCAGAGGCGGTAAGCACCAGCGGAAAATTTTCGCAACTCTCTGGTTGCCTTTCCTACAAACCGCGCCACTTCAGGGAGGCTACCCGGACCAAAAACAATCAGTGCCACTACAAAGATCAGAAAAAATTCCCACGGGCCAATGTTCAGCAATTTGCCCACCCCTGATTCAGCTTCAGGTCTATTATAACCTTGCCCACCAACCCCCGGCAAGACTAAAAGTGTTTCTCCGTAAAGCAAATTGAATAAGGTCCGCAAATAACGCGGACCTTCAGCTCCAAGTTTTTGAGAAAACTTTTTGTAAATCAACTTACATCGGTGGCATCTGGGGCATCTTCGGTGCTTCTTCCTCTTCTTCAGGCTTTTCGGCAATTAGGCATTCGGTAGTGAGAACCATCGCGGCGATACTGGCGGCATTCTGGAGGGCAGTTCTGGTCACTTTTGCAGGGTCGATGATACCTGCCTCGAACATGTCTTCATAGCATCCAGTCAGGGCATTGAAACCTTTTCCTGGTTCCATCGCTTTTACTTTTTCGACCACAACCGAACCTTCTTGGCCGGCATTAATAGCAATCTGCTTCAGCGGTTCCTCAAGTGCCTTCTTCACGATATTTATTCCTGTTGCCTCATCCCCCTCTGCCTCCAGCTTCTCGAGAGCAGGGATCACATTGATGAGAGCAACTCCACCACCAGCAACAATCCCTTCTTCAACAGCAGCTTTAGTGGCAGCAAGTGCATCCTCGATCCGATGCTTCTTCTCCCGCAGTTCCACCTCGGTCGCAGCACCTACCTTGATTACAGCCACTCCACCAGAAAGCTTGGCCATTCGCTCCTGGAGCTTCTCGCGGTCATACTCAGACGTGCTCTGCTCGTATTCACTCTTGATCTGGGCGATCCGCTTCTCAATAGCCTCAGGGGAACCGTGTCCATCGATAATCGTGGTTTCTTCCTTGCCAATCTTCACTCTTCCTGCCCTTCCCAGCATGTCAAGAGTAACGTTTTCCAGCTTCATTCCTGCTTCTTCAGAAACCACCTGGCCTCCGGTAAGGATAGCAATGTCCCGGAGGATCGCCTTCCTCCTCTCCCCAAAACCAGGAGACTTAACCGCAGCACAAGATATGGTTCCCCTCAATTTATTAACCACAAGTGTCGCCAGGGCTTCCCCTTCCACATCCTCGGCAATAACCACGAGGGGCCTCCCTGTCTGGGCAACTTTTTCTAAGATCGGGATAATATCGGCAGCGGCAGAGACCTTCTTTTCGACGAGGAGAAGGTACGGTTCTTCGAGATCAGCCTCCATTTTCTCCGGATCGGTGACCATATAAGGGGAGATGTAGCCGCGATCAAACTGCATCCCTTCGACAACCTCGAGAGTGGTGCCGATTGTCTTCGACTCTTCAACCGTGATTACTCCATCGTTCCCTACCTTTTCCATCGCATCGGCAACCCACTTGCCTATTTCCTTATCTCCCGAAGAAATGGAGGCAACCTGGGCAATCGCTTCCTTGCTTTCCACAGGTTTGGCCAGTTTCTTAAGCTCCTCTACAGCAGCAGCCGTCGCTCTCTCGATACCACGCTTCAAGAGCATGGGGTTAGCCCCGGCCGCGACATTTTTCAATCCCTCACGAATCATCGCCTGAGCGAGAACTGTCGCCGTTGTTGTCCCATCCCCAGCAACATCGTTCGTTTTTGTGGCAACTTCTTTGATCAACTGTGCCCCCATATTCTCCCAGGGATCCTCGAGATCAATTTCTTTGGCAATCGTCACTCCGTCGTTGGTGATCTGCGGGGGACCGAACTTCTTTTCCAGAACGACATTCCGTCCTTTCGGCCCCAGAGTAACTTTCACTGTGTTGGCGAGAATGTCGACACCTCGCTCCAAAGCGTAGCGGGCTTCCTCGCGAAAGTTGAGCTCCTTTGGCATTCCTTTCCCCCCTTGTTGAATTTATTTTAAAGAACAGCAAGGATGTCTCTCTCGTAAACGATCAAATACTCTTCCCCTTCGATCTTAAGCTCAGTTCCCGCATACTTAGAAAAGATCACGCGATCTCCGACTCTAACCTCAAGAGGAGCCTTTTCGCCGTTCTCGAGAACCCTTCCTGAACCTACGGCAACTACTTCGCCTTTTTGCGGTTTTTCTTTTGCAGTATCCGGTAAAACAATCCCTCCCTTTGTCTTTTCTTCATCTTTCACTGGTTTGAGGACAACACGATCACCGAGTGGCTTCAGTTTCACAGCCAAACCCCCTTTTGGGACTTATCTGTTAGCACTCATCAAAAACGAGTGCTAAAATCCAAGTAAAATGATAACCTTATTTTTCCCAAAAGGCAACCCCCTTACCAAACTTAATCGTATCGTTACCTACATTTCCCATACATACCTTCAGCAGTTTCGGAAAAAATAAAAACAGGTTCACAGCAGCCGAGCTGAGACTGCTCCAGGTCTCAAAAGGGATCTGCAGTAGTCGAACAAAAGGTTCCTGCAGGTCGCCCAAGGTATTCCCTTAAGCCATCTCCAGGAGCCGGAGTGAAGGTCAGAACAGGTTCGGTGAGGGTTTGCTGCAGCCGTCCCAGTTGTAGCAGGCTCAATACTCAGGGATCTGTTCTGGCCGGGCGAAGATCGGCTGGGGCTTTGTAGGGGTCTCCCGGAGCCGCCAGGTTCCTGGAGGCTCCGGAGAGGCTCCTTCCGGTCAAGCAAAGGTTAGTCGGGGTTTCGTAAGGGTCTGTAGGAGCCGCCAGGTTCCTGCAGGCTCTGAAGAGATTCCGTCTAGCCGGAGCGCAGGTTGCTGTGAGCCTGTTTCCTTATTTTATTTCTCAGGGTGGCGAGCACACTCTCCCCCACGGCCCTGGAGAATTTCAAGGGCATGAGGGATTGCCGGTAAGACTACTTCGAGATTTTCGCGGACGGCCCTCGGACTTCCAGGAAGATTGATGATCAGAGTCTTGCCCCGCGACCCGGCAACTGCCCTTGAGAGCATAGCATGGGGAGTGTACTCCAGGCCTTTCGCCCGCATTGCCTCCGGAATCCCAGGAATCACTTTTTCCACAACCTCGTGTGTGGCCTCGGGAGTTACATCACGAGGTGAAAGCCCAGTTCCCCCTGTTGTCAGGATAAGATCTACCCTTTTTTCATCAGCGTATTCGAGCAGTTTCTCAACAAGTAGCTCTTTTTCATCAGGAACCACATCATAGGCAACAACCTCTCCACCTATCTCAGCAACCATCTCTTTAATCACTTCAGCACTTCTGTCTTCCCGTTCGCCGCGGGCACCTTTATCACTAGCGGTTAATACTGCAACTCGCATCAAATTCTCACCTCTCAATAAAGATTTGTTTAAGACTCGGTCAGGACCTCGATCTTGTCCCCCACTTTGATCCGCCCTCCCTTAAGCACCTTGATAAAAATACCCTCTCGGGGCATCACACAATCACCAGCATAGTAGTAGACTGCACATCTGGTATGGCATTTCTTGCCGATCTGGGTCACTTCCCCAATCGCTTCCTCACCAAGCCGGAGCTTTGTTCCAACAGGAAGGGACACCAAGTCGATACCCTCGGTGGTAATGTTTTCGGCAAAGTCACCAGGGCCGACACCTAAGCCCTTTTCCTGCATTTTTCTGATGCTTTCGATCGCCAAAAGACTCACCTGACGATGCCACTTCCCGGCATGAGCATCACCATCAAGCCCGTGGTCGGGAACAAGAATACCTTCCCCAACGTTCTTCTTGGGCTGTCCCTTTTGGTCACTTTTACAAATTGCGACTATTCTGCCCACTCTTCCTCACCCTCTCGCAAAAAGTGTCCACTTTTACCTCCAGACTTTTCCACAAGGCGGATTTCCCCAATCACCATCATCTTGTCGACAGCCTTGCACATGTCGTAAATTGTCAAGGCGGCGACACTGACCGCTGTCAGTGCATCCATCTCCACTCCGGTTTTGCCGTGGCATCTCACACACGCCTCGATCTCGACGGCTTTTCTCTCTTCATTAATGCGAAAATCTACCTCCACGGAATCCAAGAGCAACGGATGGCACATCGGGATCAACTCTGAGGTCCGTTTGGCAGCCATGATCGCTGCAATCCGGGCCACCCCCAAGACATCCCCCTTGGCAATCCTCCCTGCTTTAATCAGTTCGAGGGTGTTGGGGCTCATGAAAACCGTTCCTCGCGCCCTCGCCTTGCGCGCAGTTTCGGGCTTTGCTCCAATGTCAACCATGCGTGCTCGGCCTTTTTCATCAAAGTGCGTCAGTTTCACCATTTCAACCTCCTATCTGGCACATGTCACGCCCACCTGACGCCAATCTCACTGCCTCGTGGTAACTGGAAGGCTTGAGAGAAATAGCCTTCCGAAAGATTTCCGCCAGTTCCTGGTCACTGGCTCCAGCCCTCAAGGGCCGGCGCAGGTCGAGTTCCCTCTGGTCAAAGAGGCACGGGCGCAGTTGGCCATCTGCGGTCAGCCGGATCCTGTTACACCGGCTACAGAAGTGGTTGCTGACCGCGCTGATGAAACCAAGCTTCCCTGAAGCACCAGGAACCTGGAAATAGCGGGCAGGTCCGCTTCCTGTCACCACTTCCACAGGAACGAGTTTTCCCAGAACTGCTTCAATTCTTTCCCTTACCTGGGAAGCCGGGGCAAAATGCTTTTCCGCAAACTCCCGGCTCGTTCCGATCGACATCACCTCGATGAAGCGCACATGAACCGGATACCTGCAGGTCAGTTCAGCGAAATCCACCCAATCCTGGTCATTAAATCCCTTGAGAATCACTACATTAACCTTGACAGGATCAAAACCCAAATCGAGAGATTTCTGGATCCCTTCCCAGACCTTTGAGAAATCACCACCACGGGTCAGTTCCCTGTACTTCTCCGGATTCAAGGTATCGAGGCTGATATTCAGCCTCCTCACCCCGGCGTCTTTCAGTTGAGCAGCCATCTGGGGCAGGAGGATCCCGTTGGTTGTGAGAGACAGGTCTTCCACCCCGGGGAGTTGCACCAGAGACCTGATGAACTCGATCAGACCTTTTCTCACCAAGGGCTCGCCACCTGTGAGTCGAAACTTCCGAAAGCCAACACTGGTGGCCACCCTGATAAGCCGGAGCAGTTCCTCGAAACACAGGATCTCTTCCCTGGGTTTGAGTTCAACTCCTTCTGCAGGCATACAATAGATGCACCGCAAATTACACCTGTCAGTGATCGAAACCCTCAAATAATCGATTTTACGCCCATACCTGTCCACCATCGGTGTTCGCTCCTCTCCTAAAATCGGCCGTCAGCCTTCCCCGACGACTTTCCCGCAATCCCTGAAGTCGTATCCACGCAACTTCCCTATTGATTCTCGAAAATCGTCATCAGTAAGCAATTCCCGCACAATCCGGACCTCCTCGGTATCCCACAGTTCCCTAGGAATACAGAGGTCATAGCGCTCCTCCCCAATCGGGATAAAATCCAAATCCAAGGCATCAGCAGCAGCTTGGATACCCAGCCCCACATCAGCACTACCCGAGGCAACTGCTACGGCCACGGCCATGTGGGTATATTCCTCTCTCTGATAGCCTTCGATCTCTTCTGGGGAAATCCCTTGCTGGCGAAGGAGGTAATCCAGCAAGAGACGTGTTCCCGAACCTCGCTGTCTGTTGATAAATCGGACACCCTTTCGAGTTAGGTCTTTAAGTTGTCGAATCTCCTTTGGATTCCCTCGAGGAACGATCAGCCCCTGAATGCGGTAAGCCAGGTTCAAGAGAATAAAAGGTTTGCCAGCTAATACCTTTTTGGCGAAGGAGAGGTTGTACTCCCCGGTTTCTTCATCCAGAAGGTGAATCCCAGCAAGGTGGGCTTCCCCGCGGGCAACCGCAGTCAAACCCCCCATGCTCCCCACATGAGAAGAAATCAGGCGGTGGCCTGGGTGTTTCCTCTGGATAGTGTCAGCTATGAGATCAAGAACAAGGTCATGACTCCCGACAACCACGGTCGATTTTTCGATTTCCTGCCAGGGTCTGAGCAGTTCTACCTCTACCTGGGTTCCCGGCCCAAAACCCTCAGAAAAAGCAGGCACCCGCAAAATGCCATCAGCCCGAACCAGGGAAGTGACACTTCCTGCCCCCCGAGGCAAAGGTTGGACAACAACCCTTTCTCTGACCCGACCAAGCCTCACCCTGACGAATTCCTCAGCACCCAGAGAGGAAGCCATTTTGCGGCCAATGATACCTTGAACCCGGGGTCGCTCGGGAACTGGCAGCCCCTGCTTGCGATAAATAACTGGTTTGGCAAACATCTCAAAGGTTAGTGTTGCCGAAACCGGGTAGCCAGGGACACCAATCACAGGCTTCCCCTGAATCGCCCCGAGAATCACTGGCTTGCCTGGTCTGATGGCTACTCCGTGAATAAAAACTTCTCCCAGTTCCCGAAACAAGGAAACAGTGTAGTCTTCCCTACCTGCTGAAGAACCAGCAATTACCGCCAGGATGTCGGCCTGTTCCAGATACTCGAGGATCACCTCTCTGAGCAACCGATAGTCATCGGGTGTCCGGGGACCATAAACAGGGATTCCTCCCCATTCTTCGACTAAAGCACCAAGAGTTCTGCTGTTGGACTCAATAACTGACCCAGGTTTTAACTCATCCCCCGGAGCAATCAATTCGGTCCCCGTAGGGATTAAAGCCACCCTTGGCCTAGGATAAACCTCGACCTCGGTTACACCTGCCGTCAGCATCCCTCCAATGTCATAAGGCCGGATCTGCTGATGCGAAGGCAGCACCATTTCTGTTTCCACAAAATCCTCACCAACGACCCTGACGTGTTGCCAGGGCACAGCAGGTGAAATGACCTCCACAGTATTTTCATCGAGGAAGTGAACATCCTCAATCATAATCACGGCATTAAACCCTTCGGGAAGAGGATCACCTGTATCTACGACAACAGCATCAGTGCCGAGCCGGAGCTGGACAGGGCTAGTCTCTGTTGCCCCATAGGTGTCCTCGGAGCGGACAGCAATCCCGTCCATCGCCGCGGCGTTATAATGAGGAGAAGAGACCTGAGCAAAAACTGGTTTTGCCGTCACCCGGCCCCGTGCCTCAGTAACAGGGATTTTTTCCGGCTTGCCTGGAGCAAGAGCACCCATTTTTTCCAGGCTAGCCAGATAGGTAAACAAAGCCTTTCCCCAGGGAACATTGTCAAGATACCTTTGTTTTGCCTTCATTTTTCCCCACCTGCCCCGAAAATCCGATTTGCCCCCTGGCCGTATCGACATGCTGTCTCTGTTCAGCATCGATGACTCTCCAAACTCTTCAGTTCGTAGTTGTTAGAGCACATAATCAGTTCCAAAGAGGTAAACATCAACCTCTGAGCCTGCAGCAACACCCTCCTTTTCAAGGGGAATTCGGAAGATCCCGTCACCCCGAACCATTGGTGACAGGAGCCCGGACTTCCCAAGAAGGGGGTCAGCCCAGAGCTTCCCGTCCTTGGAACGCAGCTTTACCCTAATGAAGTCTTCTCTTCCCGGAGCCGAGGCCAGGCTACGGGAAAGCAGTGCTGGAACAGGGAGTGCTGCAGGCTTTATCCCCCGGTAACTGCCAAACTTCAGCAGAGGCGCTACCAGTAAATCAAAAGAAATCAGAGCAGCAGCAGGATGTCCCGGAAGCCCAAAAACAGGCTTTTTCCCAACCACTGCTCCCATTGTTGGTTTCCCCGGTCTGATCGCCAGCCCGTGGAAGACCAAACCGGGTTTACCTAACCCAGAAATCACGTCTGTAGTCAGGTCACGGGTTCCTACTGAACTACCTCCAGAGACTACAACAATATCAGTTTCTTCGAGCGCCTGCCTCAAGACCTGGTGGAGCATTTCAGGATCATCTTTAACCAAACCGTAGAGCACGGGTTTTCCGCCACACTCGAGCACCTTACCAGCAAGAGTGTAAGAATTGATGTCCCGAACCTGCCCAGGGCGAGGTTTTGCTTCCGGAGGCACAACCTCGTCCCCGGTAGAGATAATCCCGACAACTAAGGGGGCCCAAACCTCAAGTTCCAATTCCCCTACTGCTGCCAGGAAACCCAGATCCTGTGGCCGGAGCAGGTGATTGGTTGGAAAGATCTCTTCCCCTGAACTAATGTCTTCATCTGGTAAGATCACGTTCTCCCCTGGCCCTACTGGTCTGATCACTTCGATTTCGCCGTTCCCCAGAGGCTCTGTATGTTCGATCATTACTGCAGCATCAGCGCCCTCGGGGAGCATCGCTCCGGTTGCCACCCTAACAGCTTCTCCAGCTCCCACCCTACACTCCGGCACTTCTCCCATTCTCACTTCTCCAATAATTCGCAAGTAGGCAGGTGCACCCTCGGTTGCACCGAAGGTGTCTCTTGCTCGAACCGCGAACCCATCAACCGTCGAGCGGGCAAATCCAGGCACGTTTTCCTGCGACAGCACAGGCCGTGCCAAGCGGCGGCCAAGGCACTCAAGGAGCGGCCTCCGCTCTGAGGAGCGAAGTTCCACAGGAAGGTAATCGTCCAGTTTTTTTCTAGCCTCAGTAACAGGAAGAACAGTAAAAAATTCCTCTCCCACTTTTCAGAACCCCTTTGACGAACTCATGTTAGTCTTTAACCAAAACAGCCAAGAGCGCACTCTCTCACCTTGATGTTCAGCTTGTTGCAGGCAATCCCGATCAACAATGGAGAAACTCCCAGTTCTTCAGCGATCTGGCGCGCTTGAGTGCAGGTAATTTTTCCCTCAGGGGCAGCTTTCAGTAAAGCCTCTTTAATTTGGGGTTCGACCTCAAACAATCCAAGGGCACAGCCTGTAATCCTGATTTTCAACTTGTTGCAGGCACGCCCGACGACCTTGGGGTCAACCCCAAGAGAGTCAGCAATTTCCCGTGCTTTCGGACAGGTAATCTTGCCTTCGGGTGCTGCTTCCAAAAGAGCTTCTCTAAGCCTTGGGTCAACTTCTCTTCCTCCACCACAAGAACCTTTCGCAGTTTCCTTGGTCATTGCTTTTCCTCTCCTTTCGCTGAAACAGTTTTTCTAATATTTGCGTACTCAAAAACAAATTAAAATGGGCGCCAACCCCGGATTAAGTCTGCGCCCCTCTTGATCGCAACTCCTTTCCAAGGTTGGGAGGTATACCAGTTTCCTCGTATACCCTCCGGCTGCCTGAAACAAAGTCAAGGCAGCCTACGTTTAGCCCCCATAGCCACCCCGCAGGAGTGACCTTAGGTGAGCTAAATCGGAGTGCCTTTTTATTTTTTCTCTTTAATTTCTTCGAGAAAGCTTCCACTTATTCCTGCAACATTTTTTAATTTTGTCATCTACACGAAGAACAATCTGGATTTTTCTGAAAAGGTATTTCACTAAAGCTCATCGCCAAGGCATTGAAGATAAGCAGGCGTCCTGTCAGTAAACTACCGATACCCAGCAAAATCTTAATTGCCTCTGTAGCTTGAAGACAGCCAATGACACCAGGGACAACCCCGAGGACACCGAATTCGGCGGCATCAATAAAAACACTGACCGCATTACTGGGAAAAAGGCAGCGGAAGCAAGGCCCTTCACCTGGGAGGAAAGTTGTCAGTTGCCCCGTAAACCCACGAACACCGGCATAGATAAAAGGTTTTTTCAGTTCTAGGCAGACATCATTGAGAAGGTACTTGGGTTCCAAACCATCCGCACAATCGACAACAACATCGTAATCCTTCACAAGTTGTTTTGCGTTTTCCCGTCCAAACCTCTGACAAAATGTCTCAATGGTGATTTCTGGGTTGAGGTTCTGGAGTTTTTCTTTTGCTGATTCCACTTTTTTCTTCCGAATGTCGGCAGTAGAATGAAGAATCTGTCTTTGCAGGTTCGATAAACTCACATGGTCAGGATCGATCAATCCAATCCTCCCGACCCCTGCTGCGGCAAGGTAATAAGCCACGGGTGACCCGACTCCGCCAACTCCTACCACCAAAACACTCGAATTTAAGAGCTTCTGCTGGCCCTCTTCCCCAATCTCTTTAAGCAAAATATTGCGCTCATAGCGCGCTTTCTGGAGATCACTGAGACCTTCCATAAGGCAAAACCCCCTGGGTTAGTCACGCACCATTAACTGCTTCTAAAAGATAAATCGTATCATTCTCACTGCACTTTTTCTCAGAAGTCGTCACCTTACCATTAACAACAAGAGTGAATACATTGACGGGAATCCCCAGTTGCTTCAACACATCCCCAACAGTAGAATCAGATGGTACATCTACCTGCACCTTTTCCCCAAACTTGGCACCAGGAACGAACATATCGATTCCATCTGCATAGAAGTGGACGTTAACCCTCATTTTTTAAACCCCCTTGCAGAAACACCCTCATATGCCACTTTTACCTACACCCTACAGAGCATTGACAACAGCAAGTGTTCTGGGGAAGACCTTGTTCATAGATGAATAAAGGCCTCACTGCCCCGGGCTGTCAATCCCGGGACAGTGAGGTCCAGATTCGTGCTGGTTACTTGCTTTCCTCAACCCATCTTTTGATTTCTCCATATCCGTTCCAGACAACTTCCCCGGTGTCACGCTTGATCATGGTAACAGCCTGCTTCGGACAATTACCGAGACACCAGCCACAACCCATGCAGTACTCGTCATTGATCTGCGGACCCTCATCTTCATCAACAGTCAGTGCACCGTAGGGACAGAGCTTGGCACAGGTGCCACAGCGGTTGCATTTATCAAGGTCGAACTTGGGTATAATCGGGGAGGGATGCTGCATCGGGTTCTCACGTGGGAAGTCACGGAGATACATGAACCTGGGCACACAGATTCCCAGCATGTCCTTGATCGTCTTGTAGCCCTTGCGGTCCATGAACTCGTTGAGGCCGTCAATGATCTCTCTGAGGACATCCACACCACGGGAGTAGATTACTGAGCAGAGCTGCACAGTCGGGCAACCGGCCATGATGTACCTGACGACATCGTCCCAGGTAAAGATGCCACCGATACCTGAACAGGGGATCTTCACGGTTGCCGTGATTTCCAGGACCTTAGCAAGGGAGAAAGGCTGCCAGGCCCGACCAATCAGAGCCCCACAGGAGAAGGGTCCACCATAGAATGTTCCTGTTTCATGGTCAATCCAGGTCCCATAAAATGCGTTATTGGCGGAAATTGCGTGTCCACCTGCTTTCTCAATGGCGAGGGCAACCTCGGCCATGCGGACACACTGCGGGGTCATCTTGAACATGATCGGTGTCTTCACAGCTTCCACACAGGCCTTGGTCACTTCGTAGGCTTTTTCAGGATCTAAGGCCAACGGAGCACCGACTTCTTTGTGCTTGGCCTCGGCACCAAATGTGGCATGCGGCCCACCAGTATCGAGCTCAATGATGTCTGCTCCCAGTTTTTCCATATCGACACAAAGTTCAGCCCAGGTCTCGGCTTGAGTTCCGATACCGGAAATGCTCGGTATGAATACTACATCATTCTCCTTACAGAGGTCGCGAATCCTTGGTGCGATCTCGTCTCTCCACTTTTCATAGGGGATATGGCTGAACATCTCGGAGCAAATCCAAGTATCCCGCAGTTCTTTCCCAAAACGTCTCAGGGAGTAGAAGTAAGGGCGCGGCCACCTGTGAACTCCATCGATCTTGTGAACAGTTTTGGAAACAAGACCACCGATACCCTGCTTGACGACTCTCTTGGCCATGTGCAAGGTTTCACCAAAATCGTTAGAAGATACACATACCGGGTTCTTAAACTTGACACCACACATTTCAGTTCTCAGATCAGCCATGACAATTCCTCCTTTTTATTCTTATAATTGGCAAAACTTGAATTAACATCTTGTCCTTGTTTGCTTTATTGCCCTATTCGAACGGTTTCACCCCCTGCCTCAGTAGCATCGATGCTTCTATTGAAAATAACCCTACATCATCCGCCCAACTGTGGTCTTCAATCCAAAGGATTCTAGCAAACTCCTGACCTGACGGATTTCCTCTTTACTCAAATCACGGAAGCTGGAATAAGGTGATTTCATGCCCAAATACTCGTACTTGCTGGCACCCAAACGGTGCAGGGGATTGATGTCAATCCATTCAATTCCCAGCTCTTTGACAAATTCAGCAGTGCGCACGAGATTATCAGGGTCATCATTGTAGTCTGGAATCAAAGGGAGTGATATTCTGACTTTTCCTTTTTGAGCGATCAATTTGGCGTTTTCAAGGATCGTTTCATTGCTGACTCCTGTCCCTTCTTTGTGCTTCTGGGGGTCCATGTGCTTGATGTCCAGAAGAAACAGGTCTGTGTACCCGAGAGCCTCTTCGATGTTTTCTTTCTCAGTGTAGGCGGTAGTATCAAGGACTGTAGTAATCCCTCTTTCCTTGCAACCTCTGAGGATATTGAGTGTGAATTCAGGTTGGTAGAATGGCTCACCACCACTGAGGGTAACTCCCCCCTCTTCACCGTAGAAGGGGAGGTCTTTTTCCACTTCGGCAATGACTTCCTCTACGGTCAATTCCTGCCCAACCTTCAAAAATGCTCTGTTCGGACAGATTTCGGTGCACTTCATGCACAGAGAACATTTTTTCCGGTCAACCTTGTTCTGAAGATCCATACTGATGGCATTTTCCGG
>LDZS01001784.1_pt1 | contig 41161 bp, 55 predicted proteins | sample 615471 | NCBI WGS metagenome assembly LDZS01 (sample SAMN03408295, study PRJNA278302) | terrestrial metagenome | isolation source: oil reservoir sample K3 | place: USA: Alaska, North Slope, Kuparuk formation | collected 2013
AATGATCGATGGTTCGCGGCTGCCTTTGCCAGAAAACATCGCCCTTACCAAGAAGGTGGTGGAAGTAGCCCACGCTGTTGGTGTCTCTGTTGAGGGAGAGCTTGGCCGCATTACTGGGACCGAGGATGAAATCAAGGTCAGTGAGAAAGAATCCCTGTTCACCGATCCTGAAGAGGCTCGCCAGTTCGTCCGGGAGACCGGTGTTGATGCTCTTGCAGTGGCCATTGGGACTGCGCATGGTCGCTACAAAGGGAAACCCGAACTCGATTTTCCCAGACTGGCCAGGATTAGAGAGGCTACTGGCGGGATCCCGATTGTGCTTCACGGCTCTTCCGGTGTTCCTAATGAGGATATCAGAAAAGCGATCGAACTGGGTGTCCGCAAGATCAACATTGACACCAACATCAGGGAGGCTTTTGTTGCTGCCATGAGACGGGTCATGGAAAGCAACCCTGATGAAATTGATCCCCGCAAGATCCTTGGTCCAGCCCGGGAAGCGGCTACAGAGGTCATCAGGGAGAAGATCCGTCTTTTCGGGTGTGCAGGAAAGGCTTAAAAAATTGCAGTGAAAAGAGAGGTGTCGGAGTTGGAAATTTATCTTGATACTGCCAATGTTGAAGAAATCAGGAAAGCTGCACAATGGGGCGTAGTTTCTGGTGTTACCACAAACCCCAGCCTTGTGGCCAGGGAGAAGCGTGACTATAGGGAAATCCTCGAGGAAATCTGTGCTCTTGTGGACGGTCCGATCAGTGCCGAGGTTCTCAGCCTCGATGCCGAGGGAATGGTCAAAGAGGCGCGAGAGCTTGCCAAAATCCACCCCAATATTGTGATCAAGATCCCGATGCTTCCTGCGGGAACCGAGGCTGTGAAGAGATTAGCAGAGGAAGGGATTCGGTCCAACGTGACTCTTGTCTTCTCGGCTCCACAGGCACTTCTGGCTGCGCGTGCCGGAGCGGCATTTGTCAGCCCCTTTATTGGCCGCCTCGATGATATCGGCCAGGACGGAACTGCAGTTCTTGCAGATATAGTTCAGATTTTTCGCAACTATCAAGTTGAGACGAAGATCATTGCTGCCAGCATCCGTCACCCCTGGCATGTCTTAGAGGCTGCGCGTTTGGGGGCAGATATTGCTACAGTTCCCTTCGCTGTCTTGGAAAAAATGTACCAGCACCCTCTTACTGACCGGGGTATTGAACGCTTCCTTAATGACTGGAAGAATGCTTTTGAATACCAGAAGGTATGAGCTTATTGGGGGAGAGAAACTTGGAGAGGGAACTGACCCTGGAATTCGTTCGGGTAACCGAGGCTGCAGCTCTTGCTGCGGGTCGCTGGATGGGACGGGGAGATAAGGAAAAGGCTGATGAAGCTGCAGTCACAGCCATGCGCCGGATGTTCGACACAGTCCAGATAAACGGTATTGTGGTTATTGGAGAAGGAGAAATGGATGAAGCTCCGATGCTCTACATAGGAGAGCGTGTGGGAACAGGAACCCCACCAGAAGTCGATATTGCTGTTGACCCTCTTGAAGGAACAAACATTGTTGCCAAGGGGTTGACTGGGGCGATTTCTGTGCTGGCAGCAGCACCACGAGGCTGTCTCCTTCATGCCCCGGATATGTATATGGAAAAAATCGCTGTTGGACCCCGTGCCGCTGGAAAGATCAGCATCGATGCTCCTGTGGAGGAAAATATTAAGTCTGTTGCTGATGCCCTCGGAAAGAAGCCGGAGGACCTCACCGTGGTTATTCTCGATAGACCACGCCACGAGACACTGATCCAGAGAGTGAGAAAGATGGGGGTGCGGATCCAGCTCATTCCTGACGGTGATGTTGCTCCTGCAGTAGCTGTGGGATTTGAGGAAAGTGGAGTAGATATGTTGTTAGGGATTGGAGGGGCGCCTGAAGGTGTGATTGCTGCGGCGGCATTGCGCTGCTTGGGGGGAGAAATGCAGGCACGTCTCTGGCCGGTTGATGACGAGGATGTTGAGCGCGCCCGAGAAATGGGAATTGAGGACCTCGACAGGGTGTTAATGATGGATGATCTGGTGAAAACAGATGATGTTGTTTTTGCTGCTACTGGTATCACTGACAGTAGCCTGCTGCGTGGGGTTCACTATACTTCCTGGGGAGCACGAACGCACTCCGTGGTGATCCGGGGTCTTACAGGAACGGTTAGGTTTATTGAGGCATCCCACTTCTTTTCCCGGAAGCCTGAGTATGCCCGACCGTGTTAGCTTGACTTGTGTCCCTGCCAGTGTTATTATTGGTAACGATGTTTTTCCTGCCTTTTTGCTTCCTGCTGGTGTGTGTAGGGCCACTCAAGGGAAGCTACTCAGCTTACGAGTTTTCCGCGAACATGCTTGCCTTTTTGTTCCATTGTTGCTAACGGTCAACCCCCGATGAAATACACAACTTTGATTAAGGGTGATTTGGCTTGAACATTGCAGAGCTAGAGCAAAAAACAATGGCGGAGCTTTTTAAAATTGCCAAGGAGTTGGAAATCTCCGGCTATTCCCGTTTGCGCAAGAAGGAATTGATTTACGAGATCATGAAGGCTCAGACCGAAAAAGACGGTCTCCTTTTCGCCCAGGGTATTCTGGAGATCCTTCCTGATGGTTATGGTTTTTTGCGTCCTTTTGGATATGTCCCTAGTCAGGAGGACATCTATGTTTCTCCTTCCCAAATCAGGCGTTTTGACCTCCGAACAGGAGATCTTGTTGCTGGACAGGTGCGTGCTCCCAAGGAAACAGAGCGGTTTTACGCTCTTTTGCGGGTGGAATCGGTCAATGGTTGTGCTCCTGAACAGGCAGCAGAGCGGCTTCACTTCGATTCCCTGACCCCGGTGTTTCCTAATGAGCGGATCAACCTGGAAACTCAGAATGGAGATGTTTCCTGCAGGATTATTGACCTGATCGCCCCTATTGGTAAAGGCCAGAGGGGTCTGATTGTTGCTCCTCCGAAGGCAGGAAAAACCTTTTTATTGAAAAAGATTGCCAATGCCATTACCACCAATTACCCGGAAATTTATTTGATGGTGCTCCTGATTGATGAGCGTCCAGAAGAGGTAACTGATATGCAGCGTTCCGTCCAGGGAGAGGTGATCAGCTCCACTTTTGACGAACCACCAGAAAATCATGTCAGAGTTTCGGAAATTGTTCTCGAGAGAGCGAAGCGCCTTGTTGAACATAAAAGGGATGTGGTGATCCTCCTGGACAGCATCACCCGCCTTGCTCGTGCCTACAATCTCGTGGTTCCACCTTCAGGGCGCATCCTTTCTGGAGGTGTTGACCCTACAGCTCTTCATAAACCGAAGCGTTTCTTCGGGGCTGCCAGGAATATTGAAGAAGGGGGAAGCCTGACCATCCTGGCGACAGCTCTTGTGGAGACAGGGAGCAGGATGGATGAGGTGATTTTTGAGGAGTTCAAGGGGACAGGTAATATGGAACTTGTTCTGGACAGGAAACTTGCGGAAAAGCGCATTTTTCCGGCAATAGATGTAAAACGCTCAGGGACGAGAAGAGAAGAACTCCTGCTGAGCAAAGAAGAACTGGAACTGGTTTGGAACTTTAGAAGGACCTTTGCGTCTTACGGGACTGCCGAGGTCATTGAAATGCTGATTGAAGCGATGGAAAAAACGAAGTCCAACAAGGACCTGTTGCGAGCCCTCCCCCAGCTTTTTGGATGAGTTTTTCTTGGCTTTTCCTTGTTTTGAGCGTCCCTCACTTGAGGGACTTTTTTTATTGGCTGGGACTGAAGAGACTGTCCAGGATGAATAATTTTTGGTAAATGGGGTAAGAATTAAAGACGTGTTGGGGGGTGAGATGATGAAAAAGCTTTGTGTAGTTCTCTTATGCTTCATGTTTGTTTTGTGTCCTGCTCCCGAGGTGAGGGGTTATTTTGCCGAGGACAGCTTTTCCCTGAACTGGATGAGCCCCCAACCTGTGCCAGAAAAGAAGTCAACTTCTCTCACCCAGTTGAAGTACCAGGTGCGTCGTGGGGATACCATTTGGGGGATTGCCCGCAAATTTCACTTGGATGAACAGACGATCAGAAAGGCCAACGGTCTTGGGGAAAAAAGCATTATTTATCCGGGCCAGGTTTTAGTTTTGCCGTGCGGGAAGATGGCGACTCATCGCCTCGCCCCTGGAGAAACCTTATGGTCACTGGCGAGGCGCTACAATGTTGATGTCGTTCACCTGATGGTCTGGAATCAGATTAGTGACCCCACGAAACTGCGTGCAGGGGAGACCATTATCATTCCGGTAACAGGATCTCCTTCGGGAAGGTCATCGAGAAAAGAGGAAAATCTTTCCTGGCCCTTAAAAGGGATGATTACTTCGTTTTACGGGCCTCGCGGGAGTGAGTTTCATCACGGTATTGACATTGCCGCGAAGGTTGGAGAGAGGATTCGTGCCGCAGATTCTGGAGTTGTCGTTTTCATCGGAAGCTATCCTATTTACGGAAAAACGATCATCATCGACCATGGTGCAGGGACAAAAACCCTTTACGCTCATTTGCACGGGTTTGCTGTGCACAAGGGGGATTTTGTGAAAAGGGGTGAAGTGATCGGTTATGCCGGTAATTCAGGGAGGTCGACAGGCCCACACCTCCACTTCGAGGTGCGAAAAAACAACAGGGCTGTTGATCCCTTGCTTTATCTGAAAGGGTAAACCGTTTTGGAAGCGCAGAACTTGTGTTGACTCTTGATAACACTGCCTTGCTGCCTAGGTGGCGAGGCATTTATTTATAGCGGAGATATAACAAATCGTTATAACTGATATGAAGGATTATAAAGAAATGTGGAGAATAAACTTTTAGCATTATTTAGATAGAGAAATACAAGCTGGAGAGGAGGGACTTATTTTTGAAAGGCTTTTCCCAAAAGTATTTCATGGTTGTTGCTGGTTTTCTTTTTGGGGTTCTGGCAGCTTTGATGAGCCTTCTTGGCAACCCACCTAATATGGGGGTTTGTATTGCCTGTTTTTACAGGGATATCACCGGTGCTCTTGGTCTTCACAGGGCCGCGGTCGTCCAGTACCTCCGTCCCGAAATCATGGGGATAGCAATCGGTGCGTTTATTTCCGCTTTTACTTTTGGGGAGTTTCGGGCCCGCGGTGGTTCATCACCACTCGTCCGCTTTTTGCTCGGGATGTTTTTTATGATCGGAGCGCTTGTTTTCCTTGGATGCCCTGTGAGAGCAGTGTTGCGACTCGCAGGTGGAGACCTCAATGCTCTTTCCGGGCTTGCTGGAGTGGTTGTTGGAGCCCTTCTTGGAATCGCTTTTTTAAGGAGGGGCTTCAACCTGGGCAGGATGACTCCCACCCACCAGGCATCTGGGTACTTGATGCCCCTGATCATGTTCGGGCTCTTTATTCTCCTTATTGTCAGGCCGGAATTTATCTTCTATAGTGAGGAAGGCCCCGGGGCGATGCATGCTCCGATTGCTGTTTCCCTGGTCGTTGGTCTGGTCATCGGGTTTCTTGCCCAGAGGACGAGAATGTGCTTTGTGGGGGGTTGGAGAGACCTCTTTCTCGTCAGGGATACCTACCTTTTCAGTGGGATTGCTGCCTTCTTTGTGGGGGCCTTAATTGTTAATCTGGTTACCGGGAAGGTTCATGTAGGTTTTGCCGGGCAGCCCATTGCTCAAACCAATCAGTTGTGGAACTTTTTAGGGATGGTCCTCGCAGGGTTATCGGCAACTCTTCTCGGTGGGTGCCCTTTGCGTCAGACTATTCTTGCTTCTGAAGGAGACATTGATGCTGGGGTTACCATCTTTGGGATGATTATGGGGGCTGCTGTTTCTCACAATTTCCTCCTGGCTTCGAGCCCCAAGGGTCCTGGTGTGTATGGACCCCTGGCTGTGGTCATTTGCCTCATTCTTGCCTGTGCTTTTGGCTATCTGATGTCCGAGGGTTCTTGAGGTTCCCTGGAGGTAGGATCATGCGCTGGTTTCAAAAGAAAAGCGGTTCAGAAAAGGCGGGAAGAGGCCTAGTGACTTTTGCGGGGGTTGAAGATGCTCTCAAAGCGGAAAAAATCGTTCGAAGTGCCGGATATTCGTGCGCCTTGGTGGCCCCACCACCATCTTTGCGGAAGGGGTGTGACCTTGCCCTTGAGTTCAACCTTGTGGAGCAGCCCGTAATCGAGAGGCTCCTCAACCCTGAGGTTCCTTATGTGGGAATCTATCCTCTAAAAGGGACAGCGGGGTTGCTGCAGATAGTGAAAGTAACCCACTTTCCTGGCCACACGATGGTCAAGGCAGGTAATATGAAGATCACTTTCGACAAATCATCGGGAGTTATTGTCAACACTTCTGGTGGTGGATGCCCGGACATTCCCTATCTCCATGCACGCCTTGTTGGATGCAAAATAACAGAGGCTCCCCGACCTCGCGATATCGGGTTCACCCTTTGTGCCCTGATGCTTGACCGTGCTCTTGAGGAGTGTCTTTCTCTCTGGAAAGGAGGAGAGCCAGATTGCTGCTGATCGCGGGAACAGTTCCCACCGTGGAACTCCCTTTTGTCTCTGGAAAAGTAGAAATGCAGGGCAATAACCTTTTTGTTGAGGGATATTCTCTTCCCTGTGCCCAGGGGACAACAGCGATGGTCAGCGCTGCCCTCGCCGTAACCACCTACTTGAACCTCGAGCCGCCCTACGTCGTCCTTGCGGGTGACCTCGGCTCTGGGGAAGGGAGCAGACAGATTTACTGCTACCTGATTGAACATATTGCTGAGCTTTCACCACGGGTTCTTGCCCTCCATTACATAATGCCAGATCTTGAACTGATGAAAAAGCTTGTTGCTATGGTTGACAAGTGCCAAAAAAGGCCAATTCTGATAGCAGATGCCGGATCGATGTACACAGCTAAAGCTGTTGGGGTTGCCCCTCAATTCGACATCTTTACCCCTGATCCCAGTGAAATTGCTTTTCTTGCAGATCCGGAGGCTATCCATCCTGCCTACATCAACAAGCACCTTTTTGACGCTGACATTGACCGGGTGCCTGAACTGATCAAAAAGGCTTATGAAGTTGGCGGTGCCGCCAAAGTCCTTCTTGTCAAGGGTTCCATTGATTACATTGGTAGTGACGGAGAGATTATCGCTACCGTTGATCAGCCTGATGTCCCGGAGCTTGAGTGTATTGGAGGGACAGGTGACACCATTACCGGAATGGTCGCTGCTTTGAGTTTTGCGGAGATCGACTTGGTGTCAGCAGCGCTCATCAGTGCTCGTGCCAACAGGCTTGCGGGGAAGATGGCCGGTGTTTCACCTGCAAGCAGGGTGGGAGAGTTGATCTCCCTATTGCCCCGGGTTTTCCGGGAGAATCTCTGTTCCTGGTGTGGAGTATGCTCAAAGGAGGGGTATCATGTTGGAGGTTGATGTCAGGGGTCTTTCCTGTCCGATTCCTGTGGTCAAGACGAAAAAGGCCATTGAGGAAAATCCCGGCCAAACGATTGTCGTCCTCGTGGAATCTGAGGTTTCCAGAGAAAACGTCACCAGGCTCGCTCAGAGCAAGGGCTACAAAGTGAAAGCAGAGAAAACCGCTGGCGAATACAGGCTTTTGCTGGAACCCCCGGAGAAGTAGGATTCCGTTATAGGATGACCCTTTATTTTCATCCTCTGATGGTGTTGCTGGAAGTGACATGGGTGTTTGAATATAACTGGCTCCTTTGGGAGCCATGTTTTATATTGAAGAGGTATTTTTTCCACGGGGTTTGCGAAGGAAAAAAGTGTGTGTTATAATGATTTTCGTCAAAACGGGGAACTGAGCAAGAAGACAGATCTGGTAAAAAAATTTTTCTGCGGAGAAACCAAGAGAGGTGGTCGGTAGTGAAAGAAGGAATTCACCCCAAATATTATAAAAAAGCGGTGATTACCTGTGCCTGTGGGGCCAGGTACGAGGTGGGTTCTACAAAACCTGAGATGCGGGTCGAGGTCTGTGCCAAATGTCATCCTTTCTTTACGGGAACAAGGCAGACAGTGGTGGAAAGAGGCGGGCGTATCGAGAAGTTCAGGAAAAAGTACAACTTGTAAAAGGGGTGGCTGGTGCTACTCTTTTTTCGTGCCCTCCAGGTGTTCAGAGCATGTCAAGAGGCATTTTTCACTACGGTGGGCAGGCAGTTATTGAAGGAGTAATGATGCGTGGCCCGCGTCGAGTCGCGGTTGCTGTGCGGGTCGGTGAAAAGATCGTTCTCAAACAGGAGAATTACAGACCCTGGGCCGAGGTTTACCCGGTTCTGGGGTGGCCGCTTCTTCGAGGCTCTGTTGTTTTGCTGGAATCGTTGATCCTTGGGGTGCGTGCTTTGAATTATTCTGCTGCTCTTTTTGCAGGTGAAGAAGGAGAAGAGCTTGGTGCCGTGGAACTCGGGGTGACTGTGGTAGTTGCTTTGTTGATGGCAACTGCTCTTTTTATCCTTCTCCCTGCTTGGGCAGGTCATCTCGTCAGTTGCTGGATGGGGAACCTGGGGCAAAACGCTGTTGAGGGAAGTGTGAGGCTAGGCGTTTTTCTCCTTTATCTTTACTTTATCAGGGGTTTCCAGGATATCCAGAGGGTCTTCCAGTATCATGGTGCAGAGCACAAGGTCATCAACACCTTCGAAGAAGGCGCCGAGTTGACCGTTGAGGAAGCCACCAAGCGTTCTCCTTTACATCCAGGGTGTGGGACAGCCTTTTTACTGGTGGTTTTGGTGCTCAGCATCTTTATTTTTGCTTTTCTTGGTAGTGGCCCTTGGTGGTGGAGATTTGGCTCGCGTTTGGTTTTGCTCCCATTGGTGGCTGGAATTGCCTATGAATTCATCCGCCTGAGTCGCTACCAGAAGGAAAGGATGAAGGTTTTAATTCTCCCAGGTCTCTGGCTCCAGAAGCTGACCACAGAGGAACCAGACGCCAGCCAGTTGGAAGTGGCAATTACAGCCCTCCAGGCCGTGCTTCCAGCTTCTGACTCAAGCAGTGCTGCTGGGGGTGAGTGAGATGATCGAAAAACTCGAAGGTCTTGAAGCCAAATATGAAGAACTCGAGCAGTTGCTTAGCAGCCAGGAAGTGATTGCCGACCAGAAAAAGTGGCAGAAATACGCTAAAGCACACGCCGAACTGACCGAAGTGGTTTCTACCTACAGGACCTACAAGAGGATTTGCCGGGAGATCAGGGAAACAAAGGCACTGCTGGAAGAAAAGGTCGAACCTGAACTGAAGGATCTTGCCGAGGAGGAGCTTGAAGAACTCCAGGAAAAAAAAGAAAAACTTGAGGAGAGGCTGAAGATCCTGCTCCTGCCCCGCGATCCCAGGGATGAAAAGAACGTGATCATGGAAATAAGGGCTGGAACCGGTGGAGAAGAAGCTGCTCTTTTCGCTGCTGACCTTTTTCGTATGTATACCCGCTACGCTGAGCGCCAGGGTTGGAAGGTCGATATTCTGAGTACACATCCTACTGATATCGGAGGATTCAAAGAGGTTATTTTTCTGGTTAAAGGGGATAAAGTCTTCAGCAAGCTCAAGTATGAGAGTGGGGTTCACCGCGTTCAGCGGATCCCGATTACTGAGTCCGGAGGAAGAATCCATACCTCGACGGCGACGGTGGCTGTTTTGCCAGAAGCAGAAGAGGTTGAAGTGGAAATCAACCCTGATGACTTGCGGATTGATGTTTTTTGTTCCAGTGGCCCAGGGGGCCAGTCTGTCAACACCACCCAGTCGGCGGTGCGGATTACTCACCTCCCCACGGGGCTGGTGGTCACCTGCCAGGACGAAAAGTCCCAGCACAAGAACAAAGAAAAGGCCTTGAAGGTTTTGCGAGCGCGACTCCTTGATAAACTGCAGCGGGAGCGTGAAGGGGAGATTTCTAGTCTGCGCAGGAGTCAGGTAGGAACAGGTGAACGCAGTGAGCGCATAAGAACTTACAATTTCCCTCAAAACAGGGTGACTGATCACCGCATTGGGCTGACAGTTTACAGGCTTTCAGAGGTCCTCGATGGAGACCTCGAGGAGATTATCTCCAGCTTAATTACTTACTACCGTGCCCAACAACTTCAGGAAGAACTGGGCCAGGGGGAAGCAAGTGCTTGAATGACTGTTGGTTTGCTGGTAACGGAAGGGACCCGGTTTCTGCGTTCCCGAGGAGTGGCAACACCCCGCCTTGATGCCGAGCTACTGCTGGCGTTTGTTCTGGAAAAAAGGCGCGTTGATCTCCTGATTCATCCCGAGGTTGAGGTCACTCCAGATAAGGTTGGGGTTTTCAGGAAACTTCTCCAGAAGCGCGCGGAAGGGGTTCCTGTTGCTTATTTGACCGGAGAAAAGGAGTTCATGTCCCTCGAGTTTCGGGTTACTCCAGATGTCCTCATCCCCCGTCCGGAGACCGAACTTTTGGTAGAAAGAGTCCTTGATTTTTTAAAGCTTCAAGATCACGACAGACACAACTTTCTGGTGGCTGATGTGGGCACAGGGAGTGGAGCGATTGCTGTCAGTCTGGCTTTCTATCATCCGCGGGTGCGGGTTCTGGCAATAGATATAGCCGAGGAAGCCCTCAGGGTAGCTCGTTACAATGCTATGAGGCATGGTGTTCAGGGAAGAACCGAATTCCTCCAGGGTGACCTCTTGACACCTCTGCTGCAAGCCGGGGAAACCGGGAAAGGGGATGTGGTTGTGGCCAACCTTCCTTACATCCCTACTGAGAAGATTGCTTCCTTGCCTCGAGATGTTCGCGCAGAGCCTGAGATTGCTCTTGATGGTGGAAGTGATGGGCTTGACCTCTACAGGAGGCTTCTCCCCCAGGCTGCCCTCTTCCTGGCTCCCGGAGGCCTTCTTGCTTGTGAGGTGGGGCCAGGGCAGGGAGGGCTACTTGCGGAGATGCTCGATCACCGATTTTGGAGTAAACCCAAGATAGAACTTGATTACCAGGGTCAGGAGCGCTTGTTTATAGTGATTCGGAAAAAGGATTGAGGGGGCACTGGTGAAAAAAGATAAAGATACACTCTACCTGAGTGTTGATCCCGAAAATCCGGAACCTGAAAAAATCGAAGTGGCAGCAGAAGTGATCCGGTCCGGTGGTCTTGTTGCTTTTCCGACGGAAACGGTCTACGGGTTGGGAGCAAATGCTTTTGACCGGACAGCAGTGGAGAAGATCTTTGTGGTTAAAGGCAGGCCGCGCCGTAATCCTTTGATTGTGCATGTGGCCTCAGTGAAGCAAGCACGCCAACTGGTAGCTTCCTGGCCGCAGGTCGCCGAAATCCTGGCGCGACGGTTCTGGCCAGGTCCCTTGACATTAGTTTTGCCCCGTGCACCGGAGATCCCGGACGAAGTTACTGCAGGGCTTCCAAATGTTGGCCTGCGCTTTCCGGCTCACAAGGTTGCTCTTGCTCTGATCGCGGCAAGTGGGGTTCCCCTTGCTGCTCCTAGTGCCAACCTCTCTGGTCGACCCAGTCCGACGCGAGCTGAGCATGTAAGGGATGATCTGGGAGGGAAGATCGACCTCATCCTTGATGGTGGGCCAACAGGAGTCGGTGTCGAGTCGACTGTCCTTGACCTCACGGGTGAACTTCCGGTGATCCTCCGTCCTGGAGGAGTTGCCAGGGAGGAACTGGAAGAGGTTCTGGGGGTAAAAGTAAGGATCTCATCTGGGGAAGCAAGCAAGTACCAGCACTACACCCCCCAGGCTGCTGTAGTCATGGTTGTTGGTGATCCTCTGGAGCAGGCTGACAAAATAAAAAATTACCTAGAGACACATCCTAATCTCAGGGTGGGAATTTTGGCGACAGCGGAGAATGCCCCTCTTTACAGGGGTTTTCGCCAACAAATTGCCTATTTTCAGGTTTTAGGCTCGCGGAAGCGCCCGGAGGAGGTTGCTGCTAAGCTTTTTGCCTCTCTTCGGGAATGTGACAAGAAGGGTCTTGATGTAATCCTTGTGGAAACGGTTCCTGCTTCGGGGATCGGTCTTGCTGTGATCAATCGGTTGGCACAGGCTGCAAGGAACAAAGTTATTTAGCTGACCTTTCTGATGGAGGTTCGTTTCTTGGGAGGAAAGCAGTGGTTTGATCAAACTGAGGGAAGAGGGGTTGGCAGTAGATGCGGGTTTTGTTTGTTTGTACTGGGAATACCTGCAGGAGTTGCATGGCCGAGGCGATCGCCAGGGAGGTCCTCCGCCGATCTGGGTTCCAGCTCGAGCTAGAGGTGGCCTCAGCAGGTCTGGCTGCTTTTCCTGGTGCTCCGGCCAGCCCTGAGGCTGTTGCTGTTTTAGCAGATCGCGGGATTGATATATCAGGGCACCGTGCCGCCCAATTAACCGAGGAAATGGTGCGCTGGGCGGACCTCATTTTTACGATGACTGCGGGACAGAAACGGCACCTTTTGGAAACTTATCCGGAAGCGAAAGGCAAGGTTTTTGTGCTTAAAGAGTTTCTCCACCTTGGGCGTGTGGAGGAACGGGAGAAGGCAATCCTTGATTTGCTTGCTCGGATCAGAGAAAAAAGGGAAAGGTTTCAAAAGGAGCACGGAGAAATGATCAAGAAACTGGAAGAGCAAAGGTCGACACTTTTGCAAAAAATCCAGCAAATTGAAGACCAAATCGCTACATTTCGGGAGCTTCTGGAGAAGGAGATTCAGCCTGAAAAGCAGGAACTCCGAAGGCTTGAGGAACAGATGAGCGAATATGATATTTCTGACCCCATAGGTCAGCCGCGTGCTGTTTATGAAAAGTGTGCCCAGGAGCTGGAGGAAGTCATTGAGAAAGTTTTTCGTAAGCTCGCAGAGCGTGATTTTTAGGTGTTTTTAGATGTGACTATTTTCGAAAAAAAGAGGAAAAAGGTGTGTGATGGCGAAACCATTTAGAGAATTTAAAAATTTAAAAGAATTTATTTTTAGAAATCAGGTGAGATCGTGCGGGTTGCCCTTGGAAGTGATCATGCCGGGTTCCAATTGAAAGAAGAAATCAAAAGGTTCCTTTATGACAATCATGTGGATTGCGGAGATTTTGGCGTAAGCAGCATGGAGCCTGCCGACTATCCTGATATTGCTGGGGCAGTGGCCGAGGCTGTCGCCCAGGGAAAGTTTGATTGTGGGATTCTGGTCTGTGGGACGGGCATTGGAATGGCGATAGCAGCTAATAAGGTTCCAGGGATCAGGGCTGCTCTTTGCCATGATTTGTTTACTGCAAGAGCAGCAAAAGAACATAATGACGCTAACATCCTCGCTCTTGGGGGCCGTGTGCTTAGCTCCCAACTGGCATGTGAAATTGTCGAAACATGGCTCAACGCCCACTTTGCTGGAGAGCGTCACGCGCGCCGGCTGGAGAAGATCCGTTCTCTGGAAGCAAGGTATTGCTGTAATGGGGAAGAGAAATAGGAGGTTGTCTGATGGAGTATATCGAGAAATACCTGATGCCAGTAGATCCCGAGGTTGCGAAGGCAATTCTTGCCGAGGAACGCCGTCAGGAAGAGCGGTTGGAGCTGATCGCCTCGGAAAATTTTGTTGATATGGCGATTCTGGCAGCGCAGGGCTGTGTGATGACCAACAAGTATGCGGAAGGATATCCAGGACGGCGTTACTACGGTGGCTGCGAGTTTGTTGATATTGTGGAAACACTTGCCTGCGAAAGGGCGAAGGCGCTTTTTGGTGCAGAACACGCCAATGTTCAGCCTCATTCAGGGACCCAGGCCAATACTGCCGTGTATTATGCCGTCTTGAAACCAGGTGACCGCATTTTAGGGATGAGCCTTACACATGGCGGCCATCTGACCCATGGCAGTCCTGTGAACATTTCTGGGGCTTATTTTGAGTGCCATTTTTACGGGGTGAATGAGGACGGCTGGGTTGACTATGAAGAGGTAAGGTCGCTTGCCCACAAGGTGCGGCCCCACCTGATCGTTGCTGGAGCCAGTGCTTATCCTCGTCGTCTTGATTTCCAGGTATTTGCGGAAATTGCTGAAGAGGTTGAGGCTCTACTGATGGTAGATATGGCTCATATCGCTGGGCTGGTGGCTGCTGGCCTCCATCCTAATCCCGTTCCTCACGCCCAGTTTGTTACTTCTACCACCCACAAAACCCTGCGGGGGCCGCGAGGAGGCCTTATTTTATGCCAGTCATCATATGCTGCTGCAATCGATAAAGCAGTCTTCCCTGGGATCCAGGGGGGACCGCTAATGCACGTGATCGCCGCCAAGGCCGTGTGTTTCAAAGAGGCTCAGACCGAGGAGTTTCGCAATTACCAGCGCCAAGTGGTGGTCAATGCCCGTGTTCTTGGAGAAGCGTTGAAGAAGTATGGATTTTCTCTTGTTTCTGGGGGCACTGACACCCACCTTCTCCTGATTGATCTGCGGAATAAAAACCTTACTGGAAGAGAAGCGGAATTGATGTTGGATGATGTGGGGATCACAGTAAACAAGAACACCGTTCCTTGTGATCCTCAGAGCCCTCATGTTACTAGCGGGATCCGCATCGGCACCCCGGCGGTGACCACGAGGGGAATGAAAGAGGAAGAAATGGAGCAGATCGCCAGGGCGATTCATTTTGTGCTTTCGTTCCCTGGGGAAGAGAGCAAAAGAAGAGAAGCGCGTAGGATAGTTGAGAACCTCTGCCGCAATTTCCCTCTTTTTTACTCCAAGGTGGGCTAGGGAGTGTTTGCCGGTGGGGCGCCCTGACTGGGACCAGTATTTCATGGAAATAGCCAAGGTGGTGGCCACTCGGTCGACGTGTTTGCGGCGTCAGGTCGGAGCTGTCATTGTCAAAGATCACCGGATTCTCTGTACTGGGTACAATGGCGCCCCTTCGGGCTTACCCCACTGTCTCGATCTCGGTTGCCTGCGCGACCAGATGAAGGTTCCTTCAGGAGAACGCCATGAGTTGTGTAGGGGGCTCCATGCTGAGCAGAACGCCATTATTCAGGCTGCTCTCCACGGAATCAGCATTCGGGGGGCAAGTATTTATGTGACCCATCAACCATGTTATCTCTGTGCAAAGATGATCTGTAACGCTGAGATCAAAGAAGTCTTTTTTTTAGGGGATTATCCGGATAAAATGGCCCTGGAAATTTTCCGGGAAGCCGGGGTGCGGGTTACCAGATTGGGGGAGGAGAATCAGATTGCGGCCGAAAACGAAGACGATTGCTCTGCCTCGTCTGAATAAGCTCACTCCAACCCTTGAGTCAACTGCCTTGAAGCTGATGGAAGAGGCCGGGGAGCTGGCGCAGGCAATTGGAAAGTTTCGCGGCCTCAGTGGGGAGCAGCAAGTCCTCGCTGAGGAGCAGGTGGTTAACCTGATCTTGCGGGAACTGCTGGATGTTGCCCAGACAGCAGTTTCTCTTCTTTTTGTCCTTGAGGAAAAGTACGGAGCTGATATCGGGGCAGCCCTTGAGCGGCACATCCAGAAGCTAATTGAAAAAGGCTATCTGAGCCTTGAAGAGGAAGACGGGACTGATGATGCTAACCAAGAATAAGATCAAGGTGCTGAGCATTTTTGGAACAAGGCCTGAAGCGATCAAGATGGCACCTGTAGTCAAGGAACTGGAGGCCTATCCGGAGTTTTTGGAGAGCAGAATTGTGGTTACTGCCCAGCACCGGGAGATGCTTGACCAAGTTCTGGAAATATTCGAGATTCATCCTCACTATGACCTGGGAATCATGCGTCCTGGTCAAAATCTTTTTGATGTTACTGTAGCTGCCCTCAAGGGCCTGCAGGATGTCTTCGAAAAGGAGTGTCCTGATTTTGTCCTTGTTCAGGGGGATACCACAACAACGTTTGCCGGTGCCCTTGCTGCTTTTTACTGCAAGGTGCCTGTCGGTCACGTAGAGGCTGGTTTGCGCACTCACAATAAATATGCTCCCTTCCCTGAAGAAATTAACAGGGTATTGACCTCTCATCTCGCTGACCTCCATTTTGCTCCAACAAAAAAAGCGCGCCGGTTTCTGCTTCAGGAAGGGATCCCCGAGGAGCGGATTTTTGTTACCGGTAACCCTGTGGTTGATGCCCTTCATCTCATTCTTCGGAGAAATTACACTCTTGATCCTCAGTTAGAGCGGCCGTTTCGGGAAAACCAGCGGGTTATTCTGGTGACTACCCACCGCAGGGAGAACCTGGGAGAGCCTCTCCGGGGTGTTTATGCTGCTTTAAGAGAGCTCGTCCTCAAGTATCCCCACCTCGGGATCATCTTCCCTGTTCACAAGAATCCTCTTGTTCGCCAGGAAGTTGCCAGATTCCTCGCTGGACTGGAGCGTGTTTACCTTACCGAACCCCTCGATTATCTTCTTTTTGTTGAGGTGATGAAAAGAGCGGATTTCATCCTTACTGATTCTGGAGGAATTCAAGAAGAGGCACCTGCCCTGGGAAAACCGGTGCTGGTATTGCGGGAGGTTACCGAGAGGCCTGAAGCTGTAGCTGCAGGAACGGCTAAACTTGTGGGAACCGACCCTGAGCGCATCGTCAGGGAAGCGAGCAGGCTCCTGGATGATCCTCAAGCCTATCACTCTATGGCCAATGCAGTCAACCCTTTTGGAGATGGTCGTGCTGCTTGGAGGATCGTGCAGGCTTTGCTTTTTTATTTCGGGTTTGCCCCGAGACCTGAGCCTTTCTCAGCGTAGGGTGATTTTTCAGCGTCCAGGAAGGAATTTAGGGTTCTGAGGCGAATACTAAATACAACTCTTTTTTGCTATCCAGAAGGTGGTTGGATTGTGGCCAGAAAAGGTGTTACCTTCTGGCGGGCCCTGAGCTTAATGACAAATATCGGTTTGACGATGGCTGCCTCGGTGCTGATCGGCTACTTTATGGGTCATTACCTCGATAAGTGGATCCTTCACAAGGAAGATTCCTGGTTCACGATCGTTTTTTCCCTTTTCGGTATTGCTGCCGGTTTCCGCGTAATCTTTCGCCTGATCAACGAGTCCCTGCAAGATCAAGATAAGGAGTAATTTGCTGTTGTGTCATGGAAGGACTTGCTGATCGGTTGCTGCTGGGGGATCCTGGTTGGTTTTTTCAACATCTGGTTGCTTTCGTGGGTACTCAAGAAACACCATGAGAACTCGCCAGAGGTTTCCTTGAGAGCTATTTTTAAGTGCTACCTTTTCCGTTATTTAACTGTTCTAGCTGCTCTCTGCATTGTCTATCGTAGTGCTGATATGCTTGTGGGTACTGCTCTGGGTCTGATTGTGGTCAAACACGGAACCCTTTTTCAGGAATACCTGCGGACGAGGAGAGAGGCAGAGAAGGTGAGAGAAAAAAACCAGGTTTAATGAGAAAACCGGCATTTTCAGAAAAAATTCTCTGTAATCTTGCAAAAAACAGGATGTTCTGGTATTTTATCAAAGGGACTTTATAAGGGAAATTTGGAGGGTCTACAAGATGCATGAGGTTCACAGAGATGTCCTCTTCGAGGTTTTCGGTTTACCGGTGACCAGTCATGTCACCACTATGTGGGCGATCATGGCGGTCTTCATCCTCATTGCCGTTTTGAGTACCAGGAATTTGAAAAAAGTCCCTGGCCGCTTGCAGAACCTCGTAGAATTTGTCCTTGAAAGCTTGCTCAATTTTTTCAGTGGTATTTTGGGCCCCGAAAAGGCAAGGCGTTATTTTCCTCTGCTGGCTACCTTTTTCCTCTTTATTCTCTTTTCCAACTGGTCAGGGCTCTTACCAGGAGCAGGCCATGTTAAGGGTTTCAAACCCCCAACGAGCACTGTAAGCGTAACCGCGGGTCTGGCTGTGGTTTCCTTTTTCGCCACCCAGATCGCCGGGTTCAGGGAAAAAGGCTGGAGGTATCTGAAGCATTTTATTGAGCCAATTCCTATTTTTCTTCCCCTCACCATCATTGAAGAGTTGGTCAAGCCACTGTCACTAGCTCTCCGTCTTTACGGGAACATTTACGGGGAAGAGACCGTGGTTGCAGTTTTGTTCAGCTTAGCACCTTACTTCTCTCCGATACCGATGCAAATGTTGGGGATCCTTTTCGGCTTTATCCAGGCCCTCGTCTTTACAACTCTTGCTGCCATTTACATTGCTAACGCTACCGCTGAGGCCCACTAAACCTTTGCGGAGGCAAATTTTCTCTGATTTTCTTAGAGTAGAGAGAAAGGAGGGAAATGAGTGAGTTCTGCAATCATTGCTCTAGCTGTAGCCTTTGTCATGGGAATCGCCACAATTGGTCCTGGTCTTGCTCAGGGTAATGCTGCAGCAAGGGCCATGGAAGGGATCGCCCGTCAGCCGGAAGCAGCCGGGGATATCAGAACAACAATGATCATCGCCCTTGCCTTTATGGAAGCCCTCACGATTTACGGTTTGCTGATTGCCTTCATGCTTCTGGGGAAGATGGGATAGTTTGGGCAAAAGGAATACCCAGGGGGCGTAGTTAAGGTTACAGTTCTGACGCCCCTGGGTATTTATCGCCCACCTGTGTGGAGGGATTGGAAATGGAGATGACGTGGTACGAGTTTACCTGGGCAATCATTAATTTCCTGGTTCTTTTGTTTATTCTTTACAAGCTTTTCTATAAACCGGTTCTCACATTTTTAGAAAACCGCCGTTCTGAGATCGCCCGAAACCTTGCTGAAGCTGAACACGCTCGAGAAAAAGCTGACGAAATCCTCAACCAGTACCGGGAAAAACTGGCCAGTGCCGAAAAAGAAGCCCAGGAAATCATTGCTCGGGCGACCAAGGCCGGTGAGGAAGAGCGGATTAAGCTCATCGAGCAGGGGCACAACGAAGCTGCTGCCTTGCTGGAAAAGGCGCGAGCCGAGATCAGGAAAGAACGAGATGAGGCTTTGACTGCTCTCAGGAAGGAAATCGCAACCCTGGCAGTAATGGCAGCAGGAAAGATTTTGGGTAGGACTGTTACCAAAGAGGACCACGAGAAGCTGGTTGATGAATTCCTTAGCGAGGTAGGGGAGGTTCATTGATCCACAAGGTTGTTGCCCGGCGATATGCTGAAGCCTTGTTCGAAGTCGCCAGTGAACAGCAGAATCTGGATCAGGTTCTGGAGGACCTGAGGCTTGTGGTGGAATTTCTTCGGGTTTCCCCGGAACTGAAGCAACTGCTGGAACACCAGAAGCTCTCTTTCGGAAAGAAGAAAGAGATCATCAGAGAGTTGTGGGGAAACAAGGTTTCGGATGTTGTCCTGATTTTTCTGGAGTTGTTGGTCGATAAGCGCCGTGAGCGCTATCTGGAAGCCATTTATGAAGTCTACCAGGAATTATTGCGCTCAACTCGGAATATTGTTCTTGCAGAGGTAAAAACGGCCTTTCCTCTGGAAGAAGAAGATAAAAAGGAGCTTATAGATGTTTTGGAGAAGCTCACCAGAAAGAAGGTAGAACTAGAGGTGAGTGTGGATCCCGAACTCATTGGTGGAATTGTGGTCAAGATCGGAGACAGGATTTTTGACGGCAGTATTGCAAAGCGCCTGGAATTGCTGAAAGCACATCTTGCGGAAAGACCTTTAGAAAAGTATGAGGTGGGGTGATCGATGGGTATTCGAGCAGAGGAGATAAGTTCCATCATCAGGGCACAGATCGAACGCTATAGATCAGAGATCGAAGTTTCTGATGTGGGGACTGTAATTCAGGTTGGAGACGGAATCGCGCGTGTATACGGACTCGAAAACGCGATGGCAGGCGAACTTCTTGCTTTTCCCGGGGATGTCTACGGAATGGCTCTCAACTTAGAGGAAGACAACATCGGGGTAGTGTTGCTGGGGCCCTATTCTCACATTAAAGAAGGAGACGAAGTTCGAAGAACAGGTAGGATTGTCGAGGTTCCTGTGGGTCCTGCTTTGATCGGCAGGGTAGTCAATGCACTGGGTCAACCCCTTGACGGGAAGGGGCCAATAAAGACTGACCGGTTCCGGCCTGTCGAGTCTCCGGCACCAAGTGTCGTCAAACGACTCCCTGTAAATAAGCCCTTGCAGACGGGCTTGAAGGCCATTGATTCGATGATCCCCATCGGCCGGGGACAGCGGGAGTTGATCATCGGTGACCGGCAAACAGGGAAAACAGCCATTGTTGTCGATACGATCATCAACCAGAAAGACCAGGACGTGATTTGCATCTACGTGGCCATTGGGCAGAAGGCCTCCACAGTGGCCGGGGTCATCGAGAAATTCGAAGAAACAGGGGCGATGGACTACACAATCGTGGTTTCAGCTACTGCCAGTGACCCTGCACCGCTGCTTTACCTAGCTCCTTATGCCGGCTGTGCGATGGGCGAAGAGTTCATGTACAACTACGGCAAAGATGTCCTTGTTGTTTATGACGACCTTTCCAAGCACGCGGTTGCATACAGGGAAATATCGCTTCTCCTTAGAAGACCTCCGGGAAGAGAGGCTTACCCTGGTGATGTCTTTTACCTCCACTCCCGGCTGCTGGAAAGAGCCGCCAAGCTGAGTGACGAAATGGGAGGCGGATCTTTGACAGCACTTCCGATTATCGAAACACAGGCTGGAGATGTTTCCGCTTACATCCCAACGAACGTGATTTCGATTACTGATGGCCAGATCTATTTGGAAAGCGACCTCTTCTATGCCGGAATTAGGCCAGCGATCAATGTCGGGATTTCGGTTTCGAGGGTCGGGGGTGCTGCCCAGATCAAGGCAATGCGCCAGGTTGCTGGAAGGCTCCGTCTCGACCTTGCCCAGTACCGTGAACTGGCTGCTTTTGCTCAGTTCGGCTCTGACCTCGACAAGGTGACCCTCGCTCGACTGGCGCGTGGAGAAAGAATGACCGAACTTCTGAAGCAGGAGCAGTACCAGCCGATGCCTGTCGAAGAACAGATCGTAGTGATTTATGCTGGAGTCAACGGATTTCTCGATGACCTTCCAGTAGAGTCGATCAGGAGGTTTGAAAAGGAATACCTGCAGTTCATGCGCAACAAATACCCGGAGATCCTTGCTGAAATTAAAGAGAAGAAGGTTCTATCAGATGAGCTGATGGAGCGGCTGAATAGGGTGATTCAGGAGTTCAAGGGAGAGTTCCGTGCCAGTATTGAAGGGAAGAAGATCGCCTAGGATAAGGTGGTGAATCCTGATGCCAGAGACGATGCGCGATATCAAGAGGCGGATCAGAAGCATCAAAAACACCCAGCAGATTACCAAAGCAATGGAGATGGTGGCAGCTGCCCGGTTGCGGCGTGCTCAGGAAAAAGTTGATGCCAACACACCTTACATTGAGGAAATAAAAGGAATCATCAACAGGCTTGTGGTTACTTTTCAAGGAACGGGTCATCCCTTTCTTTCGCCTCGTGAGCGTCGCTCTGTCGGATATGTGGTTTTTACCTCTGACCGGGGTCTTTGTGGTGCCTTTAACGCTCATGTGATCAGGAAAACCCAGAACGTACTCGCAGAAGAGGAAGCGGAAGTGAAATTAATCGCCGTTGGCCGCAAGGGACGGGACTATTTCCGGAGGAGAGGTTATTCTTTCCTTGCTGAGTTCCTCAATATCGGTGATAATCCCACGATCGGTCAGGCACGGGAGATTGTCAGGTCTCTGACCAGATTCTTTGAAGATGGTGTTCTTGATGAGATCAACCTGGTCTACATGAGGTTCATTTCTGTCGGCAGGCAGAAGCCTACTATGATCAAATTGCTTCCTGTTGAATTTAGGGAACAGGCTGAACAGGAGGATTTGGTCAGGGAGTATCTCATTGAGCCGGACGCAGCGACCTTTCTCGACCTGGTCATGCCCCGGTTCCTCGAGGCACAACTCTACCGTGTTCTGCTGGAGTCTAAAGCCAGTGAGCACGCATCCCGGATGGTGGCGATGAGTAATGCTACTGATAACGCCGGGGAGATGATCAGACAACTGACGCTTTCTTTCAACAAAGCGAGACAGGCGGCAATTACTAAAGAGATTACGGAAATTGTTAGTGGCGCCGAGGCCCTGAAAAAGACTGGGTGGTAAAAAGGGGGGTTAAAGGTGGAAAACCGTAATTACGGACGTGTCGTCCAGGTGATCGGACCTGTTGTTGATATAGAGTTCCCAGAGGGAAAGCTGCCAGATCTCTTCAATGCCATCAAAATCACCAGTGAGGACCAGGACGAAGAAATTAAACGAACCCTGACCCGAAAAATCGATCTCACTCTTGAGGCGATGCAGCACCTGGGGAACAACACGGCAAGGTGTGTGGCGATGGCTTCAACGGACGGCTTGCGTAGGGGAATGAGGGCCCTTGATACTGGAGCCCCGATCAAAGTTCCCGTAGGCAGGTGTACACTAGGTCGAATCTTTAATGTTCTTGGTGAACCAATTGATGAAATGGGGCCTGTGGAGGCTGAAGAATATTATCCGATTCACCGACCTGCTCCTTCGGTTATGGAGCAGCGACCGGCACGTGAGATGCTGGAAACAGGGATCAAAGTCATCGACCTCTTGGCTCCTTTTGCCAAAGGCGGCAAGATTGGCCTCTTCGGTGGAGCAGGTGTTGGAAAAACCGTTATCATCATGGAATTGATTCGCAATATCGCCTATGAGCACGGAGGATTCTCGGTTTTTTCAGGGGTTGGTGAGAGGACCAGGGAAGGCAATGACCTCTGGCTTGAGATGAGAGAATCTGGAGTTCTCGACAAGTGTGCCCTCGTTTTCGGGCAGATGAACGAGCCTCCGGGAGCTCGACTTCGGGTTGGCCTCACAGGCCTGACGATTGCGGAGTACTTCCGTGATGTCGAGGGCCAAGATGTGCTGCTGTTTATCGACAACATTTTCCGGTTTACCCAGGCTGGCTCTGAAGTATCTGCTCTGCTGGGAAGGATGCCCTCGGCAGTGGGTTATCAACCAACCCTGGCGACTGATATGGGACTTTTGCAAGAACGGATTACCTCGACGAGAAAAGGTTCCATTACCTCGGTTCAGGCGATTTACGTTCCTGCAGATGACCTAACTGACCCGGCACCTGCGACAACATTTGCCCATCTTGATGGAACAGTGGTGCTCTCGCGGCAGATTGCCGAGTTGGGGCTTTACCCGGCAGTAGACCCACTTGATTCTACATCAAGAATCCTTGACCCTGCTGTTGTTGGTGAGGAACACTACAATGTTGCCCGCGGAGTCCAGAAGGTCCTTCAAAGGTATAAGGATCTTCAAGACATCATTGCCATCCTGGGAATGGATGAACTGTCTGAAGAAGATAAAATCATTGTCGCCCGGGCGCGCAAGATCCAGCGCTTCCTTTCCCAACCTTTCTTCGTTGCCGAGGCCTTCACTGGAAGACCTGGAGTGTATGTTCCTGTCAAGGAGACAGTGCGTGGGTTTAAGGAAATCCTTGAAGGAAAACACGATGACATTCCTGAGCAGTGTTTCTACATGGCCAGTACCATTGATGAGGTAGTTGCCCGCGCCCGCGAACTGGAGGCTGTTAGCTAAAGTGGCGGAGAAAACGCGAGGGAGGAAGACCTTTACACTGGAGATCATCACCCCGGAAAAAGTGGTTGTCGATGAAGAGGTGGAAGCAGTTGTCATGCCTGCCAGTGGCGGCTACCTGGGGATTCTGGCCAACCACGCCCCCATTGTTGGAGGCTTGGAAATCGGGGTGATCAAGTACATCCAGGAAGGAAAGGCTCATTGGGTTGCCTGCAATATGGGAGTTTTCGAGATGAGTGGCAACAGACTGCGCGTTCTTGCCGATACTGCTGAGCGTGGCGAGGACATTGATGTAATCAGGGCCCAGCAGGCGAGAGACCGCGCTCTGAGGCGCTTGCAGGAGAAAAAAGCAGACCTCGATTACCTGCGTGCTGAACTGGCACTTAAGCGCGCCCTTGCTCGTCTGAAGGCAGCGGGAAAAGCAGGTGAGTCTGCATCCTAAAGGAAAAAGCAAAAGTGTTTAATTGATACCTGGCTATTACCCGGCAGCGGTGCCGGGTTTTTTGTTTTTTGCGAGGTATAAATTTGCTGCAAAGGGAAACAATATAAGGAAAAACATGGAAGAGGCGGCTTGTCATGAAGAAGGCAGGATTGATCGTGATCATTTTTACCTGTAGTTTCCTGTCTTGTCTTTTTCCAGGAGAGACAAAAGAGAAAAAAGGGGAATACCTTCCTTATCTGGTTTACTTGATGCAGGAGAGTGGTGCCCAGATCGATGGTATCGAACTGGAGGGGTGGATCATCTTCATGCAGGGGGAAAACCCGCGGGAAATGTTCCAGAAAATGATGCTGCGAGAAGATCTGCTCAAGGCTACAGAAGTTGTTTTCTTGTCTTCTCAACCAAGGCAGGGCCAAAAGCAAGGCCTGACGACTCTTTTAGTGAAGGTTAGGCCTCGTGGGAGTTTGGAGCAAGCATTCTTGTGGGAGAGCGTGCTAAAGAAATTTCTAGAAACGGCAGGAAGAGAGCAGGGTCTTTCCCTGACTGTATCGGGGAAGATCCCTGGTGAACTCGAGCCCGAACAGCAACTGGCATGGGCTCGAGGTGTACTCAGGCAGGCAGGAGGGAGGGTGATTACATCACTGGAGACGGAGAAATATCTCAGTCTGACGGGGTTTACTCCATTTTTGCCTGACTTCCTCTGGGATGGAAGGAGCAAGGTCAATTTGAATGTTGCTGTTGTCTGTTCGCCTGGTAGTGGAGAAACGCTTGTTTATCTGGGTTATCCTCTGATCTCGTGCGAGTATTAGGTAAAAACGTGCTCCCGGTCAAGTCATATTCCTCGATACGGGGTAATAATTTATCTTATGTAAGGAAAAGTACAAGAACTTTGCTTTTTTTGGGGGAGGTGTTGTGAGGGGAAAGACATGGGACTGCAAATTTATAGGTCTTTTCGTCCTCGTAATTGCTTTGGGTATCATCGGGGTTCCTGCTCTTGTGGTCCTCAGGTGGAGCGGGGGAGGAGCTGGGCCTGCGAAGAGCACAGGAACCGAGGTTAAGCTTCAGATTGCCAAGGGTAAGGTTATTTCCCTGCCATTAGAAGAATACCTGATCGGAGTGGTTGCTGCAGAGATGCCGGCCTCTTTCCATTTGGAGGCTCTCAAAGCACAAGCTGTGGCAGCTCGCACCTATGCCTTACGGAGGATTTACCAAAAAACACTTCCTGATAAGCACCCAGAAGCTCATCTTTGCAATGACCCGGATCACTGCCAGGCGTGGATCTCGAAGGGGGAAATGAAAAGAAAGTGGGGAATCTGGCACTACAATTCCTACTACCAGAGAATTGCGAGGGCGGTCACAGAGACCAAGGGCGAGGTTTTGGTTTATCGAGGAGAACTGATTGACCCTGTCTATCACGCCAGTTGTGGGGGACGGGGAACCGAGGATGCTGCTGATGTCTGGGGATATCAGGTTCCCTACTTGAAAGGGGTACCCTGTAGCGGGCACCCGCCTCAGGAGAACCAGGTTGCGGTACTTAACTTCTCTTTTCAAGAGTTTTTTACCAGGTTAGGCATTAATGATGAAGCCCTTCCTGCAGCTTCTGGTTTGGGAGGATTGGTTGAAATTCTTGAGCGCACAGGGAGTGGTAGGGTGAAAAAGCTGCAGGTAGGGGGTCTTGTGCTTCAAGGTGTTGATTTGCGCAAGCGACTCGGTCTCCCTTCAACTGATTTTTCAGTCCAGGTAACACCTGAGAAGATAGTATTTTCGGTTCGAGGACGTGGTCATGCCGTCGGCTTGTGTCAGTATGGGGCTCAGGGCATGGCGATGAAAGGGAAGAATTACCGAGAGATTCTCACCCATTATTATCAGGGGGTTGAATTGCGGCACCTGTCTTATCAGTAGCTTTAGTTAAAAAAAAGCAATGGAGAAAACGCCGCGCTAGGAAGCCGCGGCGTTGTTTTTTGATTGATAGGGCACTAGAAGCGGATTTGTTGCTGACTTTGTCCGATCTGTTGCTGGACCTTTGCCTGGGTTTCGGAGATCATTTTCTGGTCTGCTGGTGCAGGGCTGTACCAACCTCTCTGGTTCATCAGATTAAAAAGTTTCTGGGCACCTTCCTGTTCTTGTCTGTGTATTTCCATGAACTGATTACGGAGTTGTGGATTGGCAGATTCGTAGATGGCCATGTTATAGTTGCTCATCAAGAACTTCTGGCTGGAGAGGAGGTCTTCGACAAGCATCTGGTCACTTATTCTCTGCTCTGGCATTTTAATCCTCCTTTTCAAGGTAGTTTCCTTACTTCATTGGAGTTGCCTGGTTAAGTTGCTGCATCAGGGTGTTCAGATGCTGTTGGTGCATGTCCCGAAGGTTCTGGCAGAGATTCTTGACTTCAGGATCTGTTGCCTGGTTGGCGTAGAGGCTGAATTTTTGCACCATTAATTGTTCGTGGCGCAGATTATCTTCAAGCAAGCTAAGTTCTTTGGAAGTAAGCTTTGCCAAAGCGTTCGTCCCCCCTTTCTGAGATTACCGGTTTTAGTATTTACGGTTCAGGAATGGAATATACAGCATATAAATGTTACTGAAGGTTACAGCCAGGGGAGGGTCGGGATGCAAGAATACATCCGCCGCCGCGTCCTGGAAGTGAGCTACTATATGCTGGAGAAGGCAGCAACTGTTCGGCAGACGGCGAAGGTTTTTGGGGTGAGCAAGAGCACCATTCATAAGGATGTTACCGAAAGGCTGCCGCGGATCAATCCTCAGTTGGCTCTTCAGGTCAGGGGTATCCTGGAGATCAATAAAGCTGAGCGCCACATTCGCGGTGGTGAGGCAACGAGAAGGAAATACAAGGGCGGTTGAGAGAAATTTTTGGCTGAATAACAGGATTTCGGTAAAAAATGTCGAAGTATCTGGTTGATCTTGTTTTTCTTTCCACAGGATGAGGACAACCCTACATTGGTCAGAAAGGACTGGGCGGTAGGATGTTTTGGGGCGAGGATGTCGGGATTGATCTAGGAACAGCAAGTGTGCTTGTTTATGTTAAAGGAAAAGGGATTGTGCTTCATGAGCCTTCTGTTGTTGCCATTGATAAGAAAACAGGGAAAATGATCGCAGTTGGTGAGGAAGCACGGAGAATGCTAGGGCGCACACCCGGAAACATTGTAGCCATCCGTCCGCTGCGCGATGGAGTGATCGCTGACTATGACCTTACAGAGCGCATGTTGCGCTACTTCATCAGGAAGAGTATCAGGACTCACTTTTTTGTGCGTCCCAGGGTGATGGTCTGCATCCCTTCTGGGGTGACTAGTGTCGAGGAGCGTGCGGTCAAACAGGCTGCTTTGCAGGCCGGGGCGCGCCAGGCGTACATGATTGAGGAGCCACTGGCAGCAGCATTGGGAGCGGGGATTAATATTTCCGAAGCTAGCGGGAACATGGTTGTTGATATTGGGGGAGGGACAACTGATGTTGCCGTCCTCAGCCTCGGGGGCATTGTTTGCAGTAAATCACTCCGGGTTGGGGGAGACAAGTTTGATGAGGCGATCATTAGATATGTGCGTAAGGAGTATAATCTGATGATCGGTGAAAGAACGGCAGAAGAGTTGAAGATCAACATTGGAACCGCTTACCCGAAGGCAAAAAAGCCTGAAGAAAGCATGGAAATTAGGGGGAGAGACCTGGTCTCTGGGCTCCCGAAAACGGTTCGGGTGACTGCAGAAGAAACTTTTTTGGCGATGCAGGAACCAATAGAACAGGTTGTGAGCGCTGTTAAAGAGGTTCTCGAGAAGACCCCACCTGAACTCGCTGCTGACATTATCAATAAGGGCATTATCCTTACTGGAGGGGGCAGTTTGCTCGACGGCTTTGACCGCTTGCTCAGCGAGGAGACCGGTCTCCCGGTGTATGTTGCTGAAAATCCTGTTTCTTGTGTTGTTCTGGGGACGGGAAAGGCGCTGGGAATGCTTCACATCCTCCAGAACGCTAGAAGCCAGGGAAGAAGAGTGATCTGAATTCTGATGGAATTTCTGGAAGGACTTTTCACAAAGATGGAGTATTTTTTGTAAAGGAACATAAAAGGAAGGGGGTGGTTTTGTGATCCGGGGGCTTTACACGGCTGCGGCAGGAATGATGGTGAAGCAGGTGCAGTGCGATGTTATTTCTCAGAATCTGGCTAATGTGAGCACACCAGGTTATCGGCGTGACCAGGTGGCAGTTGCGTCCTTTCCAGAAATGCTGCTAGCAAGACTAAATGATTCACCTTCTCCTTCTCTGCTCGGGTTTCTCGGAACAGGCTGCGTGGTTGAGGAAATTTCCACTTCTCAAAGGGAGGGTATTATTGAGGAAAGCGGAAACCCACTAGACCTGGCTCTCCGTGGCAATGCCTATTTTGTGGTTAAGGATGCTCTAGGGACAGTATTCTACACCCGTAATGGTGGCTTTGCAATAGACCAGGATGGGAAGTTGATCACCAGAGACGGCCTTGCTGTTATGGGAGAAATTGATGGGGAGTGGGTGGAAGTCTACGTTCCTGACGGCAATCTTGAGGTAACAAAAGAAGGGACACTACATGGGGCTCGAACCTTGGATGGGAGGAAGGTTTCGAGGCTCGCTCTTGTTGCCGGGCCTGCACCTGGGGATTTATGGCAAAAAGTCGGCGACTCTCTTTTCCAAAGTATAGCGGTTCCTGCTCAGCCTGAGGACTTTCAAGTTTTGCAAGGCTTTCGGGAAATCTCTAATGTCAATCCAGTTCAGGAAATGGTTAACCTGATTTCTGTTTTTCGGGCTTATGAAGCCAATCAGAAAGTGATTCAGGCGATTGATATTACACTTGACAAGGCAGTAAATGAAGTCGGGAGGGTTTAAGAAACGGGCTGGCCTGCGCGTCAGAGGCCCTTCTAGCACTGACCGACTGAGGTGCTAGTTCCCTCCCTCAGAGATCAACCGCGACCATGGTTAGCTCTTGGCTGGTGTTTCTAGTATTTGTTGAGGGAGGTCAAGTGTGATGCTGAGGGCGCTTTACACTGCTGCTTCGGGCATGATTGCCCAGCAATTCAACATTGACACTATATCTCACAACTTAGCAAATGTTAACACTACTGCTTACAAGAAGGTGAGGCCGGAGTTTCAGGATCTGCTTTATTTGACGATAAGGCGTCCTGTTGCTCCTCAAGAAGAAGGCGGTGTTTATACCCCTATTGGGCTTGAAGTTGGTCTGGGAGTCCGGGTTGCGGGTTCTCAGACGATTTTCCAGCAGGGCAATCTCAAACAGACGGGTAATCCCCTTGACCTGGCGATTACAGGACCAGGGTTTTTTGTGGTCAAGGGGCCTGATGAAGAGGAATACTACACTAGGGATGGAAGCTTTAAGCTTGATGCTGAAAAGCGCTTGGTGACGAGTGAGGGATACTTCGTCCTTGACGAAAACGGAAGTGAGATCGAGCTTTCAGAAGCTGTAGAAATCATGGTGGCTCAAGACGGAACGATTTCTTATACAACAGCAGATAATCCCGAACCCCAAGAAGCTGGAAAGCTGCAAATTGTCCAGTTCCCTAACCCTGCTGGATTGGAGAAAGTCGGCCACAACCTCTACAGGGCAACGTACGCCTCTGGAGAGGCGGAAACAGTGGAAGAGGTTGGAAGCAGGATTCGGGTGGAGCAGGGCTTTTTAGAAGAAGCCAATGTTCAGGTTGTGGAGGAGATAATTGCCCTGATTACTGCTCAGCGTGCTTATGAACTGAACTCCAAGGCGATCCAGGCTGCCGATGAGATGCTTTCGATTGCTAATAACATCCGCCGCTAGAATTGATGTGAATCGTGCTGGCTGCATTTTGAGGCCATAGTTCGCGAGGGGGTTTCCGGATGGTTCCTGGGATTTCATTTTTCCATCTGATGCCCAGTAATTTTGACTATAATCTTGGATCTATAGAAAAAGAGAGAGAACAGGAATTAAAGGATGCTTGTCAGCAACTGGAGGCTCTCTTTCTATACCAGTTGCTGCGGGCAATGCGGAAAACCGTTCCCCGGAGCGGCTTATTTGGTAGTTCTTCTGAGATGGCTTTCTATGAAGAGTTGGTCGATCAACAGTATGCTCTGCTTCTTGCCCGCCAGGGAGTCACCGGGATCGGAGAGATGATCTATGAACAGCTTCGTCAACAAGGTTCTTCTTTAGGAGCAAAGGCGTGAGCCCCGTTAAGGGGCTTTTTTAGTTTTAGGAATCCCCCGCTGGGAGCAAGTATAATCGGATTTCCTGATTCATAGTTATGAACTAAAAGGTCAATCCGGGGGAAGGAGGAAAGATGGTGGAGGGAGGAGATCAGAAACTGGTCTTGACCAACAGGAAGAAACTCGAAGCCACAGGAGTCCTCCAGATTCTCAGCTATGATGCCGAAGAAATCAATCTAGAAACAGGGATTGGTCTGCTTGTTTTAAAGGGAGAGGGAATGGTGGTTACTCACCTCGACCTCGATCAGGGCGAGGTTGTTGTTCAGGGACTGCTGAATGAAATCGTCTATTCTGAAGACCGGGGCAAGAAAATAAAGGCCAAAGGAAAAAATATCCTTGAGCGACTGCTGAAATGAGAAGAAATGATGGGGGAGACTGTAATTCAGGAATTTTTTGTTCTTTTTTTATCTGTGGGCGCAGGGCTGGGAGTCGGCTTTTTCTTTGATTGTTACCGTATTTTCCGCCACCTGGTGAGGTGGGGATGGTTGCTCACCCAGGTGACCGATTTGCTTTTTTCGGTCTTTTGTTCCTTTTTTGTTTTCGGTTTGTTTTTTTGTTCAACTGGGGGTGAAGTAAGGTTCTACACCTTTTTCTTTTTACCCTTGGGTGTGTGGATCTATTTCCAAAAAGTTGCTCCCTGTTTTCAGAAGCACCTTACCTGGGCTTTTGTTCAATTGGGCTGCTTTTTCAAGTTTTGTTACCTGGCACTTCTTTATTATCCGGTTTCTTTCGGCTTACGAGGGGGTTTTTTCTGCTTCGTGATTTTAGCAGGCTCAGTGCGGCTTCTTGTGCTGCCCTTCAAGATCCTTGCTTCTTTCTCGATCCTCAAGGTGAGGGAGGCGTGGTGGTTGATTAGTAGAAAATTTTCTTCCTGAAAGTTTTTAGCAGGATTTTAACTTATCTTTATCGAAAAGATTTATACACAAATTATCCACAAAATATCCACAATATGTGGATAAAAGGCAGATAAAAAATGAGACTGGAAATTCGCGGTGCGGAGAAACTCAGCTTTCGGGAAAAGCAGGCAGTTGTCTTGAAAGAGCTTGGTTACGGCAATGAAGAGATTGCCAGAGAACTGGGGGTTTCTCCTACGACTGTAGCCACCCTCTTGAATCGCGCTCGCAGCAAGGGTTACGAAGTGGTGATCATTATCCCTACATCTCTTGGTTTGTTCCGTTTAAGGGGAGAAAGGGATGGGGTGAAATCCGTTGAGGCGGAGGACCAGGAGGAAACCAGATAGGAAGCGTTTGGAGCCGAGGAAAAAAAGACTGCTTTTTGTTGCTGGTTTGGTGGGATTACTCTTGGGGATTCTTTTTCTTCCTTTGCAAATTAAAATCTGGAAATTGGAGAAGGAAATCGTTCGTCTCGAGGAAACGAAAAAGATGCTGCAACAAGAGCACTCAAGGCTGGAACAGGATCTACAGTATTATTCAAGTGATGCTTATGTCGAAGAATTCGCCCGCAGGGAGTTGGGGCTGGTCAAACCTGGCGAACTACTGGTGATCCCTGCACTTCCAGGTAAAGTGCAGCCGCCACCAGAAGGCCTCGACGAAAACCCTTATGAGGAGTGAAGGAGAGGAACTGTCGTGTCAACAAAATATGCAGCTATAGATATCGGAACAAATTCTGCGCGTCTTCTTGTTGCTAGGGTTGAGAGTGGCCGGGTTGTTCCCGAGTTTTTTACTCTCAGAACCTGCAGGATTGGTGAGGGGATGACCAGGGCTGAGGGTTTACAACCAGAGCCTGTTGCTAGGACTTTGCGTGTCCTTCGAGAGTATCGCCAACTGATCCGGGATTACGGTGTGGAGAAAGAGCGGGTGGTGGCAACAAGCGCTGTTCGAGAAGCCCCTAATGCTGCTGAATTTGTTTCCCAGGCTCGGGAAGAGACAGGATTTAATGTTGAGGTGATTAGTGGGGAGGAAGAGGCTTTTCTCAATTATCTTGGTGTGTGCCGGGCGTTGCCAAATTTAAAGTCAGGCGTGGTTGTCGACATTGGCGGAGGAAGTACTGAGTTTACTTATCTTGTTTCTGGTTCTTCAGGATCCCGGTTGTGTTGTCGAAGTGTTCCCATTGGAGCAGTAAGGCTCACGGAAAAGCCGCTTTTGCTCGAAGGGATCCTTGCTCTGTTGAAGGATGTCCTTGAGGAAATCAAGCACCTTCCCCAAAAGAACCTGGTTGGGGTAGGGGGCACGATCACCAATCTTGCAGCTATTGACCAATCGCTTGCTTTTTATGATCCGGAGAAAGTGCACGGTTACCGCCTGTCAACTGATGCAGTAGGAAGAATATTGTTTCTCCTCGCCGCAAAGAATAAAGAAGAGCGAAAAAGAGTCCCTGGTCTGCAGCCGGAGAGGGCAGACATTATTGTTGCAGGGACTACGATTTTGTGGGCGATTCTCGGCTACCTTCAGGTTCCGGAGATCGTTGTCAGTGAAGCCGATATCTTGCACGGGATTATCTGGGAGTTAGCGGAAGGTGCCTCAAATTGAAGATTTCTTTTCCCTTGATGGCATACGTAATCGCCTTTATAGCTGGATCAGTAATGGCTGTTCAAGGTTCGCTGAATTCGGCTTTAAGCAAAATCATCGGTCTGCTGGAGGCAACGTTTATTGTCCATGTTGTGGGGACCTTAATTACCCTCGTTTTGTTGTTAGGGTTCCGCCTGGGGGAGGGAGGGCTTAGCCAGATTCTGAAGGTGCCCTCGTATCTGTATCTTGGAGGCTTGCTGGGTGTTTTCATAGTTTACGCCGTTGTGGCCAGTATTCCGAGGCTTGGTGTTGCCGTGGCCACCACGGTGATCATTGTCGGTCAGGTGGCCACGGCTTTGCTCATTGATCATTTTGGGCTCTTTGGGCTCAAAGAGGTCCCTTTTACCTGGTGGAAGGTATTGGGGCTGATCCTTCTGGCTGCTGGAGCGGGGATTATGTTGAATTAGTGATTAGTAACATTCACAATAGGGCTTATAGTATTCCTTGGAGTGTCTGCAGAGGGGGCATACTTCAGGTGGTTTTGGGCCTTCGTAAATGTAGCCGCACTCACGGCACTGCCATTTAATAGGTGCAGATTTTTCAAGAAATTCTCCTTTCTCCAGCATCTCCAGGAGCAGGCGAAAGCGTTCTGCATGGTGTTTTTCCACTTCTGCCACTCGCTTAAAGAACTCTGCTGCTTTGTGAAAACCTTCTTCTTCGGCAATTCTGGCAAACTCTGGATACATCTCCTCGTATTCGTGGGTTTCTCCAGTGATCGCTTTTTGCAAGTTGGCCTTGGTATCCCCAATTTCCTTCAGGAGTTTTAAAATGATTAAGGCATGTTCTGCTTCATTTACTGCAGTTTCTTCGAAAACCTCTGCGATTCCCTGCCACCCTTCTTTTCTGGCAACCTTGGCGAAAAAGAGGTACTTGTTTCTTGCCTGGCTTTCCCCGGCGAAGGCTGCCTTCAGGTTTTCAATGGTTTTTTGCACTTTGTTAAACCTCCTTAACGGATTGCTGATAGGTTGTATAGTCGTATTTTACCATAATTTATCTAGCGATGAAAGAAAAATCTCGATTCAGTATAACAAAATTGACTCTTAAGTGAGTGAAGTTTTTGAAGAGATGACTTCTGAGAGGAGAATAGTAGTTGCTTCAGGAGCGACATTTGGTTCCCTTGAGTAAGTTGCCCGTCGGGGCAAGGTGTAAGGTTGTGGCTGTAGAGGTCGGAGAACCTGAGCGCTTGAGGCTTTTAGGTCTCGGTCTTGTTCCTGGGACAAAAGTAGAGGTTGTCCGAAAAAGCCCCTGTGGAGACCCGATTGCTTATAAGATCAGGGGGGCTGTTGTCGCTCTCCGCCAGGAGACTGCCAGACAGGTCCTGGTGGTGCCTGATGATTCAGAATGATGTGCCGGGGCAAAATGTATTTCCAAAGGGTGCTATCCATTCCAACTGTCATCAACTGGACGAAAAACGCCTGATTTAGGAGTTTTCGCTGCGGCAGTCCGTAGGAAATGTTGCTCATACCGCAAATGATGTGGACATCCGGATGGTTTTGCCTGATATATTCTACTGTTTCCAGCACTTCAAGAGCTGCACGATCGTTTGTGCTCAATGGTTTCACGAGAGGGTCAATATAGATGTCGCTTGGGGCTACACCTGCTTTTGTGAGGTTTGCTATCAGCTTGTCCACAATTGCAAACCGGTCCTCAGCGGTTTCCGGCATTCCTGTGTCATCCATGCAGAGGGCAACGACCTTGCATTTGTATTCTAGAACGAGTGGTAGAACTGCACTGAAACGTTCTTCCTCAGCAGTGATTGAATTGACCATTGGTTGCCCGAACCTGCACAATGATAATCTTACTGCCAATGCTTTTGGGTTTGGGCTATCTATACAGAGAGGTGCTTCCACAGCTTCCTGAACTGTTTCTACTAGCCAGCGCATGGTTTCTTCCTCATTGTGAATCATTGTCCCGCAGTTAACATCAATATAATGCGCCCCGTTTGCTATCTGGTCATGAGCTAATTTTTTGATGAATTCTGCATCTTTTTCTTCTACTGCGGATTTTACCTGGCTTCTGCTTGTGTTTATCAGTTCTCCAACGATAAGCATCATATCCCCTTCCTTACCTAATCAATTCCGACAGTTGCTTCTAGTTTCTTTTTCTTTTCCCACCAGAAGAAAAAGGCAAAGGTAGCAATCACCACTGGGAGCCCAATATAGAGTGAAAGTCGCTGGTCTGGTGAGGAGAGCATGCTTACAAGAACTGCCGTATTGGTGAGAATTGTTAGTATGGGAACCCATGGATAACCAGGCGAACGGTAAGCCAGTTCAGATGGGTCCTACCTTCCCTGGCCAGCCGAACCCGGAAGATGATTACACAAACTCCAATTAGGATCCAGACAATAACTCCGATAAGGCCGGCAACTGCCCACATCCATACATTTAAGGTATTGGCAAGTGCAGGAATTAGTCCAGTGATGATGCAGAAAATAATCCCTGCAGTTGTGAATACGAGTGAATTAAAAGGTACACTTCGTTTATTTAAGCGTGCCAAGAATTTGGGGGCGACTCCCTGTAAACTCAGACTGTAAAGAAACCTGGTACAACTGTAAAAACCAGAGTTAGCAGCAGATAAAGCGGCCAGAATCGCAATAAAATCACAATAATATTCATTGTGTGGTCTGCTCCTGGAATTCCTGCTTTGCTGAGAACAGTGACAAAGGGGCTTTCTTCAATACCAACACTTGTCCAAGGCACACGGGCCATGATTACAAGAACACTGATCAGGTAAAGGCCGACTACCTGGAAAACAGTGCTTCTGATTGCTCGGGGAATTACTTTTTCTGGTGCTTCACTTTCTCCGGCTGTATTTTCAATGACTTCACACCCCTGGTAGGAGAACGAAACGTTCATCATTGTTGGAAGAATTGCGAGAAGTGGTACTGCGAAAAAGCCGCCATGCGCGATGAGGTTTTTCATACCAGTGGGCTTGCCACCAAAAAGCCCTAAAATCTTTCCCAGGCAAATCAAGATGAAGATAACCACGCCAAAGACTTTAATTCCTGCAAACCAAAACTGACCCTCACCAAAGTCCTTTACTGCCAGACTGTTAAAGATAAAAAGAACGATCCCGAAAATGATGCACCAAACCCAGATGGGAATACCTTTCCACCAGTATTGCATGTAAATGCCGACTGCGGTTAGATACCAGGCAGTGGTTAATGCCCAAGAGAACCAGTAAAGCCATCCAATAGCATTTCCTACACCCGGTGACATCAGCCTGCTACTATACTCTTGGAATGATCCGGATTCGGGCATTGCTACTGCCAGTTCCGCCAGGCAAACCATTACTAACCACATCACGAAGCCCCCGAAGACGTAGGAGAGCAAAGTTCCTCCAGGACCAGCTGCCTTTATTGTATATCCGGAGTTGAGAAATAAACCTGTGCCAATGACTGCGCCGATAGTGATCATCGTGAGGTGCCTGCTTTTCATTTCCCTCTTAAGACCCTGGCTCATAAAAACCACCCCCTTAGGGTTTTGCTAAGGGGATTTCGACTCCGGCATCTTTGGCGATTGCGGAGACAACATCGTCAAGAGCCTTGGCTTTTTCCTCACTGAGCGGGCTTCCAGGATGTTGTTTGATGATTGTTTCAAGGTGGGTCTTGGCTCTTTCATAAATGTGAGTTTTTCCGTTCATTTCCCATCCGGCCCGATCTTTGCGGTCAACTATGGACCGGGTATGTACTGCTCTTTTTTGAACCACTTGCGGGTGTGTTTAGTTGTGAGGAAGTCTCCTCCTGGACCCACTTCGAGGAGAAGTTCTTTTGCATCTGACAGGGCTGCATAGGTGTGAGTGGGAAACCCGTAGTACTTACCCATTTGTGCATAGGCACAGGAAATCATTGTTGCTTCGACTGCGGACATGGGAGTTGTTCCTGTTCTCATATCAAAGATAACTGGTGCGCCGCCGTAAATTACCGGAGCCCCTGGGCGAACTTGCTGGGCAGGTGTAATTCCGCTTAATGTTTCTGCTACGTGTTGAACAACAGATCCTGTAAGAGTTGCTGGAGAACCAGCTCCTGGCATTGGCATTGAGACGAATTCAATCGGGAGTCCGAAGCGAGCGCAGTCAATGATATTCTGAGAACTGATGTGTGTCCTCTTAAGGGAGGTGAGGGGCAAATGTCGAAAATAGCGTAAGGCTTCTGAGCCAGGTCTTCTTCTGATTTACGCATTACCTTCATTAACTCCCGCATCCAGCGTACACCAGAAACACTAAAGGCGCCAGTAATTACAGGTTTCTTTGATTCCTTCATAATCAGGTAAAGCCTGTAGAGATCACCAACTTCGTAGGGAATATCAGCACAAACAACTGCTGTTGACTGGAGGTCAATCTGGGGTAGATAATCGACAACCTTAGCAATTAAGCGCATGTCTTTAGAGGTTGATTCTTTGATTGTTTGTCCATCGTTTTGAAGCATTTTTGTTGAAGCAGATCCTGGGTCGTAGTAGCAGGTGTTGTTTCCAAGTTCTGCATAGAAATTTCCATCCCGATCATAAAGTTTGATTGTTTCTGGGGCGGCTTCAATGCTCTATAGAACTAGCGAACGTGGGAATTTGACAATTTTCTTGCTTTCGTCGACCTGGCAGCCGGCGTTCTTTAGGATTTTCAGTGCTTCCTCAGAATCAAAATACACCCCACAGTTTTCGAGGACATCTAAGGCTGTTTCGTGAATTGTTTCCACTTCTTGCCGCGTTAGAAAAGCCAGCCGCGGCGTTTTCTCAATTTTCTCAAAAAGAAAACTTAGGCATTTCAGCACCTCCCTGAGTTAGTTATCAAATGCTTTCAGGCATTGAGAAGGGTTTTGGCAAGCTCAACGGCTTCTCCTGCGTTTCTGGCATAGCCGTCTGCATTGACTTCTTTTGCCCATTTTTCAGTTACTGGGGCGCCACCTACGATTACCTTGAATTTGGCGGGCAACCCGCTTTCTGAGAGTTTGTCAATGACGTATTGGCTCTACGTCAATAATTGTGGGATCAGATTTTGGGGGCAACATCCCAGGAATAATTTTTTCTGTGCTCCAAGACCTGATAGTGCGGGCCCAGACTCATCTTGCATTTTCGGCGCATTCTGCATTTATGAGCCAACGGCTTAAAGCGGCTTGAGCTTCTTCTACCCGGTTCATCTTTAAGATTTGTCTCGAGTCTTCTTTTAGCCGGTACAGCTCGTAGAGGGACGGGTATTTATTTTTGATTTCTTCCAGCTTTTCTCGCTGTCTTGGTGTGAGGTTTTCCTCAGCCTTAATCAGGGGCAGTCGGGGTATAGGCTCATTGCTTGCTTCTTGCTCTATCTTCCGTGCCTCATTTAAGCGGCGGTTAGCATCCTGAATTACATGGAAGGGGTCTACGATTATCTTGGCTGAAGGGAAGACTGCTTTTATTAACTTACGCCAAGGGTCTTTCATATCAATCACAACCGCTTCTACTTCGACTCCGGCTCTTTTGAGTTCCTCCAGGTAGCTCTTTATGGTTGCCTTCTTGATGTCTTCTAAAATAGCCAGAGGCTTCCTCTCCGGCCCCAATATCCCCACTACGCATACGTAATCATTCCCACTAAAGGACAGTTCATCTAGAGCTAACATCAGAGGCCCTTCAGTGTCCAGCGGAAGCCTGGCCTCGAAAAACTTTTGACCAGCCTCGCAACCTCAAGACAGGAGTAAGGTTTAGTATTTGGGCAGCAAAGTTAAAACTCATCCTCCGAACATAATAGACTACTGTCTGCACCCCTAATTTGGTAAACCTGGCCCAGGGACTGGTACCTGGAGGACGAAGGATATAAGTCTTGTGCGAGGAGAAGCATTTGTAGCGCACAGGAACCCAGGATAAAATAATCCATCTCCCGTATAAAAAAAGCATGGCGAACTTTCCTTTCCTTAGGCCTCTGGTTTTCTCTCAAAATGCCGTGCCTGTGTAATTTGCCTTTCTTGCATACAGGGCAACCTTGGGAGCATCTATGGCTACCTTTAACACAATATCTCCAAACTCTTGCGGTTCTTCCAAAATAGGCTGTAGTATTCCGAGGGTGAACGTGGTAATCTTATGCATGGGGGCACTCCTTTCTTAGGGTTTGTTTTTCTCCTAAAACAACCTAATTTGGATGTGCCCCCATCTCTTTCCTTCCTTACATCTAAAATCTCACCCCATCTGTTTACTCTCTCCTCCGCTCAACCCTATCCCACAATTTTTATTATAGATAGAGCCCACACAGACTTGACAGGAAGCAGAGTTTGGTATAAAATTCTCCTTGAGAAAGTAAAAACTTTCACAATTTAAATCCGTAACAGCACTCGGGATAGCCAAGCTTCCCAAGGAGGTGATCAAAGCTTTCTGCCTCTACGAGAAATATTTATTCAAGTTGCCTCAAGATTCCTATGTGGTTGTCAAGGATAAAGTCTATTGGCTTGGAGCTAATTAAAACCAACTATAGTACTAAGGAGGAGAAAAGAATGAGTAAGTCGTTTGAAAAGTTGTTTGAACCTGGGCAAATAGGGAAGATGAAGTTAAAAAATCGTATCGTAATGGCACCGATGGTAGTGAATTATGCGGGGTTAAATGGAGAGGTAACTGACCGAATGATTAATTACTATGCAGAAAGAGCAAAGGGTGGTGCAGGGCTTATAATTATCGAGGCTACAGAGGTAGACTATCCAAATGGTCTAGCTACTGCAATTCCTCCAACAATTCACCAAGATAGGTATATCGCTGGTTTCAGCAAGCTGGCAGAAGCCATTCACATGTATGGTGCAAAAGCCGCCGTTCAACTTCATCACGGTGGAAGACAGGCATTTACAATGGAGGGGCAACAGCCTGTAGCTCCATCTCCAATTCCGTGTAAAGTTAAACAGCAACAGCCTCGAGAGTTAACAATCGAAGAAATTCATGATCTCGTTGAGAAATTTGCAAAGGCAGCTTTAAGAGTAAAGCGGGCAGGTTTTGATGCTGTAGAGATACACGGTGCTCATGGCTACATTATCACACAGTTTATGTGTCCTTACACTAATAAGAGAGTAGATATGTATGGTGGAACTTTTGAGAGACGGATGAGATTCCCTCTTGAGATAGTTCAGCGGACAAGAGAACTTGTTGGAGATGATTTTCCAATTATCTTTAGAATAAGTGCTGATACATTTGTGGAAGGCGGTTTAACTCTTGAAGATAGTAAACGTATTGCTAAAATGCTTGAGGAAGCTGGTGTTGATGCAATACACGTCACCGCCGCCATTTACGAAACAATACCCAAACTTATTGAACCAATGCGTTATCCCGAAGGTTGGAAGGTTTATCTGGCAGAAGAGATAAAGAAAGTCGTAAATATTCCCGTGATAACAGTTGGTCAGATACGTACCCCTGAGCTTGCAGAACGTATTATTGCAGAAGGAAAAGCAGATTTTGTGGCCCTAGGTAGACAGTTGATAGCAGATGCATATTGGCCTCAAAAAGCGAGAGAAAATAGAGTAGATGATATCAGAAGGTGTATTTCCTGTAACGTTGGTTGCGTAGGAAGAATCTTTGAGTGTCTACCGGCAGCCTGTACTGTTAATGCACAAGCAGGAAGAGAAAAAGAGTTTGAGATTAAGCCAATTGAGAGGAAAAAGAATGTAATGATCATCGGTGGAGGACCTGCTGGGATGGAAGCAGCCAGAGTAGCTGCCTTGAGGGGACATAATGTGACCTTATATGAGAAGTCCGAGACCCTGGGAGGGCAACTGAATATAGCATCGATACCTCCTGGAAAGGATAAAATAAACTGGTATAAAGAGTACCTTATTGGTCAAATTAACAAATTGGGTGTGAAAGTTAAGCTTGGTATCGAAGTAACACCCGAGGTAGTTGAGAAGGAGAAACCAGATGTCGTCATCCTTGCAACAGGTGGACAACCCCTCATTCCAGATATTCCAGGGGTGGACGGTGATAATGTAGTAACTGCATGGGACGTTTTGAATGGTAAAGTAAATATTGCAAACAAAAAGGTAATTGTTGCGGGTGGGGGAATGGTTGGATGTGAAACTGCTCTTTATTTAGCAGAAAAAGGCAACGAAGTTACTATTGTCGAAATGCTTGATGAAATAGCACCGGATATGGACTTCATCAGTCGAATGGATCTTCTAGAGGAAATTGGTAAGGCTAACATAAGTGTGAGGACGAAGCTGCGCGTCGATTCGATAACAAAGGACGGTATTATTGTAATGGATAAAAAGCAAAGAAGACAATCTATTAAAGCTGATATAGTAGTCTTATCACTTGGTGTGATTCCTGTGAATAAGCTGGAAAGTATGATAAGAAATAAAGTTCCGGAACTATATGTGATAGGAGATGGTAAGCAACCGGGGAAGATAATTGATGCGACATATGATGGTTATCTTGTTGCCAATATGATATAAGAAAGAGGGTAACTAAAAATCTCATTTAATCAAAAATTTAGGTTCTTCTCCAAAACAACACAATGAACCTTAGCAGGAAAATAGAAGGATGACGGCTAAGAATCTAGGTAAGAGCAACGTTTACTGCATTACCAAGCGAGATTTATTTAGTAACAACTGGTAGTAAGAACTGGGGGCATAATTATGCCCCCAGTTCTTACGTTTTGCGTGCCCGGCATGGGCGTTGGCTATAGGGTGAAAGTCCCGAACGACGAAGGTAGCAGTAGTCGTTAGCTTAAGGCAAGGGTGT
>LDZS01002363.1_pt1 | contig 41028 bp, 43 predicted proteins | sample 615471 | NCBI WGS metagenome assembly LDZS01 (sample SAMN03408295, study PRJNA278302) | terrestrial metagenome | isolation source: oil reservoir sample K3 | place: USA: Alaska, North Slope, Kuparuk formation | collected 2013
CGGGGGGTGCTCCTCGAGCACGAGGAGGAGCACTACCGGCTTTTGGCCGAGCACCTGGGCCGGCACCTCGAGGCCCTGGGGGTTAAGGACGGGCAGGGATGACAGGGGCGGCCAACACGGGTTGCAGGTTAGCCGCTGGCCACCCTGACCGAACGGCTTGAGTTACGACTTCCCCAAGGGGGGTTTCACTGGCATAACTTGTTCTAGAAACCCATCGGATCCTCACTTGTAAGAGGCCGGCAGGCCCGGTTCAGGCGGCCGAAGGAGTTGCCCCAGCTAGAGGCCCCCGTCCCCGGGGGGCAATGTCTCAAGAAGTGCGTCCGGGGGCAGCATGGTAGCCTTCCCACGCAGACCCCGTAAGCTACACCTTCGCCTTGCACCCATACTGCCGCCAAATCCAATGGTGGACCTCCTGACTATACCATTGTAAATCGCGCCCATAAGGGGCTAAACTTGCCGAAGTATGCAGCGCCAGGATGTGGTCGCTTTCCTAGAAGAGCGCTTCCCGTCGGCCTTGGCCGAGGAGTGGGACCACACCGGGCTCCAGGTAGGCCCGCTCCATGCCCCCTGCCGGCGGGTCATGATCACCCTCGACCTCCGGCTGGGGCTTCTGGACATGCTCCCAGGGGTGGACCTCGTTCTCACCCACCACCCGTTGCTCTTCCGCCCACCCCAAACTGTCGACCCCGAATCCCCCCTAGGGAGGAAGCTCCAAGCCCTCCTCAGCCAGGGGACGGCCTGTTATGCCATCCACACCCCATACGACGTGGCCCAGGGGGGGCTGGGGGAGCGTCTGGCGGAGCTGATCGGCATTCGGGAGGCCCGTCCCCTGGAACCCCGTGGGGAGCTGGTGAAGCTCGTGGTGTTCGTCCCCCAAGGGCATGTCGAGGAGGTGGCCCAAGCCGTGTTCTCCGCCGGGGCCGGCCAGATTGGCCGATATGGACGCTGCTCCTTCCGCACCGGCGGCACCGGCACCTTCCTCCCCCAGCCGGGCACCCACCCCTTCATCGGGGAGGTGGGGAAGGAACAGCACACCCCCGAGGTCCGCCTCGAGACGGTGGTCCCCAGGGAGCGGGTCGGGAAGGCGGTGTCGGCCATGCTGGCCGCCCACCCCTACGAGGAAGTGGCCTACGACCTTTATCCCCTCCTCAACCAGGCGGGCTTGCACGGTCTGGGCCGGATAGGGACCTTGGCCCAACCCAGCCCCGCCCGCGAGGTCATCGAGTCCTTCGCCACCGCCTTGGGCGGCGCAACGCCCCAGGTCTACGGCGACGAAAGGATAAGGGTGGAGAAGGTGGCCGTCTGCGGCGGAAGCGGGGGAAGGCTGTGGCAGACCGCCTTGGCCTCCGGGGCCCAGCTCTACCTCACCGGGGAGATCGGCTACCACGAGGGCCTGCAGGCCGAGGAAGCCGGGCTCACCGTGGCCGCCCTCGGACACCGCCAGACCGAAGCCCCCTTCACTTCTCACATGGCCTCCCTGCTCAAGGAAAGATTCCCCCAGCTTGAGGTGATCGAAAGGTGAACCCCCAAGAAAAGATCCTCGCCCTCTGGGATGTGGACCAGGCCCTGCACAGGCTGACCGGGCTGATCAACGACCTCAAGCTGGAGGAGGAAAGGATCAAGGCCCGCATCCAATCGGAGGACCAGGCTTGGCAAAGGCGGAGGGAAAGCCACCGGAAGCTGCGACAAACCGCCACCGCCAAGGCCCGGGAGGTGGACGAAACCGACGATCGGATCCGCGCCTATCAGAAAAGGCTCGACCAGGACATCATCCCCTACAAGGAGATGGAGTACCTCCGGGAGCAGGTCGGCCTGCTGCGGAAGAGGCTGGAGAAGCTGGAGCAGGAAGCCCTGGAGCTTTTGGAGGAAACCGACGTCGACGCCGAAAGGCTGTCCCAGGACGAGAAGGAATATAAAGCAAGGCGGGCCCGGCTGGAAGGGGAGCTCCATGGCCTAAAGGAACGGCGGGAGGGGCTGGAAAGGGAGAGGGAAAGGCTGCTTGAGAGAAGGCAAGAGGCCCTGAAAGAGCTCCCTGGTCACCTGAGGGAACACTATGAGCGACTCCATGAGGCGGTGTCCGATCCGGTGGCCGTGGTTAAGGATGGTGCCTGCAGCGGGTGCCAGTTGCGCCTGTCTGAGATCCTTTTGGAGCGGGTACGGGAAGGACGGGAGGTGGTGATCTGCGAAAACTGCTCCCGCTTTTTGTTCTTGTGCTGGCGGTAGCAGGGCTCCCACAGGAGCCCCTGCTCCCCCGGCGTCTTGGCAGCATCAACGACTACGGCCAAACCCTGGAGCGTGTCCACCGCGAATCCCTGGCATCTTATGTAGAGGAGCTAAAAGGAAAGGGCCTGTCCTTTTTCTACCTGGCGAGCTGGCGTGATCCGTTCGGCGACCCGTGGACATATGCCCGGGAGGTGTTCCTGCACTGGGGGCTGCCGGGGGATGCCGTCCTGGTGGTCTTTGTGCTGGAGGGGGGGAGGTGGCGGGTGGCCGGGCAGCTTGGGGTGGACGCTGCCTTTCGCATCCCAGAGCACGAGTTCGTGGCGCTTTTGGAGGAGGCGGAGGGGGTTGCCCGGCGGGCCCCCCCCGCCCAGGCCGTGTTGGCCCTAGCGGAGGGGTTGGTGGCCCTGGCCGAGGGGGGGTGGTCAGGGGACGGCGGGCCCAAGGGGGCATGGCCCTATGCGGTCGCCGGGGGGGTTGGGGCCCTGGTCCTGTTCCTGCTGGCGCGGCGGGTCTGCCCCCGCTGCCTTCGACCCCTGTATCGCCGCCCCACGGTTCGGGGTATAATTTGGGTGTGCCCTCGGTGTGGTTACACCAGGGCGCCGCGGCGGGGGAGGGGGACAGGGAGCCGCGGGGGTTTTTACCCCTGAGGAAGGTCCGGACTCCGCAGGGCAGGCCGCTCGGGGAAACCCGAGAGGGGGCGACCCCTGGAAAGTGCCACAGAGAACAGACCGCCAGCGGCCCGGGATTCCGGGTGCGGGCAAGGGTGAAACGGTGGGGTAAGGGCCCACCGCCGGGGCCGCGAGGCTCCCGGGCACGGCAAACCCCGGCCGGAGCAAGGCCAAATAGGGGGGCGATTGAGGGTGGCCCGCCCGATGCCCCCGGGTAGGCCGCGTAGACGAATGGCTCCCGAAAACAGAATCCGGCCTATGGCCCCCTCCCCCGCCCGGGTATAATGGCCCCCGGAAAGAGGAGGTGTATGAGATGGGCCTGTGGCTTTTTTACCCAGAGACCTTGCTTTTGCTTCTGCCAGCTTTGCTCCTGGCGGTCTATTCTTCCTATAAGGTACGCTCCACCTACGCCAAGTACCTCGAGGTCCCCACCCAAAGGCGGGTGACCGCCGCCCAGGTGGTCGAGGAGCTCCTGGCCCGGGCCGGGGTGTCCGGGGTGCGGATAGAAGGAACCCCCCGCCCGCTGGGCGACCACTACGATCCCCGTGGGAGGACCCTGCGCCTGTCGGCCCCCAATTCCCCCTCGGTGGCAGCGGTGGGGGTGGCCGCCCACGAGGCGGGCCACGCCATCCAGCATGCCCAGGGGTACGCACCCCTTGCCCTGCGCTCGGCGGTGGTGCCGGTGGCGAGCTTCGGCTCCCAGCTGGCGTTCCCCCTTTTCTTCATCGGGCTCATCTTCCGGGCTGATTTCCTGCTCAACGCCGGGATCATCCTGTTCTCCGCCGCGGTCCTCTTCACCCTGATCACCCTCCCGGTGGAGTTCAACGCTTCCCGCCGGGCGGTGGCAGCCCTGCGGCAGAGCGGGCTCGTCACCCAGGAGGAGCTGGGGGGGGTAAAGGAGGTGCTCAACGCTGCCGCCCTCACCTACGTGGCCGCGGCAGCCATGGCGGCCCTGCAGCTCTTGTCGATGCTACTGATCGCGAATCGCAGGCGATGAGGCTTTCCCCGTCGCTCCTTTCCGCCGACTTCGGCCGCCTGGCCGAGGAGGCGGAGAAGGTGAAGGGGGTGGCCCACTTCCTTCACTTCGACGTCATGGACGGGCATTTCGTCCCGAACCTCACCTTTGGGCCACCGGTGGTTAACGCCCTTAAACGCTACACAAACCTCCCGTTTGACATCCATCTCATGTTGGAGCGTCCCGCCGTCTATGCCCCCCGGTTCCAGGTGGGCCCTGATGACGTCATCACATTCCATGTAGAGGCCGAGGACCCCCCTCAGCATACCATCGAGGTCATCCGGGGCCTGGGCTGCCGGGTGGGGATCTCCCTGCGCCCCGGGACCCCCCTTTCGGCGATAAAGCCGTATCTCCCGCAGGTGGACTGGGTGCTTGTGATGAGCGTGGAGCCGGGGTTCGGGGGCCAGGAGTTCCTCCCTGGCGCCTTGGACAGGATTCGCAACCTGAAAAGGCTGATCGGTCGGCGGCCGGTCACCATCGCCGTGGATGGGGGCATAGATCCGGGCAACGTGAGGCAGGTGGTGGAGGCTGGCGCAGAGGTGATCGTGGCCGGCTCCGCGGTCTTCGGGCAGCCCGATCCCCGGGCCGCCGCCTACAGGCTCCTTATGGCTGCCGATGGGGATAGATGAGCGCTTCATGCGCCGGGCCATGGAGCTCGCCCGACTGGGGGAGGGGTACACCCGCCCCAACCCCCTGGTGGGGGCGGTGGTCGTCCGGGACGGGGAGGTGATCGCCGAGGGCTACCACGCCCGTTACGGAGGCCCCCATGCCGAGGCCCTGGCCCTGACCCGGGCCGGAGAGGGGGCAAAGGGCGCCGATCTCTACGTGAACCTGGAGCCGTGTGCCCACTGGGGGAAGACCCCCCCGTGCGCCGACCGCATCATCGCCGCCGGGATCCGCCGGGTCATCGTCGCCACCCGCGACCCCAACCCCCTGGTGAACGGCAAAGGCCTGGAAAGACTCCGCGCCGCCGGCGTGGAGGTGGTGGAGGGGGTCCTCAGGGAAGAGGCCGAGAGGCTGAACGAGGTCTTCTTTCACTGGATCAGGACCAAACGTCCCTTCGTCTCCCTGAAGCTGGCCATGTCCCTGGACGGGAGGATCGCCACCAAGGCGGGGGAATCCCGCTGGATAACGGGGCAGTGGGCGCGGCGGCGGGTGCACGAGCTCCGGCGAGCACACGCCGCGGTGCTGGTGGGGGTGGACACGGTGCTCGCCGACGACCCCCAGCTCACCGTGCGGGAGGTGGAAGGCCCGCAGCCTTTGAGGATCGTGCTCGACTCACGGGGCCGGACCCCGCCGGGGGCGAAGGTGCTCGGGGAAGGAGCAGAAACCCTGATCGCTACCTGCAGCATGCCTCAAGGGGTGGAAGAGGCCCTGCGGGCCTGTGGGGCCCGGATCGAGCGGTTCCCGGCCCGGGCCGGCCGGGTGGACCTTGCAGCCCTGCTCCCCTGGCTGGGGGAAAGGGGCATCGATTCCCTCCTGGTGGAGGGGGGTGGGGAGGTGGCCTGGTCGTTCATCTCGGCTGGGCTTGTGCAAAAGCTATACCTGTTTTACGGTCCCCTGATCATCGGCGGGCAGAAGGCCCCAAGCGGCGTGGGCGGGGAGGGCTTCGCCAGGCTGGCGGACGCCGCCCGGTTCCGAATCGCTCAGGTGGAACGCCTCGGCGAGGACCTGCTGGTGGTGGCCTACCCTTGCCGGATGCAGCGAAACCGCGGCCAGGTATAATCATCACGACACTTTTGGCCCGCGAGGTGAGGGCGATGGAGAAGGGTACATACAGGGTGAAGACGGGGTTCGCCGAGATGTTCAAGGGCGGGGTGATCATGGACGTCACCACCCCTGAGCAGGCCAGGATCGCCGAGGAGGCCGGGGCGGTGGCGGTGATGGCCCTGGAACGGGTGCCGGCCGACATCCGCGCCCAAGGGGGGGTGGCCCGCATGGCCGACCCCAAGAAGATCAAGGAGATCATGGATGCCGTGTCCATCCCGGTCATGGCCAAGTGCCGGATCGGCCACATCGCCGAGGCCAGGATCCTGGAGGCCCTGGGGGTGGACTTCGTGGACGAGTCCGAGGTCCTAACCCCGGCAGACCCCTTCAACCACATCGACAAGTGGCAGTTCAGGGTGCCGTTCGTGTGCGGCTGCCGGGATCTCGGGGAGGCGGCCCGCAGGATAGCCGAAGGGGCGGCGATGATCCGCACCAAAGGCGAGGCCGGCACCGGCAACGTAATCGAGGCGGTACGCCACATGAGGATCTTAAACGACCAGATCCGCAGGCTCAGGGATATGTCCCGGGCGGAGCTGGTTTCCTATGCCAAGGAGCTTGGGGCCCCGGTGGAGGTGCTGGAGCTGATCCAGGAGCAAGGGCGGCTTCCGGTGGTGAACTTCGCCGCCGGTGGCATCGCCACCCCGGCGGATGCTGCCCTAATGCGGATGCTTGGGGCGGATGGGGTGTTCGTGGGGAGCGGCATCTTCAAGTCCCAGAACCCCGAGAAACGGGCCCGGGCCATCGTGCTGGCCTGCACCCACTACGACGATCCGGAGCTGCTGGCGGAGGTATCCGAGGACCTGGGTGAGCCGATGGCCGGGATCGAGATCGACAAGATCCCCCAGGAAGAGCTGATGCAGTACCGATGAAGATCGGGGTCCTTGCCGTCCAAGGGGACGTGCGGGAGCACCTGAGCGCCCTGGAGAGGCTGGGGGCAAGCCCGCTCCCGGTGTTGAAGCCCGAGCACCTCGCGGGCCTTTCCGGGATCGTGCTCCCAGGGGGGGAGTCCACCGCCATCTGGCGGCTGATGCAGGCAAACGGCCTGGCCGGGGCGCTCAAGGCCGAGCTCGAGGGGGGGCTCCCCGCCTTCGGCACCTGCGCCGGCATGGTCCTCCTGGCAAAGGAAATCACCAACTGGCCGGAGCGCTTCCTCGCGGTTTTGGACATCGCGGTGGAGCGCAATGCCACCGGAAGGCAAGTGGAATCCTTCGAGACAGTCCTCCCCGTGGACGGCCTAGGGGAGGTGCCGGCGGTTTTCATCCGGGCGCCCTTGGTAAGGCGCGTAGGGGAGGGGGTGGAGGTGCTGGCCCGCTGGCAGGGGAACCCGGTGCTCGTCCGACAAGGACCCTTCCTGGCGGCCAGCTTCCACCCCGAGCTGGTGGAGGATGCCCGGCTCCACAGCTTTTTTCTTGAGATGTGCAGAAAGGGGTGAACCATGGCGAAGGTAGCGATAAACGGATTCGGCCGCATAGGGCGGGTGACGCTCAGGGTCCTTCAAAAGCGGGGCTTTCCCCTAGAGCTGGTGGCCATCAACGACCCGTTCCTCTCCCCCCAGGTGGCCGCCCACCTGGTAAAGTACGACACCGTCTACGGTCGGGCCCCGTTCCGGGTGGAGGGGAGGGGTGGGGCGCTCGTCGTGGACGGGCAGGAGATCCCGTTTTTGGCTGAGAAGGACCCGGAAAAGCTCCCCTGGGGGGAGTACGGGGTGGAGGTGGTGATCGAGTCAAGCGGGGTGTTCCGGGAGTACGGGAAGGCGGAACTTCACCTCAAGGCCGGGGCAAAGCGGGTGCTCATCTCTGCCCCCCCCAGGGGGGAGAGGAAGGAGGAGATCCCCCAGATCCTGTGGAGGATAAACGAGGACGATTTCGACCCTGGCAAGCACAGGATTGTCTCGGCGGCCTCCTGCACCACCAACTCCCTGGGGCCGGTGGTCAAGGTTTTGCACGAGGCCTTTGGCATCGAGCACGGCTTCCTCACCACGGTGCACGGCTACACGGCCGACCAGCGGCTGGTGGATGCCCCCCACAAGGACCTGGCCCGGGCGCGGGCGGCCGCGGCCAACATCATCCCCACCTCTACCGGGGCGGCCCGCTCCATCCCCGCCATCTTCCCCGAGCTCAAAGGCAAGATGGACGGGATCGCCATGCGGGTGCCGGTGCCCTGCGGTTCGGTTTCGGACTTCACCGCCCGGCTCAAGCGGCCGGTCACGGTGGACGAGGTCAACCAGGCCTTCCGGGACGCCGCCCGCACCCCGCTGGGCGAGGTTATGCTGGTGACCGAGGACCCCATCGTTTCCTCGGACGTCCTTGGGGAGGACCACTCGGCGGTGGTGGCCCTGGCCTACACCATGGTGCTTCCTGGGGCGTCCGATGTTGTGAAGGTGCTTTCCTTCTACGACAACGAGTGGGGGTATGTGAACCGCTTGGTGGACGTGGCGGCGCACGTGGCCCGGTAGGGGGGCGACCGGGCGGATGCGGAAAGCGGGGCTTGCGGCAGCGGGGCTGGTGGGGCTCCTTTTCCAGCCCCGCTGCTTTTTGTGTGGGGCCGTGCTTTGGTCCCCGAGGGCGCTTTGCCCGGAATGCCTCGCCGAGCTCCCCCGGTGGGAAGGTCCCCGGTGTGTTGTGTGCGGAAGGGGGGTGGAGGAGGGGACGGACCTGTGTCGGGACTGTGCGGTGGAGGGGCGGCCCTATAGCGCGGCCCGGGCCCTGGGGCCGTATCAGGGCGGGCTGCGCCGGGTGATCCAGGGCCTCAAGTACGAAGGGGAGCGCGCCCTGGCCCGCCCGTTGGGGCTCCTTTTGACCGAGCTTTTCTCCAGCCTCCAGCCGGCCTGGGAGGTGGGGCTTGTGACATGTGTGCCGGCGGACCCGGCCAGGCTTAGGGTCCGGGGGTATCACGCCGCGGAGCTCCTGGCCCGGCGGGTGGCCAGGGAAGCGGGGCTCCCCTTCCGGCGGCTCCTTGCAAAGCCCCGCCCTACCCCGCCTCAGGTGGGCCGCCCGCGCCGGGAAAGGCTGGTGGCCCTGAAAGGGGCGTTCCGGGCCCGCCGTCCAGGGCAGGGGGAATCAGTCCTCCTGGTGGACGACGTCATCACCACCGGGGCCACGGTCTCCGAGGCCGCCCGAACGCTTCGGGCGGCGGGATTCGGGGACGTGTACGTGATAGCCTGTGCCCAGGCCGGGGGGGACGATGGATATTAGAAGGCTGGTGGTGGGGCCCCTGCTCACCAACTGTTACCTCCTTTCGGCAGGAGGGGAGGTGGCGGTGGTGGACCCTGGGGACCTTTCCCCAAGGCTGGAACAGGCCCTCCAGGGGAAAAAGCTAAGGTACATCCTCCTCACCCACGGGCACTTCGACCATGCCGATGCCGCTGAGCTCGTGCACGCCCGCACCGGGGCCCCCATCCTCTACCACCCAGAGGAGAAGACCACCTTCTGGTCCATGGGGAGGAAGCCCCCACCCTTGGGAAGGGAGCTTTCGGATGGGGACAGGATCTACCTCGGCACCGAGGAGCTCCTCGTATGGCACCTGCCCGGGCACACGCCCGGCTCGGTGGCCTTCCTGTGGGAGCGGGGGAGGACCGCCCTAGTGGGGGATCTCCTCTTCTCCGGTTCGGTGGGGAGGACCGACCTCCCAGGGGGTTCCTGGGAGCTCCTCGAGCGCTCCCTGAAAAGGCTCCTGGGGCTTGAGGGAAGCTGGCGGGTTCTCCCGGGACACGGCCCGGAGACGGACCTCGCCCGGGAGCGAAGGGAGAATCCGTTTTTGAGGGGGATCTCAGATGGGACGGCCTGAGGTGGACGAGGTCAAGTCCCGGGTGGATATCGTGGAGCTTATCGGCCGTTATGTGACCCTGAAGCCGGGGGGGAAGAACCACAAAGGGCGATGTCCCTTCCATCCTGACGACACCCCTTCCCTTGTGGTGTCCCGGGAAAAGGGGCTATGGCACTGCTTTGGCTGTGGTGCCGGTGGGGACGCCATCGGGTTCCTCATGCGCATCGAGCGCCTCTCCTTCCCGGAGGCCCTGGCACGGTTGGCCCAAGAGGTTGGGGTGGAGCTCAAGGGGGGTGGGGCCAAGGGGGAACTCTACCGGGCCTGCCAGGCGGTGGCCCAGTTCTTCTCCCGGCAGCTCCGGGGCCCGGGGGGGGCGCGCGCCCGCCACTACCTCCTTTCGCGGGGGATAGGGGAAAGGGAGTGGGAAAGCTGGGGCCTTGGGTACGCCCCGGACGCTTGGGATGGGCTCCTCCGAGCGCTGGGGCACCTTGGGGTGGAGACGCTCTCTGCCCTGGGGCTTGTGATCAAGGGGGAGCGGGGCTACTACGACCGGTTCCGGGGCCGGGTGATGTTCACCCTGCGGGACGATCAAGGCCGGCCCGTTGCCTTCGCCGGCCGAGCCCTGGGGGAAGGGCAGCCCAAGTACCTGAACGTGCCCAACACCCCGCTCTTCACCAAAGGGACCCTCCTGTTTGGCTTGGACCTGGCCAAGGAGGAGATCAGGAGGCGCGGCCGGGCCATCCTGGTGGAAGGCTATACCGACGTGATCAGCATGCACGCAGCGGGCTTCCCCGAGACGGTGGGCTCCATGGGCACCGCCCTCACGGAGGGCCAGGCCCGGCTCCTTTCCCGCTATACGGACCGGGTGGTGATCGCCTACGACCGGGATGCTGCCGGCTCGGCCGCCTCCCTCCGGGGGATGGTGGTCCTGCGGGAGGCGGGCCTCAGGGTGGAGGTGGCGCAGCTCCCCCAAGGCGAGGACCCGGATTCCCTGGCCCGCACCCAGGGCCAGGAAGGGGTCCTCGAGGTACTGGAGGCCGCCAAGCCCTTCCACAGGTTCTTCCTCGACTCCCTGGCCGAACGCTACGAGCTGAAGAGCCTGAACGGAAAGGAGGCGGCCCTGGCCGAGGCCAGGGAGCTCTGGCCCCGGATCCGCAGCCTGCCCCTGCGCCACGAGCTGGCCCAGGGCCTGGCCGAGCTGCTCGCCCTCCCCGAGGAGGAGGTGAGGGCCAGCCTGCGAGGCACGCGCTGCCCCCTACACGATGAGAAAACCGATGACCGGATCGCGGCCGAGGACCTCGTTATGCACTTCCTCCTGTCCGGAAAGCTCCCCGAACAGGCCCTGGCCCAACTTGAAGTGGATGAATTTCGGGCTGAATATAGACCCATCGTGGAGAGGTGGTTGGATCTGTGGCGGGCGGGTTCAGCGCCGGATGCCCAAACGTTGGCCGGCCAGCTGGACGAGGACTCCCAGGCACACTTGGCCCGCCTTTCGCTGCTTGACCTCAAGCTCGCCGACGAGGGCCGCGCCGTGGACGATGCCCTGACCCGCTTCCTCTACCTGCCCCGGATAGAGAGGAGGCTGGCCCGGCTCCGGGAGGAGATGGCCCGCGCAGAGCAATTGGGGGACACGGCCGCCCTGCGGCGGCTGGAGGCCGAATACCAAGAGCTTGCCCGAAAGAGGCTAACCCTTTTGCGGAGGAGATCGTGACCGAGGCGCCCGATACCCTTCCCTCAAGGCCGGAGGAGGAGTTTCAAGAGGAGGATTTCCTGCGCAGCCTCCCTCTTTTGGAGGAACTGGCCGAGGCCACCCGCAACGAGAGCGAGCACTGGGAGGAGGAGCCTCAGGAGCGGGGGAGCGACCCGGTGCGCACCTACCTGCGGGAGATCGGAAGGGTCCCCTTGCTCACCAAGGAGGAAGAGGTGGCCCTGGCCCAGATGATGGAGCGGGGCAAGGAGGCGGCCGAGGAGCTGAAGAGGGGCCGGAACCTGACCCAGGAGCGGCGGGAGGAACTGGAGCGGCTGGTAGAGCAAGGGGAACGGGCGCGGGAGCGGCTGACCGTCTCCAACCTGCGGCTTGTGGTATCCATAGCCAAAAGATACATGCATCGGGGCCTGTCCTTGCTGGACCTGATCCAAGAGGGCAACATGGGGCTGATGCGGGCGGTGGAGAAGTTCGACTGGCGCAAGGGCTACAAGTTCTCCACCTACGCCACCTGGTGGATCCGGCAGGCCATCACCCGGGCCATAGCTGACCAGTCCCGCACCATCCGCGTCCCGGTGCACACCATCGAGGCCCTGCAGGAGCTGTATCGGCTGCGCCGGGAGTATGTGCAGGCCCACGGGACCCCTCCCAGCTACGATGAGCTGGCCGAGCTTTTGGGGACCAGCGTGGAGCGGGTCAAGAAGATCGAGCAGGCGGCGGCCTATACCTCCTCCCTTGAGCGGCCCCTTTCCGAGGAGGAGGACGAGACCTTGGGGGACTTCCTGCCGGACGAGTCGGTCCCCTCCCCGGCCAGGGAGGCCATCCGCGCCCGGCTCAGGGAGGAGCTTCGCAAGGCCCTGGAGGGGCTGGAGCCGCGGGAGCGGGAGATCCTGGAGCTCCGGTACGGTTTGGTCGACGGCCACCCCAGGACCCTGAAGGAGGTGGCCAATCAATTCGAGATCACGCGGGAGCGGGTGCGCCAGATCGAGATCAAGGCCCTGGAAAAGCTCAAACACCCCTCCCGCCAGCAGAACCTGCGGACCCTGCGGGAGCTCCTGCTTTCAGAGGAATAAAAGATCTGAGCCGGCGAGAGGAGTCGAACCTCCGACCCGCCGCTTACGAAGCGGCTGCTCTGCCTGCTGAGCTACGCCGGCACGCTTTCCATTTTACCCTGAGGCCCTCGGCCCTCAAACCATGCGGTTCCTGCGCAGAGGGAAGCTCACCATCCGCCGATAATAGCGGGTAAGCAGCCGGGCATGTTCCGGGGGCAGGCCCGCCTGCCTGAGGCGGCGGCGGAACGCTCGGGTGGCGCGAAAGCGGCCCCACAAAAAGCCGACCCCCACGCCGCCCAAACGGAATATCAGTGCGGCAAGCTTTCCTGCGACGACAAGTCCGCGGAGGAACCTCAGTCTTCCTCCTTCTTGTCCAAATCTAAATCGTCGCCCAGGTTGATCCCCCCGAGCCCCTTCCGTCCCAGGATGTCCCGCAGGTTGATCATGTACCCCCGGGCCATGTCCAAGGCATCCTCTTTCGGGATCCCGGCCTCGACGAGTTTCTTGTAGAACGTGGCCACGGCGTCGGCCATGTTGGCGGCCGCGTCCTTGGAGTAGAGCACGTCCCGCAGCCCCCGGAGGAGGCCGGGGATGCGTTCGGACACCACATCGAGCACCTCCCGCAGCTCTTCCACTTCGCCTTTTTTCCGCTCCTCAGTCACCTTGCACCTCCTTCGATCTCAAACAGTGGCACCCTATGCCCGAATATCTTGAGCTCCCCGGTCAAGGGCACCTTACCCCCCCGCACCGAAAGGCCAATGGAAAGGCCGAGCAGGAACGAGCCCACATCCAAGCTCCCCAAGGGTATGCCGCGGGCCCGGGCCAGGGTGCGGATCCACACCTCGTCTTTGGGCTCCGGCAGGCGGGCGAACGCCCCACGGAGCTCCCGGACGAGGCGCACCGCCTGGGCAAACTCCGTGCGGCAGGCCGGACACCCAGCTAGGTGGGCGGCCAGGGCCGTCCTCTCCTCCCCCGGCAGGCTCCCGGCCGCCTGCCATGGGATAAGCTCGCGGGCCTGTCGGCAGTTCATGCTAGCACCTCCGCCAAGGCCCTTTTTGCATGGTACATCCTGGACTTCACCGTGCCCTCCGGGACCCCCAAGATCCTGGCGATCTCCTGATAGGAAAGGCCCTCGTAGAAGGCGAGGAACACCACCTCCCGCTGCTGGGGCGAAAGGCGTTCCAAGGCCGAGCGCACGCGTTCCGCCCTCTCCACCTGACCGGCCGGGTCCGGGAGGACCAATGGCTCATTGGCCGTGCGGGCTCCCCGCGCCTCGCGCCTGAGCAGGGCATGGGCCTGGTTGCGGGCAACCCCGAAGATCCAGGTAGATACCCGCGAGCTCCCTTTGAAGGTAGCAGCCCCCTCCCACACGGCCACCATGGTGTCCTGGACCACCTCCTCGGCGAGGTGCCGGTTGCGCAAGATGGTGAGGGCGTAGCAGAAGACTCGAGTGGCGTACCGCTCATAGAGCCGCCGGAAGGCGGCTTCATCGTGGGCCGCCACGCGCGCAAGAAGCTCGCGGTCGTCCGCCACTCCACCCCCTTAGCTTTGAGCCTCATGAGCCACTCGGCGGATCACAAAGAGCCAAACCCGGGACTGCCACCGCTTTGGCACCACAGTCTCTTGGTCTTCAGCTTTCCCCAACCTGGCCTGCTTGAGGCTTTTTTCCAAAAGCTCACGGTACCGCCCCAGGGCCACGTCCTCCGCTATCCTACCTGAAAGCTTGAGTTCCATCTCGTCTCCTTCCATTAGGTAAGTGGGGAAAAGGGGTAGGGGAGGTTCAACTCGTGATGAGGGAGGGGGGCAGGGCGGGGACGATCCTGCCCCCGCGGCCCTCCGTGGTCTTGGCGGCAAGGAGCGCGGAGAGCACCGCCTCCTCCGTGGCCTCAGCGGCAGCGCGGTAGAGGGCACCCATGGTCTCGGACCGGTCGGGGATGAACTCCCCGGCCAGCTTTTCAGCTTCGCGAGGAATTCGATAGCCCGTGGAGAAGGCGAGCAGGAAGTCGCCGGAGCCGGGAGAGGCCGGGGCGCCGGTCCTAGCTAGCCCCAACGCACCCCGGCGACAGAGCCGGGAAAGCTGCTCGGGCAAAAGCGGAGCATCTGTAGCCAAAATGATGATTACCGAGCCTTGTTCCCCTTTCCGTAAGGGTGGGACCCTGGAAAGGTCAAGGGCCCGACCCAGGAAGCGAAGGTCTTCCCGCCGGCCCATGTTGGGCAGGGCCAAGGCCCCCACGGTCCAGCCATCCACCAGCCGGGAGGCGGTGCCGATCCCGCTTTTCAGTTCGAAGGCCACCATCCCGGTCCCGGCCCCCACACAGCCTTCCCGGACCTCCTCACCGGCTTCCTCCAGGGCAGCCAGGGCGTCGGCCTCCAGGACGGGGCGTGACTCTATGGCGGATAGGAACCCGTCGTTACACTCCAGGACCACCGGATTGATGGAGCGGGCCTCCGGATGTCGGGACAAAGTCCAGGTTATCAGGGCGTCGGCGCAGCGGAAGACGGCCAGGGTGTTCGTGAGGAGGATCGGGGTCTCCAGGGTTCCCAGGTGGAGGAGCTGCCACAGCCCCACCGCCTTTCCGTGGCCATGGAGGACGAACGCCCCGGCCGGGAGCATTTCGGCATAGGGATCCCCAGGCGGGAGGATCGCCGTCACCCCGGTCCGGATCGTCCCCTCCCCGGAGCCCCGGACGATCGTGCGATGCCCCACCCGCACCCCGGGGACGTCTGTGATCGTGCCTCGTGGCCCAGGGGGGAGGCGTCCGAGGGAAAGGCCAGCCTGCCTGAACGCGTTCAAAACCACACCTCCCAAGGGGGCCCAAAAGAAGGCGGAAGCAGCGCCATGGCCCCTACGGCTTGGGGACGGCTAGATCTCCCGGGCCCCAGCCCGAAAGCTCCGCCCCAGGCAGGGACTCCTGGACAATCTCGTGCAGAATCTGGGCGAATTTCACTTTTTCCCGGCCCCAGTCGGCCAGGGTCTTGCCTGAGACCCACGGTTTGTACAGGGCCCCAGGCCCCACGAGGCACGCCGGCCCCGGCTCCAGCTTGAAGTAACAAGGGGAACAGGTCCTCACCATCTCCGGCCCTTCATAGAAACGGTTGAAGCCGCCGAAGGAGTCGGTGAGGTAGATGTGGAGGTCAAGCGGCATTTTCACCGCCTTTCGTATGGCGGCGAGCTGGGGCAGGGAGAGGTCCCCCAGGGGGTTGAAGGTGTTTGCCCCCAAGGACTCCAGGACCTTGGCCCCGGCCGGGTTTCCATGGCCGGCGAAGACCGACACCTTGAACACCACCTCCTTCGGCAGGTCCCCCTCCTCTCGCATCCGGGAAAGGAGCCAAAGGAGGCCCTCGTCCAGCACCAAAAACCCCCTGAAGCCGAGCTCCACTGCCCGCAGGATATCGGCGATCACATACCGCAACTGGTCCGCCCCCCGGAAGCGGAGGCCTGAAAGGCTCCCCTCCGGGGTGGCAAGCTGCCTTCCGGTGTCCCAGCCCGAGCGGGGGCCGGGGGTGAGGATGGCCTCCACCCTCGCCTCGGCCGCTATCTGCGCCAAATCCCGGAGCTCCGCCCGATCCAGGAGGGTCGCCCCCATCACCGTGGAGATCATCCGGTGTACCGGAAGCTTCCTGCGCTGGGCCTCGCTCACAACGGCCTCGAGCACCTCCGGCCGCTCCACCCCGGAGATCTCCATCCGGTACCCCGCCCCGTCCGGAAAGCGCAAGGGGCTTTCCGGAAGCTCGTAGACATCCCGGCCCGGGACCCCATGCTTCTCCATCAACCTTTCCACCCGGCGCTGATCCATTGCTCCTCCCTATTCTGGTGATCGGTGATATGTGATGAGCCATGAGTAGCAAAGCATCAGCATCTTCCTATCACTCATCACCGATCACTCATCACCAATTAGCTCTTGGAGGCGTTCCCATTCCTCCTTCGGGATGTGGTAGGTGTGCTCGGGCCCTGGGAACCTCCCCTCTTTGACGTCGGAGATGTAGTCCCGGAACGCTTGGAGCATCACAGAGGAGACATCGGCATATTTTTTCACGAACTTGGGGGTGAAGGCTTCGAAAAGGCCCAGGATGTCGTGGACGATGAGGAGCTGGCCATGGCAGGCGGCGCCGGAGCCGATGGAAAGGATCGGGACCTTAGCCCGCTGCACGATCAGCTCCGCCACCCGGGCCGGGATGGCCTCAAGCAGGATCGCGAAAGCCCCCGCCTCCTCCAGGACCTTTGCGTCCTCAATCAGTCGCCGCGCGGTTTCGGCGTCGCGCCCCTGGGCCTTGAGGCCGCCGATCTGGCTCTGTGCCTGGGGGGTGAGGCCGATGTGGCCCATGACCGGGATCCCGGCCTTGACGATGGCCTCAACGCGCTCGGCCATCCTGGCCCCGCCCTCAAGCTTCACCGCGTCCGCTCCTCCCTCGGCGATGAACCTCCCCGCGTTCCTTATGGCAAGCTCGTTTGAGGGCTGATAGGACATGTAGGGCATGTCCCCTACGACGAAGGCCCGCTTTGCCGCCCGCGATACCGCGGCGGTGATCTCTACCATGAAGTCCATCTTGGCCGGCAGGGTGGTCGCATGGCCCAAAAGGCACATGGCGGCCGAGTCCCCCACCAAGATCATATCAATCCCGGCCCGGTCCTCGAGGAGCGCCGTGGGATAATCGTACGCGGTGAGGAAGGTTATCCGCTCCCCCCGCTCCGCCATCGCCAAGAGATCCGGAATCGTAAGCTTTATACCCTTCTCCGCCATTGCCCCTCCTTTTAGCCATGGTAGCAACCGGCCGCTTTCCAGCCAAACTGCGATTTGACTGATCGGTGCATTTCACTCTATTCTCCTTTTGATGTCCTCTAATGGCCGGGCTTGGCCTGAAGATCGGTACGCAAAGGTTGCGGGCCTGCAAGTCCGCTATTGGGTGGGTGGGAAAGGGGAGGATGTCTTCCTCTACCCCGGCCTGGGCGGCTCGGCAGAGGATTGGGCGAGCGCCTTTACCGAGCTTGGCGAGGGATTTCGCCTCTGGGCCCTAGACCTCCCTGGGTTCGGCCGGTCGGACAAGCCCGCACGGGGCTACTCGCTTGCCTTCTTCCTGAAAATTGTGAAGGCATTTATGGACGCTCAAGGGGTCGCCCGCGCCCACCACGTGGGCATCTCGATGGGCGGCGGGGTCGCCCTCGCCCTGGCGATCGAGGCACCAGAGCGCGTTCACCGTTTGGTGCTGGTGAACTCAGCTCTCCTCGGCCGCCGCGTCCACCCTCTGCTTCATGTGTGCGCGCTGCCGCCTTTTGGGGAGTTGATCCTCCGGCCGCGGCCTGCGGTGGTCGAGCGCTACATCGCCCGCTGCCTTGCCGACCCAGGGAGCGCCCCGAGGGACTGGGTGGCTGTTCACCAAGTCCTCGCCCGCCTGCCCGGCGCCCAGCGGGCGTTCCTGGCCGTGTTGCGCTGCGGTATGGGGGCGTTTGGGGTAAAGCGCAGGATCCTCCGCCCCATCCTCTCTGCCCTGCCCCACCTCAGCGCGGAAACGCTCGTCATCACGGGGGCCGAAGACCGTTTCATCCCCCGGAGATACAGCAAGCGGGCCGCGTCCCTGATTCCCCGCGCCAAAGCGGTGGTCCTCCCGGGCTGCGCACATCTCCCCCACGTAGAGCGGCCCGAGATCTTCTACCCCATGCTCGCCCGTTTCCTCCACCACGGCCTTGCCGGCCTTGAGCCCCTGGAGGGTCAGCTCGAGGGGTCGGGCTCGCTACCGAGTGCGGGCGCCCATGTTGAACCCGGCGGTGGCCCCAGCGGCCGCCGCCGGGGGGAGAAGCCACAACAGGGGTTGGAATTCTGTGGCCACCCTGAGCCCGATCATCAAGCCGGCCCCTCCTGCTCCGCCCAAGAAACACAGCCCGATATTCCCCTCCACCCCGAGAAGCGAGCCGGTCGTCGCCACCCCGAAGCTCGCCCCCAGCGCCCCCCCGCCGGTGTAGCCAAGCACCGTGCCGAGGATGGTTGCCCCCAGCACCCCCCAGCCCTCCGCACCTGCAGTGAGCACTGCGGTGAGGACGAATGCCCCGGCGAGTCCACCGGCGTACCCCGCAAGGGTCCCCACTACAAGCTCAGGCAACACAGCCTCCTCGGGCGCAGCAGCCAGGAGGAACCCGCCTGAGAGCCCCACCACCATGGACAGCACCAAAAGCCCGCGTCTCATATCGCCTCCTTCCCCAGCCTCTCTCTTGGCTCAAGGAAAGCACCTTTTCCTCCACCTCCAGGGGAGTTCGGCTAGGAGTTGAGTGAGGAGGAGGGGGCCGATCCAGCAAGCCTGCCTCACCACTTCCCTGGTAGCGCCTGACCCACTTGCGCACGGTGTTAGGGGGAGATGGAGAGTATGGAGGCGGTTTCCCTCAGGCTCCCGCATTCCTTCCAGGTGCTCACGATCTGAAGCCTCAGGATCACTTTGCCCTCCTTGTGGGTGAGCTGGCAGGCTCTGGTGAGCGAGAACGCCAGCAAGGTGGCATCCCCCCTTTCTTCGAGATCTGGATGGACTTACGGATAGGGGGGATGCCACACTTTTTCAAGAACTCTTCGAACGTCGAAAGGTCCGGCCTCGGGGGTGGGTCACTATGTGTTGGCGCATTCCTCTGCCTGAGGCTACCCCTTTGGTGGATTCGTGATAAAATTCTACTAATAGTGAAATCCGACCGGGGGTTCCCCCCCGAGAACGGGGGCGAGATGAGGGAGCTAACCGAAAGGGAAGTTGAGGACCTTCTTGTGGGCTGTGCCATCTTGGGCACCGGCGGTGGGGGCGACCTCGAGGAAGGGCTCAAGCTGGTGCGGGGGGCGCTAGGGGCGGGGCGGGGGGTGAGGTTGGCTGCGCTGGGGGAGCTCGATCCGGGCTCCTGGATAGGTTCCCCTTACTACTGTGGGGCCGTTTCCCCCCAAGGGGAAGGGATCGAGGGGCGGGTGGCCCTGTGGGCGTTCGAGGTGTTGGAGGAGTTCCTCGGCCGGCCCTTCGCCGGGGTGATCGCGGCGGAGCTGGGGGGGCTGGCCACCGCCGGGGCGATCGCGGTGGCGGCCGAAAAGGGCCTTCCGCTCCTGGACGCCGATGCCCTGGGCCGGGCCGCCCCGGAGCTGCAGTGCTCCTATTTCTACGTCAAGGGGATCCCCATCGCCCCCATGGGGCTGGCCACCCCCCAGGGCGACCTCATCCTGATAAGGGAGATCCAGGGGGATGCCCGGGCCGAGGAGGTGGTCCGGACGCTGGCCACCAGGAGCGGGGGGATGGTGGGGGTGTGCGACCACCCCGCCCAGGTGGAAAGGCTGCAGGGCTCCTGCATCGAAGGGACCCTCTCCCGGGCCCTGCAAGTGGGCATGGCCCGCCGCCAGGCCGTGGCCCGGGGCGATGACCCGACCCAGGCGGTGGCCGCCGCCGGCTTTCTCCTTTTCACCGGGAAGGTAGAAAAACATTCCTTTAGGGTGGAGGGGGGCTTCACCCTGGGGGAGATCGTGCTCGCGGGGGAAGGCGATTTCTCCGGCCGCTCCTACAAGATCCACTACAAAAACGAACACCTCATCTCCTGGCTGGACGGGGAGGTGGACGTCACCGTCCCCGATCTCATCTGTGTGCTGGACAGGGAAACCGGGATGCCCATCACCAACCCCAACTGCCAGGAAGGGCAAAGGGTGGCGGTGGTGGGCTTCCCCGCCCCCAAGGAGTGGCGGACCCCGGAGGGCCTGAGGGTGTTGGGCCCGGCCTTCTTCGGATACGAGGTCGAATACGTCCCCCTGGAAGGGAGGCGGGGATGAGGATCCTGGTCATCGACCCCGTGGCCACCCAGGAGTGGGTGGAAAAGGACGCCGAGTACCTGCGGGGGATAGCGGCCCCGGGGACCGAGCTTTCCGTGATGGCCCTTTCCCGGGGGCCGGCTTCCATAGAGACCTTCTACGACGTGGCCTACGCCGCCCCGGAGGTCCTCCACATCGTACGGGACCAGGCGGAGGAGTTCGATGCCATCGTGATAAACTGCTTTGCCGACCCGGCGGTGGACGCCGCCAGGGAGCTAACGGACCGGGTGGTGCTTGGGCCGGCGGAGACCTCCATGGCGCTGGCCCTGCACCTTGGGGACCGTTTCTCGGTGATCTCCACCTTCGCCAACACCGCGCCCTGGGTCAGGCAGCAGGCGGTGAAGCTGGGGGTGGAGCGGAGGCTGGCCTCGGCCATCGGGATCGAGGTCCCGGTGCTGGAGCTTTCCCGGGAGCCCGAGCGCACCGTGGAGGAGCTGGTGCGGGCTGCGAAGCTCGCGGTGGAGCGGGACGGGGCGGAGGTGATCGTGCTGGGCTGCACCGGGATGGCGACCCTGGCCCAGGCGGTGAGGGCCCGGCTCCCCGTGCCCCTCATCGAGCCGGCGGCCGCAACCCTCAAGACCGCGGAGCTCCTGGTCAGCCTTGGGTTGCGACACCACCGAGGGGGCCGCTACCTCATCCCCAACCCGGACAAACTCCGGGGCTACTGAAGGGGGGTGGTCGCAGGGGAAGATAAGCCTCCCAAATCAAAAAACGCATAAAAAGGGGGTATGTATGTTGTGGAAGAAGATTTTGGCGGTGGCGGTGGTGACGGGCGCCATGCTTCTGCCGGCCCTGGCGGAACAACCCCAGGTGGCGATGTACGGGTATCACTCCGAGGTGACGGTGTTCTGGGACCCGGCCTACTCCTTCTCCAACGAGATCATCTGGATGCACAACGTCTACGAGACCCTGCTGCGGTACGACCCCTTCACGGACCAGTTCCAGCCGGTGCTGGCGGAAGGCTACGAGCGGTCCGAGGACGGGCTTACTTGGACCTTCTATCTCCGCCGAGGGGTGAAGTTCCACACCGGCCGGGAGATGAACGCCGAGGCGGTAAAAGGGGCCATCGAGCGCACCATCTCCCTGGGCAAGGGCGCCTGGTACATCTGGGACGCGGTGGAGTCCATCGAGGTGGTGGACGACTACACGGTGGCCTTCCACCTGAAGTACCCCGCCCCCATGGACCTAACGGTGGCCGCCTGTTACTCCGCCTTCATCTTCGATCCGGCCTATGACCACGACTGGTACCTGCAGGGCCACGACTCCGGGACCGGCCCCTACACCATCGAGCGGTTCGAGGGGAACACCCTCATGGTGCTCGAGAAGTTCGAGGGTTACTGGGGCGGCTGGGAGGGCAACCACTTCGACAAGGTGGTGTTCAAGACGGTGCCTTCCCCATCCACGTTGCGGCTCATGGTGGAATCCGGCCAGGTTGACATCGCCTATCAGCTTCCCGTAAGCGATATCCAGGCCCTGAAGGACAATCCCAACGTGAGGATCGTCCACACCCCCTCCTTCCAGAACCTTTTGGCCCTGTTCAACACCCAGAAACCACCCCTGGACAACCCCTTGGTGCGGCGGGCCCTGGCCTACACCATCCCCTACCAGGACGTCATCCAAGGGGTGCTGGCCGGCTACGGCCGCCAGGCCCGGGGGGTGGTGCCCTACGGCCTTTGGGGCTGGTCGGATAGGGTGAAGCAGTACACCCTGAGCCTGGAGACGGCAAAGCTCCTCCTTTCCGAGGCGGGCTACCCCGAGGGCGGGTTCAAGCTCCTCCTCACCTACGTTTCCGCCGACGAGAACGAGCGGAGGGTGGCGGAGCTCTGGAAATCACAGCTTGCGAAGCTGGGGATCGAGCTCGAGGTCCGGGGCATGCCCTGGGACTCCCAGTGGGAGCTCGGCCAGGCCCCAGACCCCACCAAGCGTCAGGACATCTTCCTCTTTTACTGGTGGCCGGATTATGCCCACCCCCACTCCTTCCTGAGCGCCATGTTCCAGACGGAGGAGGAGATCGTTTTCAACCTCTGTTACTACTCGAATCCCCTCTACGACGAGCTGATCACCAGGGCGGCGGAGCTGGCGGGCATCGACCGGGCCGAGTCCATCAACATGTACGTTGAGGCCCAGAACGTCCTCATGGAGGACGTGCCGGGGGTCTCCATCTACGACATGGAGTACGTGCGGGCGGTGAACGCCAAACTCCAGGGGTATGTGGATAACCCCGCTTACCCCCACGTGGTGTGGTGGTATAACTGCTGGCGGGGATGAGGGGGTGAACGGGCCGGGGGCGAGGAGCCCCCGGCCCCTCCATGTTCTCCTATATCGCGCGGCGGTTGCTCCTGGCTTTGGTGGTCGTCTTCGGGGTGCTTGTCGTCACCTTCCTGCTCACCAGGGTGGTCCCGTCCGACCCGGCCGCCCGGTGGGTGGGACCCCATGCCACGGCGGACCAGATCGCCGCCGCCCGGGCGGAACTGGGGTTGGACAAACCCCTCTACGTCCAGTTCTACCGGTACCTGGCCGGCCTGGTCAAAGGTGACTGGGGGATATCCATCCGCACCCACCGGCCGGTGCTCCAGGACCTGGGCACCTACCTCCCTGCCACCCTGGAGCTGATCCTGTTCGGGCTTTTCTTGGCGGTGGTGGTGGGCTTGCCTTTGGGGGTGCTTTCCGCGGCCCACAACAACACCCCCATCGACCACCTAAGCCGGCTTGTCTCCATCGCCGGGGTCGCCCTCCCCACCTTCTGGCTGGGGATGATCCTGCAGCTTGTCTTCTTCAAGCAGCTGCGGTGGTTCCCCCTGTCGGATAGGTTGGATATGATGGTGGAGCTCCTCTCCCCGGTTAAGAAGATCACGGGCTTTTACATCTTCGATTCCCTGATCACTGGAAACCTCCCCGCCCTGAAAAGCGCGCTTTGGCATATCTTCCTCCCCGGACTCACCATCGCCGCCTACCCCCTGGGGCTTGCGGTGCGCATGACCCGGGCCACCATGCTGGAGGTGTTGTCGGAGGACTACATCCGCACCGCCCGTGCCTATGGCGTCCCGGAGACGAACGTTCACGGGGTACACGCCCTGCGCAACGCCCTGGGCCCGGTGCTCACCGTGCTCGCCCTCACCTTCGCCTACTCCCTGGTGGAGGCTTTCCTGGTGGAATCCATCTTCACCTGGCCGGGGCTCGGGTACTACGCCTCAAACGCCATCATGACGGTGGATTACCCGGCCATCATGGGGGTAACCTTGCTTATCTCCCTTACCTATGTGTTTTTGAACCTCTTGGTGGATGTCTCCTTGGCGTTTCTAGACCCTCGGATAAGGCTCGGCTGAGATGGGGGGCAGGCTTTCCTACGGGCTGAGATTGGCAGGCCGCAACCCCCTCACGTTGGTGGGGCTTACGGGGGTGCTGGTGCTGGGCCTGATCGCGGCGGTGGCCCCGTGGATCGTGCCCTATCCCCAGGACTGCCGGGGGGCTACGGACGTGGGTGAGCAGTTCCAACCCCCAAGCCTCAGGCACCTGTTTGGGACCGACGAACTGGGTCGGGATGTGTTCAGCCGGGTGATCTACGGGGCCAGGATCTCGCTGGTGGTGGGGATCGTCACCATCGGGCTTGCCCTGGCCATCGGCGTCCCGCTGGGGGTGATAGCGGGCTACAGCGGGGGGTTGGTGGACGAGGTCATCATGCGGGTCACCGATACCTTTCTCAGCTTCCCTTCCCTCCTTTTGGCCATGGCCATCTCCGCCATGCTGGGGCCAAACCTCCGCAACGCCATGGTTGCCATAGCCATCTCCTGGTGGCCGTGGTACACGCGGCTTCTGCGGGGGGAGGCGATCTCGGTTAAGGAGAGGGAGTATGTGGCAGCGGCCCGGGCGATGGGGGCATCCTGGGCTCGGGTGGTGTTCCGGCACGTGCTCCCCAACTCCATGGTCCCGGTGATCATCCAGGCCTCTATGGACTTCGGGGGGGTGATCCTCACCTGTGCCTCCTTGAGCTTCTTGGGCCTTGGGGCCCAACCCCCCATCCCGGAGTGGGGCCTCATGATCAGCTCCGGCCGCACCTTCTTCCTTACAAGTTGGTGGATCGTCACCTTCCCCGGGATCGCCATCTTCCTAGCCGTCCTTTCCTTCAACCTCTTGGGGGACGGGCTGAGGGAGCTCCTCGATCCCAAGGTGAGACGAAGGATGTTGAGGTAAAAGGAGGTGGCTTTGAAGCTCGAGGAAAAGGATATTGAGGATCTGATCGCGGGGTGTGCTGTCCTGGGGACAGGGGGTGGGGGTAGCCCCGCGCGGGGACTGGCCCTGCTGCGGAGGGAGCTCTCCCAAGGGCGGGAGCTCTCCCTGCTCCCCTTAGAGGAGTTGCCGAAGGGGGCGTGGGTGGCCTCCCCTTATATGTGTGGCAGCGTAGGCCCCGAGGGGGAGGGGGAGGAGGAGCTCGAGTGTCTTGTGGCCTTCGAGGCCCTGGAGGGGTACCTGGGGGTGAGGTTCGCGGCGGCGGTGGCCACCGAGATCGGTGGGGGGAACACCGCCGTGGCTATCGCGGTGGCGGCCGAAAAGGGGATCCCCATCCTTGACGCCGACCCCGCAGGCCGCTCGGTGCCAGAGCTTTCCCACACCACCTTCGCCCTCCGGGGGGTTGGGATCGCCCCCTTCGCGGTGGCCACAAGGCGGGGGGACGTGGTGGTAGTCAAAAAGGTGACAAGTGAGGAGAGGGCGGAGGCCATCGCCCGGGCCATGGCGGTCCTGAGCGACAACCGCGCCGGGGTGGCGGACCACCCCGTGCGGGGGGAGCAGGCCCAGGGCTCCCTCATCCCCGGAACCCTTTCCCAAGCGCTGCGGATCGGAAGGGCCTTAAGGCAGGCTCGAAAGGCCGGCGAGGACCCCCTGGCAGCGGTGGCGGCGGCCGGGGGTGGGGCCATCCTGTTCCTGGGAAAGGTCAGCCGATACCGGTGGGGGATAGAGGGTGGCTTCACCGTCGGGGAGATGGAGATAGAAGGGGAAGGGGGCTTTTCAGGGCAGTCCTACAGGATCTGGTTCAAGAACGAGCACCTTATCGCGTGGCTTGATGGGGAGCCGGACGTCATGGCCCCGGACCTGATCTCGGTCCTGGACCCGAAGACCGGCCAGGCCATAACCAACCCCAACTGCCAGGAAGGGCAAAGGGTGGCGGTGGTGGGCTTTCCCGCCCCAGCCATCTGGCGGACCGAGGCGGGGATCAGCCTCCTCGGGCCCGGGCACTTCGGGTTCCAGGTGAAGTATCGCCCCTTGGAGGAGAACCCCCGGCTCCGTTAGATCCTCAAAGCACGGGGTCGCCCCACCTAGGGTTTTCTTGTCACCAGGTATGTCAGTGGGTGGTCCGCAGCCAGGGGGGAGATCGCGCTCTGATAGATCCCCGGGGGATATGCCAACCCCACCGAGGCCAGCCTGTCCACCGTGGTCTCCAGTTCTTCCACTGTCATCCCCATCCACAGCTCGTCGTCCTGGGCGCCGGCAACCCCCCGGGCTCCCCCACAGGGGATCGTCAGCCACGGCGATTTCCCCTGGATGACGGCTGCCACCACCTCACAGGCAGCATGTCCATTGAAGTCCGAGCTGATCTTTTTCCCGGTGGCGTCGAAATAGCCCACAGCTACGAGATATGCCTGGGTGGAGTTGACCGTAAGGAGCACCGCATCCGGTTTTATATCCCTTCTTTCCAGGTCTTCAAGGGGGGCGAAGATCGCCGCCTTGTACTTCCCTTGGGGCAGGGCATGGATCTGGGACACCAGCGCCTCGAATAGTTTGTCACTATACCGCCAGCCCTTTATCCACCTTTCCTTCAGGTCCTCCGGGGGAACCCCCAACCCCAGGATGTAGCTTCCCACCACACAGGCGTCGATGTTGTCGAAGACCACCCCCCTGGTCTTCTTGTAAAGGGAGACGTACTTAAAAAGCTGGCATAAAGCAAGGTTCCTCTCCAGCTTTCCTACCCCGGCTTCCTTAAGCCCTGCCTCATCCTCCAACATCTTAACCCCTATGGGGGCCCCTTTAGGGTTTATGACCTCACCCACCTTGCTTGTAAGCCCTTTCATGTTCTTACCTCCTTATCCCACCTTCCCACTTCCCACCTCCTCGGCGAGCTCGGGGAGGTCAAGAGAGACGAGCTTCGCCTTGAGGGGGACCCCGGCGCGGGACCAGCCGCGGGCCTCGTAGTAGTCGTCCAGCATCACCTGTAGCTCCTCATAGGAAACCCGGTCGCCAGCGGACGGGCCCTCGGGGATCGGATCCTCCATCACCCGCTTGGGGAGATGATCATGATCCCTCGTAAAGCCCTCCCGCACGTTGAACGCCCGGGCCAGGTTGTACACCCGCTCCCCCACCGTGAGGAGCTCCCCGGCGGAGAACGAAAGGCCGGTCTGGGCGGCCACAAGCTCTGGCAGGCCCTCCAGGAAGAATATGTGCCGCGAGAATTTGCAAATTCCCAAAACGTCGTAGAGGGCCATGAGGTCCTCGTGAAGCTTCACCTCAAAGCCCTTGTTCACCACCGAATGGCGGTCCACCGCCTCGAACTTCCACCAGCTTCCGCCGAACTCCGCGCCGTACACCCCGGCGGTGAGGTGACAGCCCCCGCGGAAGGAGACAGCGAAGGCCAGCGCCACCCCTTTAGCCCCCCGGATGTCGTAGGCGGGAAGCTCCATCCCCTTTATGTGGATGGCGAACTCCTCGCCCTTCCCCAGGCGCTCAGCCGCCGCCTTGGAGCCGTCAGAAAGAAGCTCCCCAACCTTTCCTTCGCGCTTTCCCATCCGCTCCAAGACCTTAAGGAAGGCATCCTCGTCTCCGAATTTGAGGTCGATTCCGTCGAGATCCTCCGGCTTCAAAAAGCCGCGCTCGACGGCCTCCATGGCCCAGGCCACGGTAACCCCGGCGGAGATGGTGTCGATCCCCAGAAGGTCGCAGAGCTCGTTGGCCTTGGCCACCGCCTCGATCGAGGCGACCTCAGGGCAACCACCCAAGGAGTAAAGGGTCTCATACTCGGGGCCATCCACCTCGGTGCCGGCGTACTTTCCTTCTTTGATCACAAAGAGCTTGCCGCAGGGCTTGGTGCAGCCGGGGCAGGCGACGTTCCTCGCTGAGTACTTGGGGGCCCAGTAGTATGGGTCGAGCTCTATCTTCCCCTCCCCGGCCCGCTCGTAGGCCGATTTAAAGAAACCCCACTGCCAGTTCCTCGAGGGGAAGGTGCCGGACTCGCGGTTCATCCAGTCCAGGAACTCCCCTGAGCCGTAGCCCATGTCGGCTTTCGTGGCCGGGTGGTCCCGGATGACCTCATTCCATTTTTTCGCCAATTCCTTGATCCGCTCCGGGTCGGCGGTGGGGATATCCCCTGTGCCCTTTACCAGGATGGCCTTGAGCTTTTTGGCGCCAAGGACCGCCCCGCCCCCACCCCGGCCGGCCTGCCTCCCGTCGCAGTCGACGATGGCGATCCTGGAGAGCTTTTCCCCCGCCGGGCCGATCACCGCGGTGCGGAATCCCTCTCCGAACTTCTCCCGGATGGCGGCGCGGGTGGCGCGGGTGTCCAGTCCCCACAGGTCGCTCGCGTCCACAAGGCGTGCCTTTCCGTCCTCCACTACCAGGGCCACCGGTTTTTCGCTAGCACCGGTGATGAGGACCGCATCGTAGCCGGCCTTCCTCAAGGCCACCCCAAGCCAAGCCCCGGCCACCGACCGGCAGAAGGTCCCGGTGAGCGGGGAGCGAAAGGCAAGTGCGGTCTTGGAGGCGGTGGGGATGCCGGTGCCGGTTAGGAGCCCCGGGGCGATGGCCACGGAGTTCTCCGGTCCCAAGGGGTCAGCTCCCTTAGGGATTGCGTCGTAGGCGAGCTTGGCCGCCAGCCCAAAGCCCCCCAGGAAGAGGCGCAGGCTATCCCCTGGGAGCTCCCTGGTTTCCACCGCTTGTTTGCTGAGGTCTACCACCAGAAGTTTTCCAGCTACGCCTTTCACTTTGGGTTCCTCCTTTCATTGCCCAAGGCCGCTCGCGCGGCCTCGGCGCAGTCGCAACCGCGCGTTTCGGGTATCGTTGGAATCGCCCGGGAGAGGAGCTCGGCGAGCTTGGGCTCCGCCTCCCGCATCACCTGGGTCACCGCATCCGCCTTCACCGGCTCTTTTCCCCAAACATCCAGGTCCGTCACCACGGCGCAGGTGGCGTAGCACATGGAGAGCTCCCGGGCGAGCACCACCTCCGGCACCAAGGTCATGGAAAGGAGCTCCACCTCCAAGATCTCCCGGAAGACCCTGGATTCGGCCCGGGTGGAGAACCTAGGGCCTTCGAAGGTGAGGGCGGTGCCCCGCCGGTGGACGCGGAAGCCGGCCTCCTCGGCCTTATCGGCGAGAAGGCCCCTGAGCTCCGGACAAAAAGGATCGGCCATGGAGGTGTGGACCACCCGGGGGCCGTCGAAGAAGGTGGAGTGGCGCCCCTTTGTCCAGTCGATGAACTGATCCGGGAGCACCAGGTCCCCGATCTCGTAGTCGGGCCTGAGGCCCCCCATGGCGGAGAGGGCCACCACCCGCTCTACCCCGAGTTCCCTTAGGGCCCAGATGTTGGCTCGGTATGGGATCTTATGTGGGGGGAGGCGGTGGCCGAGGCCGTGCCTAGGTAAAAATGCCACCTCTCTGCCCCCGATCTTCCCCAAGGTGAGGCCGGAGGAGTGGGATCCGTAAGGGGTATGGACTTCCATCGGTCGGGCCTCCTCAAGGAGTCCAAGCCGGTAAAGTCCCGAACCCCCGATCACCGCCACCTTTGCCGGCGACATCGAGCCCAGTATACAAAAGCCCTCCAGGAGGGGGCAACCGGGCACCCTCGCAAAGGGGCTTGGGCTCGGGTATCCTTGGCTTGCGAGGTGGAGGTTTGACAGGAAAGAGACTTCCCACGATCAGGGTGACGGAGGGGGAACTCCCACCCTATGTTCTCCTCCCCGGGGACCCGACCCGGGCAGCCCTGATCGCCGGGCGCCTCAACTCCTCCGAGGAGCTCGCCAAGAACCGGGAGTTCCATTCCTATCGCGGGACCTACAGGGATGTGCCGGTGGGGGTGCTTTCCACCGGGGTGGGGGCGCCGGGGGCGGCCATCGCCTGTGAGGAGGCGATTCGGGCCGGGGCCCGGGTCCTGATCCGCGTGGGCACCGCCGGGTCGCTTCAGGGAGAGGTGAAGGACGGGGACCTGGTGGTGGCCCTGGGGGCGGCCCGCTGCGAGGGCACCACCCCCAGGCTCCTACCCATTGAGATGCCCGCCATGGCAGACCCCGATGTGGCCTTGGCCCTGTGGCAGGCGGCCAAGGCCCAGGGGGCGCGGGTACACCGCGGCACGGTAGTCACCATGGACGCCTTCTATCGCGGCACCTTGGACTTGGGCCTCGAGACCTTTTCCCAGGCCGGAGCGCTGGCGGTGGAGATGGAGTGCGCGGCGGTATTCTGCGTAGCGGCCCTCCGGGGCGCCCGGGCCGGGGCCATCCTGGCCATCGACGGCAACGCCCTCAAGGCCTCAACAGGCGAGTATAATCCCCATAGGGAGGAGGTGAGAAGGGCCGTGGAGCTGGAGATCCAGATAGCCCTGGAGGCGTTGGCCCTTTCCGCTGGAGGTGAGAGCGGAAGAAACGCCTTTCACCGGTAGTCAGTTTCCTTTCAATTTGAAAGGAGGAGTGATGAGAAAATTTTACTTTATCTTGATAGCCATGTTGATGGTGGGGGTTTTAGGGCAGGCGGATTGGACAGTGGTGGTGCTTCATGTCAACGATACCCACTCGCATCTAGATGAGATGGCCAGGATGGCCACGTTGATCGAGGAGATTCGAAGCAAGGAGGAGGTGGTACTTCTCCATGCCGGGGACGCGTTCCTGGGCACCCTCTACTTCACCGTACACAAGGGGGCTGCCAACGCCGAGGTCATGGAGCTCATGGGGTTTGGGGCCATGGCCCTGGGCAACCACGAGTTCGACCTGGGCCCGGCTGCCCTCGCCGATTTCGCTGGCCGTTTGAGCTTTCCCCTCCTTTGTGCCAACTGCGATCTTGCGGGCGAGCCGCTCCTTCTTGGGAAGGTGCTCCCTTATGCCGTCCTGGAGGTGGGGGAGGAAAGGCTTGGGATAGTGGGGCTCATCACCCCGGACACCTCTTGGAGTTCGAACCCCGGCCCCAACGTGGCCTTTTCCGATCCCGTGGCGGCGGCCCGGGAAGCGGTGGCCGACCTCTCCGCCCAGGGGATCGACAAGATCGTTGTCCTGAGCCATCTCGGGTGGAATGAGGACCTAAAGCTGGCCGAGGAGGTGGCGGGGATAGACATCATCGTGGGGGGGCACTCCCACACCCTGCCCGAGGAGTACCCCGTGGTGGTGGAGCGGGGGCTTCTCAACCTGAACCAGGCCACGGCCGAGGAGCTCGAGGCACTGCCGGGGATCGGGCCAACGCTGGCAAAGAGGATCATCCAGTGGCGGGAAGAAAAGGGGCCGTTTGGGAGGGTGGAGGACCTGCTTGAGATAGAGGGCATCGGGCCGGTCCGGCTGGCCGCCATCCGGGAGCTGGTGGCCATAGGCGATGAGACGGCGCGGACCCTGGTGGTCCAGGCCGGCGAGCACGCCGCCTACTTGGGGCGCCTTTCGGTGACCTTCGATGAGGCCGGCAGGGTCACGGCCTGGCAGGGCGAGCTCGTGCCCACCGAGGGCTATCCTCCCCACCCCCAGGTGGAGGAGCGGCTCGCCGCCTTCCGGGAGCCCATCGAGGCCCTCAAGGGCCAGGTGATCGGCCAGACCCTGGTGGACCTGGATGGGGAGCGGGCCCATGTGCGCTCTCAGGAGACCAATCTTGGGAACCTGGTGGCGGATGCCCTTCTGTGGAAGGCCCAGCCGGCGGGGGCTCAGGTTGCCCTTTGGAACGGTGGGGGGATTCGGGCATCCGTCCCGGCCGGCCCCGTGACCCTGGGCGATTGCATGAACATCCTGCCGTTTGGGAATTACCTTGTGGTGTTGGAGGTGAAAGGCGAACAGGTCCTGGCAGCCTTGGAAAACGGGGTATCCATGGTGGAGGAGCTAAAGGGGCGCTTCCCGCACGTGGCAGGGCTCCGCTTCGTATGGGACCCCGCCCGGCCGGCGGGCTTCCGCATCGTCTCCGCCGAGGTCCTCTTGGAGGGGACCTGGCAGCCCCTGGACCCCGCGGCCAACTACCGGCTGGCCACCAGCAACTACCTGGCCGCAGGCGGTGACGGCTACGAGATGTTCAAAGAGGCCTTGAACTCCTGGAACCTGGGGTTTGTGGACTACGAGGTTCTGGCCGAGTACGTCCAGGCCCACACCCCGGTCTCCCCTCAGGTAGAGGGCAGGATCGTCCGAAAGTGAACCCTAACGGGATTTTCGACATCTCAGGCAAGGTGGCCGTGGTCACCGGGGCGGCCCGGGGCCTGGGACAGGCCCTGGCCCTCGGTCTTTCCGCGGCCGGGGCGAAGGTGGCCCTGGCCGATGTCCTGGACATGTCCGATACCCTGCTGGGGATCGAGGGCGCCGGTGGGGAGGCGATAGCCGTCCCCACCGACGTCCGCCACCGGGACCAGGTGGAGCACCTTGTGGCGGAAACGGTCAAAAGGTTCGGCGCCGTGGACATCTTGGTGAACAACGCCGGGATAAACCTCATCGCCCCGTCCCTGGAGTTCACGGAGGAGGAATGGGACCTGGTCTTGGATGTGAACCTTAAGGGGATGTTCTTGTGCTGTCAGGCCGTCGGGCGGGTGATGAGGGGAGGCGGGGGCGGGGCCATCGTAAACATCGGGAGCATAAACTCCGAGTACGTGTTCCCAAACTGTGCCGCCTACAATGCCAGCAAGGCCGGGGTGCTCCTCCTCACCAAGACCCTGGCCTACGAGTGGGGGCCCTGGGGGGTGAGGGTGAATGCCGTATGCCCTGGGTTCATGGAGACGCCCATGCTGGAGGGGATCCAGCGGGGGAGGGAGGGATTGGCCGCCGAGCGGAAGAAGCTAATCCCTTTGCGTAGGTTCGCCGCCCCCGAGGACCTGGTGGGGGCGGTCATCTTCCTCGTCTCCCCGGCGGCCCGCTACATCACCGGCCATGCCCTGTACGTGGACGGCGGCTGGACCCTGGGCTGGCCCGGGGTGGAGCGGGTAGGCTTGGACGCGGAGCTGGACAGGGCGCTTAGGGGATTTTTAGGTGAAGGGGGGTGAAAGCAGGCGCAGGCCTTGGGGCAAGTTGGAGGGCACAGTTGTTAAGAAAAGGAGGTAGGAATGAAGAGGCTGGCTTGTTTGGGAATTGCTGTGTTTCTGGGGCTTTTCGCCTTCGGGCAGGATATCCCCAAGATCGGGTTGATCCTGGCCACCGGAGGACTAGGGGACCGGTCGTTCAACGACCAGTCCTACTGGGGAGCGGAGCGGGCGGCCCAGGAGCTCGCCGCCCGGTATGAGGTGTCGACAAAGGACGTCTTTTCCTACGTAGAACCCCGCTCCATCGCCGACTACGAGGCCTTCCAGAGGGAGTTCGCCCGGGCCGGGGAGTACACCATCATCGTGTGCATCGGCTTTGACCAGGCCCCGATCCTGGAGGAAGTGGCCCCCGACTACCCGGACCAGAAGTTCGTGGTGATCGACGCCGTGGCCGCGGCCGACAACGTGGCCTCCATCGTGTTCAACGACTGGGAGGAGGCCTTCCTGTGCGGCGTGGTGGCCGGGATGCTCACCAACACCGGCAAGGTCGGCGTGGAAGGCGGCATGGACATCCCCCTCATCCGCCGGTTCGTGCAGGGCTACACCCAGGGGGCCATGTGGGCTAATCCAAAGATCACCGAGGATGACGTGCTGGTTCGCTACGTGGGCGCCTGGAACAACCCCACGCTGGGCAAAGAGCTGGCCCTGGAGATGTACCAGGCCGGTGCCGACATCATCTACGGGGCGGCCGGGAAATCACACCTGGGGGTATTCGCCGCCGCCGAGGAGAACCCGGCTTGGTGGGCCCTGGGCACCGACGTTGACCAGGCCTGGTCCGCCCCCGAGCACGCCGACGTGATCGTGGCCTCCGGCCTCAAGCGCGTTGACCTGGCGGTGTACACCGAGATCATGAAGGCGGTGGAGGGGACCTGGAGCGCGGGGGTCATCTCCTACGGGATGGTGTCCGACATCGGGATCGGGACCGGGATCGCCTTCGGCCCCTGGACCATCAACGACTACATCACCGCAAGCTACTCGGAGGCGGCGCTCCCCAATAGCCTCGTCCATGAGATCCTGACCAAGCTCGTGGAGGCCGTGGATGGGATCATGAGCGGCTCCATCGTGATCGAGCACGAGTGATTCCGTGAGCACGAGGTCGATGCCCGCAGAGGCCGTACGGATGGAGGGGATCGTAAAGCGGTTCCCCGGCGTTTTGGCCAACGCGGGCATCGACTTCTCTTTATCTTGGGGCGAAGTCCACGGGCTTTTAGGTGAGAACGGGGCTGGGAAGACCGTGCTCATGAGCATCCTGTATGGGCTCTACCAGCCCGACCAGGGCAGGATCTTCGTCCGGGGGAAGGAGACCCGGATAAGGAGCCCTCACGTTGCCATCCAGCTCGGGATCGGGATGGTGCACCAGCACTTCATGCTCGTCCCCCGCCTTACGGTGCTGGAGAACATGGCGGTGGGCTGGGAGCCGCGGTTGGGGCCGCTCCTGGATCGCCGGGCCATGAGGGAGAAGATCGAGGCCTTGGTGGAAGAGTATGGCCTTGAGGTGGACCCGGACGCCAAGGTGGAGGAGCTTTCGGTGGGGGAGCAGCAGCGGGTGGAGATCCTGAAGGCGCTATACCGGGGGGCGGAGGTTTTGATCCTGGACGAGCCCACCGCGGTTTTGGTGGAGCAGGAGGTGGAGGCGCTGTTTTCCACCATCCGCACCCTTAAGGAGCAGGGAAAAGCGGTGGTTTTCATCACCCACAAGCTCCACGAGGCCCTGGAGATCTGCGACCGGATAACCGTTCTCAGGAAGGGGAAGAACGTGGGGACGTTATCTGCGAGCGAGGCCACCGAGGAGGGGCTTGCGGAGATGATGGTGGGCCGCGAGGTGGTATTCACCGTATCCCCTGAGCCGGTTAAGTCGGAGGGGAGGGTTCTGCTTTCGGTGGAGGACCTCTCCGCCCGAGACGACCGGGGGGTGCCTGTGGTGCGTGGGGTCTCCTTGCAGGTCTACGACCACGAGATCCTGGGGATAGCCGGGGTGCAGGGCAACGGCCAGAAGGAGCTGGTCGAGGCGATCGCCGGGCTGAGGAGGCCTACCTCCGGGAGGGTGAAGGTGGGGGAGCACGATGTCACCGGACGATCCCCTCATACCCTGGCCTCCCGGGGGCTTGTGCACATCCCCGAGGACCGGCATCTGCGGGGGCTCATCCTCACCTTCTCGGTGGAGGAGAACGCGGTTTTGGGCCGACACCGGGAGCCGCGCTTTGCCCTGGGGCCGTGGGCCCAGAGGCGGTCTGCCATCCGCGCCCACGCCCAGGAGCTGGTGAGAAGGTTCTCGGTGTCGGTACCCGGCCTTTCCGCGCCCGCAAGGACCCTTTCTGGAGGGAACCAGCAGCGGCTCATCCTGGCCCGGGAGCTCTCCCGGGCCCCGCAGGTGGTGCTGGCGGTCCAACCCACCAGGGGCCTGGACGTGGGGGGGATGGAGTTCGTATGGGAGCAGTTCCTCAAGGCGCGGAAGGAAGGGGCGGGGATCCTGCTGGTTTCCATGGACCTGGACGAGGTGATGATGCTCGCGGACCGGATCGCGGTCATGTACCAGGGGGAGATCGTGGCGGTACTGCGCCGGGGGGAGGCCACGAAAAGGGAGCTGGGGCTCCTCATGCTTAGGGGGAAGGGTGCGGTGGACTAAGGAACTTATCCCCATCGCTGGTGCCATCGTCCTTGCTCTGGGCATCGGGGCGATTGTCACTGCCCTTACCGGCTACTCGGTTCCGGCGGTGTTCAAGCAGCTGGTCATCGGGGCGTTCGGCGACTGGTATCAACTCGCCCAGACCCTGACCCAGGCAACGCCCATCCTTTTCACCTCCCTTTCCTTTCTCATCGCGTTCCGGGCTGGGCTGTTTAACATCGGGGCCGAGGGGCAGCTTTACCTGGGGGCGTTCTTCTCCGCTTGGGCCGGTTTTTCCCTCAGGCTCCCCCCGGTCCTCCACACGGTGGTGTGTCTCCTCTTCGGGGCGGTGGCCGGGGCCATCTGGGGCTTCATCCCCGGCTGGCTCAGGGCAAAGCGCGGGGCCAACGAGTTCGTCACCACCATGATGCTCTCGTATGTGGCCATCTACCTGACGAGCTGGCTCGTGGCCCCGGGCGGGCCTTACCACGGCACCCAGTGGGCAAACCAGACGGTTAGGATCGCTACCTCCGCCCAGTTTCCCCGATTCATCCGGGGAGCCCAACTTTCCTGGGGGATCGTGGTGGGGGTGCTCATCGCCTTCATCGTCTGGTACCTGCTCTTTCGTACCCCGCGGGGGTATGAGCTTCGGGCGGTGGGGCAGAATCCGCTGGCGGCGGAGTACGGTGGGATAAACGTGGCCAGGAACCTGATCCTGGCCCTCGTCCTGGCTGGGGCGCTGGCCGGGCTAGGCGGGGCGGCCGAGACATTGGGCACTCACCGGCGCTTCATCGAGAACTTCTCCCCGGGGTATGGGTGGGATGGAATCGCCGGGGGGCTGATCGCCCGGGCGCATCCCCTGGGGGCGATCCTGGCGGCTGTCCTCATGGGGGCCCTTCGGGCCGGGGGGCAGGCCGTAGACCGGGCCGGGGTGGCCCCGGCGGACTTGGCCTCGGTGATCCAGGGCCTGGTGATCTTCTTCGTGGTGGCCCCGGAGCTGATCCGGTACCTGCGGCGCCTAAGGAGGGGGAAGCTTGGGGATACTGAGCCTTAACCTGTTTATCTCGGCCTTGAGGCTTGCCACCCCCATCGCCCTGGTGGCCCTGGGGGAGACCTATTCGGAGCGGGCCGGGGTGATCAACGTGGGGGTGGAGGGGATGGCCCTGGCCGGGGCGCTTTCCTGTGCCATCGTGGCCTACTTCACCGGAAGCCCAGCCCTAGCCCTGATAGCCGCCATCGGGATCGGGGCTTCCTTGGGGGCCCTGCACGCCGTCTGGAGCGTTTACCTCAGGGCGGATCATGTGGTGTCCGGGGCGGCCGTGAACCTCCTGGTCACAGGCTTCGCCCTGTTCCTCACCCGTGTGATCTGGGGCTGGCGCGGCACCTCCCCCTCCGCCCCCACCATGAACGCCTGGATCCTGGTGGGGGTGGGGGTGTTCCTCATCGCCCTCTCCCAAGTCTACATCTTCCGCACCCCATGGGGCCTGAGGCTGCGGGTGGTGGGGGAACACCCTCGGGCGGCGGACACCGCCGGGATCAATGTGTACCGCACCCGGCTCTTCTACACCGTGCTGAACGGAGCCCTATGTGGCCTGGCCGGGGCGTTTTTGTTCAACAACCTAGGCCGGTTCACCGACGGCATGGTGGGGGGGCGCGGGTTCATCGGGATCGCCGCCATGGTGGTGGGGAACTACCGGCCGCTTCCGGCGCTCCTCGCCGCGTATCTCTTTGGCTTCGTGGATGCACTGCAGATGCGGCTCCAGGAGTATATCCCCTCCCAATTCTCCTTGATGCTCCCATACATCCTCACCGTAATCGTGCTGGCCGGCTTCTTGGGCAGGGCTCAGGTGCCCAAGGCCCTGGGCAAGCCCTACATCAAGGAACAGGGATAAGGGGTAAACTCGCGTTGGGATGGCAAAGACGAGGGTCCCTCGGCACATCGTGTGGTCGAAAAGGGAGCTGGATCTATCCGATCCCTGGCTCCGGCGGTGGTATATCGGGCAGGTGCTCGTTCACGGCCGCGCCGAGGACGTGGCCCAACTGGACTGGGATGAGATCCGTCGGGTCTTACCGGAGCTGGAGCTGCCGGGCGAAGTTCGCCGGCTGTGGGAGGGATACTTCCGTGCGCGTGCGTAAGCCAAAAGGCCATGGTCTTTTAACCCCAGGTCAGGTGTCCATTTTGAAGGGGTTCGCCAAGCTCCCCGACAGCGATCGGTTTTTCCTGACCGGCGGCACCGCCCTGGCTGAGTTCTACCTGGGACACCGACTTTCCTTCGACTTGGACCTCTTCACCACCGAAGCGGGCCTTGTATTGCCGTTCTCCCGCCTCCTGGAAACCCGGTTTAAGGACGTCGGATTTCAAGTTCGGACCGTTCGGCGACTGACGGCTTTTGCCGAATTCATCTTGAAGGTGAATGACGAAGAGGTACGGGTGCAGCTCGCCTACGATTCCCCGTCCCGGTTTCATCCCCCTGAGGAGACGCCGCTGGGAAAGGTCAACGACTTCGTGGACCTCGCGGTGGATAAATTCTTAGCGTTCTTCGGTCGGGCGGAGCCCAGAGATGCCGTGGATCTTTTCTTTCTCCTAAAGGAAGCCACGCTTGAAGAGCTAATGGAGCTGGCTCCTAAGAAGGACTCCGGCTTCGATCCTTATTGGTTGGCACGTGCTCTTCAGCGCGTTCAGGAATTCCCGGACGAACCAGAGCGGTGGCCGGTGGAAGTGCTGGTGCCTTGGGATCCCTGTGAGATCAAAACCCGATTCGCCCACCTCTCCCAGGCCGTCCTCGCGGGCTTGCGTAAAGGAGGGAAAGGTTGATAAGGCCGGTGTTTTGGGGGGACGGAGCCGTGAAGCTCCTGGATCAGACGCGGCTTCCCCAGGAGGAGGCCTGGCTTTCCCTGACCGACTGGCGGGGGGTGGCGGAGGCGATCCGGGCCATGCGGGTGCGGGGGGCGCCGGCCATCGGGATCGCCGCCGCCTACGGCCTTGCGCTTTCGGTGTGGCACCTCCCTCCCGGAGCCGATCCGAAGGCCGCCTTTCAGGAGGCAAAGGAGGGCCTGGAAAGGACCCGGCCAACGGCGGTGAACCTGTTCTGGGCCATCCGCCGGATGGAACGGGTCTTCAGCGCGCACGCCGGGGAGGGCATTGCCAGGCTCAAGGAGGCACTGCTCCGGGAGGCGGAGAGGATCCACGAGGAGGACATCGCCGCCAATCGCCGGATTGGCGAGTTCGGCGCCGAGCTCCTCCCCGCGGGGGTGCAGGTGCTCACCATCTGCAACACCGGGGCCCTGGCCACAGGCGGCTACGGCACGGCCCTCGGGGTGATCCGGGCCGCCTGGGGGGAAGGGAAGCTGAAGCTCGTCTACGCTTGTGAGACCCGGCCGCGCCTGCAAGGGGCCCGGCTCACCGCCTGGGAGCTCCTGCGGGAGGGGATCCCGTTCCGGCTCATCGCCGACTCTGCCGCCGGCTTCCTCATGGCTCGGGGGGAGGTGGGCGCGGTCCTGGTGGGGGCAGATCGCATCGTGCGGAACGGCGATACCGCCAACAAGATCGGCACCTACACCCTGGCGGTCCTCGCCAAAAGACACGGGATCCCCTTCTACGTGGTGGCCCCGACGTCTACCATCGACCCGGGGCTTGAGAGCGGGAAGGAGATCCCGATCGAGGAGCGGCCGGAGGACGAGGTGCTCGCCCCTTACGGGATGAGGTTTGCACCGGAGGGCGTTCGGGCGCGCAATCCGGCCTTCGATGTGACCCCGGCGGAGCTGATCTCGGCCATCGTCACCGAGCGGGGTGTGATCGAGCCACCTTACCATGAGACGATCCCTGGCTCCTTGGCGTAGGAAGGTGGCCCGGGCCGCCTGGGAGATGGCCGCCCGGGGACTGGTAAGTGGGAGCTCGGGGAACGTCTCCCTGCGGGTGGGGGAGCTTGTCCTCATAACCCCCTCTGGTATCCCCTATGACCTCCTCGATCCGCGCCAGGTAGCGATCATCGACCTGGTTGAGGCCCAACGCTTCGCCGGGGAACCCTCCTCGGAGTGGCGGATGCACGTTTCCATTTACCGGGCCCGGGAGGACGTTAGGGCAGTCGTCCACACCCACTCCCCCCATGCCACCGTGGCCTCGTTCTGGGAAGCCCTGCCCGCCCTCCACGACGAGGGAAAGATCCTCTTCGGGGAAGCGGTTCCGGTTTCGCGCCACGCCCCACCGGGCACCTGGGCCCTCGCAGAGGCGGTGATCGAAGCCTTGGGAAGGGGGAAGGCCGCCCTCATCGCCCGCCACGGCGCCGTGGCCGTGGGGAGGACCCTGAGTGAAGCACTGTCCCTAGCGGAGAAACTGGAGGAGACAGCCCAGCTTGCCCTGCTTAAGGCCAAGGGGGCCCCACTTACCCATCCCTAGGGCCCCTTGCCCTTTTGCCATTCGGCGAGGGCTTCCACGAAAAGATCAAGGTCGTCTTCGCTGTTGAAGAAGTGGGTGGAGATGCGGATGCCACCTGCCCGCACGTGGATCCTTATCCCCCGGGAGAGGAAGTGTGCCTCCACGGACTTGTGGGTGGAGGGATCTCGAAGGTCCCATGGGCCACGGACCAGAACGATCCCGGCCCGCTCCCTTGGGTCCCCGGGGGTCACCACCTCCAGGCCGAGGCGGGTCAACTCCGTGATCAGCTGGCCCGAAAGCTCCAGCACCCGCTCCTCGATCCAGCCCAGCCCGAGTTCCAGGAAGTACTCCAGCCCCGCGGCAAACGCAGAAAGGAGCGCCGGGTTGAGCCCCACCCCCTCGAACCTGATCGCTCCTTGAGCGTAACCGGCGAAATCCCGGACCCATCCCCGGCCTCCGCAGAGGGCTTCCCAAAGGTCCTCCTGCTCGGTCTGGGAGATGTTGGGGAACCCCACCGCCCGGGGATGGAGCCCCTCGGCCAGCTTGCGCCGCACGTAGAGAAGCCCCGTCCCCTCGGGACCACACAGCCACTTGTACCCCCCACAGGCGAGGGCATCCACCCCGAGCTCCCGGGGCAGGACCCGCACCGCCCCCACGGACTGGATGGCATCCACCACCAGCAGTGCCCCGTGGGCGTGGGCCAGTTCGGCGAGCCCCGCCAGATCGGCCCGGAAGCCGCTTCCGAACTGAACATGACTTATGGCCACCACCCGGGTGCGGCCGTCCACCGCCGCGGCGAACGCCTCCACGGGCAGCCGCCCGTCCCGAGAGCGCACTACCCGCACCTGGAGCCCGTGTAGCCGGGCCTGATGGTACCAGGGGATGGCGTTGGCGGGATACTCCTGATCGGTGATCACCACGTTGTCCCCACGCCGCCAGGGAATGGCTGTAGCTACGGCGTTCAGGCCTTCGGTGGTGGAACGGATGAGGGCCACCTCCTCGGGGTCTACCCCGAGCAAAGTGGCCCCAAGCCCCCGCACCCGGTCCTGAATCCTCCCCACTTCCCTCCACGCCTCAGGGTCGAATTCCTGGTACAGGGAACGCTGGGCCTTTTCCCATGCGGCCAGGGCCCTGCATGTCAAGGGGCCCACCCCGGCGCAGGCCAGCCACACGACCTTCTCCAGGGTGGGGAACTCACGTCGGATGGCCTGAAGATCCATCACCTATGCGTCACGATGGGAGAGGGAGGTGAGCCTTTCGTATCCGATGGAATAGAGGTGCTTGGGCTTTGTCGGATCACCGTGGATGGCCACCACATCGGCGATGAAGAGCACATGGTCCCCGGTGGGCACGTGTTCCCTCACCCGGCACTCGTAACATACGGTGGCCCCTTCGATGAGGGGGGGCTTCACCACCTTGGCGGGGGTGGTTTTGAGCCCCGCCTCGGCGAGCTTCTCCCGGCCGCGGCCGCTTACGGTGCCGCAGTACCACGCCCCTTTGCCCTGGTCCTCGGCGGGGAAGCAGAGGACGAACTCGCCGCAACATTCCAAACACTCATACGAATAGCGCTCCGGCCCTACGGCGATGGCGATCATGGGCGGCTCCCAGGAGACGTAGCTCCACCACCCAAGCCCCATGGCGTTCGGCTTTCCCTTCTTGTCCACCGTCACTGCCAGCGCGTAAGGGTAGGGGGAGGCGAGCTTTATCGCCTCCTCCCAAGGGATCTCCCTCGAAGTCATTTCAAAAGCTCCCTTAGGCAGATGAGGATGCATGCGAGGATGCAGAAGGCTTCGTACATGGCGACGTGCCTTTCGTAGCGA
>LDZS01003185.1_pt1 | contig 40163 bp, 33 predicted proteins | sample 615471 | NCBI WGS metagenome assembly LDZS01 (sample SAMN03408295, study PRJNA278302) | terrestrial metagenome | isolation source: oil reservoir sample K3 | place: USA: Alaska, North Slope, Kuparuk formation | collected 2013
AAGTGCGGCTTGCTCCTTGTGAATTTCTCTTTGGCCATGTCTTTTCCCTCCTACTTGTTTTTAAACGTCCCTTTTATGGTTTACCTCGATAGGAGCTTTTCTGCGAGCTCCTTTGGCACCTCTTCGTAATGGCTGAACCGCATGGAGTACACGGCGCGACCGGAGGTCATGCTGCGCAGGTCGGTAGCGTATCCAAACATTTCAGCGAGGGGCACGAGCGCCTTGATCACGCGCCCATTGCCGCGGACATCCATACTTACGACTTTTCCCCTGCGGGCCACGAGGTCTCCCATGACTTCACCGAGGTACTCCTCCGGCAACACCACCTCTACCTCCATAATCGGCTCCATCAGGACCGGATGCGCCCTCCTCATCGCCTCCTTGAATGCCATAGAAGCGGCGATCCTGAAGGCCATCTCCGAGCTATCCACCTCATGATAGCTGCCGTCTATCAATTTCACCTTGACGCCGACGACGCGATAACCTCCTAACACCCCTGCAGTTGCGGCCTCTTGGAGCCCTTTCTGCACAGCGGGTATGAACTCCCTCGGTATAGCTCCTCCGACGATGCGATCCTCAAAGACGAAGCCCTTTCCGTCGGGCAACGGCTCCATCTCTATCACAACGTGACCATATTGGCCGCGGCCACCGCTCTGCCTGACGAACTTGCCCTCTACGGGACCGGAGGAGGTGCGTATTGTCTCCGTATAAGCCACCTGGGGATTGCCGACGCGCGCGGACACGCCGAACTCCCTCTTCAGCCTGTCTTGTATGATCTCCAGGTGAAGCTCTCCCATGCCGGATATGATGGTCTGTCCGGTCTCGTGATCCACGGAGACGTGAAACGTCGGGTCCTCTTCGGCCAAAGCCGAAAGCCCCTTAGAGAGTCTTTCTTGGTCGGCCTTTGTAGCCGGTTCCACAGCCAACGCGATGACCGGCTCCGGAAAGGTCAGGCTTTCGAGCAATACAGGGGCCGACGGATCGCAAAGCGAATCGCCCGTCCGCGTCTCTTTAAGGCCAGGCAGAGCCACTATCATGCCAGCAGACACAGAGCCCAGATCCTCGCGCTTATCCGCCTGCATTCTGAGGATACGCCCCACCCGCTCTCTCCTTCCAGTAGTGGCATTGAGCACGGTTACGCCGTTTTCTATGCGACCAGAATAGACGCGAGTGAAGACTAAGCGCCCCACATATGGATCGACCATGACTTTGAAAGCTAGGGCAGCGAATGGTTCGTTTATGTCGGGTTTGCGGAAGACGGCTTCCCCCGTGTTAGGGTCAATGCCCTCCACAGGCGGAAGGTCCAGCGGTGAGGGAAGGTAATCCACCACGGCATCCAAAAGGAGTTGGACCCCCTTGTTCTTGAGGGCCGATCCGCACAAAACCGGCACTATCTTCATGCTCGTCGCTCCCTGCTTGATAACGCTCTTAAGGAGATCCTCGGGTATCTCTTGGCCACCCAGATAAAGCTCCATAAGCTCGTCATCAAGTTCTGCCGCTGCCTCCAACATGGCATCCCTCGCAGATTTTGCCTCTTCCGCCATGGAGGCCGGTATGTCAGCGAAAATGAGCTCCAGGCCCTGTTCGTCTTTATAAAAGACAGCCTTCATGCGCACCAAATCCACGATGCCGGTAAAAGCCCCTTCGAGTCCAATGGGTATCTGAACCGGCACGGCATTGGCACCCAAGCGCTCTCTAAGTTGCTTCACCACGGCATAGAAGTCGGCGCCCACCCTGTCGAGCTTGTTGACGAAGGCGATCCGGGGCACGCGGTAGCGATCTGCTTGCCGCCACACCGTTTCAGATTGTGGCTCCACGCCGCCTACGGCACAAAATACAGCTATGGCGCCATCCAAGACGCGGAGAGACCGCTCGACCTCCACGGTGAAATCTACGTGGCCGGGTGTATCAATAATATTGACCATATGTCCCTTCCACCAACACGTAATTGCCGCCGAGGTAATCGTTATGCCTCGTTCTCTCTCTTGTTCCATCCAGTCTGTAGTGGTTGAACCCTCGTCGACCTCTCCCATCCTGTGTTTCTGGCCTGTGTAAAAAAGTATGCGTTCTGTAGTAGTCGTCTTTCCTGCGTCTATATGAGCAGCTATGCCGATATTGCGGATGAGGCGCAAATCGACGGCATCTACTGTAGTATTTTGCGCCATATTCTCACCATCTCACCATCCAACTAAAAATAGAAACTAACCATTACCAACGATAATGAGCAAACGCGCGGTTTGCCTCCGCCATCTTATGAGTGTCTTCGCGCTTCTTGGCGGCGCCGCCCTCGCCTTTGTATGCATCGGCCAATTCCCTGGCAAGCCTCTCTTCCATCGGTATGCCCTTGCGGGCGCGGGCATACTGGATGATCCAGCGTATCGCCAAGCTCTGAGCTCTCTGCGGATCCACCTCAACCGGCACCTGATAGGTGGCGCCGCCTACCCTCCGAGGCCGCACTTCAACTATCGGCTTGACGTTCTCAAGCGCCTTTTCAAAGACCTCTTGCGGCGACACATTGAGGCGCTTCGCCGCCTTTTCGAGGGCAGCATATACAACCTTTTCCGCTTTGCTCTTGCCTCCGTCCCACATGACTGAGTTTATCATCTTAGAGAGAGCGGCGTTTCCGTAAACTGGATCTGGATTTGCACTCCTTTTCCTTACCGATCCTTTTCGTGGCATTCAATGCTCCCCCTCTCTACTTCGGCTTACGAGCGCCGTACTTAGATCGCGCTTTTTTGCGCCCGTCGACGCCACCGCAGTCGAGGGCACCTCTAACTATGTGATAACGAACGCCAGGCAGATCCTTGACGCGACCACCGCGTATAAGGACTACGGAGTGCTCCTGTAAGTTATGCCCGATGCCTGGAATATAAGAGGTCACCTCGATTCCGCTCGTCAAGCGAACGCGCGCAACCTTCCTGAGCGCCGAGTTGGGCTTCTTTGGCGTCACAGTATACACCCTCGTGCAGACACCCCTGCGCTGAGGGTTACCCTGAAGTGCAGGGGCCCCCGAACGGGCCTTTTTCTCCTCTCGCCCCTTGCGGACGAGCTGATTAATCGTTGGCACAGAACTCATCCTCCTCAAATATAGTTACGCTTTGCGAATTCCTGCTGCCGCTGTTTTACACTGTACCGCACAGGCTCTCCCTAAGAGCTTCATGGAATCAGCCCATTCCACCATAAGCGACTGCCTTTGAGCTTCTACCAATATCGGTTGCACTAACGAGGGATCCGCATCGCGTGCCAAAAACACCTTCTCGAGCTCCCCCGCCAGAAGCTTTTTATATACCTGTCTTGCCCCCACCACGCAGCGCGGTGTGGCCAGATCGCCTAAGGGCACAACAAAACTCCTTCCTCTCGCCCCATCGCACCGACGGATGATAGCAACAGACTCAAGTGCTGTCAAGGGCGGAAGTAAATTTTTAAGCTACAGAGATAACTCTTCCTTCTCGAAGCTCTCCCTCTTCTTTCCCAGGAGCCTCCCCGACTGCAGAGACCTCTATCTTACGATACGCCTCGACTCCCGTTCCGGCTGGGATCAAGTGCCCAATAATGACATTTTCTTTAAGGCCTCGCAAGAGATCGATATCGCCCCTCACGGCAGCGGAGGCCAGTGATTGAGCGGTCTGCTGGAAGGAAGCCGCGGACAAGAAGCTTTCGGTCGCCAAAGCGGCCTTGGTGACACCCAAAACCACCGGTTTCCATTGTGGCTCCTCCCTCAACCTTCGCACAAACGAAACGCGCTGTATTATGCGCTCAAGCCTCGACTGGGCGTAAATGGGGCGCAAGACCAACTCCTGAGGCTCCGCTGCCACCAACTTGTCCACGATCTCCTGGTTGATCTCTCGCCCAGCCTCTACCACTACATCTCTCAACGCGCCATACACTGGCTCGAGCAAGACCTTTCCGTAGGCTATCTCGTTGAACAGCTCTTTGAGGATCCCCTCGCGCGAGAGCACCTTCCCTTCCACTTCTATAGCGATGATGTTCCCCTCGATGATGCCTCTCACTATGCTCCCATCCACTATGCTGGGCGCGTCGGCCATCAGTTCACCCGAAGCGGTTATAACGCGCGACAACGGATGACCCCATATTTGAGCGATGAGATATTCTTGCATACGGTCCACCACGTTGATCACTTCAGGGGCATACCATACCTTAATCTCGGCGACATCGGCGCTGCGCAAGCTCTGGAGGACGTCCGCAGTGAGCAGCCGGTCGCGATGAGCGAGCACCTCTCCATCGACAACCACATCTGCCGCGAGATAAGCCTTATCGCAAAGAGCATCGAGGCGCTTGACATCGCGAACTAAGATGGGCCGTTGAGATAACTGAGTAATCAAGTTCAACTGCGAAAGCCTCAAGGGCACACCGGCATCTATATGGTGCCCAACTTCATCGCCAAAGGGCTCTACCAGTTCGAGCCCTTCCATTTCCCTCCGGAAGGAGGCCTCACCCACGATCACCCGTAAGAGCCCCTCTCGGTCTTCCACGAGCAGTTCGCTAACGGCACTGCCAGGTCGCAGTATTTGGCGAAGGACATCGCGGCTTAGGTTTTCCCCTTTGAACTGCAGAGCGCCCTCGAGTCCACCGGTGCCCATGACATCCCTCAAAACAGAACCTTCAAGCAGTTCTTCTGCCTCTGTAAGGTAGCGTTCGTTATCGCGACGGATCTCTTCGATTTCCTTACAGAGATCGTCCATCCACGCCAATTCACCCGCGACAAAGGAGCTATCGCCCTCTTCTATTATTCGAACTCTGTTTGCAGGGGCAACCTTGCGGAGTATAACCTCGATGTGCTTGTTGTTTATAGATACCCCCTGAGACCTATATTCCTCTTGGATATTGTCGAGCAAATAGCTCTGCACTGCGGAGAGGCCTTTGACCTCCAACAGCTTTTGAGGATCGACATAACCCTCCGTAAGGACCTGGCCTCGCTTTACTGCGCTTCCCTCTTCCACCACGATGCTTTGGTTGGATGGGATAGTATAAGTCGCATGCTCGCCCCCATCGCTCGAGTGAACGACGATCTTTCTCTTGCCTTCCATCTCCCTTATTTCGGCGACGATCCCATCTATCTCCGAAAGAATGGCCTCTTTCTTCGGCTTCCGCGCCTCAAAAAGCTGCTCTATGCGCGGCAAGCCTTGTGTAATATCTTCGCCCGCCATATGAACGCCACCCGTGTGGAAAGTCCTCAGCGTAAGCTGTGTGCCGGGCTCACCGATGGACTGAGCAGCCACGACGCCCACGGCCTCGCCTATAGAAACCAGCTCCTGCATCGACAAATCGAAGCCATAGCACTTTCGGCAGATGCCATAACGGAGACCACAGGTCATAGGGCTACGGATCCACACGCCTTCGATGCCGGCCTTCTCGATCGCCTCCGCTGCCTCCTGAGATATGAAGTCACCCTGGGCCACGATAAGCTGTCCGGTCTTCGGATCGAAGACGTCCTTAAGGGCAGTCCTCCCGTATATCCTCTCGCTCAGCGAAATAGCGACCTTGCCGTCCTGGACGAAGGCGCTCATGTAGATTCCATCCGTCGTCCCACAGTCATCAGCTACGATGATCAGATCTTGGCCGACGTCAACCAGACGGCGCGTGAGATAGCCTGATTTTGCGGTGCGCAGTGCCGTGTCGGCAAGCCCCTTTCTGGCACCATGGGTCGAGATGAAGTACTCGAGCATGTTCAACCCTTCGCGGAAATTGGCCGTTATCGGATAGTCTATGATGCGCCCAGAAGGATCGGCCATGAGACCTCTTATGCCGGCCATCTGTGCGAGCTGGCTCTTGCTGCCCCGTGCTCCAGACTCGACCATAAGCTTAAGCGGATTGGCATCGTCCATGTCCTCCATTATGTGATCTGCAATGCGCCTCGCCGCATCGGACCAGAGCAGCTCTTTTTGTCTCAAATATTCTTCCTCTGTGAGCACGCCCATGCCGTATTGGTTATAGAGCTCTTCTTCCTGAGCCAAGATCTCTTTGACGATCTTGTCCTTCTCGGGCGGAATGACTACGCTGTTGACGTTGAAGCTCGCGCCGGAATTGGTGGCCCATCGGAAGCCCAGAGCCTTCACGGCATCCAACATCTGCACCATCGAGGAGTGTTCGACTTTGTCGTGAGCCACCTCAAAGAGCCTGCTGATGGCCTTTTTATCGAGCCTCTCGTTGATAAAAGGCAGTTCAGCCGGCATCGCACTGTTAAACAAGACCCTTCCAGGCGACGTCTCTATCCATTCTCCATTATTCAAGAGGAACTTGATTTTGCTGTTTATATGAACTATGCCATGATCCAACGCCGAGAGGACATCGTCTGTATCCTTGAAATACATACCTTCGCCTTTGAGACCGCCCCTCATGCCGGTGAGATAGTATATACCGAGGATGATGTCTTGAGTCGGCGTCACAATCGGGCGCCCATGGGCAGGAGAGAGCAGGTTGTGGGCCGAAAGCATGATGACCCTTGCCTCGGACTGCGCCTCCAGGGAAAGAGGGACATGGACGGCCATCTGGTCACCATCGAAGTCTGCATTGAAAGCCGTGCACGCTAACGGATGAAGGCTGATAGCTTTCCCCTCCGTCAAGACCGGTTCAAAAGCCTGAATACTCAATCTATGAAGGGTTGGCGCTCTGTTCAGGAGCACAGGGTGATCTTTTATGATCTCCTCCAGCACGCCCCAAACTTCGTCGCTTCCCCTCTCGATCATGCGTTTGGCGCTTCTCATGTTTACGGCCAGACTGTTCTCGACTAATTTGTGCATAACGAAAGGCTTAAAGAGCTCCAGTGCCATTTGTTTTGGTAAGCCACATTGATAAATTTTCAAATTTGGACCTACGACTATTACAGAGCGACCCGAATAGTCAACCCGTTTGCCTAAGAGGTTCTGACGAAATCTCCCCTTCTTACCGCGCAAAAGATCGGTCAAGCTTTTGAGCGGCCTATTGCCCGCGCCGAGGACAGCCTTGCCGACCCTTCCGTTATCGAAAAGCGCGTCGACAGCCTCCTGAAGCATCCTCTTCTCGTTGCGTATTATGATCTCAGGAGCTTTGAGCTCTTGAAGCTTCTTCAACCTGTTGTTGCGATTTATGACGCGACGATAGAGATCGTTCAAGTCAGAGGTGGCGAATCGACCTCCATCTAATTGAACCATAGGCCGCAATTCAGGCGGTATGACAGGCAGCACTTCCAGAATCATCCATTCGGGCTTGTTATCACTCTTCCTGAAGTCTTCGACCACTTGAAGGCGTTTTATAAGCTTGCGCTTCCTTTGTCCCGAACTTTCGGCGATCTCCTCCCTGAGGGAAGCAGCCAATTCGTCCAGATTGAGCTGCTTCAGGAAGGCCAACACGCCCTCTGCTCCTATGCCAGCTGAGAACTCCTTATCGTAGGCGCTACAGAGGCGTTCTTCACTCTCCGTTATTATGTCACCATGATCGAACGGTGAATTGCCTTTGTTTATAACGAGATAACACGCATCCTCTGCTACGATTGTCTCCTGCCTGGCGGAAAAACGCCCAGGATATTTGCTCATATAGAGTTGGTATTCGCTCGACGAGATTATGTCGCCCTTAGCGAAAGGCAGATGGACTACGGCCGTGACGACAAAGGCCTCCTGTTTTCCAACCATAGCTCGCTCGGTCTGTGGCTCTGCTCCCTCTTCCCTGAGCTTCTCCAACCTTGAGGCAGGAATTACGCTTCCCTCTTTCGGCAATGCTCCATCATCTTCTGATGGGAGCAGGATGAAGGCTGGTTCAACCTTGAAGATCCCTTCCCCATACTCTGCCCTGTAGCGATTCACCTGCTGGGGAGAGAGCAGATCTCCCTCTTCCAAAGAGATATCGTCCACTTCGACGATGCGGTAAGCTTCTTCGGCCTTAAATTTTGGGTCGTAATGGGAGTGAATCCGCTCCTCGCACGCGGGTATCAGATCCCCGCGGTGCGCTAAGTCCACCCTGCGCCCCTCTATGACCACTTTGTAGAGGACCTCGTGTCTCCTGACAGGGGCAAAATATACAACCCTCTCGAGATCTTTGGTGGCCGCACCCACGAGCAAGCTCAACCTGCTGGGAATACCCCGCAAATACCACAGATGGACGACCGGCGCAGCTAATTCTATATGACCCATCCGCTCTCGGCGTACACGACTATCAGTGATCTCCACACCACAGCGATCACAAACTATTCCCTTAAACTTAGGACCTGTGCGCTTATATTTGCCACAGGCACACTCATAACTGCGAACGGGACCGAATATGCGCTCGCAAAAGAGCCCGTCCTTTTCCGGCCTCAACGTCCTGTAATTGATCGTCTCAGGCTTTTTCACCTCACCACTCGAGAGTTCGCGAATTCTTTCGGGGCTAGCCAAGCGAATGCGGATGCCCGCTATTTCACGCTGAGCCATTTAGGCTTCATCCTCCTCTAAATCACCGTCTCCTTGTGAGGAGCCTCCAAATATCATGGCCTCCGTTACTTTAACCTTGCGAGAGTCGGGCCTATCTTTAACAACCTTTTCTTTCTTCCAACCGACGTCCTCCGAAACTTCCTCTACAGAAGAGGGGACCAATCTAAACTCCCTTTCTTCTTCCTCTTCAGCGACGAGATCTCCAACCGTCCCATCGTCATACAAGACCTCCACATCCAGCGCAAGTCCTTGGAGCTCCTTGACCAACACTCGAAAGCTTTCGGGTATGCCGGGCTCGCCCAGATCCTGTCCTTTAACTATTCGCTCGTACGTCTGCAGGCGTCCTCGTATATAGTCGGATTTCACGGTCAACATTTCCCGCAGCGTATGGGCAGCGCCATAGCCTTCCAATGCCCAAACTTCCATCTCTCCAAAGCGCTGTCCTCCGAATTGAGCCTTCCCGCCCAAGGGCTGTTGTGTGATAAGGCTGTAAGGTCCAACGGAGCGGGCGTGAATCTTGTCGTCCACCAGATGGATAAGCTTGAACATATACATGTAACCCACGGTTACCTTGCCCTCCATCGGCTCTCCGGTGCGTCCGTCGTAAAGGGTGATACATCCGTCGGGCGTCATGCCAGGATACTTCTCATTCATATCTCCTATGAATTCGAAGATCTCCCTCTCGTTAGCGCCCTCAAATACGGGCGTGGCTATGTAAACGCCCTTACAATGTGCCCCGAAACCCATGATCGTTTCCAAAACTTGACCCAAGTTCAAACGGCTCGGCACGCCGAGCGGATTCAAAACCACGTCAACAGGAGTCCCGTCGGGCATACATGGCATATCCTCCACGGGCAGAATGCGGGAAACCACACCTTTGTTGCCATGGCGGCCGGCCATCTTGTCGCCCACAGTGATTTTGCGAAGCTGTGCCACCGAGACTTTAACGACATCGTTGACACCAGGCGGGAGTTCATCGCCGTATTCCGCACGGGAGAGGCGCTTTATCGCTACCACTCTGCCGCCCTCGCCATGGGGTATACGAAGGGAGGTATCGCGCACCTCTCTCGCCTTTTCGCCGAATATCGCCCGTAGAAGCCTCTCCTCGGGCATCTGTTCGGACTCTCCCTTTGGAGTAACTTTACCGACTAAGATATCTCCAGCCTTCACCTCGGCTCCAATGCGAACCAAACCGTTTTCGTCCAGATTCTTGAGGGAATCTTCGCCTACATTAGGTATATCGCGGGTTATTTCCTCCGGCCCGAGCTTCGTGTCGCGCGCATCCACCTCGTATTCCTCCACATGGATGGAGGTGAAAAGATCTTCCTTCACAAGCCGTTCACTCACCAGTACGGCGTCCTCGAAGTTATACCCCTCCCAAGAGACGAAAGCCACTAAGACGTTCCTTCCCAAGGCCAATTCGCCGCGATCTATAGACTGACCGTCGGCTATTACGTCCCCGGCCGTAACGCTTTCTCCTGCCTCCACAATCGGGCGCTGGTGGATGACCGTCCCCTGATTCGACCGAGAGAACTTAACGAGGCTATAGCGATCCACCTCGCCATTCTCGGCTGTCACCTCTATGCGCGCAGCATCGACATACGAAACTACACCAGAACGCTTCGCTATAACTGCGCAACCTGAGTCTCTCGCCACCTGAGACTCTATACCGGTTCCAACCAAAGGAGCTTCCGGCTGAATGAGTGGCACCGCTTGCCTCTGCATGTTAGAACCCATAAGGGCCCGGTTTGCGTCGTCGTTCTCTAAGAACGGTATCAGCGCCGTTGATATGGATACGATCTGCTGCGGAGAGACATCGATAAATTGCACCTTCTCTCTGGGCACGGTGACGATGAGTCCTCTATGGCGGACGTAAACCTCTGGCTCCAAAAGGTATCCATCCTCGTCGACAGGTTCGTTGGCTCGCCCTACATAATATTCCTCTTCCTCATCGGCTGAGAGATAGACCATTTCGTCAGTCACGCGGCTGTTTACGACTACGCGCTTAGGCGTGACCAGAAAGCCATATTCGTTCACCCTCGCGTAAACCGCTAACGAGGTGACCAAACCGATATTGGGGCCTTCCGGCGTCTCTATAGGGCAAATCCTGCCGTAGTGCGTAGGATGAACGTCCCTGGCCTCAAAGCCCGCCCTCTCGCGGCTCAACCCGCCTGGTCCGAGCGCCGAAAGGCGGCGGCGATGAGTCAATTCGGCCAATGGGTTGGTCTGGTCCATAAACTGAGAGAGCTGGCTCGACCCGAAGAACTCGCGGATGGCCGCCTGTATGGGGCGCACATTCACGAGGTCTCGCGCCGTCGCAGTCGAGAGATCGGGCACCGTGGTCATCCTATCCTTCGCTATCCGCTCCATGCGTAGCAAACCTATGCGGATCTGATTTTGAAGGAGCTCACCAACGGAACGCACGCGGCGGTTGCCGAGGTGATCTATGTCATCTTCCCGCTCGTTGCCATCTCTAAGGGCAATGAGCTTCAACACGATGTTGACAACATCCTCCACGGTAAGGGTCCTGACCGAATCGGGGATGTCGAGTCCCAAGCGTTTGTTGAGCTTGTATCGCCCTACGCGGCCGAGGTTGTACCGCCTCGTATCGAAGAAAAGGCCCTGGATATACTCTCTGGCGTTTTCGAGCCTGACCGGCTCATTGGGACGCATCCTGCGAAAGATCTCCAATACAGCCTCTTCTGTGTTGGTCGTGTCATCGCGCTCCAGCGTAGTGGCCAAGGAGCTATCCACATTCCACAGGCACACGCGAGTCCGTCCCATGTTCCACAAAAGCTCGAGGTGCTCCTTAGTGATTCGGTCATTTTTGGGTATGACTACCTTCCCAGTCTCGTCGATCACGGGCTCGGCCAGCAGTTTGCCCCTCACCTCTTCCTCCACGAGATCGACTTCTTCTTTCTTGGCACCGAAGAGGAGCAGGAGTTCATCGTCGTTTGGCACGCCAAAAGCTTTGAGCAGCGTCGTGGCTGGAACTTTTCTGCGATTGTCGATATTGACCGACAAGATCTCACCAGGTGTGAGGTCGAAATCGAGCCACGCCCCTCGGTCGGGGATGACCTTGGCCTTATAGACCTCCTGTCCCGGTGAACCCATCTCAATGCTCAAGTAGAGGCCTGGCGATCGAGAGAGCTGGCTTACGACTACGCGCTCCGTCCCGTTGACGATGAAGCTGCCCTTCTCCGTCATGACGGGGAAATCGCCTAAATATATCTCCTCTTCTTTGATCTCGCTGGTCTTGCGATTGATCAGGCGTATAGTAGCCCTGACCGGCGAAGACCATGTCAGGTCTCGCCTGCACGCCTCTTCTTGGGAGATGGAAGGGGGGTCAATGTAATAGCTCACGAACTCGAGGGCGAACGAACCGTTGTAGCTCTCGATAGGAAACACTTCTTCCAACAATTCCTGCAATCCTTGGGCCTTGCGCCGACCGGGATCCGCTTTGGTCTGAAAGAACCACTCGTAAGAGTTGCGCTGGACTTCGAGCAGATCGGGCATCTCCAACCAATCGCGCGCAGGACCATAAGTTAACCTTTCTCGTCCCTTACCGCTAGGAACAAATCTGGGCATGGGAGAAACCAACCTCCCTGTTTACTTGAGGATTTTGGGGGATCGATAAAGCACAGCAAGAGGTGATAATAACACACAAACCACCTTTGGTCAACCCCAGGTAAGTTGACCAAAGGTTACACCTTTCTCACTGGTGTCGAGGGGGGGACTCGAACCCCCACAGGCGCATTGCCCACTAGAGCCTGAGTCTAGCGCGTCTACCTGTTCCGCCACCTCGACACACCCTCGTCAATTTTAGATTTTAACAGCCGCGACCGCGGTTTGCAATAGACGGTTTTCCTAACATAAAATCAAAGAGAAGTCGCCACTCCCCTCAAAGGCTTCGCCCACGATCGCGCTATAGTCGAAATGAGCCGAGCGCAAGTTGCCAAAAGGAAGCGAGTACAAGTATAGTATAAAAAAGAACAACTAAAGGGGGGAGCGTCTCGTGAAGGAGATGAAGATCCTTTCAGAATGGGCATACAGCCCTTGCGAGCCCTACAGGGGGTACACCGGGAAAACCCTTTACGTGAACGTGGGCAACTTAAAGTTCGCAGAAAAAAACGTCACGGAGGAAATGAAAGAGAAGTTCGTAGGCGGGCGGGGCTTCGGCCTCAAGCTCCTCTGGGATGCAGTGAGAGATGAGACGAGGTGGAACGACCCAGAAAACGAGATCGTCATATCGGGCGGCCCGCTCTGTGGCATAACGCAATATCCGGGCTCGGGCAAATACTATGCCGTTTTCATATCCCCCTTGACGGATCAGACATACGACAGCAACTCGGGCGGACACTTCGCGCCACTTCTCAAGTTCGCTGGCTGGGATGCCTTGGAAATCCAGGGTAAGGCAGAAAGGGACGTGATCGTCTTCATCGACGGAGATGAAGGGAAGGTCCAAGTATTGGAATCGCCCTTTAGGGACATCAACGCTCATTCTGTAACCGAGGAACTTCACGAGCGCTTCGCGGCATCTGAAAAGGATAAGCGTTTCATCTCCGTCATCGCCACGGGCAAAGGCGCCGAAAACACATACTTGGGATGCCTAAACACGAGCTTTTACGACGCTCGCCGCGGAATAGTCCGCCTAAAACAGGCGGGGCGCGGAGGCGGAGGCACAGTGCTTCGCGACAAAAAGATCGCGGCGATCGTCGTGCGCAAGCACGGATGGTCAGGCATGAGCAACAATCCCGCAGACCCGGAGACCATACAGAGGCTTGGGCTGAAGCTCCACAAGGAGATTTACGAGCTCGACGACAAGCAAAGCCGCATGAGGCGCGTGGGGACCGTCCATTTGAACGAAATTATGAACGACTACCATCTCCTTCCCGTGCACAATTATAAGTTCGGCCAGCATCCTGAGGCAAAAAACATACACTCAACAATATACGAAAAGATGTTCACCCAAGGTATACCGGACGGGTGTTGGTACGGTTGCACTATGGCGTGCTCCAAGGCGATAGATGGATTTACCCTCAAGACCGGACCGTGGAAAGGTCGCACCGTGTCCATAGACGGGCCGGAATACGAGACCTGCGCAGCCTTGGGATCCAATATAGGCGTCTTTGATCCGGAATGGACCGCCGAAGCGGCATTTTACGCCGACTTCTATGGCATCGATACCATATCATTGGGCACCAGCCTGGCATTCGTGTGCGAATGCTACGAGCTCGGTTACTTGAACGAGGAGACGACCGAAGGGCTCAAGCTCGGTTTCGGGAAGGCCGAGGCGCTGATGGAGTTGATCCACCGCATAGGCGAAGGAAGGGGCGAATTTGCCGCCCTTGTGGGAAAGGGCATCCGCAGGATGAAAGCGGCCTTCGCCGAGCGCTTTGGCGCACCACGAGAGATCTTGGAAGCGATAGGCATGGAAGGACAAGGCATTGAGGTATCCGAATACGTGTCTAAGGAATCGGTCGCCCAATGGGGCGGGTATTTCTTGACGCTCAAAGGGCCGCAGCACGACGAAGCATGGCTCATCTTCATGGACATGGTCAACAGACAACTGCCGACGTTCGAGGACAAAGCCGAGGCGCTCCATTACTTTCCTAACTTCCGCCTCTGGTTTTCCCTGGCGGGCCTCTGTAAACTGCCCTGGAACGACATAGAACCTGAAGATAACCTCACAAAATACCCACCTCAGGAGGCCGCGAAGGTGCCGGAGCACGTCCAAAACTATGTAGATCTCTTCAACGCGATGACCGGGAAGAAAATCGACAAAGCGGAATTGATCCTACAGTCTGAGAGGGTCTACAACTTTCAGCGCGTCTTCCAGCTTCGCCTCGGAAAGGGCACCCGAAAAGACCACAGCATCCCGTTGCGCGCAATATCGCCGGTATTCAAAGACGAATGGGAAGCCAGGCGCGATTATTACGATGAACAGCTCCGCTCTTCAGGTGTGGACCCGCAGGGACTTTCGACGGAAGAGAAGATCAAAAGGCTCCAAGAGCTGCGGCTTGCCCAATGGGAGAAGCTGGTGGACGCTGTTTACAGGCGGCGCGGATGGGACAAAAACGGCATTCCCACCGTCGAAAAGCTCGAAGAGCTCGGGATGGATTTTGAAAGCGTCGTCGCGGTCGTAAAAAAACATACCCGTAAGGAGGACCAGTGGGAGGAAGACCTGTGATCTCCGTAAACGGTGAAAGCATGAAATGGCATCCAGGGATGACCGTGCGAGAAATCCTGGATGCCAAGCATTATACCTTCCCCATGATAGCCGTATGGATAAACGGCACTCCTGTGCCTCGCGATCGGTTTGACGAAACGGAAGTGCCGGACGGGGCAAACGTGCAAGCCGTTCACATGATAGGGGGCGGGTAAAGCCTTTTAGCCCTCTTCCTTCTTATTGTTGTTCTTGGGCCTGGGCTTTTGTCCCCGCTTTTCGGCGCGCGGCGCCTTCCAGTCGAGGTGCTTCTTGTCGTCCATTTCCCTGCCCACAGGCACTTCGGTCCATCCCCACGGCGTCACCAAGAGAAACCGTATCGTTATCCCCTCGGCAGCCAAGACGCGAAGGTGGCGCAGGTAATGAATGACATCGCCCACGAGCCAGCTGTCGCTCACGATCCACACGCGGCGACACTTGCCCTTGCCGAAGATCGCGGCATGGTCTATCGCCGTTCGAAATGCCTCATCGAGGTCTAAAGGGCCCAAGCAGAGGACGACGGCATCTTCGTTGGCGCACGAAGTTACGTCAGAGGCGATGAGGAGATCGGCATGCTCTTCCAGCCATTCCAATTGATCCCACAAAACTTCCGGATCACCGCCGAAGCGCCTCTCGTCAAAACCCAAAGCCTCATCATCCTCTCCATAGGCAGCTTCGCCGCTCAAGGCCGAGCTCATCCACGCCTGAAGCTGAAGGAGCAATCGCTCTATATACGGGGGGAGCTCCTCTCCAGCCGACATAGCGCGCAAAATATCCCCCACCGACCACGTTTCATCTTTTTTTCCGGCGTCGTCCATTTCATAGCACGCCATATTTCCACCACCTTCGCCTTTCCGAAAATCCGGCCTTCGTCGCTCAACGGAACCAGTAAACCTTACAGGATCTACAGCGGTTAGAGCATAGCACAAAGAGGTTTTCTTTTCCACTATCCCGCCATCTGCACTATAATGAATTTTTGAGGAAAATAAAATAATGCCGATAGGAGGGAACATCATGGTCCCCTTTGTTCTGCAATCTTCCAAGTCTCAGCTGCTTTTGGTGGACATGCAAGAGAAGTTACTGCCTGCGATGCAAAATAACGATGAAATCGCAAAGAATGCCAAAACCCTTTTGAAGGCGGCCGACCTCTTGGGCATACCCGTGAAATATACGGAGCATTACCCCTCAGGATTGGGCCCAACAGCAGAAGGAGTTCGTCAGGCCTTGCCCCCCAGTTCGATACGTTTCGAAAAGGTCCACTTTTCTTGCTGGGCGGAGGCCGGCTTTGCCGATTTCATCCGCAACGGAAGCCGCGACCAAATCGTCATGGCTGGCATAGAAAGCCACATCTGCGTCTTGAGCACCGCCTTGGATTTGTTGAAAGAAGGTTATCAGGTTGCCATCTCGCTCGACGCCGTCGGAAGCCGCAGGTCGCATCACCACGAAAGTGCTCTCAGGGCCCTTGCTTCGGCTGGCGCCTTAGTGGTCCCAACAGAGACGATCATTTATCAGTGGCTCGCCCGAGCGGCCACAGAGGCTTTCAGGGCAATGCTCCCCTATTTTAAGGGAGAGGTCTCGAAGTGAGGCCCATGGAGGAAGGACGCAGCGCCGCCTTCAGTTACATTCACTTTTTGGGCACAGGAGGGGCGCGTTTTACGATGATCAGCCAAATCAGGGCAACGGGAGGGATATGGCTTTCCTACGATGGGTTCAACTTCTCCATAGATCCAGGGCCTGGGGCTTTGGTGAGGATGAAAGAACTATACCCTCACCATGACCCTGCGACCCTCAACGGCTTGCTGCTTTCTCACCGCCATATAGACCACAGCAACGACGTAAACGTTTTGACGCTCGCCATGACAGGAGGAGGGCGCCAAAAAAATGGCACAGTTATCCTTCCCGAAGATGCCATAACCGGGAATGAACCGATCCTCTTCCGTTTCCTGCGCAGCAAGGTGGCACACCTAACGACGTGGGAGGACGGAAAAGCGATCGCCCTCCCGGGGAAGGCTTCCGTGGAAGGGGTGCGTCTCATTCACCACGGGGTGGATTGTTTCGGCTTCGTCTTTCGACATCCCTCTATGCCCACTTGGGGATTGGTCAGCGATACCCGCATGCACGAAAGTTTGGCGCATCGCTTCCGCGAGTGCGAGCTCTTGGTAGTCAACGTTACGTTCGAAAAGCCGAGGCCTGAGATAGACCATCTTTCAATCTCCGACGTCGAGTGTCTCCTCGACGAACTTCACCCACGCATGCTGGTGCTCACGCACTTAGGAAGAGGGCTATCCGAGGCCGACCCGAGGGCGTTAGAAAGCCGGCTTTCCACGGCCAGAACGAGCGTAATCATGGCCTGCGATGGAATGGTGGTTGAACTATCCGATCTGAGCCTGAAGGAGCCGGCTATAACCGCATCGGCGAAGAAAGGAGATGATTGCCCGTGACCGACAAAACCTACATATTCGACGGCCACTCAGATCTGCTCAACGAAGTGCTCCCCATGAGAGAGCAAGGCGAGAGGAGGGTTTTGGTTTCGAGATTCATCCCGAAACTCTTGAGCTCTAAAATTGGCGCCGTGGCGTTAGGGATCTGGGTCGAAAGCGCGTTCCGCGCCGACAGCTTTTCCGCCTTGGAGAGACTGACGCAATACCTCAGCATCTTGGCTGCAGAGCTCAAGGAAAGCCGAGAGATCGCCCTCGTTACGCACTACAACGACTACGAGAGGGGCATGCTGGAGGGGCGCTTCCTCTTGGTCTTGAGCGTAGAGGGGTTAGACGGCATCGGGACCAATCTGGACTTGTTACACATGCTGCACCATTACGGCGTCCGCATGGCGTCTCTCACATGGAACGATGACAACACGCTCGCTTCGGGTTGCGGCTCGGATAGAGATTACGGCGTAACTACGCTCGGCAAAAAAGCCTTAAAAATAATGGACGAGCTGGGCATCATCGTGGATGCGGCCCACGCGTCCCCAAAAAGCTTTTGGGACATCATCGAAAGTTTCGAGAGGACTGTCCTGATAAGTCATGGCAACGCATACGCCCTCTGCCGCCACAGGCGAAATTTCACCGACGATCAACTGAAGGCCGTGGCCGAGAGAAATGGGCTGATAGGGTTGAGCGCAGTAAAGGAGTTCCTAAAAGAAAACGGCCAGGCTTCCACAGAAGATCTGATAAGGCACATTGATTACGTGACCAACCTCGTGGGCATAGAACACGTGGCACTCGGACTCGATATAGACTACCACGAAAACGGCCGCAGCACACTTTCGCTGGATGAGGTCTCCTCCCTCGAAAAGGGTTTATCTGAAGCAGGCTACTCGAAAGCGGAAGCCGAGGCCATCTTGCACGGCAACTGGGAAAGACTGCTCAAGAACGCGTTATCTTAGCACCTTCAAATCTGAGCAAAGCCGCCTTCAATGCCAAACCTTCTTTGCCGCCGTATCCTTTGAGCGAGCCATCGGCGCCGATCACGCGATGACACGGCACAAAGAGAGGCCATCTGTTGCGGCGCAGGGCGCTTCCGACGCCTCTTGCTGCATGGGGCCTGCCGATCGATGCCGCGACACGGCCGTAGGATAGTACGCAACCAAAGGGTATCCGAGCCACGACTTCATAGACGCTGTGGGCGAACTCCGAAAGGGGGGGCACGGTGCAGAGCGGCACCTCGAAGATATCACCGCTCCAATAGGATTCCCAAGCGCGAGCAAGCCAAGCGGGCAACGCGCCCTCTCTCTCGACCTCTTTCTCCTGAGGTCCACTCATCATCAATAACCCCCTATCGCACCAAAGGGCCTCCCAAAGGCCGAGCGGCGCGGATAGCGTTGCCCTCTGGACCGCTTCTTTCCCCGTAGCATATTGCCAAACAATAGCCATCACTGCCACCCCCTAAACAACAAAAGCAATGTGCCCAATATCGTGACAAAAAGCGAATGCCGCTCGCTCTCCCAAAGGACACTCCATTGAAATGGACCGGCGGTTTCCCTTAACTCGAAGGGTATCCTCGGAATGAGCCTACCCACGCGCTCCTTGTAACGGTGAAATTCCTCGCAGAAACATCGCTCGAGGACAGTCTCTTCGTAAGGGATGATGAGAAAGACATATAAAATTAGGTAGGACACCACAAATAACGCGATAGCCCGCGGACCGGCCAACAGGCTCCAACCCAACCCTATGAGGCCGTTGCCTAAATAGAGAGGATTTCTGACGATGGCATAGGGCCCCCAGGTTACCAAGGCTTCCACCTTAGCTTCCTCCCCGCGATAGCGCTTTATGCAGCCGGCCGCCCAAAAGCGCAACGCTTGACCGGTCGCCACCAGAACCAGCACGGCAGGCAGAACAGAAAAGTTGGGCTCGGCCAAAAACAAGATGGCGCAAAACAGCGCCGTCCATATGCCGCCTCTCATCTTAAAGGCCCATGCCCGGATCTCGGTTGAGCGCCTACTCCTCATAAGGTCACTCAATTTCGCCGTTGACCCCCTTACCCAAAAGATATATGGCCACTAACGCTCCTAAGAGCACCGGAATATAGGCCGTGAACACGCGCCACAGCAAAGCCGTCACGCCGGCCATATTCCAGGGCACCAAGAGCTTGAAAATGGCCGTTGCCCCGCCTTCGGCCACACCGCTGGCTCCAGGAGTAGGTACAAAATAAAGGACAAAGGTAAAGACCGCCTGAAGCATCATCGCCGCCATCAAATCAGCAGGTAAATCCATGGACCAAGCCAAAAAAGGCAAGACGAGAAACGAACAAAAGAGCTGCAAAAAGGTAAGAGCGAGGGCTATCATGCATCGCCTTAAGCCAGAGGAAAACAATGCCCGAAAGTTCTCGTAATAGTTATCTATCTCTCGATTGGAGAAGCGTATCACCTTGAAGGCCAAACGGTCTTTTATGATCCCAATATTCTTCAGCCGAACCGTTAAACCTCCTATCAAGCGCTTCATAAGCTTGGGCCGCAGCAAGCTCAGCGCGGTCGCAAACCAAATCCCAAGGACTACTACGGTAACATAGCCGAACAAGCCTTCGATCAGGGTCTGCCCGGCCAAAATCTGAGGTTGCAGAAAGAGCGCGACAATAGCCATCGCTCCTAACAAAAAAAGCACCATGAGCGTCTTCGTCAGGGTTACGGCTACGCCTTTGCCAACGTTTACGCCGTTTTTATAGAGCACATAAACCTGAAAAGGTCCTCCGCCGCTCTGCATTGGGGTTATCGCCGAGCCGAAGTAGTTGAGAAATGTGAGATAAAGCCCCATCTTGAAGGAAATGCGCTCGCCTGCGGCTTCCACCAGAACCTTAAAGCGCAAGGCCTCGAAGAACCAGGACAAAGCCGCCGCCGAAAAAGCGAGCAAGAAAAACCGCTTGTTTATGGAGGAAAGCGAGCTCCACGTATCGGCATCTACAGTAAAAAAGAGCATTATTAAGGCCGTTATCACGGCCAAGCCTATAAATATCGCCAAACCCTTGCGCAAAGAGAAAGGAATCGTCGGCATAGCTTTTAGCCTGAGGATTTATCCGCTATCAAATGAGCCGCCGCGAGGAGGTCATCTACCACCCATTCCCCTTCTCTCAAGGGTGACAAAAGGCCGCCCTCTTCCAATATCCTCCCATAGCCGCTCCTTACCAGCACAAAGGGTAACCCGAGATTGCGGGCCATCATAAGGTCGGGCAGGTCGTCTCCCACTACCCAAGAGCCGACAAGCCCAAGGCTCAACTCGCTGGCCGCACGCAGCAGGAGGCCAGGCTTAGGCTTTCGGCAGTCGCAATCGACCCTATAAGGGGGATCCCCCTCCGTGGGATGATGCGGGCAAAAGTAAAAGGCATCCACGGTTACACCCGTCTCTTTTAAGAGAAGCTGAATCTGCCGGTGGCTCTCCAAGACGAAATCCTCATCGAAAAAACCCCTCGCGACGCCGCTTTGGTTCGTAACGACCACCAGACTGTAACCCTTCCCCTTCAGCAACGACAGCGCCTCAGGCACACCGCTAAGCAGCTTTATTTGAGAAAGGCGCGATAGGTATGGAACGGCCTCGATAAGCGTCCCATCCCTATCCAGAAAGATCGCTTTCCTCACGGCCTTATTGCACTTCGCCCGAAGCCATAGCCAACAACTCGTCGATATATCGCCTCAGGTCGCTCAACGCGGGCTCGACTTCTTCCCTCAGGCGATAAGCCAGTTCGAAGAACTTGCCTTCCTCCAAGGGGCTTAGCACTCCCTCGAGCGTTTGCAACAGACGTTCGCGCGTCGTGCCCAACCCGCCGTCTCCTAAATCGGCATCGGTTATGCCCAACAGGAGCAGGCTGTTGTGAAGCACTTTGACTACCCATCCTATTCCTTCGGTCACCTGTTGTAATAAAGTGAGGGCGTCCTTATCGTATTTTTCTTCCAAGCGATCTGCGACCAGGTTGATCCCGTCGAGCAACGCGGGCATGTAGCGCTGAGTCTCCTCTAAGGATTCCGTCACCAGCTCCTTGACGGAGATGGTCACAAATTTTACCTCCAGCCCCCCCTTCATGGAAAGAAATGCCTCTTCCTGAAGCGGTTTGCCGTCCACCAATATATCTCGGATGAAACGCCTGCTCCTGGCAGCTTCCTTTCTCGCACGCTCCAAGAGGTCTTTTCTCTCCTCCTCTAAGAGTTCCCCTTCCAGGTTTTCCCATTCCGCATCATCTATCAACACGCGCATGAATTCACTCTCCCCCTTTTACGCACAAAGCGGCATCTTCGCGCATCCTACATCGGCGAGATTTTATGATACGGATTTCAAAGATGCCATAAAGGCGGGAATTTCCCGCTGTGCTCTCGCGTAATCTTCCGGCACGCCTATGTCTATGAAAAAACCGCCCACCTCAAGGGCGCATAAAAGTTCCCCTTGCGACAAAAGGGCAGGTATTATCTCCCCTTCCCAAGAGATCCTGCGCAAGGGGATCCTTTCTATAACAGCGCGCTTCACTCCGTAAACCCCGCCGTTTACAAGCCAGAACCCGTCATCCTTGGGCATCAAATTTTTGCCGCCGAAGGCTTTTACCCTTCCTCCCTCGTCGACGTCGAGCGGGTCCACGCGGGAAAGGTCCTTCCACGGCCTAACAGCGAAGGTGATCACGGCGCCCATGCGGCGATGAAACGACAAAAGCCTGCAATAATCCACATCCAAAAGAGTGTCCCCGTTCATGAGCAAGAAATCCTCGGCATCTATAAGCGGGATGGCATTGCGGAGCGCCCCGCCCTTGTCGAGAGGCTCGTCCTCTACGCTGTAAGATATTTCGATCCCCCACCTGCTGCCGTCACCACAGCTCGAGATTATATCGGAGGCTTTATACCCCAAAAGAAAAAGCGCTTTCTTTACGCCCCTGAACGAAAGGAGGTCCAGCAACCAGTGGATGAACGGCCTGCCGGCTATAGAGGCAAGCGGCTTAGGCACATCTGAAACGACGGGGCGCAACCGTTTCCCCTCGCCACCAGCTAGTATTACGGCCAAAGGTCCACTCACGGGAAGAGCCTCTCCTCGACCAGGGCGCAGATGATGTGCCCCCAAGTGATATGGAGCTCCTGGATGCGCGGCGTATCGTGCGATGGAGCCTCGAGCAGCACCTTGCAATAGGGCTTCATATCGCCCCCTCCCTCGCCGGTCAAGCCTATGGTTATCATGCCGTGTTCCGCGCCCCAGCGCACCGCATTGACGACATTCGCGCTGTATCCGCTCGTCGAAATGCCAATCAGGGCATCTCCCGGCCCGGCGAGCCCTTCGAGCTGTCGCACGAATATCTCATCGTAAGAGAAGTCGTTGGCGATGGCGGTCACGGCGCTGGTGTTCGTATGGAGCGCGAGGGCTGGGAGTGAAGGGCGCACTTTGCGGAATTTCCCCAATAGCTCGGCCGCTAAGTGCTGCGCATCAGCGGCCGAACCGCCGTTGCCGCAAAAAAAGGCCCGCTTGCCCGACGAAAATACCTCTATCAGCAGACGCGCCGCTTCCGCTACGGGTTTCAGGTCTCGCATCGCCCTTTGTTTTAACGCTATAGACGCTTCCATGTCTTCCTTTATGCGCTCCTCCAAAGGCACACCCCCTCCACCGGTTTATTCTATCACGGGAGCTTTTATAGAATCGCTTGCGCCCTGCCGCTTTAGCGAAGGCAGAAAACATCCGAGAACAATATGACAACTTGTATTTTATGGAGGTCATCCTATGGCTGATTATACAGCACCGCTGTTTCAAGTGACGGGCCTCGCTTCCGGCATAGACTGGGGGCAGATGATCGACAAAATGATGGAGGCAGCCAGGAAGCCCGAAGAGTTCTGGCAGGCCGAAAAGGATACGCTCGAACTGAAGGTGGGGCTGTATAACGAATTTTCCGCCTATCTAAAGACGCTGCGCAGCTCTATCTCTCCCTTGAAGCTTTCGGGCACGTTCACCGCCAAGGAGGCCGAACTCACCCCTCTTTCACCTACTACAGATCCTTCATCCGTGCTCGCAATTACGGCTACACCCGAGGCAGAAATAAACAGATACGAAATCGAGGTATTGCAAAAGGCCGCGGCTGAGATGCGCATCAGCAACCCCCTCTCCGGGATACTCGGAGACGCAGACATCACGGATTCCTATTTTTATATAAAAGTAGGAGACATGCGGGCCAAGGTCAACCTTCATCCCGCAGACACCCTTTCTGATGTGGCGGCACGTATAAACGAAGCCGTAGACGAAAGCACGGACGAAGCGCTCCCCATCCAGGCGCGCGTCTTCGATAACCGCCTCGTAATCGAAAGTACGCAGACCGGCACAGAAGCTGCTTTCTCGTTAGAAGACGAATATCCTCAGGGGACACTTGCCAAGTTAGGACTGGATTTGGATGATCCAGATCACCACATATCAGCACAAGACGCAAAATTGGTTGTCGATGGTGTAAGCGTTACGCGCTCGAGCAACGAAATCTCAGATTTAATCCAAGGGCTTACGCTTAATATAAACGGGGTAGGAAAAGTAAGAGCGGATATAGTCTTAGACGCCCAAAATGCGGTTGAATCCATTCAAAGCTTCGTAGAGGCCTACAACGACACCATGGATTGGATCAACGTGCGACTGCAAGAGGAGAAAGTCAAAGAGCCGAAGTCTGAGCTCGAGGCCCAGAGAGGGCTCCTGCGCGGGGATTCTATCCTATGGCAGGCAAAAGCTCACCTTCGCCAAATTGTAGCCAACCCCCTGTCGTTAGATGGCTTCTCTCAGCTCTCTCAAATCGGCATAACGACAGAGTCAATCGACTACGGCAAGAGCGGCAAACTCGAATTCGACACCGATAAATTCATGGCGGCAATGACGGAAGACCCTCAAAGTGTGGCAGACCTGGTAAACGGCGTCGCGAACAAGTTCGAAAGCTATCTCGCCAACATGGTCGATGCCGTTCCTGTCGCCATAGGAGGAAGCACGGCGCCGAGAGGGCGCGTGCCAAGCCAGATTCAAAACCTACAAGAGCAAATTCGGTCGATCGACAAAAGGATAGCGGACTTCGAGGAGCGCCTTTCTATCCGCCAGAGAGGGTTATATGAGCAGTTTAGCCAGATGGAAAACACGCTGGCGCAGTTGAATCAGCAAGCCTCGTGGCTCGCCAGCGTCCTTGGCATTTTATCGAGCGCTAACACCGCATCGAATTCATGACGCGATAGCCTAAGCGCGGCCATCCTTCTGCCGGCCCCTCTGCACCAGGCCCAAGCGCCAGGCCATGATGGCCGCTTGTGTCCTGTCGCGCAAGCCCAACTTCCTCAGGATGCGGGTCACATGGTTCTTTACGGTTTTTTCAGAAACGACCATCTTTTGCGCTATCTCCTCGTTCTTCAATCCTTGAGAAAGCCAGTAAAAGGTCTCCTTTTCTTTGGGCGTGAGATTGCACAGCGGCTCGTCGTTGTCTTCGTGAAACGCAATCAGCAACTTCCCCGCCACCTTCGGATCTACATAGGGCTCCCCTCTGGCCACCGACCTGAGGGCAGAAAGCAATTCTGAGTAGCCGGACTCCTTCAGCAGGTATCCGTGCACGCCAGCTGACGAGAGCGCAAAAAGGGACTCCTCGTCGTCGTAGGCCGTGATCGCCAAAAAGCGCACAGGAAGCGAGTCGTTCTTGACCTGCCTTATCACCTGCACGCCGTCTCCCTTTGGCATGTTTATATCGAGCAGCACGACATCGGGCTTCTTATCGGCGACCACCCGCACGGCCTCCTCGCCGTCTTTGGCCTCACCGATCACTTCCACATCCGGCTCCAGTTCCAGCAATTTCTTGAGGCCATCGCGGAAGAGGCGATGGTCATCGACCAGCACAACCCGAATAGTCTGCAACTATTAAAAACACCTCCCTAAGGGGCAAACGGGCGATACTTGCAAAAACATGAGATATCATGATTATAGCAGCGAAGGATCGTCGAAATCGTCAAGGGGGCATCGCTTTGAACAAGGCGGACATATTTACGTCGCTTTCAAACGATACGAGACGAAAGGTAGGAGAAGCGGTCGCGGATTTCGCCATGATAAGTCCCTCGGATACCATATGCGTATCGCTTTCAGGAGGCAAAGACAGCCTGCTTCTCCTCGCGGCCTTGGCGAGGTTGCGCCGTGTAGCTCCAAAGCCTTTCACCCTGAAGGCCTGCACGCTCGACCCTACGGGGGGAGAGCTCGATCTTTCCCCCCTGGAGGACTTTTGCCGCTCTCTCGACGTGCAGCTGCGCACCACCAGATATCCCATTTACTCCATAATCCGCTCCCGCAGAGAGGATTCCCCCTGCAGTTTTTGCGCCAACATGAGGCGTGGCATCCTGTGCAGTATGGCCCAAAAAGAGGGAGGCCAAGCGCTCGCGCTCGGCCACCACCTCGATGACGCGCTCGAAACGGCCCTTTTAAACCTCTTCTTCGCGGGCCGCTTCGCGCCCCTTTCTCCCAAGATCTGGATGAGCCGCTCACAACTCTGGGCCATCAGGCCGCTCATCTATCTGGAGGAGCGGTCCATAGAGTCGGAGGCGAAGAGGTTGAACCTGCCCGTTATACAATCCAGCTGCCCTTTCGCCAAAGGAAATCGCCGCACTTTGATAAAGCAACTCGTCAAAGAGCTGGAAGAAAGGTCTTCCGTCTCCGTAAAGAGCAATGCGCTCGGCGCCCTAAAAGCCATTTGGAAAGGGCAAAGGGCTAAACCACGAGCCTGAACGATTCTATCAGGCCGAAGTGCCCCGCTACATCCCTCGCCTCGTCCTCAAATCCCTTGCGCCCCAACAAACCGTAGGCATACCGTTTGCTCTGCTCCACCCCAGGTTGATCGAAGGGATTTACCCCGTAGAGCGCGCCGCACAGAGCGGTCACGTATTCCCACAAAAAAATTAACGCACCGAGGTTGTGCTCCTCCAGCCGCGGCAGCTCCATCCATATGACCGGGCGGCCAGCCTTGACCAAGGCCGCAGCTGTTGCCTTGGCCTCTTCGTTCAAGATGTCGCCTAACTTCTGACCTTTTAGGTATGAAAAATCCTTGAGGCTCTTTTCTTCGCAGCCGAAAGGGATCGATAGATCGCCCAGCGTCTCTCGCACCTCGAGGAGCGTAAACAGCTTATCGTCGGGGCCTTCGGAATAAAGCTGAAGCTGGGAGTGCTGGTCCACAGCTCCAAGGGCACGGATCGGGGTCGATCCCTTGCCGCCCTTGCCGAGGCTTTCAGCCCAAAGCTGAGCGAACCACTCGGTAAAGTCCTTCAGCGCATCGGCATAGGGCATGAGGACGGCCATGTTGCGCCCTCTCACCGAGTGCAGGTAGTGAAGGCCGGCCAAAAGCCACGCCGGGTTTTCGAAGAGAGAGTTCGCGGCGGAGAGCTTAAGGTCCATCTCTTGAGCCCCTTTTAAGAGAGACTCCACCTCTATGTCGAGCGTCGCAGCGGAGAGCAACCCGACAGGAGAGAGCACGGAATAGCGCCCCCCTACGCTCTGGGGGATAGGAAGGCTCCTGCACCCGACCTCATCGGCAAATCGCCTCAAAATCCCCGAGTGAGGATCGGTTACCACGACGAAGTGATCTTTTGCCGATTCGCCGAAGAGATCTGTCATCTTCTGCCATGCCCAAAGAAATTGCACCGCAGTTTCGGTGGTCTGCCCCGACTTGCTCACCACCACAAAGGCCGTTTTAGATGGATCGACGAGCTCCCATATGGCGAGGATGTTTCGCGAATCTAAATTTTCCATTAAATAAAAACGAGGCCCGTGGCGCTCTTCCCTGGAAAATTCGTTATAGTAGGGCGGCAGGAGAGCTCCATGGAGCATCCTGTTGCCCAAGGCAGATCCGCCTATGCCGATCTGAATGAGCGCATCGAACCGCGAAAGCCAGCGAGAGGCTTCGAGCACCTGCGTTATGTCCTGATAGGGAAGTTTGAGCCATCCAAAACCGTCTTCGTCCCTTTCACAGCCAGACCTAAGCCACTCATCGGCGCGTCTTAGCTGCGGCTCGAGCAGTTCAAGGTCTTTTTTGCTCACGTCGTCTTCGCGCAATGCCCCGCCTAAAGCGATAGCCATGAGTTCGCTCAAGTATCTCACCCTTCCAACTCTTCTCTGTCGAGGCTGACGGTGACAACCTTGGAATCGATCAAACCGGGCACAAAGAGTTGGCTGCTACTCACATCCACATAGACATCTTCGACGAAGGGATAGGCCTCGAGAATGGTCTTTCCTATGTCCCATCCCAGGGCCTCGAGGGTGCGAAACTTCTTGCCCATCACCACGTGCTGAACCCGCTCAAAGACCTCCTGATAAGAGGGGACCGCCTCCGGGTCATCGGCCTCTTCCGGAGATAGCTCGTAGTCCAAACCCACATTTATGGAAAAGATCTGCCCCAACTCTCTTTCCACCTCAAGACAACCGTGAAAAGCGTGAAACTGCATTCCTCTCAAAGCGAGCGTAACCAGCATTTTTTGCCCCCTTCTGCGCCTCGCAAGGCGATCAGCGCGACGCCGCCCTTAGCCTCTTGGCGCTAATATACTCATCTATCGCCTTGGCGACGTTTTTGCCCGCACCCATAGCCAAAATGACAGTGGCTGCTCCCGTCACGATATCGCCGCCGGCAAATACTCCCTCGACCGAGGTAGCGCCGGTCTCTGGGTCAGCCACGATGTAACCGTGCCTGTTCAGCTTCAGCTCTGGGAAGGCGTCGAGAAGAACCTTATTGGAGCCTTGACCTATGGCCTCTATGGCCCCATCCGCCTCGAGCAGAAATTCGCTCCCCTGGACGGGAATCGGGCGTCTGCGCCCGGACTCGTCCGGCTCGCCCAACTCCATCCGTATGCACCTTACGGCTTTCACCCAACCGCGCTCGTCACCGACATACTCCACCGGGTTGGTGAGCCAGCGGAACTCGATTCCTTCTTCTACGGCGTGATGATACTCCTCTACCCTGGCCGGCATCTCGGCTTGCGTCCGCCTGTAAGCCACTGTGACGCGCTCAGCCCCGAGGCGCAGGGCAGACCTCGCGGCGTCCATGGCCACGTTGCCGCCGCCCACCACCACTACATTCTTCAATCTCTTTATAGGCGTGTCGTACTCCGGAAAGCGATAGGCGTGCATGAGGTTGACGCGGGTCAAAAATTCGCTCGCCGAATAGACGCCGTTCAGCGTGGTGCCTGGGATGCCGATGAAGCGCGGCGTTCCGGCCCCAGTGCCGATAAAGACGGCATCGTATTCACTGCGCAGTTCCTCTATTGTTACGCTTCTGCCTACGGCCGTGTCGACTTCGACTTCGACGCCGAGCAGCTTTATGTTCTCTATCTCCCTCCGGACGATCGTCTTCGGAAGACGAAATTCTGGTATGCCATACATCAGGACCCCTCCGGGCTCATGAAGGGCTTCGTATACCTTGACGCGATAGCCCATCTTGGCAAGGTCGCCGGCTGCGGTCAAACCAGCTGGCCCTGAGCCTACGATCGCCACCTTCCCCTTGGGCTCCCCTCGACGCACTGCGGGCGCAGGTGCGTCACCACTGCTTGCTTTCCAATCCGCCACGAAGCGCTCTAACTTCCCTATGGCTACAGGCTCAAAATCCTTCCCTCTTCCCAGGGTACAGACGCCCTCACACTGCGTCTCCTGAGGGCAAACCCTGCCGCAAACGGCCGGCAAGTTCGTCGCGTTCTTTAAGATCTTCCACGATTCGTCGATATTGCCTTCCCTCAAAGCCTTTATAAAACCCGGAATGTCGATGGTCACAGGGCAGCCAGCCACGCAGGGGGCATTCTTGCACTGCAGGCAACGCATCCCTTCTTCTATCGCTTCTTCCATCGTATAGCCCAAGCAGACTTCATCGAAGTTGCGAATCCGTTCCTCCGGCTTTTGCTCGGCGATGGGCACTTTCTTTTGCCTAACCTTCGGGCTCATAGGGCGCTTTCCACCTCCGCCATGTATTGCTCCAGGGAGAGTTTTTCTTCATCCTTATACTGTTGAAGCCGCCTCATGAGGACATCCCAGTTCACTGCCCAGCCGTCGAATTCGGGACCATCCACGCAGGCAAACCGCACTTCTCCTCCCACTTCCACTCGGCAGCCACCGCACATGCCGGTGCCATCCACCATTATCGGGTTCAGCGAGACCCATATCGGAATGCCCATCTCTTTAGCGGCGAGGGAGGCGAACTTCATCATTATGGTGGGCCCTATCGCCCAAGCCTGGTTTATCTTTCTGCCTTCGGAAGCGACTTTCATGCCCTCCGTCACGACGCCTTTTATCCCTTCAGAGCCGTCGTCCGTCGTTATTATCAGCTCGTCGGAGTACCTCCTGCATTCGTCTTTCATGATTACCAATTCCGAGCTCCTGCCGCCGAGCACCGTAATGGTGTAGTTGCCGACGCGCTTGAGCTCCCTCAGGATGGGAAACAAAGCCGCTATGCCTACGCCGCCGCCGACCAGCATGACCGTACCCCACTTTTTTATCTCGCTCGGCCTGCCCAAGGGGCCTAAGACATCGGATAAGGAGTCGCCCACCTCAAAGCGCGCCATTTGATGGGTGGTCTTGCCGACAGCTTGAAATATGAAGCGTATGCTGCCTCTCTTCAAATCGTAATCGGCTATGGTGAGGGGAATACGCTCACCCTTAGACGTCGGCCTCACGACGACGAACTGCCCCGGCTTAGCGTGAGAGGCAACCTTGGGGGCTTCCACCCACATGTCATATTCGTTCGGTGCAATCAACTTTTTTTCAAGAATTGTATGCATTTTCATCCCACCCGCAGGAATATTTATAATTATTTTAACATAGGGACGGTCTCCCTACTCCTCTGTCCCCTCTTCTGTCTGGGCCTGAGCTATGATCTTCTTCGCGATTTCCTGCGGCACTTCCTCGTAATGGGAGAAGGACATGGAAAAACTCCCCCTTCCCGAGGTCATAGAGCGCAACGTTATGGCGTAGCGGAACATCTCGGCAAGCGGCACTTGAGCCTTGATAACTTGCAACCTGCCGCGGCCCTCTATGCCCATGATCCGACCTCTGCGGCCGTTGAGATCCCCCATGACATCGCCGAGGTAATCTTCAGGGACGACGATTTCGACATCCATTATCGGTTCAAGCAGCGTCGGAGACGCCTCGGAAAAGCCTTTTTTGAAGGAGAGAGAAGCCGCTATCTTAAACGCCAATTCTGAAGAGTCCACCTCGTGATACGAGCCATCGTATAGCTTGGCCTTGAAGTCGACAGCGGGGTAACCTGCTAATACGCCCTTCTGTATCGCCTCCCTCAAGCCCTTCTCCACTGCGGGTATATACGATTTGGGCACAGCGCCGCCCACTATCCTATCTTCGAACTGAAAGCCGGCTCCTCGCTCGAGGGGTTCAAACTCTATCCACACATCGCCATACTGACCGCGGCCGCCGGTTTGCTTCTTATATCTCCCTTGCGCTTTGGCGCTCCGCTTTATCGTCTCTTTGTAGGGCACGCGCGGAGGCCGAGTCTCCAGATCCACGCCATAGCGCTCTCTGATCCTGGACAAGATGATATCCAGATGGAGATCTCCCATGCCCGAAAGCAGGTTATCGCCCGTCTCGGCGTTCTTCTCAAAGCGAAGGGTCGGGTCTTCCTCCAAGATTTTATGGATGGCGTTAGACAGTTTGTCCTCGTCCGCCCTACTCTTGGGGACGACGGCGATGCTGTAGACCGGCTCCGGAAACTGGATCGGTGGAAAGCACACGTCGCAACCGCGCTCGGCGAGCGTATCTCCCACGGCTACACTCGAAAGCTTAGGCACAGCGACTACATCGCCCGTCGTGACCTCCTTGACCTCTTCTCCATCCTTGCCGCGCATCAGGCGATAGCCGCTCACCCGCTCTTCCGTCTCCTTATTGACGTTGAACAGCCCCTTGTCGCTGGAATGTTTGCCTGAAAAGACGCGAATGAAAGAAAGCTTGCCCACATAGGGATCCACCATAACCTTGAAGCAGAGGGCCATAAAGGGTCCATTCGGATCCGGCGGTACGTCCACCTCTGCCTCCCCCTTTATCCCTTTACGGGGGGGCATCTCCAGAGGAGAAGGGAGTATGTCCGAAATCACGTCGAGAAGCTGCATAACGCCGACGTTAGCGGGAGCAGCGCCCGGCAATGCCGGAAAGAGCTTTCGCTCTCTAACGGCCTTGCGCAGAACGGGAAGCAGCTCTTCTTTAGAGATGCTGTCCCCTTCAAGATAGCGCATCATCAGTTCGTCGTCGGCCTCCACAATGCGCTCAATCGCCTCTTCCCTCGCTTTTGAAACTTCGTCGGCCATATCTTGAGGAACAACGGCTTCCTCGAATTCTTTGTTTCCGTCTCCGGAGTATAAGTAAGCTTTGTTCGCGAGGATGTCCACCAGGCCTTTGAAGTTCTTCTCCGAGCCTATCGGCAGATATAAAGGCACAATCTTGTCGCTCAGATATTGGCGGATCTCGCCTAACGTCCTCTCAAAGGAGGCGTTATCCCTGTCCATCTTGCTGACATAAAAGACAGTCGCTATGCCAAAGTCCTCGGTGAAGTTCCATGCCCTTTCGGTCTGCACTTCGACGCCGTCAACGGCGCTCACGAGCACTACAGCCGCATCGCAGGCGCGCATACTCGATCTCAGATCTCCGACGAAATCGGCATAACCGGGCGTGTCGAGAACAAATATCGTCTTATCTTTGTGGTAAAGCGTAGCCACAGAGGTATTTATGGATATCTGGCGTTTCTTCTCTTCTGGATCAAAATCCGTCACGGTGTTTCCATCCTCTGTGCGCCCCATGCGCGAGATGGCACCCGTATCGAAGAGCAACGCCTCCGTGAGCGCAGTTTTCCCTGACCCTCCGTGTCCAGCCAGAGCTACAACCCTGATCCCTTCGGGCCTGCGTGTCCCCATAGCCATACCCCCTCCGAATTGTGCAGTTCTCTCAATTGTTAAGCGATTCGTCTAAGAGCTCTGAAACCTCCTGCGGATCCGCCTGCCCCTTGGTGCGACGCATGACCAATCCCTGCAGGAATTTCACCTTTTTACCTTTCTTGTCGCGGCCAGATTTGATATCTTCGATCACTTCCGCGTTCTCGCGCAATACCTCATCTATTATATCTTTTAGGGCACCGCCCGACACCTTGCCCACGGACACTCCCGCGGCTTTTATCGCCTCGTCGAGCCTAAGGCCTTGGCCCGCCATAAGGCCAAAAACGTCCTTAGCCGCCGTGGCGGATAGATCTCCCTGCTCCACTTTCCTGAGGAGCTCGGTCAGCGCCTCTGGCCTCACGGGAAAGTCATCGGCCGAACACTTGCACTCGTTCATGACGCGAAAGAGCTCCGTCTTAATCCAGTTGGCTGCCTTATCTGGAGATGCTCCAGCCTTCACGCAGGCTTCGAAATATGCTGCCACATCGCGACGTTCCGAAAGAAGCGCCGCGTCTTCAGGCTCGATGCCGTAGACTTCTTCAAAGCGCTTGAACACTTCCCACGGCAGCTCGGGCATCGATTCGGCGATCTCTTCTAAAAACCCCTCCTCCAATACGAGGGGTAAAAGATCCGGCTCGGGGAAATACCTATAATCGTGAGCCTCTTCCTTGCTGCGGCTCGAACGAGTCACGCCGGCGGCATCATCCCAATGGCGCGTCTCCTGCTCCACTTCCTCGCCCCTGGCCAACATACTGCTTTGGCGCTCTATTTCGTACTCCAAGGCCCTTTCTATGGCCCTCAGAGAGTTCATATTCTTGATCTCCGACTTCTTTCCCCATCGGCCGTCCGAAACTTTGACCGATATATTGGCATCGACCCTCAGCGAGCCGGATTCCATATCTCCGTCCGAGACGCCGAGATACCGCACGAGCTGGCGAAGCCGCGCCACGTATTCCTTCGCCTGAGCCGGAGATGTGATATCTGGGGCCGAAACGATTTCCATCAGCGGTATGCCGGCTCTGTTGTAATCGACGAGGGAGTAAAGCGCCCCACTCAGGCGGCCGTCACTTGCGATGTGAACGAGCTTGCCGGTGTCCTCTTCCAGATGAAGGCGCTGTATGCCAATCCTCCGCTTGGACCCGTCCGCCTCGGTCAACTCCACATAGCCGCCCACCGCCAGCGGAAGGTCGTATTGGCTTATCTGGTAAGCTTTGGGTAGGTCAGGATAGAAGTAATTCTTCCTGTGAAAGCGCGTCCTGTTCCGGACGCGACAATTCAAGGCAAGGGCAGTCTTCGTGGCGAACTCCACAGCGCGCCCGTTTAGGACCGGAAGCGTCCCCGGAAGGCCCAAACAGACAGGGCAGACATTGGTGTTGGGCTTTTGCCCGATGTAATCTGTAGAACAGCTGCAAAAGAGCTTAGAAACGGTCGCGAGCTGCACATGGATCTCAAGCCCTATGACAGGCGTAAAAGAAAGCGGCATCAACCCTCACCTCCCATAGCCACCTTCGGCGAGCCGACGGCATCGGTCAAAACGGAGGCCACCTTCAAAATCTCCATCTCCCCCCATTTTGGAGCCACGACCTGAACGCCCACGGGAAGCCCGGCCTTGCTGTAACCGACGTTCATCGAAACAGCCGGTAGCCCTGCCAGGTTTACGGGCAATGTGAAGAGATCTGACATATACATCTGGATCGGATCGTCGAGTTTCTCTCCTTTTTTAAAAGCGACCGTGGGAGATGCCGGCATAATCAGGGCATCGACGGCCGAGAAAGCCCTGGCGAACTCGTCCGCTATCAGGCGCCGAACCTTTTGAGCCACGAGGTAGTAGGCATCGTAATAGCCCGAACTCAACACATAAGTCCCGACCAAAATCCTCCGCTTCACCTCGTTTCCGAAACCCTTGCCTCTGGTTTTAAGATAAAGCTCGAGAATGCTCTTTCCTTCTTCGCTCAAGCCGTACTGGACGCCGTCATAGCGAGCAAGGTTTGAGCTCGCCTCGGCAGGCGCAACTATATAGTAACAAGGAAGGCCGTATCCGGTAGAGACGGGCAAAGAGACCTCCATCATCTCAGCTCCGCCCTCTTGACATATCCTCAAAGCAAAAGCTAACTTTTCTTTCACCTCGTCATCCATATCGAAATCTTGGTATCCTTTCAGAAAACCTATGCGTTGTCCCTTTAGGTCGTGCGCCTTCAGGGCATCGCGATAGCGAGGACGACTCCCCGGCACACACGTGGAATCCAGCGGATCGTAAGCAGAAATCACCTCAAGGACGAGCGCTAAGTCCACAAGGTCTCTCGAAAACGGCCCTACTTGATCTAATGACGAGGCATACGCTATGAGGCCCCAGCGGCTCACCAGGCCATATGTAGGCTTCAGGCCATAAACGCCGCAGAGCGCAGCCGGTTGCCTAATCGAGCCGCCCGTGTCGCTTCCGAGCGCTATAGGAGCATAGCCGGCAGCTACCGCCGCCGCGCTCCCGCCGGAGCTGCCGCCGGGGACGCGCGAAAGATCCCAGGGGTTCGACGTAGCGCCGAAGGCCGACTGCTCCGTGGAACTTCCCATGGCAAACTCGTCCATATTAGTTTTACCTATCACAATCGCTCCGTTTTCCTCCAGATAGCGCACGGCAGAAGCGGTGTAAGGGGATTTCCACTCTCCCAAGACGCGGCTGCCGCACGTCGTGCGGATCCCCTCTGTGCAGAGGAGGTCTTTCACTGCGACGGGCACGCCGGCTAAGGGGAGGTCGGTTCCTTTGGATAGAGCCTCATCTACGGCTAATGCCCTCCTTCTGGCCTCCTCCGGCATAGGGGTGATCATGGCGTTAAGCGAAGGCTCGAGGCTTTCCATACGTCTGATGTGCGATTCCACCACCTGCGATGCGGATAGGTTTCCGCGCCTCACCTCCTCCGCTATCTTCCAGGCAGGAAGTTTCCACAATTCCATCCGTCATTCCTCCTCTACGATGCGCGGGACGACGAAGAAATCTCCCTCGCGCCGTGGCGCCTCAGACAAGATCTCGTCACGCCCACCCCAGGGTTTGGCCTCGTCGCTCCTCCAAGGCGTGCCCGGTCCCTCAAGGGAAAAGGGATCGACCTCGCTCAATTCTAACTCTTGAAGGCGATGAAAGTGCTCCAAAATCTTGCCAAAGTGCTCTGCAAGCGATCTTGCCTCCTCGTCTGTGACCTCCAGGCGGGCGAGAAGGGCGACGCGGCGGACATCTGCCTCAGATATTGCCATTTTTACCCCTCCTTGGCTTCCTCGACCATGTGCCAGAACGAATCTTCATCTATAGTTTTAACGCCCAAATTGACAGCGCGCTCTAATTTGCTACCAGGGTTTTTCCCTACGACCACATAAGAGGTCTTGCGACTTACGTCAGAAGAGACCTGTCCTCCGAGGCTTTTCACAACGTTTTCCGCCTCGAGCCTTGTGGCGCGCTCGAGTTCACCGCTAAAGACGAAACGCAAGCCCCGCCATACATCCTTTTCGAGCGCAGGACGTTCCAAACGCGTTTTAACGCCGAGCGCGATGAGGCGCTCTATAGTCCTTCTATTGGCCTCATCGCGGAAAAAACTTACCACAGAGGAGGCTATCCGAGGGCCAATCCCCTCTATCTGCAAGATCTCCTCCTCAGTAGCCTCCATAAGGCGCTCAAGGCTTTCAAAATTCTCGGCCAAAAGCTCGGCGACGCGAGAGCCGACGTAGCGTATGCCCAAGGCATAGATGAGATTAGCCAAGGGGCGGTTTTTCGATGCCCCTAGCGCTCGAATCAGGTTCTGCGCCGATCTCTTCCCCATTCGCTCCAATGAAGCCAGCTCTTCTTCCGAAAGCGTATACAGGTCGGCTATATCGCGGACGAGGCCCTTTTCCACCAACTGGTCTATCAACTTCTCACCGAGGCCTTGAATGTCCATGCCGCCTCGTGAGGCGAAATGTCTCAAGCCTTCCTTTATTTGCGCGGGGCATGAGCGATTGAGACAGCGGTGGGCGGCCTCACCGGGAAGGCGCACCACCGAAGAACCGCACGCCGGGCACTCTTTGGGCATCTCAAAGACGGGCAGCTCCTCTTTCCGAGCTTCTTTATCCACGCGCACAACTTCAGGGATTATCTCCCCAGCCTTCCTGACCCATACATAATCGCCCACCCTGACGTCCTTGCGACGTATCTCATCCTCGTTGTGGAGAGATGCGCGCTGGACTATCGTCCCCGAAAGCTGTACGGGCTCGAGGATAGCAACGGGCGTCAGCACCCCCGTGCGGCCGACAGAGATTTCTATACCCTTCACCCTCGTTCTCTTCTCCTCGGCCGGATATTTGAAGGCCACCGCCCAGCGCGGGGCTTTGGCCGTAGCCCCCAAGATTTCCTGTTTGGCCAGGTCATCGACCTTGACCACCACGCCGTCCGTTACATAAGGCAGAGTAAAGCGCTTCTCCCTCCATTCGTCTATATAGCTCGTCAGCTCGTCAAAGCTGCTGCGTAACTTCTCTGTGCCCTGGATAGGGAAACCCAAACCCTTTAGCCACTGAAGCACCTCGTATTGAGATCTCAAGCCGCGTTGCACGGCATTCACCACCTGGTAAACGAAGATGCGCAGGCGTCTTTTCGCCGTTATCGAGGGATCGAGTTGCCTGAGGCTACCGGCGGCGGCATTCCTCGGATTGGCAAAGAGGGGCTCGCCTTCCTCCTCGCGCTGGGCGTTCAGTTCGGCGAAGTCTTTCTTTTGCATGTAAACCTCGCCGCGCACTTCCAGGCGCCCAGAAACGGGCTTCATCAAGCGCAGCGGCATACTTTTTACGGTACGGAGGTTGGCCGTCACATCCTCGCCCACCCTTCCATCTCCTCTGGTGGATCCGCGGACGAAGATGCCGTCTTCGTAAATGAGAGAGACGGCGACGCCATCTATCTTGAGCTCGGCAGTATATGAGACTTCTTCCCCTAAGGCGCGATTTGTGCGGTCACAAAAGGCCTTGAGCTCGCCCAAATCAAAGACGTTGTCCAAGCTCAGCATCGGCACCTCGTGAACAACATGTTCAAACTCGTCCACGGGCATGCCCCCGACGCGCTGCGTGGGGGAATCGGGCGTGCGCAGATCTGGATGGGCCTCTTCAAGCGCGCGCAGCTCGCGCATAAGCGCATCGTATTCTTCATCGCTTATTTCGGGCGAATCGAGCACATAGTAAAGGTAATCGTGGCGAGCTATTTCCTTTTTAAGTTCCTCTATGCGCCTTGCCGCTGCTGCTTTATCCATCTGCCATTATCCTTTTGGCCGCATCGTGGGGAAGAGCATGACATCGCGAATAGAGCGCGAGTCGGTGAGAAACATGACGAGCCTGTCTATTCCGATGCCGAGCCCGCCCGTGGGGGGCATACCGTATTCCAGCGCCATCACAAAATCCTCGTCGTACGGGTGAGCTTCCTCATCGCCTGCCTGGCGCTTCCTTTGCTGTTCAAGGAAACGCTCTTTTTGGTCGATGGGGTCATTCAGCTCACTATATGCGTTTGCCACCTCAGCGCCACATATGAAAAGTTCAAAGCGGTTGGTGAAATTTGGGTCTTCAGGATCCCTTTTCGCCAAAGGCGACACTTCTACCGGGTATTTGAACACGAACGTAGGCTGCAGGAGCTTTTCTTCCACAAACTCCTCGAACAATTCCGCGAGGATCGAGTATTTGCTATCGCTTGCCTCCACCTCGACCCCAAGTCGCTGGGCGATCTCACGGGCCTCTTCGTCGCTTCCGATCTGGGAAAAATCCACGCCGGCATGCTCTTTTACGAGCTCCGCCATGGTGGCACGCCTAAAGGGAGGCTCAAAGTTTATCTCCTGCCCTTGATAGACGACGCGCCTGCCGCCCACGGCGTCGGCGCAAGCTACAACGATCTCCTCTGTGAGGTCCATCATGTCTTTGTAGTCGGCATATGCCCAGTAAACTTCCATCGCCGTGAACTCGGGGTTGTGCATGGAGTCCACGCCCTCGTTACGAAAGTTCTTGCCTATTTCGAAGACGCGGCCCATCATGCCCACTATCAGGCGCTTCAAGTAAAGCTCTGTGGCAATGCGCAGATATAGGTTCATGCCGAGGGCGTTATGGTAGGTTATGAAGGGCCTGGCAGTTGCACCCCCCGCTATGGGAGAAAGGACAGGGGTTTCCACTTCAACGGTATCGTGGCGCCTCATACATTCGCGCACGGCCTCAATTATAAGCGCCCTCTTCCTGAAGACTTCCCGCACCTCAGGGTTCGCCAACAGGTCGAGATAACGCCGGCGATAGCGGACCTCCGTGTCTTTGAGGCCATGCCACTTCTCCGGAAGCGGCCGCAACGCCTTAGAGAGAAGCTTAAATTCCACGACATGTATGGAAAGCTCTCCCCTGCGCGTCCTGAAAGGGTGCCCCTTTATGCCTACTAAGTCTCCTGGGTCAACCCATTTCTTAAAAAAGTCATACGATGCCTCTCCGAGGGCATCCACCTGGAAATAAAGTTGCAGACGAGATGTCTCGTCTTCTAAATCGGCAAAAGAAGCTCTGCCGTGCCTCCTGATCGTCATGATCCTGCCTGCCGTGACGACGAAGGAGTCGGCATGCTCGTCAGGAGCGAGATGAGAATAGTGTTCTACCACATAAGACAGAGGATGCTCCCTCGTCCAGCGCTCGATGCGAAAGGGGTCATAGCCCTCCTCTTTTCTCAGACGTTCGAGCTTTTCCAATCTCTGTCTGTAAATTTCCTCTTCCGGCGCTTCGGAGTTGAGCTGAACCTCATCGTGAGGTGCCATCGCGATTACCCCTCTCTGTAACTTTTGATGCGAACCACGCTGTAGGCGAAGCTTTATATAAAAGCACAGCGCATATCAGCGGCGAAGTGATGGGCGCTATAAAATATTGGGCTTGTCCGCTATAGAGCTTGTCTAAGCGAGCCCGAGAGACTTTGACAAACTTTTGCACCCGTATAGCCGATATTTTACCGCATTTTATGTCGCGCGCCATTGCGCGCAAGGGCAATCTTCCACAGCCATAGCGCGCAATCGGGACGCAATGCCGCTAAAGCCTGAAGGCTTGAGCTCTTTCTTTTTGGATGTTACGGATGCCTTAGGACGCCATTAACGCCTGGAAGTGTTTCTTTCGTATATGAGTTTTAAGCCCTCCAGAGTGAGCCATGGCTCTACCGTTTTCATATACTTCGAATGCGCAGCGATCAGATGCGCGTGGCCACCCGTGCCTATAACTTTAGCCTGGCCTCCGCACTCGTACCAAACGCGCTCTACGAGCGCGTCCACCAGTCCCGCATAGCCAAAAAGTATGCCCGATTTTATGGAATCCACCGTGTTTTTTCCCACGACGCTCGGCGGCGGGGCATCCAAAGCTATGCGCGGCAACTTGGCCGTGCGACCGAAGAGAGCCTCCATGCTCACCTCGAGTCCAGGAGCGATCGCCCCTCCCATATATTTTCCTCCAGGCCCTACGTAATCGAGCGTAATGGCTGTGCCAAAGTCGACGATGATGAGCGGAGAGCCGTAACGCGCCACACCGGCCACCGCGTTGACCAGGCGGTCCGCTCCAACCTCTTTCGGCGCTCCGTAGAGCACCTCTATGCCCAGGTCTAAATCCGTCGATACTGTCATACACTCCACGCCGAGGTAGCGCTTCACCCCATCCCTCCATGGAATATCGAGGGAGGGCACAACGCTGGAAAGGATTGCCCCGTCAAAGGAGTTTAGATGAATATCCACCGTCTTTAAGAGATTCGTCAAGTATATGCCCAGTTCGTCTGCGGTGTGCCGCTCCGATATAAGCCTCCAGTGCCCAAGTAGTCTGTCGTCCTTATAAACGCCTATGACAGTGTTCGTATTCCCTACATCTAACACCAACACCCTTGGGGTCGGGTCTTTACTTTTTGCGTTTTCGTCCTTCGCTGTGCCTGACAACGGCGCTCTCCTTTCTCTTTCTCGTACTTGAACCTCATTTGGGACTGACGGCGCTGAAGCTCAATTAACGCATGTGCGACCTTCCTCACTCCAGTGCTCTTAAAACCTCAGGACTTGTCTTTTGCATCTAAAATCGCATCCAGCGCAGCTTCGAGCTTGGCTTCGTCCGTAACGGAGCGCAACTTCTCTTCCTCTGCGAGGGTGAGGCCGAATTTGCGCTTGAGCTGCCTTATCAATGTCGAGCGTTTGGCTTCTATTTTGCCTATCTCCTTGCC
>LDZS01003186.1_pt1 | contig 40153 bp, 45 predicted proteins | sample 615471 | NCBI WGS metagenome assembly LDZS01 (sample SAMN03408295, study PRJNA278302) | terrestrial metagenome | isolation source: oil reservoir sample K3 | place: USA: Alaska, North Slope, Kuparuk formation | collected 2013
AAGACATTTGGCGAGGAAGGGTCTAATCCTAACTCTTTTAAGGCCGGCGTGTTGATGACTGCCGCATGGAGGCATACTCTGGACAGCATGACAGGCCGCTTCTTCTCTACGGCATCTAGATCGTATCTCGTGGGCCACCTGTGCTCTTCGAATAGCTCCTGGTCCCATCCGTATCCCAATATCCACGGCGATTCGTCATTGCGTGCGAAGGTGTCGAGTTTTCCCTTGAGCTCCTCGAGACTCTTCGTGCCTCTCAAGTCGAGAGAGCGGAGGGAGAGCCCAACTTCGTCGAGATGGGCGTGAGAATCTATAAAGCCCGGAAGGAGCGTCCTTCCCTTTAAGTCTATAACTTCAGCCCCAAGCCTTTCGGCGAGATCCTTGACCTGATCCTCCCTGCCCGCCGAGAGCACTCTGCCTTCGGCGACCAAGAGGCCGCCTGCCTCTTTCTTCGGACAGAAAGAGATGTAAATGTGACCGTTTAAAAAGGCTTTGACGCCCATCGAAGCGAGACCCCCCCTTTTTATGTTTGCTCCATTATAATGAATATACTCGATGAATGCTTTCGGAGAACGGTGTGCGCAATGCCTGTATCCGAAGACGGGCAGAGACGAATGAAGGTGAGAAGATAGAATGACGGAAATAGAGCTGAATGAAGGTTTCCGGAGAGCCTTGGAGTTGATGGAAAAAACCGACAATAACGTCTTCATCACGGGGCGGGCTGGCACGGGCAAATCCACGCTGTTGAGATATTTTTGCGCTACAACCGCAAAGAGGATAGTGGTATTGGCTCCTACCGGCGTGGCCGCCTTGAACGTCCGCGGGCAGACCATCCACTCCTTTTTTGGCTTCAAGCCGAACGTCACAGTGGAGCGCATAAAGAAGATCCCTCCCTCCAGCGATAGGGGTAACGTGTATAGGAACATCGACGCTATCGTCATAGACGAGATCTCCATGGTGAGGGCCGACCTGCTCGACTGCGTGGATAAGTTCCTGAGGTTGAACGGCCCTCGAAAAGGCCTCCCCTTCGGGGGAATCCAGATGATTTTCATCGGCGACCTCTACCAGCTTCCCCCGGTGGTCACCGGTAACGAAAGGGCAGCCTTTGGTTCGCTCTACGAAAGCCCCTATTTTTACAGCGCCCATGTCTTCGAGTCCATCGATATGGCCTTCGTGGAGCTGGATAAGATCTACCGCCAGCACGACCAGCGCTTCATAGATCTGCTCAACGCCATCCGGAACAAATCCGTCTCTGAAGAGGAGATAGAGCTCCTCAACGGCAGGGTCATGCCCGAGTTTGAGCCTCCGCCTGACGAATTTTACATCCATCTGACCACTACCAATAGGCAGGCCGAAGAGATCAATAGGCGCCAGCTGTCGAAGCTGAAAGGTCCTATGTATAGCTTTACAGGTTTTATAGAGGGAGAGTTTGGCGACGATTACCTGCCCACGGCGATCGAGCTACAGCTCAAGGTGGGAGCTCAGGTCATGATGCTCAACAACGATTCTATGGGCAGATGGGTCAACGGCAGCGTAGGGAGGATCACGGATATAGTCCAATATCCTGGCGAAGAGGCGGTCATTGTCGTAGAGCTCGCCGATGGCGAAGAAGTGGAAGTGACGCCCAACACGTGGGAGATCTTCCGCTTTTTCTCGGAAGACGACAAGTTGAAATCGGAAGCCATCGGGAAGTTCACTCAATATCCCTTGATGCTGGCTTGGGCGGTGACCATCCACAAGAGTCAGGGGAAATCCTTCGACAAAGTCATTATAGATATAGGAAGAGGCGCCTTCGCCCATGGCCAAGTCTACGTGGCGCTGAGTCGCTGCACATCCTTTGAAGGGCTCGTCCTCAAAAAACCTATCCTCAAGAAGCATATTTGGATGGACTGGCAAGTGGTAAAATTCCTGACCAGGTATCAGTATAAGAAGGCCGAAGAAGCCCTCCCCGTCAAGGAAAAGGTCAAGCTCATTGAGGAGGCCATCCTGAAGAAGGCGCCTCTGGAGATGGTCTATCTCAAGCCCAGCGACGAGAAGACCAAGAGGGTCATCTGGCCCAAAGAGGTGGGCGAGATGGAGTATAGGGGCAAAAGATATTTAGGGATGCGGGCCTTTTGTGCGCAGCGAAACGAGGAAAGGACCTTCAGGGTCGACCGGATATTGGAGATTAAAGATATGCCTGGGCGGAGTGAGGAAAGTCACTCGGTCAAGTTCGAAATGGCTGATTTAAATGTGTTTCAGAAGAGCGACATTGTATAATTGGAGTAAATATCAATGAAGGAGGTGCGAGCCCGATGAAGATCAGCGCGAGGAACGTGCTAAAGGGCAAGGTCAAAAAGGTTATCCATGGAGCGGTGAATTCCGAGGTGACTTTGGAGCTCCCGGGTGGACTCGAAGTCGTCTCCATCATCACGAAGACGTCGGCGGAAAACCTCGGCCTGGCCGAGGGAAAGGAAGTCTACGCCGTCATAAAGGCTTCCAACGTGATGATCGCTACCGATTGACGAAGTGCGAGGGCGAAGATCTTTGCTCCAAACGATAAATATAAGGACGCAAAAGAGGACGGAGCTGGTGGATATTACGGCAGAGGTGGCAGAAGCCGTAAAGCGTTCGGGCGTGCAGAGCGGCCTCTGCCACCTCTTTTTGCCCCATACTACAGCTGCCCTCGTGATAAACGAAAACGCAGACCCCAGCGTGGCGATCGATATCGCCGAGTCCCTCGACAGGCTTATACCGTGGGACTTTGATTATCGGCATCAGGAGGGGAACGCCGCAGCCCACATAAAGTCGAGCCTGTTGGGAAACTCCTTGACCATCTTCGTGGAAGAGGGCAAGTTGCTCTTGGGCAGATGGCAGGGGGTGTTTTTGTGCGAGTTCGACGGCGGAAGGGCGAGGAAGGTGGTGGTAAAGGTCGTCGAAGGTTAATCTTGTGCGGCTGAAAGAGGCATTGAAAGCCCTAAAGGAGCGGATATTCGAGGAATCTTCCATCCTTTTGCCCCTTTTGGCGGTGGCGCTTTTTGCCCTTTATATCGTGAGCGCTTACTGTGGGTTGCGGCTCGGAGAATCGGGGCAGGCCGGCTCCACAGACGGGATTTTTGCCTTTTTCAGTGCGATCGGTCCATATGCCGGCCTCTTTCTAACGCTATATGCCGTCTTTGCCGCCGTCGTGATTTTTTTCGAAAACAAGAACCCCGACAGGACGATAGCGTGGATGCTCATCCTCCTGTTTCTGCCTGTGGTCGGCTTCGTCTTGTATTTTCTCTTTGGCCCGAACTTGAACAAAAGGGCTGCCTTTAGAGAGTTGAAGCATAAGAAGAGCGCGATCATGGAGCGCTGGGCGGAGGACGAGCTAAGGGCCTTAGAGTCGATGGCGGCCTCCGTGTTCCCCTGGAAGACCGTCATTTCGCTTTTGAAGACATCAATGGCGCCACTCACGTTTAGGAATGCCTTGGAGGTCCTCACCAATGGCGATGCCACATTCTCGGCCATAAAGAACTCGCTCTCCGAGGCCGAACGCTTCATCCATATGGAATATTTTTCCATAGCAAACGATGGCATAGGCAACGAAATAAGGGGGATCCTCGAAAGGAAAGCCAAAGAGGGATTGAGGGTGAGGCTCATATATGATAGCGTCGGCAGCTGGAATATAGGGAAGGATTACATAGAATCGCTAAAAAGCGCTGGGGTAGAGGTGTATCCCTTCGCTCCCATTTCTTTGCCGATGCTGCGCCGCAAGCTGAACCACAGGAACCATCGCAAAATCATCGTCATAGATGGCAAGGTAGGCTTCATGGGAGGGCTCAATATAGGCGACAAATACTTGAGCCGAGATCGTCGCTTCGGTTTTTGGCGGGATACGCATTTGAAGATAGAAGGGGAAGCCGTTCACAAACTACAAGATGTCTTTTTGAGCGATTGGCGATTCTGTAGCGGCCAGGACCTGGATGAACCTGACCTCTTTCCACAGATGGGAGGACCCAGCTTGTGGACTCCCGTTCAGATCGTAAACAGCGGTCCGGACCTGGATTTGAGCCCTGTCATGGTCGGTTATTTTTCCTTGATCGCTTCGGCGACCGAGCGCATATGGATCACGACGCCCTACCTGGTTCCGGGCGAAAGCATAAAGACCGCCCTCAAAGTGGCTTCCCTGAGCGGCCTCGATGTGCGCATAATTGTGCCCGGTTTAGCCGACCATATTTTTGTGTTTTGGGCTTCCCAGGCCAATATCGACGACCTCTTGGCTGCAGGCGTGCGCATATTCAGTTACAACAACGGGTTTATTCACTCAAAAGTTGTCATCGTCGATGGGAAGGCTGCGTCGGTGGGCACGACCAATCTGGATTTGAGGAGCTTTGAGATAAACTTTGAAATTCAAGCCTTTATATATAATAAGGAAGTCGCCTCTCGGCTGGAGCAAGATTTCATGGACGACCTGACTCAGTGTAGAGAATTTACGCTGGAGGAGCGAGCGAGAAAGCCTTTTGTTCAGAAGACGAAAGAGGCGGTCGGAAGGCTTTGGACGGCTCAGGTATGAGGGAATCTTCTGCTGGCTTGTAACTTGTAAGATCTATAACTATTGTTATAATGATTTTGGGCATATTGGGTGTAAAGGATATTGCATACGTTTGAGGAGGTGGTTCGCTTGGTAATCTTCATCCTTTCCGCCGTCACTTACCTTTTGCTCGTCTGGAGCGGCGGAGGGATACCGTTGTCCGAGGTCGTAATAGCGTTAGCTCTTGCGACGATAATGGCCGTCGCCGCAAAGAGCTGGAGTCCTTACGTCATGCGCTTAACGGCGCTGCGGCCAGATAGGTGGGTTCGCTTCGTCGTCTATTTGTTTGGTCCGTTCCTCGTGGCCATGGCCAAGGCCAACATCGATGTCGCATTGAGGGTCATTACAGGGAAGATCAGACCTGGCATAGTGAAGGTCAACATCGGGCTCACTAACGATATTTCCACGACTTTGCTCGCCAACTCCATAACGCTCACCCCTGGCACCCTCACCGTCGATGTCGACGAGGAGGAGCGAGCGCTTTATATCCATTGGATCAATGTGACAAACGAGACCCCCGCTGGGTCGGAATTGTATGGCCCATTTGAGGAATGGGCGAGGAGGATTGCGGAATGACATCGTTGCTCCTCTTTGGCAGCGCTGTGTTGGGTATAGCGGCGGTTTTGATGGTAGGCCGCGCGATAGCCGGCCCCACAAATCCGGATAGAGTAGTGGCGCTTGATGCCCTTAATACCTTAGTTGTGGCCCTGATGGTCCTTTTGGCGGCCGTCTACGATTCGGTAGTTATGGTTGATGTGGCTATAGTCTATGCGGCTTTGTCTTTTGTGGGGACGATCTTTATCGCGCGCTATTTGGAGGGGGGGCTTTAGAAATGTATGCGATCGCGTTCCTCTTGTTAGCCGTTTGCCTTTTCATAGGGCTTGCGTTTAATTGTCTTGCTACAGTTGCGTTGTATCGGTTTCCAGACGTATACACCCGCCTCCACGGCACGACCAAATGCACGACCTTCGGCTCCATATTCACGTCGGCGGCCGTAGTGGTCTATTCCCTCTACAAGTACGGAAGTACGGGGGATGGGCGTTTCTTGGCGCTCTTCATCCACGTGGTGATTGCGGTTTTGGCGATTTTGATTACAAATGCCACTGGCGGTCACGCCATAGCCAGGGCAGCTCACAGGAGCGGGGTCAAACCTGCCATGGCCGTGGTGGATCGCCTGGCCGAGAGAGAAAGAAAGGGCGGTGTCGCTAATGGCTGACGTGGTGCATACAGCTGTGCTGGTCCTCATAGTGGTGTCGGCCTTTTTTGCGGCGTGGTTCAGAGATCTATTGGCGGCCGTGATTTCGCTTGCGATCATGAGCCTCATGATCTCGTTGGAGTTCTATATTCTGCAGGCCCCAGACGTGGCTATAGCCGAGGCTGGAATAGGGGCTGGCCTCTCTACGGCTATATACATGATCGCCCTGCGGGCATGCAAGCGCACCAGGAGGTGAAGCGCATGAGAGGATGGCGAATCTTTTATCTATTGGGGCTCATGGTGATGTGCGGACTATTCTTCGGAGCACTTCAGGATATCCACCCCTTCGGTGAGCCCGTGGAACCTGCTATGGATGACTATTTCCTGGAGCGCGCTCAGGAAGAGAGGGCGGTCAACAACGTGGTCACTTCTATAGTCTTCGATTATAGAGGTTTTGATACGTTGGGCGAAGCCGCGGTTTTGTTTACGGCTGTCACGTCTGTGGTGGCGCTTTTTAGGAAGGGAGGTCACGAGCGATGAATCCCCTTTCCTTAATAGTTAGGACGGTTTGCAATGTCTTCGCCTGGTTTATGGTGATCTTCGGCGCCTACATTATAGTTCACGGGCACCTCTCCCCGGGAGGAGGTTTTCAGGGTGGAGCTGTGGTTGCCACTTTTATAGCCTTCTTGTTGGTCGCCCATGGGGGAAAGAGGCTTCTCGGTTGGGTCAAAGAGGGATTATTCAGCGCTGTGGAGAGCACCGGGCTTTTGATATTCTTGGGGGCAGGGCTTTTCGGTATATCGACCACCTTCTTCTACAACTTTTTGGCGAAAAAGGGAGGACTCTTCGGCTCAGTCGTTCCTCTCGGCAGCAATACTGGGGTGCTGAACAGCTCGGGCACCATAGCGTTGATGAATTTGGCCGTCGGATTGGAGGTAGTTGCGGGGTTGTCGCTCATAATCGTTTACATGTTCAAGGGAATTCGCCTGGAGCTCGATAGGGAGGAGGAGAGCCATGACAGGTAACCTTCCTTTCGTCGTGGTTGGATTGCTCTTCGCCATAGGTATGGCTTTAATCCTCTTCGACAAAAACCTCATCAAGATAGCGATAGGCGTATCCATGGTCGAGGCAGCCACAAACCTGTTCCTCATAGTCTTGGGCTATAGGACGGGCGGGTCCATCCCGGTCTATACCCTGGCGGGCGAAGTTAAAAGGATGGTGTTGCCTACGCCGCAGGCGCTGACGCTTACAGCCATCGTCATAGGTGTGGCGACGACAGCGCTGATGCTTTCCCTCATCATGTTGCTCTATCGCTATTACGGTACCCTTGACGTCCGCGAGATAAGGAGGCTGCGAGGATGAACTGGCAAATCCATCTACCGGCGTTGCTCATAGCTGTACCGCTCTTGGGGGCCTTTGCGGCGCCCGCTTTCGCCAATCGTCGCCTGCGGGACGTCTGGTTTACGGTTATGATCGCCGCTACGACTGTCATAGCCTTTCTGCTTTGGCGACGAGTGGGGGCGGAAGGGATTGTGGTCTACGTAATGGGGGGCGAAAACTGGCACCTCACGCTCCCATCCGGTATGAGACTTCCCATCCGCATCATAATGGAAGTGGACGCCTTCAGCGCCTTTATGGCCCTTTCAGGGTCCATCGTTTCCTTTGCGGGGGCAATCTTCTCCCTAAGGTTTTTGGATCGCACGACCGGCGGAGAGAAGTTCGTCGCCCTCTATTTCCTCCTCACAGCTGGGATGCTCGGCATGGAGACTACTGGCGACCTCTTCAACTTTTTCGTCTTCTTGGAGATCGCTTCTGTAGCTTCTTATGGCCTCATCGCCTTTTGGCGCAATACTCCTGAGGCCATCGAAGCCAGCTTCAAGTACATGCTGCTGTCCACTATAGCGGCTCTCATGGTTTTGATAGGGGTGGGCATTCTCTACGGGCGATATGGGGCGCTCAACATGGCCGCCATAGCGAAATCCATGCAGTTAGGATTGCCGGAAAAGGTGGCACTTGCGCTCTTCGTAGCCGCTTTGGCCATGAAGTGCGGCGCTGTGCCGCTACACATGTGGGTTCCCGATGCTTATTCCCAGGCGCCGGCAGGTATATCGTGCTTCTTGGTCTCCGTGAGCCAGGCCTCCCTTTACGGCCTGTTCCGCATCTCCTTCTCCGTCTACGGTCGAGCCCTCGATACTCCTGCCGTGGCGTGGATCATAATAGTCTTCGGGATCCTCTCCATGTTTATCGCAGTTGTCATGGCCGTCATACAGAAGGAAGTAAAGCGCCTCATGGCTTATCACGCTGTTTCTCAGACGGGCTACATGCTCTTGGGCGTCGGAGTTGGGTTGTTGGCCTTGGCGCACCCTCAGGCCATGAGCGAATACGGCTTCACGGCGATGCAAGGTGGCATTTTCCACATAATCAACCATGCCATGTATAAGGGCCTGCTCTTCCTCACCGCCGGATCTATTTTCTATGCGTCTGGGACGCTCGATCTGAACCGGTTGGGAGGGTTGGCCAGGAATATGCCGTATACCACGGTCATGTTCGTTGTTTCTGCTGCGGCTATAGCCGGGCTTCCTCCGGTCAACGGGTTCGTGTCGAAGCTTTTGGTGTACGAGTCCTCCTTCGCCGTGCACCCCATCCTTACGGTGATGGCGTTGGTCACGTCGATCCTCACCCTCGCTTCTTTCGTTAAGGTCTTTCAGTCGGCCTTTCTGGGTCCGGCGAGGGCGCGCTTTTCTGAGGTGAGGGAGGTTCCGAGGAGCATGCTCGTGGGCATGACGGTTTTGCTGGTGGCCATACTCTGGCTGAGCTTTATGCCCACATGGTCTTTGTCGAGGCTGGTTGGCCCGGCAGCGCAGGCTTTGGTCGATCAGGCGGGTTACATTGAGGCCGTTATGGGGAGTGGATTGTGATGATGTTGGGGACTGTGCAGTCTGGTTTCGGGTATTGGAATGTATATGCCTGGATCATCTTCTTCGCCTTGGCGGCCGCGTTGGTCTTTTACTTCAGGTCCGCCGGCAGAAGCGACTATAAAGCGGGCACGTACCAGGACGAGATATTCTACGGCGGCAACCCCGTCCCTAAAGATGGAGACGAGATAGCGGTGCCCGCCAGCTCGGCCTACTGGGGTTTCACGGAGGCCCTTTCCCCCTTTTACAAATTGCTTTTGAGCCTTCACACAGGTATCGCCAGCGATTACGTGGGCTATCTCGTCGTGACTACCGCTCTTATTTCTGCGCTCATCGTGCTGTAGGAGGCGAAAGAGATGCTGAAGATGGATTTAACGAAGACGTTGGAAATCCTGCCCAGATCTATTTGGGTGTTCTTGTGCAACAGCGGTTCATGTAACGGCTGCGATATCGAGGTCGTGGCGACCTTGACCCCTCGCTATGACATCGAGCGGTTCGGCATGAAGCTCGTGGGCTCGCCGAGGCACGCAGATGCCCTCTTGGTCACTGGGCCCGTTACGAAGTATATGACGGAGAGGTTGAAGCATATCTACGATCAGATGCCGGACCCCAAGGTTGTGATCGTCGTGGGCAACTGCGGCTGTTCCGGCGACGTCTTCTACAAGTCGTACAACCTCGATGGGCCGGTGGACCAGGTGCTTCCCGTTGACGTCTATGTCCACGGTTGTCCGCCAAGGCCCGAGGCCATCATAGAGGGTGTAGCCAAGGCGGTCCTGAAGCTCGAGGCTTTGAGGGAATCGCTCAACGGCAAGGAGGCGGGTGTGGTCGATGTCGCGCAAGGCTGAATATACGGACAAGGCGATGGCTCCCGAAGCCGTGGTCAGCGCAATCAGAGAACGGCTGGGAGATGCGGTTGAAGTTGTGGAGCTAAAAGATCGGAAGGCCGGTTCGAACGATGCCGTATGTTTTCACGATCTATGGCTTCGCTGTCCAAAGGACAAGTTTCTCGAGCTCTTAGATATCCTCTTCGAGCTCGACTTCCCCCTTTTTCACGTCATGTCCGGGAACGACGAGGGGGAGGCTGTGCTTTTAAACTATCATTTTAGCTTATTTCAAGGTAGTGGTAGGGGCTCGAGGCTGGGCGTGGCTGTGAGCGTTTACCTCCCGAAGGACGATCTGGCCATGCCGTCAATACAGGACCGCATCCCCGGTGCAGAGTACAGCGAGCGGGAGATGCGGGAGATGCTCGGCATCAACTTCATGGGCATGCCGGACGAATCGCTCGTATTTTTGCCCGAAGATTGGGACGAGCGCGTTAAGCCTTGGCGGCGCGATGAAGCTGGACCAAAACCGGAACAGATACGGGAGCTGTCTTAGGAGGGCATACAATGGCTGTAGGAGAAGCTAAGACCTATAAGATACCGATAGGCCCCGTTCACGTTGGCCTCAAGGAGCCTATAACTACATGGCTTGAGGTGGACGGGGAGAGGATAGTAGACATAAAGGTTCGCCCGGGCGCCATCCATCGAGGGATAGAGTTCATGGCTAGGGAGCGCAACCCTATCCAGGTCATATATCTGGCGGAACGTATTTGCGGGATCTGCTCCTTCGCCCACATCGAAAGCTTCGTCAGAGCCGTGGAGGACGCCGCATCGATCTCCGTACCCAAGCGAGCTCAGTACATAAGGACGATCATGCTCGAGCTCGAGAGGGTTCATTCCCACATCTTGTGGGCCGGCGTAGCCTGTTATACCTTCGGTTACGATTCGGCCTTCAACTTAGGGTTGCTGCTCAGGGAAAAGGTCATGGATGTGCTCGAGGCCATGTCCGGCAACCGTGTCAATTACGGCGTAGGCACCATAGGCGGCGTAAGGCGCGACATAACGCCAGAAGTGGCGGCGGCGCTTGAGGACCTGATAGATTATTACAGGAGGGAATTTGCGGCCTTTTACGAGGTGGCTACAGAAGACCCCATAACGAAGGCGCGGATGAGGCATGTGGGCACTCTGCCGCCTGAGGATGCAGTGCGCTACTGCGCGGTGGGGCCGACGGCGAGGGCGAGCGGCCTCCGGGTCGATCTGCGCTGGTCTTCTCCCTATGAGGCTTACGCCGATATAGAGGTGACGCCCATCGTGCCGCAAGACTACATGGGCGAGGTCTACGGCGACGTCTTCGACCGCTTCCTCGTGCGAGTCTTGGAGGTCTATCAATCGCTCGACATAATAGAAAAAGCGCTGTTAGGTTTGCCCAAAGGGCCACTCATGGCGGAGCCGAAACTGCCCAAACTATTGGCCCTTTTGAAGGCCGCCGACGGCGTCGGTTGGAGCAGTATAGAAGCTCCCAGAGGCGATGACGCGCACGTCATAAAACTCACAAAGGGTGACGAGAACGTCACGTGGTGGAAAGTGAGAGCTCCCACCTATGCCAATATCGTCTCATGGCCGATCATGTTCAGGGGACAGGAGATAGCAGATGCTCCTCTCATCGTAAACAGCATAGATCCATGCATATCCTGTATGGAGAGGGCCCTTGTGGTGGACAAAAAGAGCGGCTCGTCGGAGGTCTTGACGAAGGAGGAGCTCTTGAAGCGTTCAAGGGAGAAGACGAGGAGGTTGATGGGGCGATGAGCGTCCTGATATTCGTGGCCAAGCTGATCGCAGGCGGTGCACTTCTATGTTTAGGGGTGCTACTTGCGCTGCTTTACGAGGGCGTCGATCGCATAATCAGCGCACGTATGCAGCGCAGGTTCGGCCCTCCTCTCCTGCAGCCCTTTTACGACGTATTGAAGCTCTTGGGCAAAGAGTCCATAGTGCCCCGCAGGGCGGTGGTGTGGGCCTTTAATGGAGCTCCGTGGATGGCCCTCGTCACTGCACTCATGGTCTTTCTCTACATACCGATGGGAGCACTTCCTCCTATATTGGGAAGTGAGGGGGACTTGATCCTCATCACGTATCTCTTGGCCCTCTCTGCCGTAGCCCTCGTCGTAGGCGGCTTTGCCAGCGGCTCTCCCTATGCGAACGTGGGCTCTCAGCGCGAAATGGTGCTGATGATGAGCTATGAGTTGCCTTTGGCCCTCGTCATATCGACGATGGCCTGGCTCGTATATCGTCGAGGGATTCCCGGCCCTGCTTTCAGCCTCGAGACCTTTTCTTCCCTTTCTCTCTGGAATACGGTCGGCTGGATCGGGACACTTGGGCTCTTGTCGCTGTTGCTCGCATTGTTGGCTGTGGTGCCGGCCGAAGTGGGAAAGGTCCCCATGGACATAGCGGAGGCGAAGACGGAGATCCTCGAGGGGTTGATCTCTGAATATTCGGGGAGAAACCTGGCGCTGCTTAAGCTCACTTACTCCGTTAGAACGTTGGCGTTGTGCGCTGTGGTCGTTGCGCTCTTCTTCCCCTGGTCTTTGGGCAAGGCGATGGGCTTCTCCGGCGTTGGGCTGTTCGTCATAGATTTCGTCTGGTTTTGGATCAAGACGTTCATCGTCCAGACTGTAGGGGTAACGACAGTGCGGACGGCCTTTGGTAGGTTCAAGATTTGGCAGGCCGCGCGCTTCTATTGGGTTCAGGTCGGCGGCTTGGCCCTGGCGGGTATGCTGCTTCTTACGCTTGAAGTGGCGATCTATTGAGGAGGGAATGCCAGTGTTAAATCGCATGACTTTGCAGATCTTAAAACAAGTTGTCGAGAAGCCATTTACCAACCTCTTTCCGGTGCCTCATATGCCCGACAATTTGGGAGAGGTGTTGAAGGCAGCCGCCGAGGGACGCGTGCAGATCAATCCGCCCGTAGAGGTGCCGAAGCATTTTCGCGGCAAAATCGCCTACGACAAGGGAAAGTGCATAGGCTGTCGCCTTTGCACGCGCGTGTGCCCGGCCAACGCCATAACCTACATCCCTGAGGAGAAGAAGGTTATGGTGCATGTGGATCGCTGCTGTTTTTGCGCGCAGTGCACGGAGATATGCCCGGTGCAGTGCTTGTGGATGACGGAAGAGTTCCTGATCTCATCGTATGACAGGAAAGCTCAAGTGGTGGTCGATTCAGGCAAAAAAGCCGAAGAGGTGCCGCAGGTCGAGCGCATCCCATCTGAAGCGCAAAGAGTGGAGACCTCCGCGCCAGAAGCCGCCTCGTCGTAAGCTTTTGAGCCTATGGCGCGCTTTTTGAGGGCGGAAGGAAGCTCCGGCCACGTCAGGGCTTCCTTCCGCCAATTTCAGATTAGGCTGTAATGAAATAGGCGCTTTTTTACCTCGTCGCACCCGAGTAGCTGGGCCACCTCGAAGATCCCAGGGCTAACCTTCCTTCCGGTGAGGGCCAACCGCAACGGCATCGCCACGTCTTTCAGCTTCATTCCCCTTTCCTCGCACCAATGGCGTGCGAAGTTTTCCATCTGTGGCGCCTCCCACGGTTCTATCGCCAGAATGGCACGGAAGAAGGGGCGAAGGCTCTCCGCTTTATCTGCCAACTCCTTGCCGTCGTAGCGTTTGGTGACGCTGTCAAAATCGAAGAAATAATCCGTAAATTCGGCGATCTCTACGAGCGTCCTCCCTCTGCCCTCGAGGAGGCTTACGGCTCGCTCTAAATAGGAGCGGTCGAATTGCTCGACCGGAAGGCCGAGCTTTTTCCAGAAGGGCAGCACCGCATCGACAAGGGATTTGGGGTCCATCATCTTTATATGTTCCTGGTTGACGTAGTTGAGTTTGTCCATGTCGAAGATGGCGGCCCTCTTCACGACGCGAGAAATCTCGAAGAGCCGAATCGCCTCATCCCTCGTGAATATCTCCTTGTCGCCGCCTGGCGACCATCCGAGGAGGGCGAGGAAGTTGAAGACAGCCTCGGGTAGGTACCCCATATCTTTGTACTCGTGGACACTCGTGGCGCCATGTCTTTTAGAGAGTTTTTTCTTGTCTTTGCCGAGTATCATGGGCAGGTGGGCGAAGTGCGGCAATTCCCAACCGAAAGCCTTGTAAAACAAAATCTGCTTGGGCGTGTTGGCTATGTGGTCTTCTCCCCTTATGACCCAATTTATGGCCATGTGATGATCGTCTATCACTACGGCGTAGTTGTAGGTGGGGGTGCCATCGCTCTTTATCAAGACTTGATCTTTTAGCGTCTCGCTTTTGACGCTTATCGTTCCATACACGGCGTCTTCGAACGATATCGTCTCTCCCTGGGGCATTTTGAATATGATCGCTGCTCCGTCTCGATAGGCCAAACCGCGCGACACTAAATCCTCGGCGCATTCAATATATAGCTTCAACCTCTCAGATTGCCGATAGGGGCCGTAAGGACCTCCGCAATCCGGTCCTTCGTCCCAATCCAGCCCCAACCATCGTAATCCGGCATATATCGTGTCTTCGTAGGCCTGCGTGGATCGCTCCCTATCTGTGTCCTCTATTCTCAACACAAAGCTTCCGCCGTGTTTTTTGGCCCAGAGCCAGTTGAAGAGAGCCGTATGGGCACCTCCTATGTGAAGGGCGCCCGTAGGGCTCGGGGCAAATCTGACGCGCACATCTGTCATCGTGTTATCCTCCTATTTCTCATCTCGTTCCTGGCGGTGTCGGCGAAAAGGCTTTTACAGACCGGCATTCTGTGAGATTATATACAAAGATGGCTTTGTTTGCCAGGAACGGAGGGGAAAAATTGGCCAAGCAAAAACTATTGCTCGTAGATGGCCATGCCTTGGCCTTCAGGGCTTTTTATGCCCTACCGGAGCTGAACGCTCCTGACGGCACACCTACGAACGCCGTTTTGGGTTTCGTGAACATGCTCCTGAAGGTTCTCAACGATGAAAAACCGACGCACGTGGCCGTAGTGTTCGATGCCAAGGGTGAGACTTTCAGACATCAGGCCTACCGTGAATACAAAGCAGGGCGCCAACCGGCACCTGACGCCTTCAAGGTTCAACTCCCTTTGATAAAGGAGCTGGTTGCGCTTTTGGGGCTGCCGCTGCTCGAAATAGAAGGGGTCGAGGCAGACGACGTCATAGCGTCGGCCGCCTTGCGCGCAGCAAGTTCTGGCGTAGAGGCTTCGATCCTCACGGCGGATAAAGACCTAATGCAGGTCTTGGCACCAGGCATCCGGGTCATCAGGCCGTCAAAGGGGGTGAGCGATTTTAAAGTTTACGATGCCGAAACCTTCACAGAAGAGTACGGCTTCCCCCCGCGAGCATTCGTCGATTATCTGGCCTTGGTGGGCGATAAGGTGGACAATGTGCCCGGGGTTCCGGGAATAGGGGACAAGAGGGCGTCTTCTCTGTTGCGCGAATACGGCTCCGTCGAGGGCATCTTTGAGCATCTGGATGAGCTGCCTTCTTCTCTGAAAGAGAAAATAAAACCCCTTCGCGACCGCATATTGGAGAGCAGGGGTTTGGCGAAACTCGAGGCCGATTTGCCAGTCGAGGTCGAAAGCTTCCTGCCCAAAGAGCCCGATATCGAAGGGCTTAAGGCGCTTTGCAGGAAGCTCGGCCTCAAAAAGTTGGCGGAGAGGCTCAAAATAGAGATAGATGATCCGAAAAAGTCGGAGGAGAGATCGGTAGCAACTGAACCTGCACCGCAAAATTCTTCCATCGATGAATTGGCAGGCGAGGACGAACTCGTCATAGCCTGGCAGGGCGAGGGAGCTTACCCCAAGCGTTTCGCCGTTAAGAGGTTGCTCATCTCGTCAAGGGATGGAAGACACTTTTTCATAGAATCTCCATCCAAAGGTTGGCCGAGTCAGGCCTTGGGTGGGCTTCGCAGCTCCAAATTTTACCTCTGGGGTTATAAGGAATTCTGCCAGGCTTTGGGGGAGTTGACCGTGCCCTGCGATCGCATCTGGGACGTAAAAGTGGGCCACTACTTGTTGCATCCTGATATGCCCGACCACGGCCTTAAGACTTCGGGAGGTCTTATGCCGGTCACCTTGCTCGAGCAGAGTAGCGCGGTATGGCATGTTAAAGAAGCGCAGGAGGCGGAGTTGGGCGATGGAACCTTGCGCAAGCTCATGATAGAGATAGACCAGCCCCTATCTCCCGTCCTCGCAGAGATGGAGGCCTACGGTCTGGCCGTCGACAGGAAGGCGCTCGAAGATTTGGCAGGAGAGCTCGTTGTCCGCATAAAGGAGGTGGAAGCCTCCATAGCGCGAATGGCCGGCACGGAGATAAACCTCAACTCGCCCAAGCAGGTGGGGTGGCTGCTCTTCGAAAAACTTGGACTGCCTCCGACCAAAAGGACGAAGACGGGTTATTCCACCGACGTCACCGTCTTGGAGGAGCTCTCTAAGCTCGATACCGAGCTCAGCGAGGTTCCCAAGAAATTGCTCGAACACCGCGAGCTTTCGAAGTTGCTCTCCGGCTTTGCGCAGGCCATCCTGCGGGCTATCGACCGAGAGAGCGGATGTGTTCATTCCACCTTCGACCACACCTCCACCGGGACCGGCAGGCTCAGCAGCAGAGACCCCAACATCCAAAACATCCCGGCCTATGGAGAAAACGCTTTTACGCTGCGAAAGGCGTTCGTCCCACATACGCCGGACAGGGTCTTCGTGGCGGGCGATTATTCCCAGATAGAGCTCCGCGTCCTCGCTCACCTTTCAAAAGAGGAGCGCTTATCAGAGGCCTTTTCTGCCGGGCGCGATATCCACGCCGAAACGGCTTCGTGGGTCTTTGGGGTTGCCGGAGACGCCGTTACGCCTGAATTGCGCAGGTTGGCCAAGATGATAAATTTTGGGCTCCTGTATGGCATGAGTCCCTTCGGCCTATCCCAGCGGCTCGGCATCGCGAGGAGCGAGGCGCAGAGGATAATGGAACGCTACTTCCAGGCCCTTCCCAAGGTCAAGGATTACCTCGAAAGGAGTTTTGAGGAGGCCAAGGCGAGGGGATACACCCTTTCCATATTCGGGAGGCGACGCCCCTTGGGCGAAGTATCCACTACGGAGGGAAGGGGCGCCGACGCTATGAGGCGCGTGGCCATAAATACCCCCATTCAAAGCAGCGCTGCAGATATCGCAAAGCTCGCCATGATCGAGTTTTCGAGGAGGGCCGAGCGTTTGAGCGGCGAGGCGAGGATGGTCCTTCAGATTCACGATTCCATAGTATGCGAATGCAATGGGCGAAGCGCAGACGAAGTAGAAGAGGCGCTCAAAGAGACGATGGAGAGCGCGGTGAAGCTCGACGTGCCGATCCGAGCTCAGATGAAGCGCGGTGGGTCCTTGGCAGAGGTGTGATGTCAAAATAGCAGCATAAGCGCTAAGAGAAAGCCCGCTATCGCCCACGGCAGCGCTGAAGCCTGAGGGCTTGCCAGCCATGGTGTCATGGCGACCAGGCAAATGCCCAAAAGGAGCCTGCCTTTGTTGAGGCGGCCTTCTTTTTCGGGCGGAAATTGAATATCTTGGGCGAGCCAAAACGACCTTACCCTCTCAGCCTGCTCTTTGACCACGTCCATCGCAGCCTCAAGAGGGTGGGCCATCTGCCAGTTCGCCACCTCGTCCAGCGCTTTTTTAAGGACCTCCTCGCTGGACGAGGTGGGATCTAAGGCCATAAGGTGCCCCTCAAGCGTGGAGAGCGCTCTTACGAGGTAGAGGAAAGGGCGCGGTATCTTGAAGCCGTGCTGTGCGGAGAGGGTGGTCAAGGCCTCAAAGATCTCCGAAAGGGAAACTCTCCCCACAGGCCGGCTCAAATAATCTTCGAGCATGTCGTACATTTGGCTTTGAAGCGCGGTGGCCTCGCGCGCAGGGGGCAGAAAGCCCAAAGATAGAAACACGCGGTGAGCCCTCTCTGCGTCTGCATTGAGCACGGCTTCGAGGAGTCTCAAAAATTTGCGCCGCATGGCTTCCGGTATAAAGACCATTGCGCCGAAGTCAAGGACTATAAGTTGTTTATCTTCGTTAACTAACAAGTTACCAGCATGGGGATCGGCGTGAACCATGCCCGCTTCTATGAACTGAATCGAATATATCTGGATGAGTTTGCTGGCCATCTCTCTTTTGGCGAGCATGGAAAGCGATGGTATAGCTTTGTCCAGACGAACTCCTTGGTGGTAGGTCATGGTGAGGACCCTCTTGCTGCACAGTTGACTTATCGGTTGGGGGACTATAATATCTGAACCTTCGGCTACTTTTGCGCGGAATCGCGCCATGGATGACGCTTCTCGCAGGAAATCCATCTCGTGCTGCATCTGCAAGGCGAGTTCGGCGACGAGGTCTTCCAGCGTGAAGGGAAGCCTCGACGGGCTCGGAAGCCACTTGGACAAGTGACGCATGATCCGGAGGTCTCTTGCAACTTGAGCCTCCAAGCCGGGGCGCCTCACCTTTATGGCCACACTTCGGCCATCGGCCAACAGGCCGCGGTATACCTGGGCTATGCTTGCAGAGCCGATGGGCTCTTCGTCGTAGTCTACTATGGCTTTGGCCGCCTCTCCCAATTCTTCGTCTATAATTGTCTTAACTTGCGAGAACGGAGCGGGTTTGACCTCGTCGAGCAGCTCGGAGAGGGCCTGCAAGACTTCGGGAGGCAGCAAATCCACGTGGCAGCTGAGCATTTGCCCGAGCTTGATGAACGTAGGCCCCAAAGCCTCCAAGACTTCTTTGAGGCTTTGTGCCTCTTCGTCTGTGAGTATTCTCTGTCTCGGCAGGCGATCGGCCTTGTAAAGGCGTGCGAGAGGAGGACCGAGCGTGATTAAGACCCGCACAAAACGCATAGCGTGAAGCAGCGAGCGCCAGTTCATAAAAGCCCCTCCTGGAGGTAAAATTGCGGATATGCCAATGCGTCTGGATGTGTTTTCATTATAGAGCAGATGGCGATTTTTGACATCCTCAAAAAAAGAGGAAAAATCGCGTATCATTAAGAAACGTCCTCGTCGGGACGGTCAACGAAAGGAGACGGTAGGTTTGGTTATGAGAATGCTCAGGACCCAGGTGAAATGGATCATGTTGGTGGTGGCGGTGGTCTTCGTCATCTCCATATTCGCTGTCTATACATACCGGGGTAACGGAGGAGGAAATGCGGCACAAGGCGACCGCGCCGTGGCCGAGGTGAACGGCAAAAAAGTCATGCTTTCGCAGATAGACAGCGCGGTTCGTTCTTACGTGGAGCACTACGGCCTAAGGGATATAAGCCCGTCGGACCTTCCCTCGCTTCGACGGAGCGTCCTCGACAGCATAATCGTAGAAGGCGAACTCGAGAAGGAGGTCCAAGCCCGTTCGATTCAGGTGACCCAGGAAGAGATAGACGCCGCAATCGCGTATATAAGCCAGCAGTTTCCGACCAAGGAGTCGTTCGAGGATTATTTGAAGAACAACGGCATCACTATGGAGGTCTTGAGAGAAGAAATTGCCAGGCAAATTGCCCAGCGCAAGCTTCTTCAGCAGGCGTCGGAGGGGGTCTCTGTGTCCGAAGAGGAGACAAGAGAATATTACGACGCCATGAAAGAGTCTTTGTTTACGAGGCCCAAAGGATATCTGATCAACGTGGCCCGCTTTAAAGAACCTCACGTGGCGGAGATAGTCAAGGAAGATCTCTCCGATAAACCCGATGCCTCTTCTTGGAACGAACTCATGGAGCTGCATTCTAACGATGTAATATCTCACACACCTTATGAGGACCCTGTATTTTTGAATGAAGAATCACTGAAACAGCAGTTCGGCATCCAGGAGCTAAGCAAAGGAGAGATCCTCGGACCCGAGGAGATCGCGAGCGGAGATTACGCCCTCTTTTTAGTGATGGAAGAGAAACCCGAAGAGGTGGTATCCTTCGACGTAGTTAGCGGAGACGTAGAAAAGTTCCTTTATTCTCAGAAAGCGCAGCAGCGCCAACAGGAGTTTTTAGAGGAACTCATAAAGAGGGCCGAAGTGAAACTCTTGGAGCCAGAGCTTTTTGAAGTGGCAAGCAGCGATCAGCCAGAAGTGCCCCAAGATGAGGCTGTATCTGATGATGTTGCCTCTTCGGATTTGGGATCCGAAGCGCCACAGGAAAATGCAGAGCCATAATGCTTGGGCGATGCAGGCAGGTGCGGCAAACTATGTAATATCGGCGAGTTGGAGATGTTCGGGCGGCGTTCAGCGATGGCTAACTTGCCTTTGAAGAAGCCGCAGTAAACCTAAACGTATTTGCTGATGATCTCAGGAGGTGTGCGCCTTGGAAGAGCTTTCGGCTCGTGGCGAGAGGTGGTTCCCCGAAGGGTCTACTTTCAGAGAGGATATGCCCATGTCGATGGTCTGATGAACATGGCGGATCGCAAGAAGGCAGTCGTATTTCCGTGGCAAGTGCCGTACGACGTGGTGGCAGCATTGAAAGAATTAGATTTTCAGAAGATCTTGCAAAAGCCCATTGCCTATCTGTGGGAGTCTTGTGATATACTTACTGCGTCAGGTTTTTACTAACCTTGTGTGCCGGGGTGGCGGAACAGGTAGACGCAGTGGACTCAAAATCCACCGGTGGTTGCCATCGTGCGGGTTCGAGTCCCGCCCCCGGCACCATTCTTTACAAACCCACTCGCAATCTGCATTCGTAGCTATTTAGGCTTACCCCATAAAAGCGTCCTTAGTACGCACAAAAGATACGAATCCACCAATGACGAAAGCGTTGTCCTGGTTCTATTTCAACGCCGAAAACAGGTGAAGGGAGACGCTTTTCTCGCGTCGGGCCTGAGGGCAATGCCATGACAAGCGCATTGTGCTATGCGCTGTCGTGCTGTAGAGATAGGGGCCCTTCTGTCAGGGCTGGTGAAGAAGGGCCCCAGCCTGCGGACGTTCTTTCACGGCCGGATTAAACCGGTCTGCGCACTTGCGATAAAGGTATTCTGAATGGGCCGGTTATTGAACCAGCACCAAAAGTTATGGTAATATACTTTTGCAGTCTGAAATAGCGATTTCCTCGTCGACAAGTGCCGTAGCATGACCGGATTTGTAGCATAAATAGGGCGAGGAAGGCGTTTGGGGACTCAAATCCTGTGGACTTAGGTAGGGTGATCTCATCAAGATGAGGTCTTCGTTTAAGCGCTTTTCGGAAAACCGTGTCCGCCGTAGGCGACTGTGGCTACTGCCGGTGTTGTTTCTTTTAGTGGGCCTTTCGTTTTGGGGCGTTAAAACCTTTTGGACTTCCGAGAGCGCTACCGCTGGCGGCGGTCAGAAAGAAAAGAGCGTCTCAGCCGCTTCCGTCACGGCGACCGTTCCTACTCGTGGCGGAGAGGTGTGGGTGAAAGTGGTAAAGAGCTCTCATACCCTTTATTTGTATGAGGGCGACAGGATAATCATGACCTCTACCGTTGCGGTGGGCGAGAATCCTGGAGACAAACAGAGAGTCGGCGATCGCAGGACGCCTGAGGGAGAGTTTGTCGTCGAGCAAATTCAAAATTCGAGCTACTGGAAGTATGACTTCGGGGACGGCCCTGTGGAAGGGGCTTATGGACCGTGGTTCATACGGCTGAAGACCGGGTGGCAGGGCATAGGAATTCATGGCACCCACGATGAATCTTTTCTGGGGAAAGATGTCACAGAAGGGTGTGTGAGGATGAAAAACGAGGATCTCGAGTTTTTGAAGAGCCGCATAAGCATCGGGACGAGGGTGGTAATAGAACCTTAAAAGAGCGCTGGGAGGTGAAAGGAATGGATAGGATTGACGCAGAAGAGATCGGAAAGACGGCGGGATTGGTATGGAATTATTTGGACAAAAATGGGCGGAGCTCTCTCAACGCCCTCTACAGAAATTTAAGGGTTTCCAAGCGGCTGGTCGATGCGGCCATAGGTTGGCTGACCAGGGAGGGGAAGTTGTCGTTCAGCCATGAGCAGAGGGGTACCTACGTAGAGCTCCATGGGTCCAAGTAGCCCCTGCGGCGAAGCCTTATGGCTATAATCCTCAAAATAACCGGATTTATACTTCCCTTTTTATTACTTTCGGCGTTGGCCTGCGTCGTCAATGGCGCCGCTTCTCGTTTGCGGAGTCTGAGAGGTTTGCATCTGCGAAGGGCGTTGCCGCCTCAGAAGTTTGGCGCCTTGCGCGATCCTTACTCTGTTTTAGGTTGCCCGCCGGAAGCCACTGAGGATGAAATAAGGCGTGCGTATAAGAGTCTAGTCCTGAAATATCATCCCGACAGGGTTAAAACCCTGGGGTTGGATGAGGAGTTCGTTCAACTGGCCTCAAAAAGATTTCAAGAAATTAGGGTTGCCTACGTGTATCTGATGGCACTTAAGCGCAAATCTTGATATAGACCTTTAGCTAATAGGAGGGAGCGACTTTGGATAGTTTGAAGGATTACAAAATAGCGGTGATCGGAGCGGGTATTATAGGAGGAGCCATCGCCGATGCACTCTCTCCTTATTGTCAAGTTATGGCTACGCGGCGCAGCAAGGATAAGCTCGAGGAGATCAAGAAAAAGGGCATCGAAACGACGCAGGATAACGTTGCAGCAGCTACATGGGCAGATATGGTGGTGGTCGCCGTAAAGCCAAAGCAGATAGTGCCCGTATTGCAGGAAATAACCTCGGCGATAGAGGACAAACTCGTTATATCCTTCGCTGCAGCCATATCTTTAGATATTATGAGGCGCGTCGCACCGCGCTCGCGCTTCATCAGAGCCATGACCAATATAGCAGCGATTGTTCGCAAGGGTTACACGGTATATGCCTACGGCGATGAGGTTCTCCAAAAGGATATAGCGTTAGCCGAGGCGATATTCGCAAACCTCGGCGAGGCGAGGGCTGTGGACGAGCAGTTTCTCGACGTCTTGACCGCCATGTCCGGCTCTGGTCCGGCGTATATCTACACCGTCGTGGAGTCCATGATTTATGGAGCCTTGAGGATGGGGTTGCCCCGCGATTTGGCGTTGCAGGCGGCTGCCCATACAGCCATTGGCGCCTCGCATCTCCTGCTTGCCTCTGGGAAGCATCCGGCCGAACTGAGGGATCTCGTCGTCACGCCGGGCGGCGTGACGATAGAGGGAATCTACGAATTGGAAGAAAGCCGCATACGCACGGCATTTATGAAGGCCATCAGCGCTGCTTCTGTAAAGGCGCAACAATTCTCCGAAGATGCGAGGGTGCAGGCGGAAAAAACCTTAGGGGACATCAGCGAGGGCTCGGATTAGCGCCGGCTTTCCAGCGGATCAATTTCTTGAACAACTGGAAAGAGGTTTTATCATCCCTTGGATTCTTGTCCGAGGGATGATTTTCTGGGATGACGTTCCCTTGGGTATTTCTTTCGCCCGCTGATTGAATTGTCCCTTCCCCTTCGCTATTTCCCTTGTCGTGCGCACATTCTTGAGGTGGTGGTGGAGTCTTATTCACAACTGCGCAATCGTGCCTTAAAAGCCTTTCTATTTCCGCCCTTATTTCCTCCAACTGGCGACGGAGGTGCGCGTTTTCGTGTGAAAGGCGGTCGACCTCAGCCTCGGTTTTCTCTAAAGATGAGAGCAGTTTTGGTATGTCATCTTTGGCTGCTGCAATGAAGCGGCCGTCCGCCTCTCGCTGTTGGACCACGTTCCCCTTTCGGCGGCCGTAGTCCCCGATCACTTCGCAGACAAAGAAATTCAAAGGGCTTTTCGATTTCATGGAGACTGCACGCCCCGAGAACTGCCAAGGGCCAGGGGTGGCAGATTCGTGGCGCCTCCGGATCTCTTCGCGCTCTTCTTTATTTAACAAGGCTACCCCCTCCGCCTAAAGGATGAAAAACCGCACATGCTTCTCGCTGCGCAAGCGAGGTTTACTTGACTATTATAGGCAAACCGTAGCTCTTTTGCGGCATGTGTCCGTTGTAAGGGCAGCTGCGTCTCTTAGAGATGACCAAAAAGATCAAAGGCTAAAGCCAGGCGAATAGCGTTATTGTAGATGCAGATGAAATAGACCGAAGAGTTGAAAGTGCTAAAAGTAGGCGGCACAAGGAAGTCAAAAGAAGCGCAACAGAAGCTACGAAACATTTTGCTAAGGCTCAACAAGTTGCGTTTTTGCCCTAAACCATTCGGAGGGAAGGGCGCATGCTTTTGTTCCGAATGGTTTAGGGCAAACCAAACCTTATTGTGAGTTGGACTCTGGGGTTTGGGATAGTTTTTTAAGGAGCTCCCTCAAATGCCCTTCTCTTTCTATTGGCTGCATTTTGAAGTGAGCGTTCAAAAACTCAAAGGCATCTACTCCGGCCATTTCAGTTAACTTGACGAATATGTCCGCGATCTCGTCGCTGTGCTTCTTCAAAAAGCGTTGTTTTGTCTTCTCCAGCTTTTGCTGGGTTTTCTGGATCACTTCCTCTATGGAGCTCCTTCTCCTTCTTTGCCTCATTTGATCGATCATATTTAACCCTCCTATTTTTTAAGATCTCAGGTGTTGCTGGATAATTATACACCTTTTCTTGTAAATTTCCATATCTATCCAAAGATAGACGGCGTAATGTAACTACGCGGCTAAAAAGAACACACTATCGTTATCGTAGAGTTAATCGTACCGGTTAACCTGTGGGCTAATATAAAGATGCAGTGTGCACAAGTGCTCGGTATTTTTGGGCGCCATGAGTAGGGCATAGAAGGCAACAGTAGTATAATTTTCGAAACGGGCCATGTTCGTCGTAAGCCTTTTAATATAGCTTTGGAGGTGGATGTAATGCGCGTAGAGTCTATGCCCCACGATTTAACCGGTTTTGAAGGAGAATCGCTGGGGCTTTTGCTGTTCGAGGGCGATCTCGACGGTATCAGTTGTCTGGGGGATCTGGCGCCTGAGGTGCGCTCCAGGGTTGAACTTGAACGGTTCACCGGAAAGAAGGAAAGCCTTATTAAGGCCACATTCCCTGACGGGCGCATCAAGCGCGTAATTTTGGTCGGCCTAGGAAAGAGGGAAAAAGCCACGCCCGATACCTTTCGTACAGGCGCAGCTTTAATCGTAAAAGAGGCAGCTAAATCGGGGGCAGCTTCTTTGGCTCTTGCAACGCCAACCGCGCCAGACGCCTTGATCTCCCAAGCCCTCACCGAGGGAGCGCTGCTCGGAAGCTACAGCTTTGACCGCTACAGATCGAAGAAGGATGAACCTGAGACCAAGATAGAACAAGTTTTGGTAGCAGGCGGAGACGAGGGAGCGTTGAACAGGGGTGCGCTTTTTGCCTGTGGTCAAAACTATGCCAGGGACTTGGCTAACGAGCCGGCCAACGTGGTCAACCCACTCACCTTTTCCGGCGAGGCTCAGAAGGTGGCAAAGGAAGTAGGACTCGAGTGCACCGTATATGACGAGAGCCACCTACAAGGGATGGGCATGAACGCTCTTTTGGCAGTCGGCAAGGGGTCCGCTATTCCTCCGAAATTCGTTCATCTGGTGTATCGCCCAGCGGAAAAGACGGCGAAGCGGGTGGCTTTTGTCGGAAAGGGGATCACCTTCGACAGCGGCGGTTTGAATATAAAGACCGATGAACACATGAGAGGGATGAAAGGAGACAAGATGGGCGCTTGCAACGTTTTGGCCGCCATGCGCACTATTGCCCACTTGCGCCCTCCTGTGGAAGTTCATGGCCTTGTAGGACTCGCTGAGAACATGCCCAGTGGAGATGCCTATAGGCCAGATGACGTGATCAAGGCATATAATGGCAAGACCATAGAAATAGGGAGCACCGATGCCGAAGGGCGCGTCACCATGGCTGATGTCTTGTCTTATGCTTCGAAACTAAAGCCAGATTACATCATAGATATGGCTACATTGACTGGGGCGTGCATAATCGCGTTGGGTGGATATATGGCTGGCCTCTTTTCAAACGACGAGGACTTTGCAAGAGACCTCCTTTCGGCGTCGTCTCGAAGCGGCGAGAGGGTGTGGCGCCTTCCGCTCGACGACGAGCGGTTGCGGAAGCATATCGATTCCCCCATAGCTGATGTGGCAAACGTAGGGGGACGCCCTGGCGGTGCCATCACGGCGGCCATGTTCCTTCAGGAGTTCGTGGAGGAGGGCATACCTTGGGCGCACCTCGATGTTGCTGGTGTGGACAATTACAAGGAGCCGTTCGGATATTATGCCAAAGGGGCTACGGGCTTCGGCGTTCGCCTATTTCTTGAGTGGCTCTATTCGATAATCTGAGGGATTTGAGGCGGGTTAAAATTTTAATAGTCTTTCGCGAAGCGGACGGGAGGTAGCAAAACCTCCCGTCCGCTGTTTTTTTGTCGGCTCACGAGCATTGACAAGCAAGGATGAGGTCGCTATGATGTAGTTGCATAATTTGCTGCATATATCCAAAATAGCTGCATATTATGCTGCAGAAAGGCGGGATCGCGTGATTCAAAGGCTCATTCAAGAGAGGTTAGGTGACCTCCCTCCGGGCCAGGCTGAGGTGGCGCGCTTCATAGCACAAAATCCGCAGGAGGCGGCTTTCCTCACTGCTGCTCAGATAGGCCTTAGGGTGGGCGTGAGCGAATCCACGGTCATTCGCTTGGCGATGGCCTTGGGCTATCCTGGTTTTCCCGAGATGAAGGCAGCCTTAGCCGGCCAGGTTAAAGATCAACTTTCTACGCTTGAGCGCCTGCATCGTTATGATGAAAGTTCGGTGGAGCCTTCTCTTCTGCGACGAGCGCTTAGAGAGGACATGAGCAACCTCTCCGGGGCCCTCTTATCGGTGGACGAGGAGGCGCTTGAAGCATTGGCCTCTGCCATCGTTCAGGCTAAAGAGACTTACATTCTGGGTTTACGGAGTGCCCATTCGCTTGCCTACTATCTCTGGTTTTACCTCTCTTGGTTTTTGCCTCACGTGCAGCTTTTGGAAAGGGAGACCATCTGGGAGAGGATAACGCAGGGAACGTCGGAAACGCTCTTTGTGGGAGTGAGCTTCCCTCGCTATACGCGCCTTACCGTCGAGGCCTTGGAGGCTGCAAGGGCGAAAGGGCTTTCCACCGCAGCTATAACCGATTCCTCGGTCAGCCCCTTGGCTGCTTACGCTCAAATCGTCCTCGCCATTCCATCTAAGCCCATTTCTTTCATAGATTCGTTTTCTGCTCCGATGAGCGTCTTAAACGCTCTCATCCTCTGCGTAGTCGAAAAATGTAAGGATCATGCTGAGGAGCGCTTGGAAGAACTCGAACACATATGGCGAGAAAGGAAAATCTACCTGTAAATAAAGCGAGAAAAAGGCTCTACCGATCTTGAGTCCGGGATTAAAAAGGAGGGCATGATTTTGGTCGCAAACGAAAATGGTCACGTTTTTCCGAGGGATTTTACTCAAGATTTGCCAATGGCGGTCAAGGCGAGCGGCATTTATATCTATGACGATCAGGGCAAGGAGTATATCGACGGTTGCAGCGGCGCACTCATATCGAATGTGGGACACTGCGTGCCGGAAGTGGTTGAGGCAATATGCGAGCAATTGCGCCGCTTGGAATTTGCCCATACCTCTCGCTGGAGGAACGAGGCCATAGAGCGGGCTGCCGCTCAAGTCGCAAGCCTTGCCCCCGTGGGAATGAGCCATGTTTGGTTCGTCTCGGGCGGGAGCGAGGCCGTGGAATCGGCGGTGAGGCTCGCCAGGAGCTTTTATCTTGAACGAGATGGAGGAAGGTCACAGAAGCACCTCATCATAGGCAGGTGGAACTCCTATCACGGAAGCACCATGGGGGCCGTGGCGGTGGGGGGCAATATCCCAAGGCGCAGAGCCTTTGTCCCTATGTTCATGGAACATCCAAAAATCGAGACCCATTATTGTTATCGTTGCCCCTTTTCTCTCGCCTATCCATCATGTGGTTGTCTCTGTGCGAGAAAGCTCGAAGAGGCCATAAAGCGCATAGGCCCTCAATATGTAGCGGCGTTTTTAGCTGAACCGATCGTGGGCTCGACCGTGGGGGCGCTCCCTCCGCCCGACGAGTATTGGCCCATGGTGAGGGAAATCTGCGATCGCTACGACGTATTGTTAATAGCAGACGAGGTGATGACGGGCTTCGGCAGGACGGGGGAAAACTTCGCCGTAGATCACTGGGGTGCGATCCCGGATGTTATAGCCTGTGCAAAGGGGATGGCGGCGGGTTACGTTCCCACCGGAGGGGTTATCGTAAAAGATGCCGTAGTGGAAGTAATAAAGAAGGGAAGCGGTGCCTTTCCCATGGCACATACTTATTGCGGCAATCCAGTGAGCGGCGTTGCCGTAGAGGCCGTGATCAAATACATAAAGGCCCACAACCTCGTGGAAAATGCGCGCCTCCAGGGAGAGCTTTTGGGGTCGCTGTTAAAGGAACTGGAAGAGATTCCCATCGTGGGCGAGGTCCGCGGCAAAGGGCTCATGTGGGGGGTGGAGCTCGTGGCCGATAAAGCTACCAAGCGCCCATTCCCCAGAAAACTCAAGGCTTCTGGCGTCGTAACGCGTGAGTGCATGAGGCGCGGTTTTGTGGTCTATCGCGGTGGAGGCATGGCTGACGGCGTGGACGGCGACAACTTCATGGTGGCTCCTCCCCTAATAGTCGAGGAAGATGAGGTGCGTGAGATAACTTCCCGCCTGAAAGGTGCCCTTGAGGCCGCCTCGGAAGCTCTGCGTGTGGGCGTATAAAGCGGATAGCGCTTTAAAAAATGGACGAAGGAGGTTGGTGTAGGCGTGCCGACGAAAGTGATAAAACCGGTAACCTCAGCCAAAGAAGCGGTTAGCGGCATCGAAGATGGAAGCAGCATTATGGTCGGAGGTTTTAACTATGGGGGTATTCCTTACACATTGATCGATGCCCTCGTGGAGAAGGGGGTAAAAGGCCTCACTCTTATATCCAACGACACCGCCTATGAAGATGTTGGACACGGCAAACTCGTATCGGGGGGGCAAGCGAAGAAGGTGATCGCCTCTCATGTGGGGTTAAACAAGGCTACAAGTCGTCTTTACAACGAGGGCAAGCTCGAACTGGAGCTGGTGCCCCAGGGGACGCTTGTGGAGCGGATCAGGGCCGGCGGTTTCGGCCTGGGCGGCTTTCTAACTCCTACGGGAGTGGGCACTGTGGTGGAGGAGAGGCATCAAGTTTTGGAGGTGGATGGCAAGAAATTCATCCTGGAGCTCCCGTTAAAGGCGGATTTCGCCCTGATCCGAGCCCATTATGCCGATCGAATGGGCAATCTCACGTATTTCGGCACCAATAGAAATTTCAACCCTATAATGGCCACGGCGGCTGACGTCGTTGTGGCCGAGGTGGATGCCGTAGTGGATGTAGGGTGCATCGATCCTAACGATGTGGTGACGCCCGGCATCCTCGTTGACATCTTAGTGGTGAAAGGGGACTCGTACTATGCTGCCCGCACTTAACGAAGAGGAGAAAAAGCGTCGCATCGCCAAAAGGGTTGCCTTGGAGTTCAGCGATGGCGACGTCGTGAATTTGGGCATAGGCATTCCTGCGCTGGTCTCAGATTATATCCCAGAGGGGGTCAGGGTCATCCTGCAGACAGAAAACGGCGTTGTTGGAGCCGGTCCCAAACCGGACGTAGAGGATTTGCGCTTTATAGGTGCAGGGGGAAGGTGTCTTTCCATTGCACCTGGCGGGTCATGCATAGCCAGCGACTTGAGCTTCGGCATCATCCGAGGAGGGCACTTGGATGCCACCGTCTTGGGAGCTTTACAGGTGGATTCCGAAGGAAATTTGGCTAACTGGATGGTGCCGGGTGGCCTCGTGGCTGGTATGGGTGGCGCTATGGATTTGGTCGTGGGCGCCAAAAAAGTAATTATAGCTACGACCCACACGACTAAGGATGGTCGTCCTAAGCTTGTTAAGAAATGCACGCTCCCACTTACGGCTGTGAGCGTCGTAGACGTGGTCGTGACGGAGCTCGCACTCTTTCGCTTCCGCGACGGAAAGATGATCTTAGAGGAAATGGCTCCTGGTGTTACGGTGGACGATATAAGGGCTTGTACCGAGGCCGATTTTGCAGCAGCGGAGCCCGTTCAAGTTATTAAAGGCGTAGCGCAATAAGCTGCTTCGGGCGACGGCTCATCGTTTAGGCGAGGCAAGTCGCTCGCAAAAAAAGGAAGTGCTACGCAAGGTCTGCGATGGGCAAGCCGCATCGGTCACTTTGCGAGACGGCTTGCCCATATCGCATCAGCGACTTCCCTTCTATAAGCCCAGGATGCCGAAGAAGAACAGGCACACCACGCCGCCCACCACGGACATGGAAAGTCCCCAGATCAAAAGATGCCGGAACAGTTTGGATTTGTCCTCCTGTTCCGGCGCGCAGGCTACACAGAGGGCCCCGAGGGTCGAAAGGGGCGACATATCCACCATGTGCGCACCCACGTCAACGGTGGAGATCAAAGCGATGGCGTACGCCACCTGTCCTGGCGTGCCCATGATGCCGAGGTTTCTCATCAACCCGGGCACCAGCGGTAAAAACATGGGCATTACCACGCCGGAAGAGCTCGAATAGGCTGAGATGATGCCGGCTATCAGCGCTACCCAGAAGTGGAGGGTCAGCGGCGTGGATATGGAGCCGATGAGCTCGACCAGCACGTTTAGGCCTCCCGTGTTGTCCATAACTTCGACGAGCACGGTAACGCCGCAGACCAGCGTTAGGACGAACCACGGCACGCGAGCGATGGATTTCCTCACGTTTGCAGCGCCGCAGAGCATCAAGATGCCCGACAATAAGAAGGCCACGGCCCCCACGTTGGAGAAGAGGCGGATCGCCCATTTGGGAAGCGCCTGCGAAGCTCCTGGTAGCAGCGGCATGAGGATCAAGATCACGTAAGCCACTATGATCACTACAGTGATCCGCTGTTTGCCGTCAAAAGGCTCTGGTTTAGGGGCGATTTCGTCAATATTTAAAGACCCACGCGCCTTTCGCATCCAGGCTAAACCACCCAAGAGCAAAAACCCAGCGATGTTGGTGATGCATTGGGCCACCAGAGAATTCCAGTAGACTTTCCACTGTATAGAGACCACCCTTCCCAACTCTATGCCCAAATCGCCTGCCATTTTCGATACGAGCTCCAAGGATACGATTCCCGTAGGAGATAGTGGAGAAAGTGCAGCGGCATTAGCTGTTCCTACCACTAAAAGCGTCATCAGGAAAGCCCTCAAGCCTATTCGCCCCGCGATGGCCATGGCGAAAGGAGCTATCAAGGCCACGGTGGCGATGTTGCCTGGGCCAATTGTGGTTAAAACCAACACGATCAGGAAGATTATGAGCGGAATGAGGGCAGTGTTTCCCTTGGCCAGGCGCACGGCGCTGATGGTGAGCTTATCCAGCGTGCCGTTCTCTTGGGCCATGCCGAATAGGAATGTGACGCCAAAGAGAGTCATAAATAGCGAGGTGGGCCAAAACCCCAAGACTTTGCTTCCGCTTAAATTTCCCCAGATCGTTCCCACTAAGAGGGCGAAAAAAATTCCCAAAAGGCCCGGATTCCATTCCTCCCTGAAGCAACTTATGATGATGACGATCGCGAGAGCTACTAAGGAAAGCACTGCCGCTGTAGAAAACATCCGTTACCCCTCCCGTAAAGAGTTATATATCGCGACATCTATGCTCTCTACTTATCATATTATCTTAGAAACGTCAAGACGGAGTCCTCCATTGGAAGATGACATGGTTTCATATTAGCCATGCCGCGTGATCTGCCCGCTTAATCACTGCTTTGATCATCTGTATTATGACGTGAATTGTGAGAATTAAGAAAATACCCGGTATTATCTGTGAGGCTAATTGCTATAATGGCACATTTCAACTTAATTAGCTGCCATTTATAATATTTTCCGCACAATTTTGATGGCTTTTGTGTATAATGATTTGTCTTCCCCTTGACAAACTGAGAGATCAAGGTTAAACTAACAGTCGAGCAGCTATGGTGCATCTAGGCGATGATAACATATATAGTGCTAAAATTACCAAGATTAGCTATGCCTAACATAATATATTATTTGAGAATTTTTAAGTATGAATTGTGAGAGACAGTTATGAAAGAACTAAATTTTAGACATAAAAGTAGTTGTGGAGGGGTATCATCATTCGGGGAAAGATATTTGAACCAATTATAAATTAGGAACTCACACGGAGGGATGAGAAATGGCAGATTACGGAGTGTCGAGGGTCATCGATGTGAGAGGTGAAGTGTGCCCTGTGCCGGACGTGGAGACGAAGAGGGCCATAAAGGGCGCAAAAGATGGCGAGATCCTCAAGGTACTCGTCGATTACCCGCTTTCGGTGGAGAGGATCCCCGAGAGTGTGAAGAAACTTGGGAGCGAGATTTTAGAAGTTAAAAAGAACGGCGGAAGCGACTGGGAGATCTATGTGAAGGTTAAAAAGCAGTAAAGATTGCGAATGGCGCCGTAGCGAGATGCGGCGCCATTCGCAATGAGCGAGGGGGAGTGTAAAAACATGATCTTCAGCGGTTTTTTGATCGGCCTGATATTTGGGGTGCTCTTGCAGAGGAGCAGGATGTGCTTCAATTCGGCCTTCAGAGACGTGTTGCTATTCAAAGATAACTACCTGCTGAAAATGGCCTTGCTCGCCGTGGCCGTTCAGATGATCTTAGTGCACTTGCTGGCCCAGATGGGCTTGATCGCGCTTGCGCCTTCTGGTCTCAATTGGGTTGCGAACATAGTCGGTGCGTATATTTTTGGCCTTGGCATGGTTTTGGCAGGAGGTTGTGCCAGCGGCGTGACCTATAGAGCCGGAGAAGGGCTTACGACCGCATGGTTCGCCGCCATTTTTTACGGCGGGACGGCTTACGCCATGAGGAACGGCGGGGTATTCAGCGGCGTATGGAAATGGTTCCAGGGGTTTGGCGTTGCGCCATTTCAGTATTTTGATCAAACTACGGGAGAAGGGTTTTCCAAGCTATATCTGCAGAAGACAGGGCAGACGTTGCCATCCGTCTTCGGCGTCAACCCGTGGATCGTTGTGGTTATATGCGCGGCCCTGATCCTCTGGTATGTCTTCGGCACGCAGACCAGCGAGAGGGAATCGAAAATAGGATTAAAGACGGCTGCTGTGCTGTTGGGTGCCGTGGGGGCCTTTGCCTGGTATTTCAGCGAACTGGTCGGAAGGAACTACGGGATGGGGATCACCGGAGGGTGGTCCAACATATGGAGTGTTTGGCTTTCGGGTAAACCTTTCAGCTGGGATGGTTTAAGCGTCTTAGGCATAGTGGTAGGCGCTGCGATATCCGCCGTTATGGCGAAGGAGTTCAAGCTTAGGATGCCGAGGAATCCCATCACATATGTGCAAGTCATGGGCGGTGGCATCATCATGGGCTTCGGTGCCACCATAGGTGGTGGGTGAAACATCGGTCATTTCTTCACCGGCGTGCCGGTGCTCGCGATTTCTTCCATAGTTGCTTCGGTGTTTTTTGTGTTGGGAAACTGGACACTTGCCTGGTTTCTATACGGGCGAGAATAACTCGACGGGAGGCTTGAAGCTATGAAGATAGCCATACAAGTGATGACACCGCCTTACTCTTACCAGGATATGGATAGCGCAATAAAGATTGCCGAGGCGGCTCTCAACAAGGGACACGAAGTAGCGATTTTTCTCTTTGCCGACGCAGTAAATGCCGCCAATTCGCGCGTTAAGCCAATCAGAGTTGACAGGAACATCCCGAAAAAGTTAGAAGAGCTTATAAAAGAGAAGGGTTTGAGGGTCGATATTTGCGGATTATGTATGGAATACAGGGGACTCGCGGAAGAGGCCCTCATAGAGGGAGCGCGCCCTAGCGGATTGCCGGAGCTGGCGAAGTTGATCGCCGAAAGCGATAGATTCTTGAGTTTTTCTGCATGAGGTGACGAATAATGTCCAAGAAGGTGCTCTTTGTGGTTTACCAGTCCCCCGTGGGTTCTGTATGGGTCAATGAGGCATTCCGCACGGCCTTCGGCATGTATGGCGAGGACGTGGAGCCTGCTCTCTTGCTCATGAATGAGGGTGTAGTTGCGTTGGCTCGGGAGTGTAAGCCCGAGAGGTTGGGTTTGCTTTCGGTGAAGATGGTGCAGCGCTACGTCAAACGTTATGGCACGCCCGTATATGCCGTCGGGGAAGATCTCGATGCTTACGGCGTGAGGGATGTAGATGAGGGATTTTCGGCCCAGACCGTCGGAAAGAACAAGCTCCCCGAGCTCTTCCGTCAACACGATTACGTTATATTCATGTGAGGTGAAGACTATGTCTCTTATCTTGATAAAGTATGGTCCAGATCATCCGGCGGAAGGGGCAAAGCTTTCGAGTGCAAAGGAGGCAGATTGTGCGGTACTCATCCAAAACGGCGTCTATTGGGCTGCCTGCGATGCCCTGAAAGACGCAAAATGCCCGGTTTATGCTATAAAAGATGACTTCCTCGCCAGAGGTTACGAGGAAGGGCAATTCGATATCGAACTTATAGACTACGATGCCTTGGTCGAGCTGATTGAGAGGAATGAAGGGTTTGTAGGTTAGAAAATTTGTAAGCATTTTGTTATGGCGTTCAATTGCAGCGGATGGGACAAGGCCCAGGGGTCTCATCCGCTTATTTGTTCGCTGCTCCGTACATGCTGCTGCCTGTGCAAAAATAGAGCGGGGCATGCCCCCTTGCTGAGATTTGTGATAATATCAAACAAAGAAACGGCAGCTTTCGAGATCGGATGAATGAGGCGTTTATCTTTAAAGATCGATGCGAAGGGGGATAAATACGTTGTCTTTTTTTGGATCGCTCAGGCTCAGAAGCAGGTTGTTCCTTTTGGTGCTGTTGCTCGTGGCCATCAACGCGGTCACCGGGTGGTACCTTATAACTACCTTAAAAGGGCAAGAGAAAGCTATTGAAGAGCTTTATGGCGGGGGAATGGAGATAAGCAAGGCTGCCGAGGTCAATGTCGGCGCTTCCGGTCTGTTGACCTCCATGTACAGCACCTTTAACAGCCCGGAGGCGATATGGTTGGGCCAGGCGCTCGTTATGGAGTCGATGTTACAGAACCTCGAAAGGGCTATAAGCGGCTACGAAGAGATCACTGTGATCGAGGGCAATAAGGCGATATGGGATGAAACGGCTAAAACATTTGCCGAGTGGAGCGTTGGCGTCAGAGAGGTGATTGAGCTTTTCCGCAACGAAGCGCCGAGAGAAGAGGTCTCGAAGAAAATTGACGGCATGTATCTCTCCACTAACGCCCTCTCACAGAGGCTGGGCGAGATATTTTCCTTCTCTCAGATCGGCCTCTATACGATCTCCAGCAACGCAACTTCTCGCTTGAACGAGGCGATAAAGGCTTCTACCATCGCTATGGTCATTGCCGCCGCCGTCGCGCTGATCCTTGGGTTCTTGGTGGCCGGCTCCATAACTAAGCCTTTGAAGAAACTCGTAACAAGCGTCCAAAACATAGCGGAAGAGTTGGATCTCACGGCGAGGGGCAATTCCAAGAGCAGGGATGAAACGGGTGATGTGAGTCGCTCCCTCGATTATCTCCTCGAGCGCTTCTCCGAAGCTCTGAAGGAGGTCTCCGGCGTTAGCCTGAGAGTGGCAGAGTCGGCTGAGAACTTCTCGGCCTCGAGCGAGGAGACGAGTGCCAACCTTCAAGAGGTTAAATCGAGCGCAGAGGCTATGGCCGCTCAGGTGGAAAACTTGGCCGCCGGAGTGGAGGAGATAAATGCCTCTGTGGAGGAGGTAGCCGCCGGGGCTCAGACGGCTGCCCAGAGGAGCCAAGAAGTGACCGAGGAAGTAGAAATGGCTCGAGGGGCAGGAGAGGATGGAATAAGAGCTGTCCAGAACGCCGTCGCTGCCTCTGTAAATGTTGCAGATGGGGCGCTCAAGGCGTCAAATGTGGTGAGCGAGCTCGCGGAGAGAGCCAAGCAAATTCAATCGTTCGTGGATGTTATAGGCTCTATTGCGGATCAGACGAACTTGCTTGCCCTGAACGCTGCCATAGAGGCGGCTCGGGCCGGCGAACACGGCAGGGGTTTTGCCGTGGTGGCAGAAGAGGTGAGAAAGCTCGCCGAGGCCAGCAATGAGGCCGCTCTGAAGATCGCCGATCTCGCTCAGACGATAGTGGCAGACCTTGGCGAAGTCGTCGACGTCACTAAGGAGAATGCGCGGATGGCCGATGGTGCCAAAGTTCAGGCTCAGGAGGCTGAAAGTGCGATAAGTCGTATTATGGAGGCGCTGAAATCCATCACTGCCGCTGCTCAAGACATGGCTGCGCTGGCTGAAGAACAGGCTGCCTCCAGCGAGGAGATAGCCAGTACCGTTCAAAACATGGCAGAGCGGACTCAGGACGTCGCCAGCGCCGTAGACAGCGTTCATAGGAGCATCGAAGAGGTTGCCCAGGCATCCAGGCATATCGCCGAAGGGTCCTCCGAGCTCGCAGATCTGGCCGGGAAACTTCAGGGGCTCGTGAGGCAATTTAAGATCGAGAAGGAAGAAGAGAAGGCAACAGAAGAAACGATAGCGGAGGCTGGGCTCGTGCCGGTGAGTTAAATATTGGAGGTAGAGAAGGCTTTGGTTTGGAAGGCAGCCAGGTTGCTCGTAGTGGCAGTGGCGGGGTGTTTGTTTTTTACGGCTGCCTGGGCTGATGTGGGATGGTCGACCAGGGTGGCGGGGTTGTTGGTAGAACTCGCCAGGGGAGACAAAGCTTACAAAGTGGTCGTAAGGAATGGCTCGCCTGATGATGTGCGTGCGGCCATCAAGGAAGCGATGGAGGAGCACGACTTTTTCCTCGACCGAGAGGAAGACGACGTGCTCCTTTTTACGAAAAAATACGGCCTCTCTCGCTACGACGTCGTTTATCGTATCAGCAGCGTTCAGAACGGCACGGAGGTGGCCGTAGCCGAGAGCATGCCGAGGAGCATCATCTTCTTCGACCCTGGTATATTGGGGCGTACATATCGCACTCCAACCTACATCAAGCCTATCTTGGATTCGGTAAAAGATCGCTTCGACAGAATAGAAGTTCAGCCGCCGAAGACGGGGATCTTTTTAGGAAGTTCCGATGCCGGCGGTTACATCATATCTTCTGTGGTTCAAGGAAGCCCGGCAGATGAGGCGGGTCTAAAAGCCGGAGACTTGGTGACGGAGGTAGACGGCGTGCCTTTGGTGGACCTTACGCTCGATGCGGCGAAGTTTTTGGCAGAGGACGGGCTTGGGAAAGCCTCGATCCTCCTTACAGTTCACAGCGAGGGGGAGAGCCGCGTAGTGCGGTTGTATATGAAAGAGCCTGTGCATGTCACTCCGTGAGATTTTCTTGCAGGAAGCGCCCAAGGGCGCGAAAGTGCTCCATGGTGTCGGGGAGGAGTGAGTGGTTGTATATAATCGAGGCTGGATGGGGCATCGGGAATATGACCCTGCCCTGTACTTCGTAAGGCTTGCCAAAAAGGGCAGGTATGGTGCGATTTTCCGGCGGAACAGGCAGGCTGTGCAATTTGAAGAGCACCTTCGCGGGGAACTTCCCCAATGTGAGGATTACCCTCGGTGATATGAGCGCTATTTCTCGCTCGAGGAAGGGAAGACAGGCGCAGATAGAGGCCCATTTGGGGCGGCTGTAGCGAGGGATCATGCACTTCAGGAGGTTCGTGCGGTATGTATCGCCGAAGGAGAGGCCAGCTACCCCCATAAAGTAGCGCAAAAGATGACCCGAAGGCCCGATGAAGGGACGGCCTACCATGTCTTCCCCCTCGCCAGGGGCTTGCCCCACTATCATGAGGAAAGCATGGCCATCGCCTTCCCCTGGCACTGCGCAAAAACGCCGCTCGCTCAAAATGCAGCGATGGCAGTCCTTCACTTCCTGAGCCAACTCTTCGAGCGCTTTTTCCTCATCTCCCATACTCTACGTAGACATCTTGCAAAGGAGCTGAAGTTATCGTAAATGTAGGTTAAACGGACGAAACAATGTCTGCGGCCTGATCTAAGGCGGCCTTTAGCTCATCCCATGAGGGGACGCCCCGAAAGATCACCTTGTTGTCCAGCACCCACGCTATCTCCTTTGCTTTGATCTTGTATTTAAAGATTTCGAAAAAATAGAGGACACTTCGAGGGTCTATGAGTTCTACCTCTATCTTGTCTCCGTATTCCCTCTTGATTTTCCTTAAATGCGACCCCACCCTTTCCCTCTCCCCCAAGAGGTGGAACGTCTCCATCTCTTCCATCTCGCTATAGTCGATCGGGAGGCAACAGGAGTAGATCTCAGGTTTTTCCATGAATATCTTCAGAACCGGCTTTCTCATATTCTCTTCTCTCCCTTCTCGCGCTGGTAATTCAGGTGACACATGTCTTTCAATCGTTTAAAACCATTATATCTTATGTCCGAAGATTTGCCGCCCTTTTGCCTTCATGCTCTGTGCTATTTTTTAATGCTCGTGCCCTGCACTGCCCTTGATTTTATGGTATTATATTGCGAAAGGGCATAATAGCTTCCTTTAGGAGGCGGTGGCTATGCATATTATATGGCTCAATGGGCATTCTCTCACCATCGAGGACATCGTGCGCGTAGCCAGAGACGGTTACGGCGTTGCCCTGGATCCCGCTGCCGGAGCCTTCGTGCCGAGAGGCTCGTCTATGGTGGAGAAGTGGGCTAACGCTGGAGAAACGATTTATGGCATCACCACCGGCTTCGGCGATCTGGCGTCGACGCCTATCTCTCCTGAACTGAGCGAAAAGCTCCAAGAAAACCTCCTGAAAAGCCATTCCTGCGGAGTGGGAGAGCCATTTCCCGAGGATGTCGTCAGAGCTGCCATGCTGCTTCGCATCAACACCCTCACGAGGGGTTATTCGGGCATCAGACTGAAGACGTTGGATCAAATGGTCGCCTATCTCAACGAGGGGATTCACCCCGTAATCCCATCGCAGGGCTCCGTCGGTTCGAGCGGCGACCTTTGCCCGCTTTCGCATCTGGCCATCACCCTTTTGGGGTTGGGAGAGGTCTTCTATCGAGGGAGGAGGGTTCCGACGCTTCGAGCTCTTAAAGAGGCCGGGCTTAAACCCCTCGATGGGCTCGGCCCTAAGGAGGGCTTGGCCTTAAACAATGGCACTGCCGTGACGACAGCCGTTTCGGCCCTATCTCTTTACGACGCCCTCGAGCTCGCCAAGGCCGTCGATATAGCGGCGGCGCTCTCTTTGGAGGCGCTTCACGGCGTGCCAGATGCCTTTGACCCCCGCATTCATGAGCTTCGCCCGCACATGGGGCAGAAATTGGTGGCATCCAACATACGAAGGCTCATCGAGGGAAGCGAAATCGTCGAAGCCTATAGAGGCAAGAGAGTGCAAGACGCCTATTCGTTGCGCTGTATCCCCCAAGTCCACGGAGCCAGCCGCGACGCGATGGATTTTGTGCGCCAAAGGATAGAGATCGAAATCAACTCCGTGACGGATAACCCTCTCATATTCCCAGCCGAGGGCGAGGCTTTAAGCGGCGGGAATTTCCACGCCCAACCCATCGCGCTGGCCATGGACTTTCTCGGGATCGCCGTCGCAGAGCTTGCGGATATCTCCGAAAGGCGCGTCGCCAGGCTGGTCGACCATAAGCTTTCGGGGCTCCCGTGCTTCCTCATAAGGAACAGCGGGCTGAACAGCGGCCTCATGATCCCTCAATATACCTGTGCGGCATTGGTTTCGGAGAACAAAGTCCTCGCACATCCTGCCTCTGTCGATTCCATACCGACATCGGCCAACCAAGAGGATCACGTTTCTATGGGGGCCCATGCTGCTCGCAAGGCCAGGACTATCGTAGAGAATGCTCAGAAAGTGACGGCCATAGAATTCATGGTCGCAGCGCAGGCTTTGGACTTCAGTGCGCCACTGAAACCCGGTAAGGGCAGCGCGGCCGCTTATCGCCGCATAAGGGAGGATGTCCCTTTTTTGGAAGAGGACATTATCCTCTACCCTTTGATCGATTCAGTCTTGAGACTGGTGCGCTCTGGTGAGGTTGTGGTATCTGCGGAAGAGGCCGTTGGAGAGCTCGACTGACTCAAAAAATGGGCTCCGGGCGCAAACCCCGGAGCCCAGATCGCTTTCATGGGGCCTTTTGGTGCCCTTTACTTGCCTGAAGTTGCCTCGATTATGGCCTTGCAGAAATGAGGCAAATCGGCGGGCGTGCGGCTGCTTATGAGGTTTTTGTCCACGACGACGGGTTCATCCACCCAGTTTACTCCTGCGTTTACCATGTCATCTTTTATCGCGAAGAACGACGTGGCCTTTGCCCCTTTCAATATGCCAGCCGAGATGGGCACCCATCCTGCATGGCATATGAAGGCGACGATCTTCCCGGCCTTATGGAATTCCTTTGTGAGGTCCAAGGCCTTGGGGTACCTTCTGATTTTGTCGGGAGCATAGCCTCCCGGGATCAGCAGGCCGTCGAAATCTCCCGCCCTTACCTCGTCGAACGAAGAGTCGGCCTTGCATGGATAGCCGTTTTTGCCCCGGTAGACCCGCCCCTTTTCCGGCCCAACCGTTACGACTTGAGCCCCCTCTTCAGCGAGGCGAATTTTTGGATACCATAATTCGAGGTCTTCGTATTCGTCCTCTACAAATTGCAGAAAGCGCTTTCCTGATAAACGAGACATAAAACACCACCCCCATCTCTTTGATCATATTTTATAATCATTTTAATCGTTTTTCAACCCTTTTAAGGCTCTATAATCTTTAGTGTGGAATTTGGCTTTGAAAATACAATGGTGGTA
>LDZS01002038.1_pt1 | contig 39067 bp, 37 predicted proteins | sample 615471 | NCBI WGS metagenome assembly LDZS01 (sample SAMN03408295, study PRJNA278302) | terrestrial metagenome | isolation source: oil reservoir sample K3 | place: USA: Alaska, North Slope, Kuparuk formation | collected 2013
ACGACGAATATGTGCCTTATCTTGCCCCCCTGGATGAGCTCCAGCAGTCTGTCCTTCATCGCGAGGACGTTCGTGTGGTGGAAGCCGGTAAGGAGCTTTCCGCCGTCGTAAGCCTTCATCCTAGGGGTTTCAAGAGCGCGGTTTATGAGCGGTTCGAAGTTGTAATCTTCGATGTGAGGAACCCCCTCAAGGCCCGCTATTCCAACGGTGAAGATTCTGTCCTGGTATGCCTTCGTTGGCTGCTGGACACAGTTGCTTGTTCCCAAGATTACTCCTGGAAACTCTGCAAACTCCTTCTTCTGGTGGAGCCATGAACCTCCCCAGTTGCCGTATAGGGCCTTGAACTTCTTCAGCTCGGGATAAGCATGAGCCGGGAACATCTCCGCGTGGGTGTAGACTTTGAGCTCGTCCTCAAGGTCCATCTCCTTGATCTGCTTAAGGAGCTCGTAGAGGGCCTTGTAGCTGTGGCCGGTGACGAGTATGCCGTGACCTTCGGCGGTTCCAGTTGGGACTTCGACCGGCTCGGGCCTTCCGAAGGTCTCGACATAGGCCTTATCGAGGAGTTTCATGGCCTCAAGGTGAACCCTTCCGTTTTCGAGGATGAGTTCAAGGAAGCGATTCTTGTCGAAGTTAACGTTGGTCAGGGTCGAGTAGAGTGCCTCGGCCAGAAAGTGCCCTATTTTCGGGTCGTCGTAGCCAACTTCAAGGGCGTGGTAATAGTAGGCCGAGGTTCCCTTTATGCCGTACAACAGGGCTTCCTGCAGGGAGTTCAAATTCGGATCCTTCCCACATACTCCCTGAACTGTACATCCACCTGTTAAACTCATAGAGCATTGATTACACAACATTTCATATTCCTTTGGGAGTCTTATTGCCATTTTTCATCCACCTCCAATTTTATGACAGTTGTCATATCCGATTTATTATTGAAAGGTTCTTCATAAAAGCTTTGCGGTTTATTAACCTAAAGAAGAGCATGACTTATGTCATTACAAGAAATTAGAAAACTTGACAGAAAGGTTTATATATTCCATTCGTCATAAAAGACATCATGAAGACAAATGCTTTTGAAGCCGTTGCAAAATATGTATATCCTTCTCTCCGTAGGAGGCTAGTAGAAATTTTAAGAGAGAAAGGCCTTAACCAGCTGCAAATAGCTAAGCTTTTGTACATAACTCAATCCGCTGTTTCGAGATATTTAAGAATGAACAGAGGCGCACTTGTAGACGTGGAAAAATTCCCAGAGATTGACAACAAATTGAAAGAGCTTGCAGAGACAATAATAAAAAAGAGGCCCGATGAATATTACATCCACGGAGAGCTCGTCAAGATCACTATTGAAATGCTTGGAAAGGGCTATGTTTGTTCCTTCCACTCTAAGGTGGATTCGGAGATAGACCCAAAAGTCTGTAGAGTATGTATAGAAGCATTTGGATAATAAAAAGAAAAAATCACTCAAGCATGTTCTCCTTTTTGGCCACAATATATGTACAACACAGATCTCCGGTAACATTGTTCATTGTCTCGAACATATCTATAAGCGGATTGACTCCTAAGGCAAGAGCGACGATTATTGCTATCTGGCTTGGCTCAAGACCAAGGGTTCCAAGAACTATGAAAAGTAACATTAAACTTCCTCCGGGAACCCCTCCAGCACCTATTGCGGACAGTACCGTTGTTATTATAACTATAGCCAAAGAGCTAATTGTAAGGTCAATGTTGAAGACATCTGCTGCGAAGACAGCCCACATTGGAAGGTGTATACACACTCCGTTCATGTTTATCGTTGCACCAACTGGAAGGGAGAACTCAGCAAGCTCCTTCTTTACTTTAAACGATTCTATTGCAGTTTTGATGGTAACTGGGAGTGTGGCGGCACTACTCCTAGTGAAAAATGAGGTTATCATGACCTCCTTGGCCCTCTTGAAGAAGTCTATCGGGTTCTCCTTGAGGAAAACGGAGACGAGTATTGAGTAAACAATGAATATCATTATGACAATTCCCGAGATGACTCCCAGCACTGCCTTCAAATAGGGCCCAATGATTGAAGGTCCATAAAGGCCGAAGTTGACAACTGCAAGTGAGAAGACACCTATTGGGAAGTATTCCAGAATCCAAGAGACTATTCTGAACATAACTGAATTCGCACCTGCGGCGAAGTCGAGTATTGATTGAATCTGCTTTTTCTCGGTTTCATTTTGGGTGTGGTCAAGCAAAACTCTCGCTGCAAGACCAAAGAGGAGTGCAAAGACTATTATTGGGAGGAATTCCCCATTCGCCAATGCCTCAAATGGGTTAGTAAACATCTTGAGAATCAGGTCCGTTAAACCTGATGGTGGAGTTATAGATGGGCCTCCCTCTCCCATAGAGCTTCCCAGTTTCTCGACGTCAACTGCAACGCCCTGTCCCGGGTGTACAAACATGGCAATACTCACTCCAATCATGGCCGCAACGAAGGAGGTAAAAATGTACCATAAGATGACCTTTCCTCCGACCCTTCCCAGCTTCTTTGGTGAAAGTCCCGAAGATCCCACTATGAGGGAGAAGAACACTATTGGTATAACAACCATTTTGAGCATTCTTACGAGCACCGCGCCAAAAGGCGATATGTACGTTGCAACCCTTTCACCGAGATTGCTGCCGTTCGCCATGTCATAATACCACAGAACCAATCCAAATGCAACACCCAGCAAAAATGCAACACCAACTCTATATGGCAGAGGTATACTAGTATACTTTTTTATGATGCCCACACGGTTCACCCCCAAATTGAATCCTTGAACTTTTTTACACCTAACTGTTACATGATTGTTATATATAACCTTTTGTGTCGATTAAGTTCCATTAATACATCAATGAGTTATATTATTCAATAAGGTATATTGATAATCAGCATAGTTATAAGAAATATCCAAGATGTCCATTAGCCATGTTGGTTACCCAAATTCACTTCAATGCAATATCCAATTAAACTCCTAAATTTAGCAGAGCCAATGAATTTCTGAGAAAATTCAAAAGAATTCATGTTGCCTGCTCCGGCTATTACTGAAAATTTCTTCATAAATTAATTTTTAAATCCTTTCACTTGAAGTTTTCTTGGGGTGAGAAAATGGACGAACTGGAGATGATTAGGAGAAAAAAGATGCTTGAACTCATGAAAAAAGCGGGAATTATAGAAGTTAAACAAGAGAAACCAAAAGTCATCATAGAGGTCATAACTTCTCCCGGTTGTCCATACTGTCCGATAGCATGGGCAATGGCTCAGGAAATAGCAAGAAAATACGATGGTATAATAGCGAAGGAAATAAGCGTTGCAACGCCAGAAGGTCAGAGAAAGGCAAGGGAGCACAATATAATGGGGACCCCAACAATTTTGATAAATAACCGCGTTGAATTCATAGGCGTGCCAAACTTTGCTGAATTTGAAAGAAGGGTCAGGCAATATCTTTCCGCATAAACTTTAAAAATTACTTTCTTTAATTTCCCTTCATGTTTCTATATGAGAAAAATTTTGATCTTCAAAAAAAGAAGGCCTTAGAAAGTCTAAATGATGCTCTGGAAAAGGGATTAGTGGACAGTGATATAATATCCCTATTAAACAAAATAAACTCTCTAAAAAACTATTTCACGACATCCTCATGCTCAGGAAGGATAAGTATCATGCAAATGCCTGATTTGGGGGACAAACTCAATGCAATATGGCTTGGCAAGTGGCACAGAGAAGTAAAAATCGAAGAAGTGCTCGATACCATAAATAAACATGATGGAGGAATGTTATGGTTTATGGTCCACAGCCCAATTCTCCACGTTTCAGCAAAGACTTTGGAGGACGCTGTTGAACTCTTAAATCTCGCAATGGCCTGTGGGTTTAAGCACTCAAATATCAAAAGTGTAAGCCACAAAAAGCTTGTAGTGGAGATTCGTTCAACCGAAAGAATGGATATCCCCTTAGGCAGTGATGGTGAACTGTGGGTGAATGAAAGCTATCTTGTGAAAATAGTTTCAATGGCAAATCTTCAACTAAGGAGAACCAAAGAAAAGCTCAGAAAACTCGAAGATGAAATTCAAAAACTTAAGAAATAAAGAAAGAGCTTCAGAATTCAGTCTCCTCTTCACCCATGCCCTTGCCGCCTTCCTTCTCTTTCTCAAGCTTGCTTGCAGCTATGACATCATCGATTCTAAGGATCATTACTGCAGCTTCACTTGCGCTCTTAATGGCCTGCCTCTTGACTCTTAATGGCTCAATAACTCCTCTTTCCATCATGTCTGCTGGTTCTCCTGCAAACACGTCAACGCCGACTGTTGGACCTTTCTCTTTGTGGGCTGCAGTGACCTTCACTAGGACATCAACTGGATCAAGTCCCGCATTCTCTGCAAGTGTCTTTGGTATTATCTTCAATGCATCAGCAAATGATTCAATGGCAAGTTGCTCTTTTCCACCAACTTTCTTAGCATATTCATCAAGCTTGATGGCAAGTTCGATTTCACTTGCACCGCCACCAGCAACAATCTTTCCATCTTCAACGATGTCCTTGACGACTTTTATTGCATCTTCAAGAGCTCTTTCTACTTCGTCAACGACGTGTTCTGTTCCTCCTCTGATGAGGATTGTAACTGCCTTTGGATTCTTGCATCCTTCAACGAAGACCATGTTTTCTCCAGCAACCTTTCTCTCTTCAACAAGTTCAGCATGACCAAGGTCTTCACTTGTGAGATCTCTTATATTGGTGACAATCTTTGCACCGGTTGCCTTGGCGAGCTTCTCCATATCACTCTTCTTAACCCTTCTAACAGCTAATATACCGGCCTTAGCGAGGTAGTGTTGTGCTAGATCGTCGATTCCCTTCTGACAGAATACTACATTCGCACCTGTAGCAACAATTTTATCAACCATCTCTTTGATCATTCTTTCCTCTTGTTCGAGGAATGCCTGTAATTGGTCTGGGCTTGTAATTCTGATCTCTGCATCTGTCTCAGTTTCTTTGACCTCAAGTGCCTCGTTAATAAGAGCAATCTTGGCATCCTCGATCTTTCTTGGCATAGCCGGGTGAACTCTCTCTTTGTCAATAACCACACCCTTGATGAGTTGAGTATCTCTGACACTTCCACCCTCTTTCTTCTCAAGCTTAATGTTGTCAATGTCAACTTGATACTCCTCACCAACTTTTTCACCAACGAGTTTTACAGCTTCTACTGCCAGCTTAGCCAAGTAATCTCTCTCTTCCTCAGCGGCTTTTCCAGTTATAGCTGTTGTTGCCGCCTTCATGAGTATCTCTTCATCCATCGGGCTAACATCTTTTGCAATGCCTTCAAGTATCTCCTGGGCCTTCTCAGCAGCAAGATTGTAACCCTTAACAATTACACTCGGATGAATGTTCTGGTTAAGTAACTCTTCAGCTCTTCTTAGAAGTTCACCAGCTATTACAACAGCTGTCGTGGTTCCATCCCCGGCTTCTTTGTCCTGAGTCTTTGCAACTTCAACCATCATTTTAGCCGCTGGGTGCTGAATATCCATCTCATCGAGAATTGTTGCACCATCGTTTGTTATTACTATATCCCCAAGGCTGTCAACGAGCATTTTGTCCATGCCCTTTGGACCAAGAGTAGTCCTTACAGTCTCTGCAATAATTCTTGCAGCCAAAATGTTGAGTCTTTGGGCATCCTTTCCAACATATCTCTGAGTTCCTTCAGGTAGAATCAAAATTGGTTGTCCGGCAAGTTGGGCCATTTCCATCCACCTCCCATATTTTTGTTTTTTGATGGGAGGATTACTTTTAGTTACAATATGTTTGCATTGCAATTATGCATTCCTTTGTGCTATTTATAAATTTTTCGCTCAAGGTTTTTAAGCTTTTTAGCAAAGCAAAAACCGGTGGAAACTATGGAAGAGTTTGAAAGAGCATTAAAAAGCAGAGATTGTCAAAAAATTCTTGAAATACTTGATGATTATCTTGAAAAAATAGAAAATGAGGATGAACTTAGGGCGTTCTTAGAAAAAGTAGAAACATTAATCTTAAAGTGTGAAGGTTCTGATGCTTATGAACTAGCACATGAAATTACTCATATATATGCTCATCTAGGTGAATTAGATAAAGGAATTGAGATTTACAAGAAACTTGTTGAGAAATACAAGGAAGAAAGAGAAAAATATTTAGACGCTCTATACCACCTTGCAGATGCTTATGAACACTTTGGAATGCCAAATAAAGCCATAGACGTCTATGAAAAATTATTGGAACTTGAAAAAAAGATTGGAAATAAACGAGAGGAAGCATTAACTCTTGCCCATATAGCCATAAACTATGATGAACTTGAAGAGGTTGATAGAGCAATAGAACTCATGAACGAAGCAAGTAAAATGTTCAAAGAACTTGGTGATGAAAGGAATTATCTAGTAAGCATTCTTGACTTGGCCCACTTCCATTATGAAGTAGGGGATTATAACAGGGCTGAAGAGCTCATCCTGGAGGTATTAAAGAGCCCCAGAGATGCAGAAATTGAAGTAAATGCTAGAATTGTAGATGCGGAGATAAAAGCAGCACAGGAAAACTTTAAAAAAGCATTCTCTGCTCTTAGATTCAGTCTTTTAAAAGCTCTAGAAACTGAAGATCTTTTTACTCTTGCATTTGAAGCACTTTATGAATTCATAACAGGACTCTTCGAAGAGAAACTGTACAAAGAAATATATGAAAATATTGAAAGTCTAGCTGAACCTTTTGAAGATACAAACCCCGAGTATACGAAGTTCTTCATAGCCATTGGTGAGCTGGCAAAATTAAAAGAAGGACAAGAAAACAGGTATGAAGAAGTATATACCTCAATTGAAGTGAACGAATTCAAAGAACTTCTTGATGAGCTCAAAAAAATTGGAACTACTGTTCTAAAAATTGGGTTTTAATTTCTCAATTTTTATATAAGCTCAAAAAAGGATAAAAAATATTTAACTTAACGGACAGGGAGTCTCCACCCAAAAGGGAGGAGTAGCTCACCTGATTCAGAATCTTGAAATGGTTTCAACTTCTGCACTTTCTACATTCTCGACTTCTCTGAAAGCATCGGTCACTTCATCAAATGAATACCCTTCAGCATCCTTTCCAAGCACATAGACTTTAAGTGCAACAAGTCCAAAGGCTATTGGCTCCCTATCAATTTTTGAAAGCCCGTATTTGCCTCCAAACTTCTCTTCAAGAGTCTTTTTGAGAGCTCCTTCGAGTTCATCGAGGTTTATCTCCGGGTCTGTAGGCATGACCTTAATAACTCCAACTAAATTGAAATCGCTCATTTTCTTCACCTCAAGGCCCTTCCCATCCACATTTGGGGCATTTGTATGTGACTCCCAATACGCGGCAGCTTTCACATCTCCATATTACTTCTTCCCCACAGTTCGGACATATAAAATGGGTAGCGTGTTCTCTCGGTGTTATTTCCTTTCCACATGATGTGCATACAGGTATACTCTCTGTCATTTCAAACCACCTCCTTTAGAAATGAGGTTTTTTATTATCGTGATTCTTAACGGTGTAAAGGAAGTGCATTTATAAAACTTTCGAGGGTCAGACCATGCGAGTCTCCTCATATTTCAGACGAAATCTCCCTCATCATCCCTACAAAGAATAAAGAAAAGAGCTTATAAATCTTCCTCAAACAACAAAAGTTCCGCAAATTTTTGTTTATAGGCTAAAACTTCCTCTATTTGTTTTTCATCTACTATGTCAGATAGGCTGATCTGCTTATAGAGTGCTTCAAGCTCTTTTAGTACTCTTTCCACCTGCATCCTTGCATCTCCGTAACTTCCGTTAGATTTCGGTATCCTGCTCAAAAGTTTGCCACTCAGAAACGGCAACACTTCAAACGGTCTGCCCATATAGGCCCAATATATTCCTTCTCTTAAAATTTCACCTAAAATTTCGATTTCAGAATAGTTTATTTTCTTTCCTTTATTAATTGGTTTCCCACTCCCTCCTCATGGATATCACCATTTTCAACCCTACCCCCAACTAAATTAGGTTTTCGCTTTATTTTTTGTCAAAAATCCAAAAATTTCATTACAGTAGAAAATCAATCCGACAATATGTCACAGTTTTATCAGATCTTTGTCAAGTTAAACTCCAAAAACCTGAGATTTAAATATTTAAACAGGGCCCAAACGCTTTTTTCTGATTTCTACAGTTTTTTAAAACCTATTATATCAATTATACCTAATCATACCCCCAGTATTAACTCCCACAAGGTTATTTACATCACAAAATCATTTTAAAGTGCACCAAGACCAAAAATTTCTCTTAGGTCTTATTTTGAGCCATTATGAGTGAGCCTAGTTTTACAGAAACGTAACTCTTAAATAGGTCTTTTGATGTATATTCTTATGCCATTATACACTAAGGCATGCAATATTGAAGAAAAAATGTAAGGAGGCCGAAGTGAATGAAGAAAACATTTGGAATGTTTGTTGCAATTTTGTTGTTGTTTAGTTTAATAGCAGCTCCAGTAGCTAAACCAGTTGCTGCAGCAGATAATGATAAAGTCCTAAAGACTGTTATATACTCCTCAACTGGCGCCCTCTTCATGGGCGTCTGGAACCCAAGCGCTAACGGTTACAGTGACACTTATTCAAGGAGAATTGCCGACTTAGTTTTTGACCGTGGTTTCCCCTATAGTACTGAGGGAGTTCCTGCCCCCTACCACTGTCACGTAGTTGAATACAAGAAGGACGTAACCGTGCCAAATGATGCAGTCATATTCAACTCAACAACCGATACTTGGCAAGCAGCTTATGCAGGCGAAACTGCAACTACTTACGCAAAGATCGAGTGTGACAGGCCCTACTTCCACGATGGCCACAAGGTCAGTGCCGCCGACGTCATGTACCGCTTTGCATTTGAGTGGGAGTGGATCAACCAAGACGGCGATGACGACCCATACTACGACGCCGGCGAAGCCGACTGGATGATTGACTTCATGAATACCATCCTCGGTTTAAAGTTCGTCGAACAAACCGATGATAGGATGATATTCGAAGTCTACCACAATTACTACTTCCCTGCAAGTGAAATAATGACTGCCGCTTATGTTGTTCCATTCACTGGAACACCATGGCAACTCTGGTACGCAATGAGCGAGCTTGTCGCTCACAACGAGAAGTACTCTTGGAGTGAGTCGACTGAAACTATTGAGCAAGTGGATCAGATCAACCCGCACCATGCTCAAGCCATAAAAGAGTCTCTACTTCAAGTTAAGAATAGCAACCCAATTCCCGAATACCTCAAGCCATACATTGAGGATGAGAACGCTGCCAAGGCTGCTTATGATTCCATAGCTAACTTCATTGACCAGTATGGCCATGCAGTTATCGGTCAAGGCCCATACTACATAACAGATTACCAGCCAGAGAACCTCTACGTAAAGCTCGAAAAGTTCGACAAGTGGACCGTCCCGGCCTTTCCAGAGCCGGGATACGACGTTGAACCATACTTTGAAACCATTGAAATTTATGGTCTGCAGAATGAAGACACTGCTATCCTTGAGGTCGCTAAGGGAACTTACGACGTCCTCTGGTACCCATTCGCAGCATATAGGTTTACCGGCCTCAGCGAAGAGCAAAAGAATAGTATTGACCTTTACAAGAGTACTTCCGCATTTGGTGACCTCGTCTTCAACCCAGTCCACGACCCAGACAACCCGTACGTGATTACCGTTGGTGACAAGAAGTACTTCAACCCGTTTGCAGTTAGAAAGGTTAGATTCGGGTTACAATATCTGATAAGTAGAGCTCACGCTGTTCAGAACATCTTCCAAGGTAGTGCGGGTGCAATGTACACTCCATGGGTCTCCAGTGAGACTGGTTACAATTACGTTCAATCAGTTGTCGAAGCTTACGACCTCTCTGAACAACCCGATGAAGCGTTCGCACTTCAACTGATTGAGGAAGGAATGCAAGAGGCCGCCCAAGAACTCGCTGAGATGGGGTACAAACTCGAAAAGGTTGATGGCAAGTGGTACTTCGAGGGCGAACCCGTGAAGATCATTGGCCTCGGTCGTAGCGAGGACGAAAGAAAAGACATTGCTCTATATGTAGTTAATGAAATTCTACCAAAGGTAGGTATTGAATCAGAAGCCAACATTGTGGACAGAAGAACTGCTTCAGGAATGGTCTACACCAGTGACCCGAGCTCATACCAGTGGAACTTCTACACTGAGGGTTGGGTTTCCTCAACTAACGTCAAGTTTTCAATAAGCAGAATCATCCAGTATTACTCGAGCATCTGGTATGCTCCAGGTTTCGTTGGATGGAAGTGGAGCCCGAAAAACACCGAGAGGGTTACCCTTGAGGAAGTCCTCAAGTACCTCGGTGATGGAGACATTCAAAAAGGTATTGACGCTCTTGGACTGGATTATTACACTACCACTGATAAAATCCAACCACTTCTTAACTGGACTGCTGACGACTTTGCCGTTGTTATATACGCTGGTGAAAACAATGACGTGAAGATGGATAATGAGGACAAGTATTGGGATTTCAACAGGCTCGGCACTGCAATCGGTATCTACGAGAGCTACAGAGTCTTCCTCTACGAGAACTGGGAGTTCTACGCTGTGAACAAGAGAGTTAAGATTAACATCGTTGACCCAGTTGCAGGTCTTGCCGCATCTTGGTCTCTCAGAAGTGCCAAGCCAACAACCAGCACTACTGAGACTACAAGTAGCACCGAAACTACAAGTACTACTGAGACTACAAGTAGCACCGAAACTACAACTGAGGGAGGAATCTGCGGTCCAGCGGCAATCTTGGCCCTTGCAGTTATCCCCCTCCTTCTCAGAAAGAGGAAGTGAATTTTCCTCTTCTTTTTTCCTTCAAAATTTTTTTCATTTTGTAACATTACTGTTGGAATGTCTTTTGAGAGTATTTGCTGGATTTTATGAGGTGCTAAATGTCTCACGTAGTTTTTAATCTAATTTGAACGAATGCTCGTGAATTACAAGGATTAATTGAGTACAAGGCGAAGCGTTTTAGTGTTCCTGTTGTTTACATTAATCCGAGGAATTCTTCCTGAGTTTACTTCACACGTGGAGTTGGTTAATACTCCAACAAGAGAGGTTAATGAAGTGTTCCTCCTGCGGGTTTATTGAGGATAGGCATTTTATTGCTGTTGGAGGTTATGACTTCCCGAAAGGTGTGAAGGTTTTGAGGCTTTCGTTGATGATGGGTCAATGAAGAACAAACCCTATGGGATAATAACAGCAAAAAAATAAAGAATTAAATTGAAATTTGACAAAATTGTACTAAAAATCCATAGGAAAGCCCCTTCATTATGATACTTAGTTATGCTGGTGACCGTGATTGTAGTTCCAAAAAGTATTTAAAGAAAGTTTTACAGAACAGAAAAAGATGATGATCAAAAATGAGTCCCCTAATACAACAAAGGTAAAGGAGGGAACTTGATGGGATTTGGTAGATATCTGGTCATTAGGTTACTAAATGCTCTTGTAGTTTTAGCTATAGTTACACTTGTGATGTCAAGCCTTTTCGTTAAGGTCGCTGAAAAGGATTTAGAGAATACAATAATCCAAAAAGTGAATGCTGAGTTTCAAAGCCTCCAACAACAGGGTAGAATTCCCGAAGATCCAGATGCATGGAGAGCAGAAAGAATTGCACACTACAGAAGTCAATATCACCTTGACAAATCATACTGGTGGAGGGTTCAATACTACTTCAGAAATACTCTAACCTTTAACTTTGGAAAAACCAAAAACCCAGTTTTTGGCTCTGAAAAGGATGTAATGGCAATTCTCAAGGTAGCTATCCCCCGTACAATCCAGCTTTTCACCACGGCACAGATAATAATCATAACACTTGGGATCCTCCTTGGTGTAAAAGCTGCTCAGATGGTTGGCAGTTTCTTTGATAGAGCACTTTCAATTTTAGCATTAGTTATGAGCAGTATCCCAATGTGGTGGTTCGGAATGATAATGCTCCTCATATTCTCGTTTAAGATGGGGTGGTTCCCCTCTAGGGCGATTCCAGACCCTAACCTTACAGGCTGGCCCCATATAGTTGATCTTCTCAAGCGTATGACCCTCCCCGTAGCTACAATCGTTATAGTTTCCTTTGGAGCATGGGCGTGGGTCATCAGAAACATCATGATAGGTACAATGCAGGAAGACTTTATAATGGCTGCAAGGGCAAAGGGTGTGCCTGAGAGAAAAGTAATATACGGCCACGCCCTCAGAGCTGCTGCACCACCAGTTGTAACCATGATTATCTTCAGTCTGCTTACCTCTCTCGGAGGTGCTATAATTACAGAAAGCGTCTTTACCTGGCCCGGGATGGGTAGAGTCTATTGGATTGCTATCGAAACCAACGAAACCAACCTTATTATGGGTTTGACCTTCGTAAACGTGCTCCTTTACCTTGGCGGAGTAATTCTTGCAGATGTGGCTTATGGATTCCTCGATCCAAGAGTTAAAGTCGGCGCTTCAGAAAATGTGTGAGGTGAAAAATGATGCGATGGGTTGACATTAAAAAATCTCTTTCAGAGTTCTGGTATGATTTCAGAAGACAAAAATCTGGCCTGTTAGGTTTATTATTGCTCTTCCTGTTTATATTCACTGCAGTTACAGCCCCAGTATTAACCTCCCCGGACATTCCTCAGAAGTGGCAAGGGTTTTGGCTAGATAATCCTAAAAATGTGCCTCCCACATGGATTAATACACTCTCAAGCCAGTCAATGGCCCCTCACCTAACAATAACGGGTGAAGAACTCCAAAAATTAATCACTAAGACGGATTCGGGATATCTCATTAAAGTCTCTTACAACAACGAGTATGATATTCCCCCACAGGATGTGGTGATAAAAGATCTTACCGGAGATGCCTCTGGGGGCAAACTTTCCATTAGTGTCATGGTGGAGAGACCTGATGGCCGTAAGATAACACTACTAGAAAATTACAAGTTCTCCGGTAGTATTGTCCTCCAACTGGGATCTCAGCCTCAAGTTAGGGACAACTTGATCAAATGGGCTAAGGAAGAAGGTATTTATGTTGATCCACTTCAAGAATTCCAGTATAAAACCCTCATGGATGCAACTAAGGTCATCTTTGGAGAGCTTAATGAGGACATCTTTGAGAGACCTAAGCCTCTTACCGGCACATACACATTCACAATCATCATAAACGTCCCAGAAGGAAGTAGCGCATCCTTTGAGAACGCCAAAGTTATTTTTACAGGAAGAACATACGGTAAACTTGGAACCGATTTCAAGGGCAGAGATATACTCTCAGGCATTATCTGGGGTTCAAGAGTCTCTCTCGTGATTGGTATATCGGTGGCCGTGTTCAGTGTCATAATAGGAATATTCTATGGTGTCACAAGTGCATACCTCGGAGGATGGAGTGACGAAATGATGATGAGATTTCAGGAGTTCATGGCCTCAATTCCAAGCCTCCCCATACTTATACTCATGGGTGCGTACTTCGGAGGACATATAAAACTTTGGCAGATAGTAGTACTGCTTGTAATCTTTGGATGGGTAGGAATAGCAAGAGTTGCCAGGAGTATGGCACTCCAGATTAAGGAGCAGGTCTACGTAGAAGCTGCAAGAGTATTAGGCGCAGGCACAGGCAGAATTATTTTCAGACATATGGTACCACAACTCCTCCCGTATGCATTTGCCCAGATGGCACTCAGTGTCCCAAGTGCAGTACTTTCAGAAGCCTCTCTTAGTTACCTTGGTCTCGGTGACCCAACTGCAGTTACATGGGGACAAATACTCCACGATGCCCAAGTTGCAGGTGCTGCAGTAAACGGATACTGGTGGTGGGTCATTCCTCCAGGACTCGCAATAGCTCTTGTCGGATTGACTTTCGTGCTTATAGGTACTGCTCTTGACAGGGTGCTCAACCCAAGATTAAGGAGGCTATGAGGTGATAAAAATGACGAAAAATGTCCTTGAAGTTCGCAACCTCAAGATGTACTACTTCACTAACAGAGGTATGGTAAGAGCAGTCGATGATATAAGTTTTGACCTCAAGAAGGGGGAAGTTTTAGGACTCGCTGGTGAGAGCGGCTGTGGTAAATCTTCCCTTGGGTTTACCCTTATAGGCATGCCAACTCCCCCTGGAAAAATCGTTGATGGAAGCATAAAAATCGATGGAAGAGAAATAGTAGGCCTTCCAGAGAACGTGCTGAGAAAAGAGATTCGTTGGCAAAAGATATCCATGATATTCCAAGGCGCCATGAATGCCCTAAATCCGGTCTACACAGTCGGTTATCAAATGATAGAGCCCCTTATGTACCAAAAAGGTATGAACAAAGAAGAAGCAATTAACAAGGCCCAGAAATACCTTGAACTCGTTGGGCTTGATCCAGAAATTGTATACCGCTATCCTCACGAACTTTCAGGGGGTATGAAGCAACGTGTTGTCATAGCCACAGCACTCCTCCTTGAACCCGAAGTAGTCATAGCAGACGAACCGACCACAGCTCTTGACGTTGTTGTTCAAGCCCAGATCGTCAATATGATGAAAAAGTTGAAAAAGGAGTTGGGCCTTTCGATGATATTCATCACCCATGATCTAAGCATTCTCGCAGAGATAAGCGACAAGATTGCAATAATGTATGCAGGTAAAATTGTCGAGATTGGCGACAGCGAAAAAGTATACTATGAACCAGCACACCCGTACACCCAAAAGCTTCTCGCAGCTATACCCAGACTCCACGAAGATTTGAAGAAACTCGAATTCATTCCAGGACAACCCCCCAATCTCATTAACCCACCTAATGGCTGTCGTTTCCACCCTAGATGCCCCTATATTATGCAGGTCTGCAAAGAGCAAGAACCTGAATTGAAAGAGGTTGATAAAGATCATTACGTTGCATGCTGGTTACTGTGAGGTGTGAAAAATGACCGAACCAGTACTTAAAGTTAAAAACCTTAAGAAATACTTCTCCATCAAGAAAAGCTTCATTGATACTCTTAAAGGTACTCCTCAGAAGATAGTTCATGCCGTTGATGGAATAAACTTTGAGATATACCCCCAACAGGTCTTTGCCCTCGTTGGTGAGAGTGGCTGTGGTAAATCTACCACCGGAAAACTCATTGTAAAGCTCTTAGAGCCTACAGATGGCAAAATATACCTTAGAGGTCAAGACGTCACTGACATCAAAACCAAAGAAGAAGTTCTTGAATACAGAAGAAAGGTCCAAATGATATTCCAAGATCCCTTCAGTTCACTAAACCCACGATTTAGGATATTTGATGTCTTGGAAGAACCCCTCCTTATTCACGGGATAGGTGAAACCAAAGCAGAACGTGAAGAACTAATCTACAAAGCACTTGAAATGGTTAAGATTATACCCCCCGAGGATTACATAGGTAGAAACCCTCACATGCTCTCAGGGGGGCAAAGACAAAGAGTAGCAATAGCTAGAGCTCTCATCCTAAATCCAACATTTATAGTAGCTGATGAACCAGTATCAATGCTTGATGTTTCAATTAGAGCAGAAATTCTTGAATTAATGAAGGATCTCAAAGAAAAAATGGGTGTTACATACCTTTACATCACCCATGATCTTTCAACAGCCAGATACTTTGCAGATTACATTGCAGTTATGTATCTAGGAAGAATTGTCGAAATGGGACCTGCAAAAGTTGTCATTGACAACCCAATACACCCCTATACAAGAGCCTTACTTGCAGCAGTGCCAGAACCAATTCCAGAGAGAAGAAATATAATCAAGGAGATCCCAATTAAGGGTGAAGTTCCAAGTGCTGCTAATATACCTCCCGGATGCAGATTCCATCCAAGATGTCTTTACGCGGAAAAAGGACTGTGTGATACTAAGTATCCACAATTAGTAGAATACGAGCATAACCACTGGGCTGAGTGTCACTTAATTGGAAAGTATTGACTCTTTACATCCTTATTTTTCATTTTTTCTAGTTTGAAGGTGATCCTGATGAGTAAGTTTAAGGATGGTCTTACTTATCCTCCAATCAAAGCAGGGTTCATATTGCTGTTCATAGCATTTGTACTGTCTCTGGGAGCATCTTACAATGTTCTCAGGGAAGAAACTTGGACTGGGATTTGGAAGCCTGGTAACTACACTCTAGAAGAGGAAATGGAAAATTCCGTGGAGATAGTTAGCAGAACTCTTAAAATCTCCTCCGATAATGCTTCAGTTAAAATAGCTACAGAAGATAGTGAGAATACTTATACCTTGTCCGGAGATACCAAGATACTCCATCTTACCTCAAGAGTGTCAATCCTAGTCGAAATTGGAGAGGTTACATACTCTTATACTGTAAAATGGGTTGATTATCCTTATACCTATCTCAGCCTTCCCGCATTTTTCATCATGATAGTGGGGAGTGTTCTAGCAATTAGGGGCTATTTCAGTTTTCTAGAGTCCTTGAAAGAAGAAAAACTACAACAAAAAAAAGGAGAAGAGTAAAATGAGGTCCTTAGATTATGCAAAAGTTATAACTAAATTAGTTTCCTTTATACAAGAAAAAGTTGAAGAATCCAACGTCAAGGGAGTAATTTTAGGAATAAGCGGTGGAGTAGACAGTGCCACCGTAGCATACCTCGCAGCTAGGGCAATTGGAAAAGAAAAAGTTTTGGGGCTTGTGATGCCCTATCATATAAACAGAGATGTAGAAGACGCTCTTTTGGTATGTAATAACCTCGGGATAAATTACAAGGTTATAAATATAAAAAGCATTGTAAACGAGTTTGAGAAAAATTTAGATTTTGAATTGAACAATGTTTCCAGAGGAAACATAATGTCGAGAACCAGGATGATTCTCCTTTATGCTCATGCAAACTCCAAAAATTATCTTGTTCTAGGAACTTCCAATAGGAGCGAATTTTTAACCGGATATTTCACCAAATGGGGAGATTCAGCAAGTGACTATGCACCATTAATCAACCTGTATAAAACTGAAGTTTGGAACATTGCAAGGATATTGGGAGTTCCAAATGAAATAATAAATAAAAAACCAAGTGCTGGTCTTTGGGAAGGGCAAACCGATGAAAAAGATCTGGGAATAACCTACAAACTATTAGACGAAATCCTCTACAGATTAGTCGATTTAAAAATGAAGAAAGAAAATATTGCAAGAGAATTAAATATCCCTCTTAACAAGGTGGAATACGTAGAATCTCTAATCAAGAAAAGCGAGCATAAACGCAAACTTCCAATTGGCCCAGAAATTTAAGGAGGTAAAAACTTGAAAAAGGGTTATATTTTGATTTTTTTAGCTGCCAGCATGTGGGGAACTCTTGGAATTTTTGCTAAGTTGCTTTATCAGTTTAACCTAGATCCTTTCACCATTACATTCTATCGGACACTAATTGCATTTTCCATCCTTCTATTATATAACTATTCAAATGACTTTCAAATAAAAAGACATAGACTGCCATTCTATGCACTTTATGGTTTTTTTGCAGTATTTTTGTTTTACATCCTATACTTATACACAGTAAAGATCTCCTCCGTGTCATTTGCAGTACTTCTCCTTTATTCCGCCCCTGTTTATTCCACCATTCTAGGTTATGCATTATTTAAAGAAAAAATAACCAAAGCAAAGATTTTAGCTTTAATCATGGTAATATTTGGAGTTTTTCTGGTTGCGAATCTTGATCACTGGGATGCAAACAAGATTGCCACCGTGTTGGGTCTGCTCTCGGGACTAACATATGCACTTTATGGGATTTTGGCCAAAATTGCTGTAAAAAATGAAAAACCAGAAGAGGCCCTTCTTTACACAATTGGTTTTGGAGCATTATTTTTAGCACCATTTTCTCATTTTAAAATACCCTATGAGTCTCTCCCCTACTTATTTGGACTTGCATTCTTTCCAACAGTTTTAGGGTATATTCTTTATAACAAGGCTCTCCAGGAAGTAGAGGTTAGTAAAGCATCTATAATATCCACAGTAGAACCAGTAGTAGCTTTGATTCTAGCATATTTAATATTCCGTGAGACATTAACACCACAACAAATAGTAGGGGCGGTTTTCATAATCTTAGGATCGCTCATCCTCCATATCGAAGAAAAAAGAGTTTAAACATAAAAATACCTCTCTAATTCCCATTCAGTAACCTCCATACTGTCCATAGGTATTCCCTTTCTTTCTAGATATTCTTGATAAGCCTCCCACTCTTTTGTTTTATATTTAATGAAGTTATGATATGCTTTACCAAGTGCCTCTTTAACAACCTTGTCTTTTTTAAGAGCTTCAAGTGCTACTGCTAGAGTTGAAGGTAATGTCTCCACTCCTAACAAAGCACGTGCTTTATCATCTAATTCATATACATTCTCTTCCACATGTGCAGATGGTTCTATTTGCCGTCTTATACCATCCATCCCAGCTTTCAAAACTGTAGCAAACGCAAAATATGGATTTGTACTCGGATCAGGGGCCCTATACTCAATTCTTGCACTATTCCCTTTATATGCAGGTATTCTCACTAAAGCACTCCTATTTGCATACCCCCAAGATATGTAAACTGGGGCTTCATATCCCGGAACCAATCTTTTGTATGAGTTAACAGTTGGGTTTGTAATTGCTGTCAAAGCTTTTGCATGTTCCAAAATTCCCCCTATAAAGTAGAGGGCTTCTTCACTCACTCCATTATCACCAACGAAAATATTCTTTCCGTCATTCCAAAGACTTATGTGAAAATGCATCCCATTACCCGGTTGCCCAAAGAGTGGTTTTGGCATGAATGTGGCATAAAGTCCGTAACTCTCTGCAACCGCCTTAACCAAGTATTTAAATCTAACTATGTTATCTGCCGTGGTTAATGCATCTGCAAATCTAAAACCTATCTCATGCTGCCCTGGGCCAACTTCATGATGTAATACTTCTGGAATCAACTTAAATGAAGGCATGTAGTGAGCTATTGCCCTTTTTATTTCCCTTGCCTTATCCAAACCCAGTAAATCAAAGTATCCGCCACCATCTGGAAGCTTGAGCTCCCATGATCCATTTTTCTCAAATAAGTAGAACTCGGGTTCTACTCCTATATATGCTGTTATCCCCTCTTTTTGCAAGTCCTCAGTAACTGATTTTAGTATTCTTCTGGGATCCGCATAATAGGGTTCTCTATTTTTGTATATGTATCCAAATACTTTCGCTACCTCCTCCCAAGGGACTTCAACATAAGTATCTGGATCTGCCTTAAATGTAAGATCACTGTCTTCTATTCCTTGAAACCCTGGAATTGATGATCCATCAAATGAAATCCCCTCTTTCACAACATCTTCATATCGTTCTATTGGCACTTCCATTCCCTTGGCCATTCCATCTATATCCACAAATACAAGCTGAAGAAATCGTGATTTGCCTGAGAACACGCTTTTAGCGGATTTTATTTCGTTCATTTTTATCTCACCTTAATGCTATTATTTTCATTATTAACTCAAATTTTTATACAATGTTTATAATATAAGCTTTTCTAATGAACTTTTGCCACAATGGCAATTTCTAATTTTTCTACTATCTATATGTACAAAAGTAGCGATATTAGGATGTATTTTTAACTTTTATATGTCAATAACTTTTTAGGAAAAAGCTTTATTATCCTTGCCTCAAAGATTCAATCATGCCTAAAGAAGATGAAATTATACACAGAGAAATCTCTCGCTTGAACCTGCACCTTCCCAAAAGCAGAAAGAAACTTGGCCAACTCCTCGAGGAAGAAGAACCAAAAATACAACTCCGAAATGGCCAGTTCCACTATTTTAAAAAAGAAGAACTTGAATATCTCTTTTCATTAATTGAAGAAAATGAAAAGGATTTACTATACCTGCCAATAATCCTCGAGATTACAACCCTATGGCATGGGTATTTCAAAGTAAGAGGGAGAGTCGCTGTTAAAGTTGTTGAGAAGGTACTTGGAAGTTATGACATGCTTGAAGAAAAGACTGAAGTGATTTTACCCCGTTATTTATTGCCAAAAATTCGAAAAAAACTCCCAACCACTACCACATATGCATTCATCGTGGAGTGATGAAGATGAACAAAAATAGAATATTACTCAACTATTATCTTTTCACAATACCTCAAGTTACGGTTTTCGCTGGAGCTGTGCTAGGGATTATGTTAATCTTAGATATAAAGACTCAAACTGCCCTTGGCATATTTGCCTCCTTTTACGGTCTTCTGCTCACTATCATAGCTCTTTTGGTCAAAAGACAGTTCTCAAATCTCTTATTATATAAAATAAGTTTATTGTTCTTTGTAGGATTTATGATGCTTGGAATTTTTCTACTTCTAATGTGAAGTTTTATATTTGTTGATGTACAAGATACATAGGGGGAAATTTATGCGAAAGGTACTTGTAGTCTTTATGACACTCCTAATTATTTCATCAGTGGCATGCTCACAAACCCTACTATTCTCAACTGTAGAAGAGAAAATCCTTGTGATTTCAGGTGATTATAGAGAAGGAAGTTTGACTGTAACAAATAATGCAGATAAAGACTTTCAAATAGTGACTTTCCGAAGATATTATGTGCTCGATTCCAACAACGACGAAATCCCAGGAATTACTCTAAAAGTTTACAAACCCGATGGGGAACCCCTATCCACAGGCGTTCTTTACACATACTGGAGATCTGGGGAAGAAAGACAATTGAGATATAAAATTTATGTGAATGAGAGTGTTAAACCTGGAACTTACACCCTTTTCATAGTCTTATGGGGATTCTTAAGTTCAGGAGATCCCAGAGTTATACAAATCCCCATTACTCTCGAAATCACAGATATACCTCTTAGTTTCAAGGAAGCATTTGTTGAGGTCAAAGAGAGGTCAATTACAACAAATCACGTATTGAATGGAGAGACTATTGCTATATACTCCACAGTACACAACCTCAAAAATTCTCCAGTAGCAATAAATGGAACTGCATACTTAGAAAGGAATGGAAAACAGTACCTTGCCAAGTATCTAGCTATGAATTTAACTCCTGGTGATAATCTAATCCAAGTAGAAATTCCAATACCCTATGACCTTCCGGAGGGAGAATACAAACTCATTTATAAATTGGAATACCCTAAAGGCACTTATCTTTTCTCCAAAGCTTTTTACATAACTTTTGGGGTAGATCTAACCTCAATTTCCCTAGAAAAGACAGAGATCATGGAAGATGAAACAAGCACTGTATACACAACAATATTTTCCGAAAGAAATATTGTAATTAATCACACCATTGAAGTATATGGAGTTAATAACAACATTTTACACAATACTACTGAGAGACTAGAAATAACGAGAGGGACTACAATAACAAAAACGACCATACCTCCATTACCTCCAGGGAGTAAGAAAGTCATGAGTAAGGTAAGTTTCGGTAAAATTCCCCTTGGTCAGAAATCCATTTCGTATAAAGTATTTGCATATCCTAGAATTGAGGATGTAACATACAAAGAAGTTTCCTTAAATAAAACTACTGGAGTGTTCAATTTTTCTGTGGTAATTTATAACGCCAATTCTGAAGAAGTAACAACCAAACTCTCATATAAATTTTTTAAATTTAATCAAACCCTTGATAAAGGCTCTCAGACCCTAATTTTGAACCCTGGAGAAAACTATGTAAACATCATTGAAGACCTTCCAATAGGAGAAAAAATATTCTACGAATTTTCTCTCACGAGCAATAATAAAGAACAAAAGATCAGCGACAGTTTAGAGATAACCCCTCCAATTGCCTCGAACACAACCACATCAACATCCTCCACAACGACATCTATAACAAATACAACAACTCCTCTTCCCACACCTCAAGAGAGAAATATTTTGAAGTACTTCGCTGCAGCACTTGTAGTAATCTTTCTATTTCTATTAGCATTGTATCTAATGCCTACCTCCCCACAAAAGAGGCGTGAACGGCCCAAACCAAAGAGAAGATCCCCTCTGGGTAGGTTTAAACGACCTAAAAGGCCTGAAACTAGAGAATATAAAGAACTGCCTAAAAAATAGGGAAACATTTATTAACTTTCTATCTTTCCCTTGCTTGCAAGACCCTTCCAAAGGGGGTAGTTCACCTACTGTAAAATGGTGAGGGAGCTGGGGCTGTCGGGTGTTAAAACCCGAGGAAGTTCCGCCCACCACACCGGAACGTGGTGCCGCAAGGCACCTCCTGAAAGGGAGGGCAACGGCGCAGAAACGACACGTCCTCTCACGTATGAGAATGAAGGCGGAGAAAGGAACTCGTAAGAGTTCCCGAGATAACCCGCCGACGACTTGAGAGGGAACGGTGAAACGGCCGCCCCACGTGGTGCAAGGCCGAGAAAGGGGCGATGAGTTCCCGGTGGGAGTCCCGTGGTAGGCTGCTCAGTCGAATGCCCCAGAGTACAGAAGGCGGGCTATAGCTCCCTCACCTCATCTTTATGTCCAAGAGTGATGCTACCAATATCAGCGAACCACCAATAACCGTTTTAAATGTAGGAATTTCTCCAAAGAGTATTGCTGCATAAACTATTGCACTTAACGGGTCAAGATAGCTTAAAATGGCTGCCTCATTTGCTTCAACTTCTTTAAGCCCATCCATGTATATAAATAGGGCAACAACAGTATGAAAAATCGCTATAATGAGAATAATTGCAAGCGAGCTCGAAGTAACATGAAAAGTGCCTACACCCACCAGAACGGGGAAAAGAATTAATGTAGCAAACAATAACTGGAAAAATGTTAAATATGTACTATCAACATCTTTAAGATACCTACCAAGTACTGTCACACTAGCATAGAATATTGCACCTAAAAGAGCAAACACTACTCCTAAAAAATCCCTATTTCCAAGAGAGAATTCAGCTTGAGTGCCTATTATAAGTGCTCCTAAAAATGCCAAAAATACTAAAAATAATCTTTTTCTTGTAATCCTCTCTCTCAAAAACACTGAAGAAAGAACAACCACCAATATCGGTGCCAAGTAATAAATAAGGGTTGCTTTAGCTATATCTGTATATATTACCGCGGAAAAGAAAAATACCCAGTTTAATGCTAAGACAAGACCTAAAAAACATAACAAGAGAAGTTTGTGTCTCACAGCTAAAAAAGCTTTTTTGGCCCACATAATGTCCTTCAATGAGTGCACAAAAATAAGAACTAGGCTTCCTAGAAGAACCCTATAAAATGCCAATCTAAGACCGTCCAACCCGGAGTATCTGGCAAAAATTCCTACGCTTCCCCATATTAACATAGAAAGTATTATTTTAACCCTGCCTTGGAGCATTTCTACTCCTCCATGGTTTCCTTCCAAAGGTCGTACGCTTCTTTGACCTCCTTTTCTCTGAACTTCGGAACAGCGTCTTTAAAAGGATTGAACTTTTCAAGGTCTTTTTCATCATTTCCAATGTACGTGGCCACAAGGCCCACTTTAGAGTGTAATGAAGAGGGGACTCTTAAAATTCTTTTTACGTCTACTGTAACCCTACCATCAAAATAAGCTTTGGAAAATGTAGTCGACAAACTAAAAAGCCTTAAAAGTGTTTTATAACCCACACCTTGAGAAAACGCGCTTATCATTGCCTTTTTTACAAAATTTTCGTATATTTCATCTCTTCCATCAATTATTTGTTCAATTTGACGTTTATTTAGACCAATATTTCGTAGATGATATTCGGAAACCCGTTTGATAAAGTATCCAAATCTAAGTCGAAATACTCTGTAATAACCAGAAGAGAGTAAGATTTTCCTTTCCTGGAGATCCTCAAATGTTATTTCCTCAGCGCTGGAGATGTAAGATAAAATCTTTTCTCTCGCTTTTGAATCTAGTCCAAGCGCCCAATCATCTAAAACCCTTATATGGTACCCTCTTCCAGAGTAAATAAGATGAATATTTTCAAATCCAAAGTCTTCTCTTAAAATTAGAAGAGTATCTTTAGTGAGTTCTTTAGCATCATCCAAACAGATTGGACACACTTTTCCTGTTTCATGATTACATCTTTTTAGTGGTAAATCTTTCGCATCTATATCAAAAACTAGTTCTGCTCCTAACCATCCCTCCATATTCTTAGGTTCCTCATAAAGGGCAACACTTGAATAAATTGAATATGGGGCCGTTATCTTTACATAATCTTCAAGATCTTTTATATGGTGAAATACATTTTTCCTATCGTTAGGGCCCTCCCCCGTATGATCGAAACCAAACTCCCTATTTTCGAGAGTTTTAGTTATAAATGAGGGTATTTTCTTCACATTCCATTCCTTCAAGTAGTAAATCTTTCTTTCTTCTTTGGTCATTTCCTTAAAAAGCTCACTCATTGCTCCTCACCAGCTGTATTTTCCTTTTTACTTTGCATGTAAAGCTTTCTTAGGTAATAAGTAAGGGGATTTTTAATATATCTACAATCCCGATCAGGTTTACAAAGTTGAGGTGCACTTGCCCGAATTTTCTCACAGTTGGGAGGGAAGTACCAAGTAGAATTTCCACTATCTTCTAAATTTGGTTCCAGAGTGTATCCAAACCCCAAGTGATACCATATATTTTTGATCTCATTTGGCTGATCTTGGAACAGCGGTGGACTACATCTATTGCCCGCTTGAATTATTACTGGTAATATCTCTTCCTTGATGACTTTTAAATCCTTTATACAGTCCTTGACTTTAACATCTCTTTTAGGTGGATTTGGGCAGATTCTAGCATAACTTAGAAATGAAGTCAAAAGAACTGTTATTCCGTAGTTTCTTAACCCACTAGGCACTCCATTTAAAGTTATTCTAATACAAGGAGGGAAGAGGTGAAACCGAAGAGGTTGAGCAGTTGTACTTCCTAATCTTTCAAATTTCTCTTTAAAATGTTCCCTTGCAACCTCACTCAGCTCAGAGTACAGTTTCATGTAATATTCAGGTAACTCTTCCCGAATTTCATAAAGAATGTTAACTGCCTTCTCCAAGTTTTTTTCAAAACTTTTTTTCCATAATGTAATTAGTTGAGACTTGTTAAGATAAACATGACCTTTCCTTACATAAAACCCCTTTAGAGAGTCTTCATTAAATATTAAGAAATCTTTTAGAGCCATTTTATATTGAAGAATGCGCCGTTCCTTCTCTTCTGGTGGCAATTCCTCATGCAAGCTTTTTTCAAGTATTACTCTATCTTTTCTGGGAAGTTCACTGGTGTTTACCCTTTCAACAGGCAAAGCCAATTCTTCAAACTCTCCTGCTTCCATTATCCTCTTTAAGTAGATTTTTAGATTCGTATCCTTAACCAGTTCCATTTCCAGACCATAGGGTGAAAATGCCAAAGCTCCCAATAGTGCATAAAAACTTATCAAATCCTTCCACTCATCTAAATATAAAATCGATTGAGGAACATCTCCCTCTTTCACCCATTTAACTCTCTCCAATGCCATATTAGTATCAAGGTAATTTGGAATAACCTCTAAAAAATCATTGATGCTACCAAATTCATTTAAGAGTTTTTGTGCTCGCTTTCCAAAAGGATCTAACATGCACCCACCTTCTATTAATGCTCATATTAAAATAAAACTCTTTTGTTAATTACCAAAGTATAAAAAGATCAAAATATTGGAAAAAATATAATGCATCACAGTAACCTTATATAAACTTCCAAAAACCTTATATTATCTTATTAAGTAACTTTAACAGTCGAGTGTAAACTGAATTAAATTACAAGGTGGGAATTATGAGTGAGCCGTTTTCAGGTAAAAGAATTAAAAGCGGAATACCTGGGTTTGATGATTTGATAGAAGGAGGATTCCCCGATCAATCCACTATCCTCATAACTGGTAGTACAGGTACTGGAAAAACCACATTCGTGGCACAGTACATATACAAAGGAGCAGAGGAATATGGGGAACCAGGGGTTTTAGTTTCATTAGAAGAAAGAGCCAAAGATATTAGAAGAGAAATGGAACAATTTGGATGGGATCTTGAGAAATATGAAAAACAAGGGCTCATAGCAATAGTGGATGGGGTTAGTTCTATCTCCGGAATTCCTTCTGAAGAAAAGTTTGTATTAGAAGACACCCTCAATGTTGACAACTTTTTGAGGTATATATACCGTGTTGTAAAATCAATAAATGCCAAACGATTGGCAATTGATTCCATTCCATCAATAGCTTTTAGGCTTCAAAATGAAGGAGAGATTAGGAAAGTTCTATTAAAACTCAACACAATTCTTCTTGAAATGGGGGTTACCAGTCTTCTAACTACAGAAGCTCCTGATCCCAAAGGGGGAAAAATCAGCAAATATGGGATCGAAGAGTACATTTCCAGAGGCGTAGTACTCCTTGATCTACAGGAAAAGAATATAGAACTAAAGAGATACCTCCTAGTCCGAAAAATGCGTGGAACTAAACATTCAATGCGGAAGTATCCCTTTGAAATTACAAGTAGAGGAGTCGTGGTTTACCCGAGTGGAGAGATCTATTAAGGAGGGAGTTTTAATTGAATTTATACTCCAGTAGTTCAAGTAACTCAGAACTAGAAGAGAAAGTTGAACGAATCCCCACAAATCTCATTGATCACCTTTTGATGGGAGGTATTCCTAGAGGAAGTGTTATTCTTCTTATAGGGGACCCCAAATCAGGTAAAACAACGTTTATAAGCCAGTTTATATATAATCAGTTAATCTCTGGTGCTAATGTAATTAGTTTATTGATTGATATCCCCCGATATGAATTTGTAAGTAATGCTTTAGATTTTGGATGGAATCTTATCACAAATCTAAATGAAAGATTGTACATTTTGGATGCATATACTCAAAGAATTAGAGGTGGCCCTAAGTTTTCTTTTACTGAGGAAGCTATTCCAGATATTCGAGATACCACCCACATAATAGATATCATAAAAGACACTACCACAAAAATTCTCTTAAATAATCCACATATAGAAGACCCCCTTATAGTAGGCGCAATTTCCTCTATAACTCCTATGTTCTTCGAAACTGAAAAAAAAGAAATATACAAGTTTTTGGAGGATTTAAAAGCATTTTCGCATAAGAACAAGCAGGTTTGGTTAATAGAAATGAACTCTGGTGTTGAAGACCCGCAGGTAGAGACTATAATCAAGGCAATAGTAGATGGTATAATAGAAATGAAACTCTTTGAAGAAAACCGCAATCTTCAAAGATATTTAAGAGTTTATGGTATGAAAAGGACTAGACATGTACTCTCATGGATTCCATATGACATAACTGATAGAGGAATTCTTCTAAAAAGCGAGAGATGAAAGTTATATAATTACAGGTGTGAACTGCTCCTTGCTTACGCAAGGATTTTTGTGAGAGTTTGCTCCCACAGGCCGGTTCACGCGACCACTACTCCCTATCCTCCCGGAAGGGGTCTTGCAAGCAACAGAAAGATAAAATTAGATTAAAAGTTCAAAATCTCTATTTCCTTTCTTTTAATATCTTCTGGAATTCAATGTAGTCTGTAACAATTTTAACTCCTTCAAGGGTCTCAAAATATGCTTTCTTTATCTTAATTACTCGTGCATCAGTATATTTCATTTGAGGTGGGTCATATGAGCCGGGTTCAACTATCTCATCTTCTAGGACATATTTTTTAATCTCTGGCTGGCCCAAATATTTCCAAACTTCATAAAAAACCTTTGGTTCAAGGTGGATTTCTCCTTCAACCTCTGTATAATCCCCTCCAATAGCCTCTAGAAACTCCTTTATTACCTCAAAGTTCATAGAACTCACCAGTATAATATTAGGAGCCCAAGAGTTAAATACCTATCGTTTCTACTTCTGAAAGGGGGGTGGTAATGAGTAAAGTGTATGTCGATGCTCAAGCTTATAAAGCAATTGATAAAGGCGCAATGATAGTCTTTAAAAAAGGAGTGATAAGAACTGAAGGCGAGATTAAACCAGGAGATGTTGTAGAAGTTTATTCACGAAACGGAAAATTTCTAGGCAAAGGTTTTGCTAACCCAAACTCAAACATAATGATTCGCTTGATCACAAAGAAAAAGGATGTGAAGATCGATAGAGAACTACTTAAAAAACGTATAAAAAAAGCGAATGAATATCGAAAAAAGATTTTAGGATACGATAAAGCTTATAGAATGATATATGGAGAAGCAGACTACCTTCCAGGGTTAATTGTGGATAGATTTAATGAGATAGCATCAATTCAAATTTCAAGCGCTGGGATGGAAAAGTTCAAAATGAACGTTGCTGAAGCTATTCTCGAAATAGAACCTGAAATTGAGACTGTTTTTGAAAAAAACACTGGAAGATCGCGAAGAAGAGAGGGCCTTCCTGAGATTGAAAGAGTTCTCTTAGGAAAAGAAAAATATCGTACCATTATTAAAGAAGGTCAAGCCAAGTTTATTGTTGATATGCGAGGCCAAAAAACAGGATTTTTCTTAGACCAAAGAGAAAATAGAATTGCTTTGGAAAAATACATAAAGGGTGGAGAAAAAGTCCTCGATGTATTTACTTATACAGGGGGTTTTGCCATTCATGCTGCTGTTGCAGGTGCCGAGAAGGTTATTGCAGTAGACAAATCTCCTGCTGCAATAGAACAAGCAAAAGAAAACGCAAAACTAAATGATGTAGACGGTAAGATGGACTTTTTAGTAGGCTCCGCATTTAGCATTATGGAGAAAATGCAAAAGAAAGGAGAAAAGTTTGATATAGTTATACTGGATCCTCCCGCATTTGTACAACATGAAAAGGACTTAAAAAGAGGCCTTAGAGCATATTTTAATGTAAATTATCAAGGGCTAAAACTGGTTAAGGACGGCGGTATATTAGTAACCGCTTCATGTTCCCAACACGTTGATATGCAGATGTTCAAAGATATGATAATAGCTGCTGCCGCAAAAGCCGGGAAATTCCTAAAACTCCTTGAACCATACAGAACCCAAGCACCAGACCACCCGATATTAATGGCATCCAAAGACACCGAATATCTGAAGTGCCTGTTCCTCTATGTAGAGGACATGAAATGATTCGGCATCAGGTCGTGGGCGTATCTTCATCGCAATACTCAGTGGAGGTGCTTTCTCCTCATCTGCCATGGGCTTATAGAAATTCCAAGATATAAGGATTTCTACTCTCTAGAGAAAATTAGTGAGTGCCTCCACCTCGTGCCTACTTTGAACTTTATGTCCTTTGGAAGATAACTGAGCTTCTCCGCCTTTGAGATAATAGATTTTAGCAAACTTGGTTTATCCGGAAGGAAAAGCGCAACTTTACCATTCTCAGTCATGTATTCCCTTGCTTCTCTTAGAATTCTTACGGCAAATTCCTCTCCATACACTCCCCCACCAATCCCCTCAATTGGGGTTAAAACCCCTTTTGTAGGTTTCTCATAGTAGGGAGGGGCAGAAAATATCACATCAAATATCTCTCTTTTTGGAATTATTCCATTGATGATTTCCCCATTACTTTTTATAAGCTGCACTTTAGAATTATTTGCAGAAATATTAGCCTTTGCATATTCAAAGAATTCATCATCAATTTCAGTCGCAATTACGTCACATTTGAATATCTTTGCAGCCATAATTGCCATCATTGCCGTGTGACCGGTTCCTATTTCCAGAACCCTTTCTCCTCCCCTCAGAAAAGTCTTTAAAAAGATAAAACGAGAAATTGGCGTTGTGATAAGTCCCTTGGGATGATATTCCACTTCAATATCAAAAACAACCCTGGCAATTGCTTTGTTATACAGGATCCTTGCTCTTCTGCTTGATAAATCTAATCTGCCTCTTTCATCAAGGTATTTTTCAAGCTCGGGGAAAATTTTAATCGCTTCTCTAACTGGTAGCCCAAGTTTTCCATCTCTCCATGATGGCATGAAAAGGGTTAGAAAGAAAACTTAAAAGCTTAGCCCTTGCCAAAATAATAGTGGAAAAATCAGAGGAGGGCTAAAGCGGCCATTATCTTCGCATCTTCAACCATGTTTTCAATTTTGGCATACTCGTTCGGCTGGTGAGCCATCTCATCCAAAGTGGCCCAAACAACTGCTGGAATTTCGAGCTTTCTAAAGTAAGCCGCGAAAGTTCCCCCACCAATACCACCAATTTTAACATCCTTTCCTCTGAACTCCTTTATGACCTTCTGTAAAAGCTTAACAATCTCACTATCCTTAGGAGTTGGGGCCGGAGCATCAAGTCTCTGTAAAACCTCTACCTTTACCTCAGGCAATACTTTGCCATCGATCTCTTTCTTGTACTTCTCCTTAATCTCTTCAGCAACTTCCTGAGCATCACTTAAAACTTCATCCAGCTTGTATTGAGGTAAGACTCTACAATCAAAAACCACCTCATGTTCACCCGGGGCGATGTTCGGAGCATCACTAGGATTACCTCCCATTGTAGGTTCGAAAGTGCTCTCCGGGGGATCAAAGAGCTCATCCCTTGCGTTATACTTCTTATGGAGTAGGCCATCAAGGGCTTTTGTATAATCAATAGCAACCCTGTGAGCATTTAATCCCAATCCAGGCATGCTTGCATGAACCTGCTTGCCCTTAACCTTAATTTTCATCCAGAGAATGCTCTTTTCAGCGATTTCAATAAAAGTGCCTTCCTCATTTCCTCCATCGGGTACTAATACTAGATCATCTTTTCTGAATAGTTCTGGGTGTTCTTTCATTAGCCATTCTAAACCATGCTTACTGCCAGTTTCCTCATCACTCACAAAAGCGAGGATTATAGTTTTCTTGGGTCTTATGCCAAGATTCATCAAAGCCTTAACAGCGTAAAGCGAGGCGACCAAGCTTTGACCATTATCCTCACTACCCCTACCATAAACTTTGCCATCCTTCACAACGGGCTCGAAGGGTTTTGTAATAGTCCACTTACTCAAATCTCCTGGAGGAACAACATCCAAATGAGTGAGAATCCACAATCTTGGACTTTTTTCGCCTTGCTCTCCATAATAGTATGCTAGAATGTTGGGTCGTACACCGTTTTTTGCTCTTGGGTCTGGGGCGTTGTAAACGTCAACCTTATCAAACGGCCAGTCTTTGATGATTTCCAAGAGTTTTTGAGCCTTATCGTACTCTCCCTCACCACCACTATCAGGACTAATCGCTGGAATTCTTACAAGCTCCATTAAAACACTCACCATCTCATCCCTAAGTTTTTCTATTCCCTCAGAAACAACTCCCACCTCCATTTGAATCACCTTTCTTGATTTTTAATAGACCTTTAAAGTAATTTTGGTTTTAAAAACAATAAGTTAAAAGAAAAGAAATCATTCAACTTCTTTCTTTCCTGTGAGATAGAGCCAAACTGCTATAATAGCTAGGAAGAGTACTCCAATAACGTCACTGCTGAAGCCTATTGATGGGGCCTTATCTGCTACTATTAACCCTGCAAAGAGTATACCCATCAATGCTTCACCAGCAATTAATCCAGCCGCTCCCAAAACTCCCGCATCGGTTGGTTTTTCTTCCGTTTTAGCACCTCTTGCTTTTCCTACAAGCCACCTTAGGACACCGCCGATGAATATTGGGACACCCAAGCTCAATGGGAGGTAAATACCAACAGCAACTGGCATCACTGGTGTTCTAAAGCTTGAATTCTTCATTGCTAAGATTTCATCGAGGATTATCAATGCTATTGCAATCCCTGCACCAATGAACACCATGTTCCACTCAAGTGTTCCAGTAAAGACACCCTCTGTAACTTTGGCCATAAGGAATGCCTGTGGTGCGGCTAAGGCATTTTCTTTAGCTGTTGGAGTTCCGGCAATACCATAAGCTTTTATAAGGAGGTTAAGCACTGGAGCCATTACTAAAGCTGCAGTAAACGTCCCCACGACTTCAAAAACCTGCTGCCTCTTGGGAGTTGCGCCAACAATATGCCCCGTTGCTAAATCCTGCATTGTATCTCCAGCAATGGCCGCTGCAGTACAGATAACTGCTGCCACTAATATTGTAGCAGTCATGCCATCTAAACCGCTAAGTCCTAACCCTTTAAGCACCAATGCCGTAAAAAGCAAGCTCATGATTGTAATACCTGAAACTGGATTATTTGATGATCCAACGACACCGGCCAGATAACCGGCGATAGAGCTTCCAAAGAATCCCACAATGAGCATTATAATAGCCATTACTGCTGCTATCCCAATGGAGTCTATGATATGTGCATACAAAAGGAACAACGGAACAACAAAAGCCGTAATAAGCATAAGCACTGTGTTCATTGGCATATCCTCTTCAGTTCTAAGTATTAGTTCGCCGCTTTGCTTTCTCCTAGTAGCTTCAAGCCCTGCTTTTATACCTCTTGAAATTGGGCCTCTAAGCTTTACAAGGCTCCAGAGACCACCAACGACCATCGCTCCGACTCCCATGTATCTTATCTTTGTGCTCCATGTAACCCAAGCAAGATCCAAAGCGCTGAGTCCATCCGGATTCCCTGTCTTGGCAACGTAGATTGGTATTGCAATGAACCACGCAATTGCACCGCCAAGAAACACAAGGAATGCTATGTTAAGACCAACAATGTAACCAACACTGAGTAAAGCCGCTGAAAGGTCACTTCCTAAATATAAGACTCTCCTACCAACAAATTTGGCCGTTTCAACAGCTGGGGCCCATAGACCAGAACTTCCTAAGAGTTTGTAAAGACCACCAAAAATACCACCTACAAATATGGGCTTTGCATGGGAACCTCCCTTGTCTCCAGCAATAAGGACTTCAGCACATGCTGTACCTTCTGGATATGGAAGTCTTTCTTCAACAATGAAAGCTCTTCTTATCACAATTGTGAAGAGAGCACCCAATGAACCACCCAATGCCGCTATGATGGTCACAAGCCAGTAGGGGAATTCAGTATAGGTGCCTAAAACCACCAAAGCTGGGAAGGTGAATATAACACCTGCTGCCAATGATTCACCTGCTGAAGCTGCTGTTTGGACCATGTTGTTTTCAAGGATATTTTTGTCCTTAAAAGCCATCAATATGGCCATAGAAATTACTGCAGCAGGAATACTGGCGCTAACAGTCATACCTGCATACATGCCGAGGTATGCATTTGCCGCACCCATAATTATTGAAAGCACAACGCCCAAAATAAAGGCTTTAACAGTGTATTCAGGTAATGATTTCTCTGGTGGGGTATATGGTTTAAACTCCAAACTTAACACCTCCAAAGTTTGTTGACACTTTAATTACACAAATTCACATATAAAATACTTTTGGTTCTATAAAATAGGTTTTATATAACATTTAAGCACACTATTGTATTAAAAATAGCATATATGGATTAAAAAATTCAGCGATGTTTCTTTATATGAATAAGGATTCATAAATTTTGCTAGCAAAATTTCCATAGAACTTATATACATAGTTACTCCTACTATTAATATCGCTAAAAAAGCGGAGGGAGGTAAATTGGTTGAGATAATCTTTTTGGGCAGTGGTGGTGGACGGTTTATTACGATAACACAATTCCGCCCCACTGGTGGTTTTTTCATCAACTCAAGCAGGCGAATATACGTAGACCCTGGCCCAGGAGCCTTAGTACGAGCATGGAGGTATAAAATCGATCCTAGGAAAATAGATGTACTTTTTGTCTCCCATAGACATACAGATCATTGTAATGACTCAGAAATCATGGTTGAAGGTATGACTGTAGGAGTTACAAAAAAAAGAGGGATGTTAATAACCTCAAAGAGCGTAGTTTATGGAGATGAAGATCACACCCCTGCGATTTCTAAGTACCATTTAGATTCTCTAGAAGAAATTCATATTCCTAATCCAGGAGAGAGAATACAGCTTGGAGATGACGAAATGACAATAACACCTACAATACATTCGGACAGTACTGCAATAGGATTTATACTAAAAACCAAACTCGGGAAAATTGGATATATTCCTGATACAGAGTACTTTGATGATCTCAAAAAGATATACGAAGGAACTAGACTATTAATTGCCTCTGTAACAAGACCTACAAACATGAAAATCCCCTATCATCTCTGTACTGAAGATGTGATCTATATGCTAAAAGACATGAAAAAAAAGCCAGAAATGTTAATCATGAGTCACATAGGAATGAAAATGCATTTTGCGAACCCATATAAAGAAGCCAAGTTTATAGAAAACGTAACTGGGGTAAAGACTTTAATCGCAAAAGAAGGCTTTAAAGTTAAAATGGAAAAAAAAGACATAAAACTAAAAACTTTAAGGCCTGCAAGAGAGCTCTGAGACAAATTTATTAACTAGATTATGCGCCAAACTGAAGAGCTCTTCCTTCCTTTTTTCTGTTATTCCTTCAACTACAACTCTTATTTTAGGCTCGGTGCCACTTGGTCTCACAAGAACCCAAGAGCCATCTTTGAGGTTCAATCTTATTCCAGAAATTGTTATAACTTCCTCAACTTGATCTCTCAAGAGGTCTTGCAACCGTTCTTTTACTTTCTCAACCACTTCATACTTTATCTCTTCAGGACATTTAACGTTCTTTTTGATTAAGTAATATTTTGGAATATCTTTTATTATCTCTGATAAGGGCTTCCCTTCCTGTGTTATTATCTTCAAGAGCAACCCAATCGTCACAAAACTATCAATCCAAAGGCCAAATTTTGGATGAATAAACTTCCAAGGTTCCGAAGCGAATATGGCATTGTATCTCTTTATCCCATCGTGAAGTTGGCCCAGTGGAACACGGTAAACCCTTCCACCTTCCTCTTCAACTACTTTATCAATCCTAAAAGAGGTATTTATTGAAACTACAATGTTCCCTCCATTGTGCTCTTGTGCATAAAGCCTTGCAAAAAGTGCTATCAGAGTGTCTTCTTCAATATAGTTTCCTTTTTCATCAAACACTGCTATCCTATCTGCATCCCCATCTTGGGCAATCGCAAGATCAACCCCTAGTTCCTTAACCAAATTACTTAAATAAGCAATATTTTCATACCTTGGTTCTGATTTTCTTCCGGGAAAGTAACCATCCAGTTGAGAATTTAACGTTATAACCTTTGCTCCCATTTCTCTAAGGAGGTAAGGAGTTATTAGGCTTCCTGCTCCATTTCCCATGTCCAATAGGACTTTAAGGTTGGTTTGACTGTCTACGTATTTTAATATCTCTTTAATGTAATTATTTTTTAGATCCAAATCCTTGACATCTCCAATATTATCCCAAGAAGACATTTTATAACTCTCAGAGAAGATTATATTCTCGAGTTCCTTTTCTTGTTCTAAAAAGAACTCAATACCCTTTTCATTGAATACCTTAATGCCATTATCGCCGGGTGGATTGTGAGATGCCGTTATCATCACTCCAGCGTTCCCAAGTTTATTAGTGGCCCAAGCTAGCATTGGAGTGGGTACTAGCCCAATCCTAATTACATCCACTCCCGTACTTAGCAAACCGCTTACCAATGCACTCTCAAGCATCACGCTTGAAGTTCTAGCATCTCTACCCACGACCACTGTCCCGGTATCTATGTACGTCCCAATGGCTTTTCCAACATTTAAAGCAAGTTCCGGAGTTATTTTTGAATGAACAGATCCTCTAATTCCTGCCGTCCCAAAGAGTCTCATGTCACCACCATGCTAATGTTGTAGATTGTTTTATATATCTTTTTGATAGGGAGCCCAAAAATATATTGGGATTCCTTTATAGTTTTCGAGCTTTAGAGATTTTGGCATGGTATCAAGAGAAAAAGGTACAATATATACCGGAACTTTTACCCTCTTTCCCAATTCCAGAATTGGCTTAATTATCTCCGGAGTTGGTCGAATTGAATATATTACGCTGGCATCCCTATAAAGAATTAAATTAGGGGTAAATATATTATCAACATAAGCTTTAAGTCCGAGTTCTTTAGCCTTCTCAATCGCTTCCAAGTTCCAATCCACAACAATAATGTCTCTGCCTAACTCTTTCAGTTTTAAAGCAACTTTGAAGTTAAACCCTACTCCTATCTCAACTATCTTTCCTTTTGAGTGTCTGCCATTTAAAAATATAGCTATCTCCTCAAAACTCATGAAAAATACATGAAAGAGAAAGGTTAAAAAGCTTTTCAAAATATTGTCTTCCTAACCTTGCCAAAAATATAACCCTCTCTATGAACTGGCCTTCTCTGACCTAAAAGACAAGGTTTAAAAAAGAAAATACCTGAAACTCGGTAGTTCAATTTCTTCAAGTATTCATCATCTAAAGCCGAAAATTTTATACACAATAAACACCTCTAATGATTATATATCACTTTTGATGTTTAAATTATCGAAAGTGAATATCTAAGAATCTCTAGGAGGGATAAACGTGAGGGAAGAAGAGATAATTAAAATGCTACAGAAGCTTGGTTTAACAAAATATGAGAGTTTAGCCTATATAACTCTTCTAAAATTAGGAACAAGCAAAGCCACTGATCTTACAAAGGAAAGTGGAATTCCCCACACGAGGATATACGATGTTCTAAGCTCTCTTCACAGAAAAGGATTCGTAGATATAATGCATGGCACCCCCAGAATGTACAAACCTGTAAATCCGGAACTTGTTTTTGAAAAATTGAAAGAAGAGATAATAAGCGATATTGATGCCATAAAAGGGGCCCTCTTGGAATTATATAAATCCATTCATGGTGAAGATATACCCGAAATTTGGACAATCCATGGATTTGAAAACACATTAGAACGGGTTGAGTATATAGTAAGAAGTGCCAGAAGAGAGGTTCTAATAAATACTCCCCTCGAATTCCTCACACTGCTCAAAGAAGAAGTTAGAAAAAGGAAGAATATCATCTTCGTGATTGTAAGTAACTTTGATGAAATTCCAGAGTGGTTGAATAAGGAGAACGTGATTCTAGCTAAAAGTGGAGGAGCTCCATGGTTAATGGGGACGTGGATTATTGGTGACATAGATTATGCACTATTTTTTGGAGCCCTTCCAAAAGATCGGAGAAAAGAAAAGTTTTATTCATTCTGGGGTAAATCTCCCAAACTAATCCAAAACTATATGCACTGGTTTTACACAATGTATTTTGATAATAGCGACTTAATAAAACCCGTTGAATATGAAAAACTCAAAAAGCCTTTTGAAATTGCCAATATAAGAACTCTAATAACTATTCTAAAACAAACCCAATTGCCTAAAAACATAGAGGTTATTGGTCATTTTGTTGATACCAGAGAAGAGGCCACAATCAAAGGTAAAGTGATAGACTATGAATACACATCCCTAACAGCCAATATAACCCTTGTAGATGAAAATGGAAAAGAATGGAAAGTAGGAGGATTAGGAAGTTACTTTGAGGATGTGGAAGGAGAAAAGTTTATCCTCCTCGAGTGATGTAACTCCCAAGATGAAAAAAGGGTTTTGAATAGTATAAATCACAAATGGAGGTGTAACATGATGAAAATATTAATGCTTGGATTTGAATACTTACCAGTAAAGGTTGGTGGACTTGCAGAGGCCATAACAAGCATTGCTGAAACTCTCACAAGGATTGGTAACGAAGTTTGGGTTTTCACACCTTCCCATGGTCACATTGAGGGAGAAAAAATATTTGAAATGAACATTGGAATTTATGGAGGAAAAGAGAGAATAAAAGTATATGAAAGGGCCCAAAACGGGGTTAGGGTTTTTGCATTTAGCAGTAATCTGCTGGATAACAAAGATGTTTATGGGCCCGGATGGGAAGGAATGCTTGGAAAAGCTGTGCAGTTTGGAAAAGCGAGCGTTGGACTTTTGAATTACTTAATAGAGAAAGAGGGAAAACCCGACGTTTTACATTTCCATGACTGGCATACTGTCTTTGCAGCCACTTTAATTAAAAAGTATTTCCAACTCCCCGCGACCTTTACAATTCATCGCCTCAACAAATCTAAGGTTCCAGCCCACTACTTCCACGAGGCCCATTTGAGAGAACTTGCACCATACCCCGATATAGACCCCGAATATGTTGGGGCATACATAGCAGATGTTGTTACTACTGTAAGCAGAAGTTATCTCTGGGAAGAGTGGGACTTTTATAGAAACTTTGAGGGAAAAGCTACCTATGTTTACAACGGAATAGCCTGTGACTTCTGGAATGAGGAGCTACTAGAAAACAAAGACTTGCCAAGAGAGGAAAGAAGAAGAAAAATCTTGGAAACCCTGGGATTAAGTGATGGAATTACATTCATGTTCATAGGCAGATTCGACAAAGGACAAAAAGGCGTTGATACACTCCTAAAGGCCGTTGAGAATATCGCTGAAAACAATCCCAGCGAATTTTCTAAAATGCGCTTCCTGATCATTGGAAAAGGTGATCCAGAACTTGAAAAATGGGCCCATGTATTAGGATCAAGGTATCCAGAAAACATCAAAGTAATAACCAAGATGTTAAAAAGAGAATTCACAAGAGAACTCTACGGAAGCGTTGATTTTGTAATAGTACCATCTTACTTCGAGCCTTTCGGCCTAGTACAGATGGAAGCTATGTGCTTGGGAGCAATACCCATAGGATCTGCTGTTGGAGGCATAAAGGATACCATAATAAGCCTAGATGAAGACGAAGAAAAGGCCACTGGTTTGCTAGTCCCACCAAGAGATCCAAACGCCCTTGCAGGAGCTATTCTAAAAATGACCCAGCTTAGAGAAAAAGATCCAGAGCTTCTTTCAAAAATGCGCAAGAATGGTAAAAGGCGGTCAAAAGAAGACTTCACCTGGGAAAATGCGTGTAAACGCTATATTAAAGCTTACAGAAATGATATAGACAAGGCGGTGGAGTTCCTAAGCTGACCTCCTCCCCGCCGTGAACGGCGAGGCTTCCAGCCCGCAAATGGGGTGAGATCATGAACTGCCCTTTTTGCACTCCCTCTGAAGACGTCTTAGTGTATGAGAACGAATTCATTAGAATACTTATTGATTCATACCCTGCCAATAGAGGCCATTTACTCATAGTCCCAAAGAGGCACGTAGAAAAGTTAGAAGAGCTCAATGAAAAGGAAAAGCTTGTTCTGATAGAAGGAATAGAAATGGCTATTGAAAAACTCAAAAAAGTCTTAGAACCAGATGGGTTTAATATAGGAGTGAACTACCCCACTCTAACGGGTGGGGTTTCGTGAGAGTTCATTCGGCATCCCGTTGCCGGTAGCCTCACTCTCACTGGCCGGTTCACACGGCCACTACCCCCTATCCTCCC
>LDZS01003187.1_pt1 | contig 38389 bp, 40 predicted proteins | sample 615471 | NCBI WGS metagenome assembly LDZS01 (sample SAMN03408295, study PRJNA278302) | terrestrial metagenome | isolation source: oil reservoir sample K3 | place: USA: Alaska, North Slope, Kuparuk formation | collected 2013
TCACGGCAGCAGCTGTTCCCCACTGATAGAGGCCTTTGGTGAGAGGGTTTTCTGGGACTGCCTTGGCAAACCTTCTGGCTATTTCAGAAAGAGTAGCCGGGTCGGCAGCTGGCACGTCTTTGGTTCCTCTTACGGCTACAGCCTTCAAATTTTTAGAGCCCATCACCGCTCCAAGGCCATTCCGGCCGTTAAAGTGTTTTAAGTTGTTGGTAACGCAGGCAAAACGCACCATCTTTTCCCCTGCTGGACCAATTTGAGCCAATTTGACTCTGGAATCTCCCAACTCGTTTCTTATGGCCTCTTGTGTTTCTCCAGTGGTCTTTCCCCATAGGTGAGAGGCGTCGCGAATTTCTGCGGATCCATCCTTCACATACAGATACACGGGCTTTTCGGCCTTCCCCTCTATTACGATAGCGTCGAAGCCGCTCATCTTCAGTTCCGGTCCCCAAAATCCACCGGCTTCAGATTCGCCAAAACCGCCGGTTAGTGGGGACTTGGCTCCTACGGCATATCTACACATTCCTCCTACGCGCGCCCCTGTCAGCGCACCAGAGGCAAACACCAAGATGTTGTCGGGAGAAAGCGGATCAACCTTGGGTTTGAGCTCCTTCAGCAGGTAATAGGCAATTAAACCTGAGCCGCCCATATAGGTGCGATAAAACGCCTCGTCGAACTCCTCCGTACCGATGCTCTTATTACTCAAGTTCACCCGCAAAATCTTACCATTGTAACCATACGGCATGAAAAACCCCCCATTTAACGATATTTATGCCACTTCATCAATGTTACCACATCTCTCCCAAGCTAAACCCCTCAAGACTTTGCCTTGAGGGGTTTTTGCAAATCAACTTTTCCCCGGCGCCTGGAATCGATTCCTCGCGTCGAACGCAAAATTTCGACAGACGGCAACTCGGCGAAGCTTCATTCTTTGCCTCTTCGATACTGCACCAGCAGGAAAAGCAATATTCCTACAGCTAACCCCCAAGCAGCTCCTCTGATGGCCAAAACAGCGGCTATAACGCCAGCTACCCCCATCTCCTCGTTCGTGCGGATCATGTTCATCCCTACCCTGGCACATACAAATCCCTGCACCAGAGTTGACCTTTTTATTTGGCGTTAGTATCTGATTTGTTTTCGTAGCTCCATTCTCTTGAGAATTTTACTCTTCGTCAACCCGAGAGTGATTCAATAACCTTAATCGTAATATTCAGGCGCTTTTTTATATTGTTTCCAGGCAACAGGATCATGTCCAGTAATTATCTTAACACCCATCTCATCCCTTAAATGTTTCATCATTTTTATGCTTTGTAGAGAAAGACTGGGGCTCCAGCCGAGTCCTGGAAGGACATCTTCATCGATGTTCTCTATGGTGTAACAGCTATCTGCGGATAAAAACACGGGGCCTGTATTTTCGAGGTTAACCAAGATAGACTGATGACCAGGAGTGTGCCCCGGCGTAAAGTAAATGATGATTTTGCCATCTCCAAAGAGGTCGAACTTGTTGTCTCGCCAACCCTCCAAAATAAACCACTCAACGTCTTTGTCAAAGTCAGCTCTTATGTAGGCACCCTTCATAAAGGAGTCGGGAACATAAGCGTAATACAGCTCTTCTCTTTGAACCACATATTTGGCCTTCGGGAAATGACCTACACCACCGGCGTGGTCCAGATGCAAGTGAGACATTATTACATATTTTATGTCTTCAGGTTGTACCCCTACCCTCTTGACCTGGTTCACTATCCACTGATCCTCTGTCATGACGGGATCATAAGCAGCAACTATTGCACCCCAGTGTTTTTTCTTGTCAATGGTTACCTCTAAAGCGTTTCCAGTATCGTATAAAACATAACCACGAGGATGTTCGATCAGAAACGCTGGAACAGGAACATCAAAAGGCTCAAGCAGGCCACGACCTGCTGTAAAGTAATGTTTCTGACTCTTCAAGATTCCGCATTCAAAGAAATAAAGTTTCATTAGTCTTCACTCCTTTTTGATTATTCAATACCAGCCCTTTTAAAACAGCGCTATAAACTTAATAGTTATTAGCTTAACGCTATGCTTCGATACTTAAGATGCTAATTCAACTTTAAGCTACCAACCCTCAATACGCCTCCTTGAAGAACCTTATGGCGTCTTCTTCTTTCACCTCCCTCGGGTTGTGAGCCAAAAGCCTGGTCTGAAGCATCGTGTCTTTGCCCATCTTCTCCAGGGTTTCTTCTTTTACTCCCACATCTCGGAGCTTTAAGGGCATGTCCAAAGACTTCATGAGGTTTACAATTGCGTCCACGCACTTTTCGGCTTTCTCTTTTAATGAAAGCGCTTGCGTGTCTTCCCCTAAGAGGGAAGCGATCTTTCCGTAGCGGTCGTAGTTGCTTATGAGGTTGAACTTCGTAACTGGAACGAACATGAGGGAGTTAGCTAAGCCATGGGGGACGTGATATGTAGAGCCTAAGGGGTAAGCGCAGGCGTGCACTGCGGCACATCCGGCCTGGGCGAAAGAAAGGCCCGCCCATAAGCTTGCCAAGGACATCGCAGTTCTGGCTTCTATATTTTTTCCGTCTGCATAGGCACGCACCAAGTAATGCCCTATGAGCTCTATGGCAGGAAGGGCAAGGAGGTCGCTTAAAGGGGAGGCGTCTTTCGACGTATATGCCTCAACGGCATGAATGAGTGCGTCCATTCCGCTTGAAGCTGTTACCTTTGGAGGGCATGTCATCGTCATTTCAGGGTCTACGAGGGCGACCTTGGCGTAGTTGAAGGGGCTCTGTATGCCGAACTTAGCGCCTTGTTTTGGGTCGTCAAAGACGGCTACGGCGGTGACTTCGCTCCCTGTGCCTGCGGTAGAGGGTATTAGGATGGTAGGGATGCCGGGCTTTTTGACCTTGTTCACGCCGAAGTAATCCCTCGGGTGACCGCCGTTCGTGGCTAATATCGATCCTCCTTTTGCGCAATCTAAAGAAGACCCTCCGCCGAAGCCTATGATCAGGTCAATTCCCTTTTCTTTCACGATGTCGGCTATCTTTAGAGGAATGTCTACAGGAGGTTCCGGGAGGACTTCGCTGAAAGTTAAAAGCTCTTCCACTTCGCCTTTCAAGGCCTCGTTTAAGCTTTCCGTCATGCCGGCTTTTACGAGGTTGGGGTCTGCAACGATGAGGACTCTCTTTGCGCCTATCGATCTCACCTCAGCAGCGAGGTTTTGGCGCACAGCGCCGGGGCCGAAGACTATCCTCGAAGGAGCGCAGAAGGAAGAGGTGCGCATCGCTCCCCACACGAAGTCTTGTATCATAATTGACCATCTCCTTATGGATTTTTGGCTGTCATGTTCAGATCTCAGGATATCATAATACAGGATAAATATATAGCTCACATACTCGGGAGTCAAGATCTCAAGTTGTCTTATCAAAATCTACGCTGGTCTTTGAAGAGCTCGTGCTCGGGGGGTAAAGAGAACAAAGTTGAGGCAGCAGGTACATTTCGGACGCAGGGCTGCCAGCGAAACCGGACAAGTGGAAGGCGTGCTATAATCCATTTTAGAAGAGTGCGGCCAGGGGGTGAATGAGGTGGGGATGGCAGAATGTAAGTTGTGCGGCAAGCCCTTTATTACGGCAGGACCCATGATATGTCCTGCCTGTCTGAAGAGGCTTGATAATGTATACAAAAAAGCACTGGACTATCTGAGGGATCACCCATACGAGAGACTGAACGCAAAGGAGCTCGCCGAAGCTATCGATGAAGATTTGGTAGATGTGAGAGCTCTAATAGAACTCGGATGGATAGAGCGCGACATCTCAACCGAGTCTGCAAGCGAAGAAATGGACAAGAAGCGTCATCTTCTAAAAGCTTTTGAAAAGGAACTTTCGACACTGCAAGGACAAAGCCGCAAATACGGTTCTTACGGCTACGAGCGATACGGTCGCGCCAAAGGCAAAGTAGAGAAAGACAAAGATTAAAACTACAGACAACACTTAGTTTACTATCGATCTACCTTGAGATATCTTCGACTCAAAGATGTGTTTTTAACTATATAGTAAGTTATTTAGTCGAATAATATGGTATGAAGGATTAGCGTTGCGCATAGCCCTAACGGCGAAGACAAGCGATTGGGGCGATCTAAAACCACCTCCTATTGTCACGATTGGATAAATGCTTATAATGAATACAAGTCAGATTTCTCGGTAAGGGGTGGTTGCTGTGTGGACTATGGAAGAAGCCGTAAGTGCCTTAAAAAGGCAAGGGGCGAAGATTACATCTCAACGTCTGGCGATCCTTCGCCTCCTCCAGGGAAGGAGAGATCATCCGTCTGCGGAGTGCGTATATCAGGAGCTAAAAGGAGAATTTCCCACCATTTCCTTTGCAACCATATACAGCACTACGCAACTTTTGGCCCAAGCGGAACTGATCCAGATCCTCACCGTTGACAACAAGCGTGTTCACTTCGACCCAAATCCCGAGCCCCATGCTCACTATCACTGTATTCACTGCGGCAGGATATACGACATTCCCCTCAACGAACGAACCGTGGGAGAAATATTACAACACACAGACTTCCAAGTAGACCAAATCCAGATTTATCTCTATGGCGCTTGCCCTGAATGCTTAAAGGGCTTGACCCAATGAGAAAAAATCTTCGATGTTTGTCTTGTTCGTTCCTGTGATTCTCAGTGTTTTGACTGTGTTCTTAGGCCTATGGAGCACCAGACAAGGCACTCGCATTGCAAAATGCGCTTTCTGGTTCTTATTGACATCTATGCTTTTATCGGTCGTTATAATTACGGCAACAATGGTGCCCTTATGGGTTGCAGCAGCACCATTGTTGCCGTTGGCTTTGTTTTTAGCTATTGCTCATCGCCTTTTTAGGAGGACAGACTAGCCGTCCTCCTTTTTCATTCTACTGTCACACTTTTTGCCAGGTTGCGAGGGGTGTCAATTTCACAGCCCCGCTTCTTTGCCATGTGATAGGCAAAAAGCTGAAGAGGGACTACCGTCACAAAGGGAGAAAATTCCTCAAGGGTCCACGGAACGGAGAGCACATAGTTTGCCTCCTGCGCCAGTCGTTCATCATCGTCAAAGCCGACGGCTATGATGGGTGCGTGCCTCGCTTTGGCCTCCTGAATGTTGGAGAGCGTCTTTTCATAAAGGCTGTCCCTGGGTGCAATCACAACCACAGGCACCTTGGGCTCAAGGAGCGCTATGGGGCCATGTTTCATCTCACCTGCCGCATATGCCTCCGCATGAACATAGGATATCTCCTTGAGCTTGAGCGCCCCTTCCATGGCTATTGGATACGACATCCCCCTTCCTAAGAAGAGGAAATTCTCGCTATTGGCGAATCTGGAGGCCAACTCCTCCACGGCGGGTTCCCTATCGAGGGCGGTCTCGACCTTATAGGGAAGCTGAATGAGCTCATCTATCAGTTCCCTCTCTTGTTCGACAGAGAGAGTTCCTCTCAGTCGACCGATGTAGATAGCCAACAGATATAAGGCTGTGATTTGCCCCATAAACGTCTTCGTCGCAGCGACGCCTATCTCCGGACCAGCCTTGAGGAGAAGGACGTCGTCGCAATCGCGGGCCAAAGTCGAGCCGCGCACATTGGTAACGGCCAGACAATAAGCTCCCATCTCCCGCGCTTTCCTTTCGGCAGCTATAGTGTCGGCCGTTTCGCCAGACTGAGAGACGAAGACGACGAGCGTGTCAGGTCCGATCTTTCCCTGACGATAGCGATACTCTGAAGCGATATCTACCTTCAAATCCAGATCGGTCCAACGCTCAAAGACCCTTTCAGCCACGAGAGCCGCATAGTAGGAGGTGCCACAAGCTACGAGATGAATCCCCTCGAAGCGGCTCGCAACTTTCTCGTCCAGAGAGATCTCAGCAGAAAGGTCCACGCTGCCGTCTATAAGTCTGTCTTTCAACGTGGAGCGGCACACTCCCCCCTGTTCGTGGATCTCCTTGAGCATGAAGTGAGGGTAGCCGCCCTTTTCGGCCATAGACACGTCCCAATCCACGAAGAACGTCTTCTTTTGCAGGGAAGACCCTGATTTATCCCATAGAGCGATTCCTTTGGGAGAAAGCTCGGCGATTTCACCGTCGTCCATATAAATGACGCGTCGCGTATACGGAAGGATCGCCGGGATGTCGGAAGCACAGAACGACTCTCCTTCTCCTAAGCCCAAGACCAGCGGCGGGCCATTGCGGAGGCAGTAAATGTGGTTGAAATCCTCCCTGTCGATGATGGCAAGGGCGTAGGATCCTTCAAGGCGTGCCTGTAAAGCCGTAAGCGCTCTGAGGATATCCCCGTCGTAAAGCTTGGACAGCAGTTGAACTATCACTTCTGTATCCGTCTCAGAAGTAAACGAGACGCCATCGGCTAAAAGGGTTTCTTTCAACTCATGGTAGTTCTCTACTATGCCGTTATGTGCAAGGACGAATCGCCCCATTCCGTCCGCATGGGGATGCGCATTGACCGCAGATACGCCGCCATGGGTAGCCCAACGAGTATGTCCGATCCCCTGACGGCCCTCGAGGTCGAGCCCGACGAGGATGCGCTCAAGATCCGAAACTTTGCCCACTTCCTTTATGACCTTGATCCCTTCGCCATCGCGAACTGCCAGACCGGCTGAATCGTATCCCCTATACTCGAGTCGTTTAAGCCCATCTAAGAGCACACTGCAGGCCTTTCGATGGCCTACATAGCCTACAATCCCACACATAATTATTTTTCATCCTTTCTGATCCTACACACGGAAGAATTACCGTCCCCTTTGTCCCTCAGATCGCTCCGCGGTTTTGTAGGACAGCTTAATGGCCTATCTTCCATGGCCATGGGGGCACCCGCCGATAATTTCGATCATCCCCCAACCTCGTCAGCTGGCTAAAAGCCAGCCCAGGCGCTTACCATAACGCCATAAACAACCTCCGCCATCTCTTTTCTACACGTCCATCAACCCCCTTTGTCTCAAAAGAGAAAACAGCGCCTCCCTCAGCGTGCCGTTTTCGAGCGCCATCGTGACTGTGGCCTTAAACCATCCCTCCTTTGTGCCACAATCGAGGCGCAACCCATTATACCGCAACCCCCACACTACCTCTTCACTGAGAAGCGACTTTATGGCATCTGTAAGCTGTAGTTCGCCACCGGAGCCCGGACGAAGGTTGTGCAGGTGGTGAAATATCCTGGGTGATAGCAGGTAACGGCCCACCACTGCCAAACAGCTTGGGGCTTCATTGAGAGAAGGTTTCTCCACAAGATCGAGGATGCGATAGACCCCGTCCTCTTGAGGCTCAACTTTCGCTATGCCATAACGAGATACTTCTCCAGGTGGCACTTCCTCTAAAGCCACGACCGACCCACCAAGCCTTTCGTGAAGTTCTACAAGTTGGCGCAGCACAGGTGTATCCGCAATCATGACGTCATCGGGCAGGATGACACCAAAAAAACCGCTTTCGCAAAATTGCTCTCCGCAGAGCACTGCGTGTCCCAAGCCCAAAGGTTCCGACTGGCGAACATAGGCGAAGCGCGCCATCTCGCTTACAGCCACAACCATATCATAGAGTTCCTTCTGACCACGTTCCAAGAGTATATTTTCCAACTCTATTGATCTATCAAAGTAATCTTCAATGGCTCGTTTGCCACGACCGGTCACGAATACCACATCGGAACAACCCGAATTTACAGCTTCCTCAACGCCGTAATGAATGATGGGACGATCTATGAGAGGCAACATCTCCTTCGGAATCTCCTTTGTTGCAGGCAAGAAACGCGTCCCCAAGCCAGCGGCAGGAAATAGACATTTCGTAATGGATCCCATCCGAACTCCTCCTTTGGTAAGATAAACTCCTACTTCGCATTCAACTCAGCATCGACCTGTTCGATAAAGCTGACCAATTCATCAGCCAGCGACGTCAGATCCAAATCGCGCGCTTCCAGGAGTATGCGCACCATAGGTTCCGTTCCCGAAGGGCGGACGAATACCCTCCCTTTGCCCTTGAGGAACGACTCCACCTCTTTTATCTTATCCTGTACGGCATCTTGCGATAGGATAAAGTGCTTATCGCATACGCGGACATTTTTCAAGAGTTGAGGGTAGCGACGAAAGCGATCCGCCAAACTCTCGACCTCTTCGCCCAGCGAATCGCATGCCCTTAAAAATAATATGGCCGTGCCTATCCCATCGCCGATCGCCCCATAGCCGCGCACGATGACGTGGCCAGATTGCTCACCACCCAAAAGGGCTTTTTCGCACTCCATGAGTTCAAAGACGTAACGATCCCCAACGGGGGCACGGAAACATGGAATACCCTCTTCGGCCAACAATTCTTCCAAAGCCATATTGCTCATAACGGTAGCTACAACGCCCGAACCCAAGCACCCTTCCTTCTTTAACCATCGGGCGAGCACCCATAATACTATGTCTCCGTCTAAGGCTCGTCCATTTCGATCGACGAAGAGCACCCTGTCGCCGTCGCCGTCAAAGGCAATCCCTAAGTCGGCGCTCTCCTTGCGCACCCATCCTTTCAGGTGCTCCATGTGCATAACGCCCACACCTTCATTGATGTTCACGCCGGTAGGGTTTGCCCCTACGAAAAATACCTCGTCGCCCAATACATTCAAGACATTTTTTACTATAACAGTGGTGGCACCGTGGGCGCAATCTACGATTACTTTGCGCAACTTGGGCTTCCACTCGCCCATTAATCCTTTCAAGAAATGGACATAATTTTCGATGAACGAAGGCTTTTCATCAACTATGCCTATAGAAGCACCAGTGGGTCGCCACTCATCGAGGAGGTTGTCGCTCAAATATTCTTCGACAGCGGCCTCGTCGTCGTCACGCAATTTGACGCCGCCGCTGTCGAAGAGCTTAATACCGTTATATTCGGCTGGGTTATGGGATGCACTCACGACAGCGCCCCCATCGGCACCGACTGTCCTAACAGCGAAGCCCACCCCAGGGGTAGGAATAACCCCGAGAGTGTAAACGTCTGCTCCAGCCGAGGTAAAACCGGCAAAGAGCGCTGCCTCGAGCATGGGGCTTGAACGGCGCGTATCGCGCCCTACCACAAGCTTAGGGCGAGGCGTCCCTCTCTCGGTAAGGAAGAGCACGTGGGCTCGGGCTATGCGAAGGACAACCTCTGGCGTCATAACCCCTCTGTTGGCTACATCCCTAACGCCATCCGTCCCAAAGAGACAACGCACTTTGCTCGACAATGTTCTCATCCCCACTTTCTGTCATACTGAGCGCTCAATCATCAGCATAAAGCATAACTTGCGGCGGCTCTATCTTTACAACCCGCACATTTACACCCTGGAGACGCACTTTTGGAGCTATCGATATCTGTTTGGAGACGATATTACTTACATCGACATAGACCTCGATCGGTAGTTCTTTTGGATTTAACCTCTCTACCGCAGAGGGTGGTCCTTCCAGGACGATATCTACCCGATCGGGATCCAGTCGCCACTTTGAATATACCCCCCTGCCTGCTATTTTAACAGGTATGTCGAAGAAGGTTCGGCTGACCGTGCGCTCTCGCAACTCGATCTTTACTTTCACCTGTCCCTCGCCCTGTAAAGATACCCCTTTCGGAATCTCCAGCGCTACAGTTCTCTCATCTGACTTACTCAAGCCTTCTACGGAAACGGGTGCAGTTTTTACGCTTACGATTCCGCTGAGCACATTGGGAGGACCCTCCAGGGTCACTCTTCCTGGAACGACGACGAGAGATTCCACGGTGAAATCGGGATCAGGCGCTCCACGCAATTGCACCTCTACGGGCACCTCTTTTCTGGGGAAACCCTTCTCTGCCGACACAGATACGTTTACCCATGACGGTTCTATGGTCAAACCTGAAGGGATTTCGTCTTGCGCTTTGAGCTCTACAGAGGCCCTCACGCTCTCTCCAGACGAAACTTTCTCCCACGGCAAGCGCACGACGGCGCCGGTCACCTTGGTGATCAGTTCCTCCCGACCTTTGACCACGACCTTGTCTGGAACTGTGTTGACCGAATGAACAATATACCCTTCCGGTATATCCGCTATCTCTACCTCTACCGACATCACGCGTTCAATCATTCTGTGCAGTTCGAGTTCAATATAAGATGGCTTCACCGAAATGATGGAAAAACCCGGTGGAAGAGAAATTTTGACGGGCAATCGATGTCTTGAGGGACTTTTTAAACCTCTCAGATCGACCTCGCAGATGACATCTCTGGCATTAAGAGAACTCAGGAGGGCAGGCGGTGCCGAGACCTGAACCTCTACCTCCTCCGTTTGGGCCGTAACCGATATTCCTTCCGGCAAGTTCCTGTATTCCACCGGCACGAAGAACGTTTTCTCCTCGTTACGATCGCCTGAGGCATACATCCACAAGAATATAGCGAGGGCCACGGACACGATTTTGAGGAACAAGGTCGACGACAGGAGATCATCAATCCTCCTTTTCATCGCTACCCTCCTCGCTACTGGGCCAGAGAGAGCCCATCTCCTCTTTCAACCGTTCCCAGAAACCTTCCGAACGCTCTTCTGCCCCAAAATAATGCACCAATAGTTGTCTGAGCTGTTTTTCTTTGAGGCCCCTCGAGAGATGTCCTCGTACGGCGAGTGCAATTTCCCCTCGCTCCTCCGACACGACCAAAGATACCGCATCGGAAATCTCCGTAACGCCGAGGGCAGCACGATGCCTCGTCCCAAACCATCTTGAGAGGTTCGTCTGCTCGGTCAGCGGCAGATAACAAGCCGCTGCTAAAACCTTCTCCTTATCTATGATAGTCGCACCATCGTGGAGTGGATTATTGGGCCAGAATATAGAGACGATGAGCTCCTGGGAGATATCGGCATTGAGCCTGACAGCGGTGCGCCAAATATCACGCAGACCCACCTTGCGCTGCAGGACGAGGATGGCCCCGATTTTCTTCTCCTGAAGAAAGATAAGGGCGCGCACTACCTCGTCTGCCAAAATATTGGCTCTTTCCTTTGCGAGTCTGCTCCGCCATATCCTCCCCTGTCCTAACTCTGCCAGCATGCGGCGCAACTCGGGCTGAAACACTATGGGGATGGCTATCAATATGACGCTGAAGAGTCTTCCCAAAAGCCATGACAGGGCCTCCAGTTGCAAAGCCCTCGCACCCACAGAAAGCAACCCCAGTATAAAAAGCCCCTTCACAAGCTGCATAGCTCGCGTATCTACGAGCAAAAGCAACAATTTATAAACGATAAAAGAAATTATAAATATATCTAAAAAATCCTGCCATCGCAGAAATCCGAACATTCTCTTCAAAACTCCTTGATATATACTATTGCACTATAACTTTTTCCACATACTGAGACGTAGCCGCTGCCAACATGCACCCATAGTCCATATAAAAAGAGAGGGCATCTCCCCACCGCACCGAAAAGGTCGCTTCCTCCACGTCGAGCAGAAGATGATCACTGGAAGCTCCTATCACGGAGATCCCTTTCCCGGTGGGAAAGAGACCTTCGGGGCGCACATCCTGACGTCCCGCAGCAATTATGGCTCTTTTCCTCACTCCACGATCAACCCACTTGGGAGCGTTGCCGAAGGCGTCGGCCCCAAGTTCGCCCTTAGGTGCGCTCGGTTTCGAGCGAACCTCTATAACCTGTGCCTCAAACATCATCGTATCCTGGCGTAGATAGGGAATTACTTGGCGATGCGTGACGTCTCTACCTAATAAAATAGCTTCGCCTATCCTGAGCTGATTCACATCTTCGGGCAGCTCTCCCTTCTCTAAGAGCCTGAGGGACGAAGTAGAACCGCCCGAGAAGAACTCGAGTTTATACCCCAAAAGCCCCTCAAGATCATGCCCCACCTGCACCAATTCCCCAATGTTATCGGGCGACGGAAGCACGCCGCCGTAGCATCCTACGTTTGTTCCCACGCCCAAAGGCGTGACCCATCGGCACCCCTTTAAGCTTTTCCCAATGCCTTCTACTTCGCAGGGCAAAATCCCTTCTCTCAGATCCCCCACATCGATCATTACGATCACGCCGTGACTCTTCCTTTTCGCGACGCACGATCGCTCCAGCAGCTCTATTGCCTCCACGGTCGAAACGAGCGTCGCGGAGGCGAGATCGACAGCGCAATCGATCTCGCAAGCCATAGGAATGCGAAGCAGCATAAACGGCCCCTTCACCCCAGCCTCCCTCATTAGCTGGATGTTCTTTAGGCGACTGTCGGCAACCCACTTGCAACCGGCTTCGAGCATAACTTGTGCTACGCTTGGATGACCGCATATTCCTTTTGTGACGCCGGCCACGCTTATTCCCCTGGCCTTGCATCGCGACACCACGGCACCAGCATTTTCCCTTATCCTATCCAAATAGATCAAAAGTTTGGGATACAAAACTCACGCTCACCTTCCTCGCAGCTTGCGCAAGATGGCGAGATTGCCCTCGTCTCCAATTCCACCCTTCGGAGTCTCCAAAAGGCAAGGAGTATCATTCCATCGCTCGTCGTTGAGTATAAACGAAAAGGCGTTAATGCCAAGCTTCCCCTCTCCTAAGTGGGCATGATGATCTCTCTTGCTGCCCTTCTCAAAAAAGCTGTCGTTTAAGTGCCAACAACCGACCTTTTGAACGCCAAAAAGGTGATCTATCTTCTCAACGAGGCGATTATACCCCTCTCGACTCCTCAATTCATATCCAGCAGAAAAGAGATGACATGTATCTAAGCAGATGCCGAGTCTTCTTGTGCCCTCCAAGGAAACCATAACCCAATGCAACTCTTCTAACGTGCTGCCGACGCTGTTCCCCTGTCCGGACATCGTCTCCAGCAATATACGAACCCGCAAGTCGTCGCTTTCTTCCAGAACGTACGAAAGCCCCTCTTTTAGCCTGTGCAAGCCCTTTTCTATACCGTCTCCCTTATGAGAACCTGGGTGAAGAACTATGTCATCGATCCCCAAAAGGTCGCACCGTTTCACCTCTTCCAGCAAGGAGTCAACGCTCTTCTTCCATATGGCTCCCTCGGTCGAGAGGTTGATCAAATACGAAGCGTGAGCTATGATTTTTTTAATGGAACTTCGCTGCCAGCATCTATAAAACTGCTCACATTGATTCATAGAAAGGGGAGAGGTGCGCCACTGAAGCTGATTCTTCGTAAAAATCTGGGCCGCCTCGCATCCCAATTTCTCTCCCCGCTCTATAGCCTTCCACAATCCCCCGGCAATGGAAAGATGCGCGCCTATGAGGGCCATTTACTGCATCCGTCTTCGCGCAAGCGTTTTGCGATGCGCCATAATATGCGAGCCGTAACTCCCCAAATCCGTATCCCCTTGGGGAGATCATAAACTGGATAAGAAGTCTCAACACCGTTCCTGATGGCTCGCTCGATCTTGGGTTCGGCATCAAGGAGATCGATGTCTAAGAATATCACCTCATCCACCTCTTCAGGACTCGGGCGAAATTCATCGACGCCTTCTATCCATCCCAAGACAGGATAAACCGCGTAAGAACTGGCATAGGTATGTTCTACCGGCATAAGAGATAAAGGAATGACGCAATGTCGAGGCAGCCCTATCTCCTCTTCGGCTTCGCGAAGAGCCGTGTCAACAGGAGAGAGATCTTCGTCTTCCACCCCGCCGCCAGGGAAAGAAATCTCGCCGCCGTGGACTCTGAGGTTATCTGGACGCTTAACCAAGATCACCCTTGTGCCGTCCGAACGGCTTGTAAAAGGGACAAGGACAGCGCTCCATTTAAAGGTGCTATCGCCGTTGAGGATGAGCTCATCCCACGACGGCACATGTTCAAGCGCAGGAAAAGCACTGCGCAATTTTTCAACATTCAATCGATCTCGATGGCATGGTCCATCGACTTCTCGCGTCATTCTCATATTCTTACCCTCTCTGGCTAACTTTCGGTCAAGACCATCATTTGGATCGCCTTCGCGAGGCTGTTTTTTAGCACAATTTCACCTCGCCTTTATAGACGATGCCTCTGCAACCGTCCACAGTGACCACCATACCGTCTTTCAGTAAATTCGAAGCGCCCGTGGCCCCTACTACACAGGGAATGCCGAGCTCTAAGGCCGCCATGGCAGCATAACTGGCAAGGCCACCCTCTTCGGCAATTATCGCTGCAGCTTTTTCAAAAGCCGGCGTATAACTTTTGCCGCTTTCCTTGACAACTATGATATCGCCGGCGAACACCTTTTCTTTCGCCTCTTCGACCGTAGTCACGAGGCGGACTGGGCCAGTGGCATTGCGCTTTATCAGGCTCATCCCCTTCAAGAGGATTCGACCTACGGTATGCACTTGGACCATGTTCGTAGTTCCTGGGATGCCCACCGGCACACCTGCGGTCACAACCACCATGTCTCCTTCTTCAATTAGGCCTTCGTCGAGGGCTGCCGAAAAAGAAGACTCGACGGCCTCGTCTACGCTTGAGCCGTCTTCCTTGTAAATGGGATAAACCCCCCACGCGAGGCTGAGCTCGCGCCAAGTGCGACTTGACGGGGTAATACCAATTACAGGACAAAGCGGGCGGTACTTACTGACCATCCTGGCAGTGCTGCCGCTGCTGGTGAGAGATATAATGGCCTTCGCTTTCATCTTTTCGGCGATGGAGACGGAAGCGTGCGATACCGCATCAGGCACCGTGGATGCCCTTATGGGAACAGTCGCCGGCCGCTGCCAAAGACGCATCTCTTGCTCGGCGCGAAGGACGATGGTGCTCATCGTTTTGACGGCCTCCACTGGATATTTACCGCTCGCCGTCTCGCCTGAAAGCATCACTGCATCGGCTCCATCGAGCACAGCGTTGGCAACATCACTGGCTTCAGCCCTCGTAGGGCGTGGGTTGCGGATCATGGAATCGAGCATTTGCGTCGCCACTATCACGGGTTTGCCTTCGGCGCGAGAGAGATCGATGATCCTCTTTTGGACTATAGGCACGTCTTCTGTGGGCATCTCAACCCCCAAGTCACCCCGCGCGACCATTACCCCATCTACGACCTGAACGATCTCTTCCAGGTTATTTACAGATTCCTTCGTCTCAATCTTGGCGATCACCTTCATAGACCCGCCTAATTCTTCCATGGTCTTCCTAACGTTCATGATATCGTCGCGGGTGCGCACAAAGGAAACTGCTACATAGTCCATGTTTCGCTCAAGTCCCCAGCGAATGTCCTCCCTGTCTTTAAGGGTCAGAGTCGGCACCGAGAGGTGAGCTCCAGGGACGTTAACCCCTTTCCTTTCTCCTAATTCTCCGCCCACGATGACGGCGCATACTACGTCATTTTTGCTGATTTCTGTGACTCTCAAATGTATAGAGCCGTCATCTATGAATATCTCTTGCCCCGGTGAAATCTCCTTTGGGAGATTCCTGTAGCTGATGGATACCCTTTCGGCGTTGCCTGAGCATTCATCTGTAGTCAGAACGAAGGTTTGGCCACCTTCCAAAAATACAGGCCTGCCACCTTCGAGCTTGCCGGTCCTGATCTCGGGACCCTTGGTATCCAGCATTGTGGCAATGGGACGCCCCAATTCTTCTTCCACGAGCCTCACGAGGTCGAGGTTTGCTCCGTGGCTTTCATAATCTCCGTGGCTGAAGTTAAGGCGAGCTACACCCATGCCGGATTCCGCCAAGGAGCGAAGTACGCCATACTTCGAGGAGACAGGCCCTATCGTGCATACGATCTTAACCTTCCTCATGTCTCTTGCCTCCGCTTTCTACCCTGCCGTGTTTCGTGAGTATCTCAGCAGCACCCCTCACCTTGATGGCCGATGTGTGTTCGGTAAATTGACAGATCCAGACTTCTCCAGCATCGAGCTTCTCCGTGTGAGAAAAGCGCGTCTCTTCGCCCCGCGTAAGACCTATCACAGTCACTCCGTTTTCTAAGGCTTTTATCACAATATAATCGCTCAAAACGGAATAATTGGCCAACTCTTCCTTCATCGTGTATCCCTCCAGATATACCCCTTCACACTACTTCTATGGCGTCATTTGCAAACTCATTTAGCCTTTCGAAGAGTGAAGGAGCCGGATCAACGCGGATTTCCTTCAGTTGCATCAAGACGTTGAGCGACTCTTTGCTCAACTCCAATAATACTGGCGCCTTGCCAGGATGTCTCTTCAACTCGCGATATAAGTCCCTGACCAACGGCTCCTGGCACCGCTCCAAGTTTACGCGCAACTTCACCAGCGGGGTGAGCTCTCTCTCGGCCTTTTCCAATGGGAGGACGTCCTCAGCTATCATGGAGAGTTCCGATCGCTCTCTGGGCTTTCCCACCGCTATTACCACCCTTCCGGCTGAAGCTATTTCCTTAACTTGCTGCCACAAGCGAGGGAAACATACGACCTCGGCCTTCACCTCCCCATCCTCAATCTCCAAGATTCCCATCGGGTCTCCTTTCTTGGTGTAGCGCTCCCTTGCGCTGACAATCACTCCTCCCACCGTGGCCATGACCTCACCAGATCTCCAGTAAGGAAGATCCGCCAAATCGCATGTGGTGTATGGCCTTACACGGCTTTCGTATCCCTCAAAGGGATGTCCCGAGATATAAAGGCCGAGGGCTGACTTCTCGAACTCCAACCTCTCGTAAAACCCGAAGTCCTCCACCTCGGGAAGCTTAGGCTCCTCGGCCTCCTCGACGAGGGCGAGGAGCGATTGCTGGCCACCTTCAAGGCCACGTCGCGAAGCAGATTCCAAAAAGCTGGGCAGGGCTTCGAGCATGGCGCGCCTGTTTTTGTGAAGGGAATCAAAAGCCCCGGCCTTTATGAGGTTTTCGATGACGGCCTTGTTGACCGTCCTAAGGTCTACTTTTGTCATGAAATCCCAAAGGGACGTGAATGTCCCTTTCCCTTCGCGCGCTCGGATAATGGCCTGGACTGCGGCTGACCCGACCTTAGCTACAGCGTTGAGGCCAAAGCGAATTACGTCGCCGACAACAGTGAATGAGGCGCCTGACTCGTTCACATCCGGAGGGAGGACGTCGACGCCTGCATTGCGAACGTCTCGAACGTAACGCCCCAGCTTATCCATGCGAGAACCTATATGACTTGATAGGAAGGCAGCCAGGAATTCGGCTCTATAATTGGCCTTTAGATAAGCTGTTTGATAGCTGATCAAAGCATATGCAGCACTGTGGGATTTGTTGAAACCGTAACCGGCGAAGACCTCTATAATGTCAAATAACTCTTCGGCTTTTTTACGATCGATCCCACGCCCTACGCATCCGCTCACAAAACGCTCTCGTTGCATCTCCATCTCGCTCGCCTTTTTCTTGCCCATGGCACGCCGCAATATGTCCGCTTCGCCCAGAGAAAAGCCTGCCGCTCTGGCGGCTATCTCCATGACCTGCTCTTGATACAGTATAACGCCATAAGTTTCCCTCAATACTTCTTCAAGTTCTGGAAGCGGATATTCCACCGGTGTTCTGCCGTGCTTGCGTTCTACATATTGATCTACCATGCCACTGCCCAAGGGGCCAGGACGATACAGCGCAAGGACGGCTACGAGGTCTTCAAAGCAATCAGGGTGCAGCTTCTTCAAAAGTTGCACCATGCCGCTCGATTCCAACTGAAAGACGCCCATCGTGTCCCCCTCCTGGAGCAGCTCGTAAGTAGCCGCATCGTCCAAAGGGAGATCGTCCAAAGACGGAACTTCTTTTCCGTTGGCTGCGATGTTGGCCAAGGTGTCCTCGATCATAGAGAGCGTACGAAGGCCCAAAAAGTCCATTTTGACCAAGCCAAGCCTCTCGATTGGCTCCATCGAAAACTGCGTCACGAGCTGATTATCGCCTATACGCTTTATGGGGACGATCTCTACCAGCGGTTCTGGGGAGATGACCACTCCCGCAGCATGCTGAGAGCAGTGCCTGGCGAGCCCTTCAATATGGCTGGCTATATCGAGCAGCCTCTTTACCTCGGGTCGCTCTTCGTAAAGCTTCTTGAGATCTGCCGATAACTCCATGGCGTTGGCGATGTCGTGGGCGTGCATGGGGATCAGCTTGGCGACCCGGTCTACCTCGCCATAAGACATGTTCAGAGCTCTGCCCACATCGCGCACGGCCGCCCTGCTTTTCATGCGATCGAAGGTGATTATCTGGGCTACCTTATCTCGGCCATATTTTTCCACTACATAATTTATAACTTCATCGCGCCTCTTGTCGGATATGTCGGTATCGATATCGGGCAGCGTTACCCGTTCGGGGTTCAAGAAGCGCTCAAAAAGCAGATTGTAACGCAGCGGATCCAGCTCGGTTATGCGCAAGGCATACGCGACAAGAGACCCGGCCGCAGAACCTCGGCCAGGCCCTACTGGAATGCCTCTCTCCTTCGCAGCGCCTATGAACTCCGCCACGATCAGGAAGTAACCAGCAAAGCCCATGCGTTTTATCACCGAGAGCTCATATTCGAGGCGGTCGATATAATGCTTTGGAACAGGGTTGCCCTTAAAGCGGGCTGCCAATCCCTGGCGGGCTGCCATTTCCAGCGCCTCTTCCACCGTTTGCCCGTTTGGTAGGTTGACCTTGGGCAGGCGATATTTGCCGAACTCGAACGCCACGTGACATCGTTCCTGTATTTCCAATGTATTATTCAAAGCCTCAGGTACTTCGCTTCCTAATAAATTCCACATCTCTTCGGGTGAGCGCAAGTAGAAGTCCTTGCATCCGAACTTGTACCTGTTGGGATCACCAATAGTGTTGTTGGTCTGGACGCAAAGGAGCACCTCATGCCAGTCTGCATCCTCTGCCCTGAGATAGTGTGCATCGTTGGTGGCGATGAGGGGTATGCCTATGCTGCGGGACATCTCTATCAGGGCTGTGTTGGCAACGGTCTGTTCAGGCATGGAGTTAGGCATGATCTCGAGGAAGAAATTGCCCTTCCCCAATATTTCGTTATAGAGTGCCGCCTTTTCTGTGGCTTCTTTTTTCTTCCCCTCCAGGATCAGAGAGGGAACCTCGCCAGCGATACAGGCCGAAGAACCGATCAGTCCCTTGGCATAGCGGGAGAGGAGCTCGTAATCTATGCGCGGTTTATAATAAAAACCCTCGGTATTGGCTATGGAGACCAACTTCACCAGGTTGCGATATCCCTCTTGATTCTCCGCCAGCAAAAGGAGGTGGTAGTTGCGCTCCTTCCCTTCTCTGCGCGTATGGCCCTGGGGTTCGACATACACCTCGCATCCTATTATTGGCTTTAAACCCAACGCCGTGCAGCGCTCGTAAAACTCCACCGCTCCAAAGAGCACGCCGTGATCCGTGAGGGCAACCGCCGGCGATCCCCAATCTGCCACCTGGCGTGCTAGTTCGTCTAATCTTATGGCGCCATCGAGCAAGCTATATTCCGAGTGAACGTGGAGGTGAACAAAGGGTTTATTCAACGTTCATCTCTCCTCCTTCCAATCCTCCTATCTCTTCTTCCTCTTCTGCCTTCTTAACGAGGAGAATCTCTCCGTCAAACCAGCTCAAGATTTGCTGAATCTGTCTTTGTCCGTCAGGTTGCTCAAGTTTATGTTTCTTGCGCTGCGGACGATCTTTTAAGACTTCCGGCATGGCGAGGGTTGGCGCAAGCGAAGCAGTGCTGCTCACTTCCTTTGCGGGCAAGTTTAAAGATAAAGGAAGATCGGGAACAAGCGCCACCTCTTGTCCTTTCCATCGCAATTTCACCGATTCTGCGCTCAATTCTTGCTTGCAGAGAGAGATCAGTTGCCCAGCGCAGCGCGCCGCTGCAGCTGCATGAAAATCAAAAGGGTGGTCATCGGGAAAAGAGATGACGACCACCCCCGAAACCAATCTTACTTCCGCAGACAGCACGGCGCAATATAAGGGAAAGCTGTCTACCGAGAGGCGTTCCATGACCCTTTGCCAGCCGGCAGTTGCGTCCTCGATGCCAGCGCTCGTAGGAGGAAGAGAGGGCTCTTGAGTCTCGGCCTCCTCGGTTTCCCCATCCTCTGCGACGCTTAACTTTAACGTATCAGAAAACAAATCGAGGAAGATGCCTAAAAATACGTCGTCCCTAAGGCCCATGCGTGCCTTAGGCATGATGTTAGCGCAAAATCGCATGGCCTCTCGCAAAAAGGCTGTGTCCCACATAGGGGCTTCGTCCAGCAGGAAGCGCGTCTCTTCTTCGGACAGCTCGAGCCCCGCCAAGGCTGCGTAGCCCCACTCGCGGGTTATCCAGAGATCCCTAAAGAGAAGAAAAAGTCCTTCGCAAAGTTTCTCGAGAGAGAGGCCCTTGTTCAGCATTTCTCTAAGCTTCTTGAGCGCCGAGGTCGGCCTATCCCGCAAGGATATGACCAGCTGTTCCAACTCAAAGCGACTGCCTCCCCCTAAAAGGTCGTTTACGACCTCTACCGTAAGGTCCCCATCGCCCAAAGCCACCGCCTGCTCTAAAAAAGAGAGGGCATCACGAAGAGAACCGTCCGCTTGACGCGCCATTTCCCACAATGCCTTTTCGTCTACGGAGACGCCCTCAGAGGCACAGACTTGCTGCAGGCGTTCCACCATAAGAGAAGCAGGGATGCGTTGAAACGGCAGATGCTGACATCTCGAGCGTATCGTAACCGGCACCTTGTGAGGCGCAGTCGTGGCGAGGGCGAAGACCACATGGGCCGGAGGCTCTTCGAGCGTCTTCAAGAGGGCATTGAATGCAGCCTCCGTAAGCATGTGGACCTCATCAATGATGTACACCTTATACCGTGAAGAGAAGGGCGAGAGAGCCACATGGCTTTTCAGCTCCCTCACCTCGTCAATGCCGCGGTTAGAGGCACCGTCTATCTCCATCACGTCCAGATTTTCTCCCCTCGCTATGGACTGGCATGAAGGGCACGTATCGCACGGTTCAGCGTCATCGCTTAAGCGCTCACAGTTGAGCGCCTTCGCCAACAGGCGGGCCATCGTAGTCTTCCCAGAACCCCTCGGACCGGATAACAGATAAGCATGGCTCACCTTTTTGCGCCTCAAAGTATTCTTTAAAACCTTCACCACGCCATCCTGTCCCACTACCTCCGAAAAACGTTGTGGGCGATATTTTCTGTATAAAGCTATATACATAAACGAAGGCCTTCCTCTCTCAAGGCTTTGTCTTTTATTTTATAGCAGCTGCGGATGAAAGGCGGCAGGTTCACTTCAAATAGTTCGCGATGGGATGCTGCGCGCGGCTCCGCTGAAGGGCTTCAACGAGGGAATTTCTGAAATCCTCTAAGGAAGGCATCCCCGGTAACAATTCCTCTTCGCTTACCACGAGATCTCGACCTACCTTGAGATGAGAAACGCCTTCCAGTTGAATGACCTGAATGTCGTATGGTTGCGTCTCAAGCTGAAGCGCCCGGTCCAGTCGAGAGGTCGTCTCGTCCAAGAGCGCCTTCGCTTCGGGATTTTGGGGCCCCCTCCAGACAGGGAAATTATCGATAGTCATCACATACTCGTTGCCTTCGGCGCGCACTTGAATGCGCAGAAGATGGAGGGCTTCCTTTCTTCTGATGGGCCACCCTTTACTCCTCAAAAAGTCGATCAGATACATTACGCGCTCGCTCACCCTGGGGTGATCCAGATAAATGCCGGGATCGAAGTAAGGGCGCTTCCACTCTTCAGCCTCTAATCTCTCAAGAGTGGTGACGACGGCAATAGGAGGATAACCCCTTTCGGCCAACAAGGTAGCTGCGCCGAGGTCGGCCTCCCGCTCCAAGTCCCTGCTGTAGGCGTTCATTATGGCCACCTGAGCCACATTGCCCAAGACCAGCGCTGCCACCTCTCCACCGCCTGCAATCGCTATGCCCAAAGCGAGGAGGCTCAGCCGCTGATTTCTGGCCACTTGAATCATGACGTGGCGCTTCTCGGCATGAACCAGCTCATGAGCGATGACGCCGGCGAGTTCCGCATCGCTCTTCACGAAATCGAGCATGCCCGACGTCACATAGATTATGCCTCCAGGCAGAGAAAAGGCGTTGGGTACGTCTTCTTTTATGATCCTCACTTCATACGGAAGGTCCCTTTGCAGGGAAGGCATGAAGCGTTGCAAGATCATGGCTACGCGCGCCTCAAGTCTTGGGTCAGCGATCCGTTCCCATTGCTGCTCTATTTGAGCGGCTACTTTTTGTCCTAATGATATTTCCTTAGCTAATTCCTTGTCTGTCTCAGCGAAAGCGACTATCGCAGGCAATAGGACGCACAACGAAACTAACGAAACCGTGGAGATCGAAATAACTAACCGGAGGCTCCGTCGTGCTTTATATAGCCACGAAAAGCCTGGCGGCCCTTTTGCAAAGTTAAAAGCTTTTGACGCAATTCCCCTACTTGACCTTCTAAACGTAACTGGATCTCCCTTTCGCGTTCAAGCAATCTTGACACGAGATTGCGGATTTCTTCTACTTTTTCTACTATTTGACGATAACCCTCTTCTCCCAACCTCTGAGCCAAAGCGTTCCAAAACGATATGCTCTCTCTTCCGTCTTCGATTCCCATAGCCGAGGCCACTTCTGCCCATAGCCCTTGCAGCATCTCTTGTTCGGAGATGAGGCGCTGTTTCCGCCTCAAAACATCCATCAACCCTTCGACATCTGAAAGATCCACACAACGCTCCTCTTCATCGAGGAGGGAGTTAAGATCAATATACAGCTTTAGTTCCTTTAGGGCAAGCTCCTGGATTTTCCCCTCATCAACCTGCAATGTCCAACCCTCCGGTAGGGATTTGCCGCATTTTGGGACTCGCAACCTCGCGAACCTCCCCTTTGTCTTTCCGCAACGTTTCTATCGCTTTTTCCCAAGAAAGCCGCAACTCTTCGAGCATGCCACGAACTATTTTGACTTTGTTTGAGTCAAGATAGACATTGGCTTCGACAAGCTGTTCATGCATAAAGCTATAGAGTGAGAGTAATCCCTTTGCAAGTTTTTCATCCACCTCTACGTTCAGCGCTACCATCAGTTCCCTGATGACACGCTGAGCCCTTTGAAGGTGAGCGTTAGCTGACTCGCGATCTTTCTTGGAAATAGCTTCTTCTGCGACTGCACAAGAACGGATACCGATGTCATACGTCAAAAGCAAAAGCTTCTCTTTCGATGCCGTCATTATTTGGTTTTGTAGGTAAATTTCTTGGGCCGAGGCGTGTGCGCTGCCGCCCATTCGTATCCCCTCCCCCTTCTCTTAGTTTCGGTCACAAGGCGAGGGGAAATTATCCCCTTCGATCATTTCTACAAGGCGCTTGCCATAATCCCAGAGTTGACGCGCCACGGCACGGTAAAGCTCCTCATCTCCTCCGTAAGGATCGATCACCTCGTAACCCTCGGGCAAGAAGAGACGGGGTAAAACCTTATGACATTGAGACTCCTGCATTTTAATCTGCCGCTTGGGATCTACAAGCGCTCCGTAAAGATAGACGCGATCGGCGTGAGCGGGAAAGAGCCGTTTTATCTGTTCTACCTGGCTTACGGTCATTGCAACGATCAAACTCGCTGCCGCCAGATCTGATTCTGTGACTTGAGCTGCCTTGTGAGGGCTGATGTCTATGCCGTACTCCTCAAGCAATACCTTGACCGCCAGCTCGCTCGGAAGTGCTCCATCTTCTGCCATTAAGCCTCGCGATGAGACACTCCACAAATTGGCAAGCCCTTTCTCTTCTAACAAAAATCGCACTATACCAGCTGCCATTGGACTTCTACAGGTGTTGCCGGTGCAGACGAACAAAACCTCAGGCATCATCCTTACCTTCGCTCATGAGGTGCTGCAGCAGATCTGCACGGTTTATCATACCCGCCAACGCGCCATCCCTGACCACGGGGGCACGCTTGATATTGTTCTTTATCAGGATCATAGCTACATGGAAGTCGCTGTCGTTTTCGGTGAACGTGATGACCTTCTTGGTCATATACTTTTTTACGGCCTCACGGCTCACCCTCCTCAGTCTAAAGCGGAATTGCCCAAGATCTGGGATGAATGTGGGGTCTTGAAGCAATTCGAAATACCCAGGCAGAGCGGCCCTCACTATATCTTTCTCGCTCAAAATGCCCACGACCTTGCCATCGAGATCCACCACCGGCGCGCTGGAGATGCGATGTATGGACAAAACCTCGATGGCCTCGGCTAAAGAGGTATCCTCCGTCAAAGCCGTAAGATCTCGATCCATCAGTTCCTCTATAATCATCGCCGCTCACTCCTAATCCAACTTTTCGAGGCGAACCCGCGAAACGAGCGATTTCACCTTATCCATACCTCCAATGCCATGACCGGGGTGTGCGATCTCTTCCCAAAGACAAGCCATGGCGAAGCGAACGGTCATCTCCGTATCCATACCCTCCTCGTGCGCCACAATGAGCCCGGCCATCAAGGCATCTCCAGCTCCTATCATGGAAACCGCCTGATCGACATCGATCTCCGCCACATATATGCCATTGGGGGTGTAAAATATATTGCCGAGACCATCGTGCGTAGCGCATGCCGTAATCGCCCATTCCACGCCTTGAGCGTGAATCTGCGAGATACGCTCCACGAGCTTATCTAAGGAATCGATTGGGTATCCTAACGTAACCGATATGAAGCGATGGTCGATCCGAACAGCTGTGGGCACTATCTCAAGGGCTGCGGAAAGCGGTGGCCCGGCAGCATCCAAGAAGACCGGCACTCCGACTGCCTTTGCCTTCTCGACCAGCGTACGATAGTAATCTTGAGGAACGCCCGGAGGGAGAGAACCCCCTATAGCTACCAAACTGGCCCGTTTGAGCATGCGATCGTAATTTATGGTAAACCGAGAGAGCGCCTCCTCCGATATGTAAGGTCCCATGGCAGCTATGCCGGTCTCCATATGTCCTACTGGGTCCACAATATAAACGTTCGTCCGCGTCTCGCCCTTTACGTGGACGAAATTAGTGGAAATCCGCATCCTCCGCATGGCATCCCTTATATACTCGCCGTTAAACCCCGCCAAAAAACCCATAGCGACAGAATCGTAATTGAGCTGCTTGAGGATCACAGAGACGTTGATGCCTTTACCGCCAGGCAGCTGCCTTACGCTCGACGCGCGAAACCAACCGCCCAAGTGAAACTCCGGCACCATGTACTCTTCATCCACAGCTGGGTTCAGAGTTACCGTAACTATCAACCGTCCCACCTCAATCCTCTAAAGGAGCGAATACACATCTTCGAGAGTTTTAACTGGCCTCGTTTCCTTCGCTTTCCCATTCTCCAATACGATAATAACGGGTAGCTCGTCTATTCTGAGCCTATCCTTAAACTTTGCATTCTTATAGGCGTCAACTAAAACCACTTCTTTTTTATTTTCGGCGCTCCACCGCTCAACATCCGCAGCCAATTTAACCTGAGGTTCATCGATGGCAGAATAAAAGAGCGCCACGACGTGATCTCGCTCGAAGAGCAGCTTCTGCCAATAAAGTTGCTGAGATATATAGGCGTAGGCCGCCATAGCGGCTGTGGCTCCATCTCCAGCCGCGGTGACGGCTTGTCGCAAATACTTGTGACGCACATCGCCGGCTGCGAAAACCCCCTCTGCGGATGTCTCCATCGCTTCATTTGTGACGATCCAGCCATCCTTCGTCTCGACCAGACCCTTGACGGCTTCAGAGCTCGGGATGAGGCCCACGAAGACGAAAACACCTGCAACCGGCAACTCCCACGACGACCCAGCCTTGAGATCCTTGACGACGACTCCTTCAACCATGTCGCTCCCTTTTATTTCTTGGACGACGCAGTTCCACAAAACCTCTACTTTGGGGTTAGAGAGTGCTCTCTGAATCGCTGCCTTGTCGGCGCGAAAGCTATCCCTGCGATGTATTATATAGACCTTAGAAGCGAATCTGGTCAGGTAATCGGCCTCTTCCACGGCGGTATTGCCTCCGCCGACGACCGCCACGGGCACATCCTTAAAGAATGGCCCGTCGCAGACCGCACAGAAACTTACCCCTCTGCCCGAAAATTCTACCTCTCCGGGGACCCCGAGCTTGCGAAAGGTGGCGCCGCTGGCTACGATCACAGCTTCCGCTTCGATCTCTCCCTTTGAAGTTAGCACCACCTTGGCCCCATTTCGGGACTCTATTTTGCTCACCTCAGATTCTCTGAACTCAGGCCCAAATTCCTCAGCATGTTTCCTGATGGATTCGGCCAACTCTCCGCCGGAGATGCGCCTCAAGCCAGGCCAATTGTCCACGTCGGCGGTGAGCGTTATTTGACCTCCGACCACTCCCTTTTCCAGCAGCAACACATCGAGGCCGGCGCGCCTGGCATAAATGGCCGCCGTGAGGCCTGCCGGTCCGGCTCCTACAATAACGAGCTCGCGCTTTTCCATCTCACAATCCCCCCGTCTAAAGATCGGCCCTGCGCCACAAGCACACCCTGGGGACGCCGGCATAATCGCTTACGCAATCGACGAACTCCAAAACTCCCGTATCTATTTCCCTTAAGGCATCCGCCTGTTCCTTATCGCCCACCTCAACGGCCAAAAAACCGCCTCTTCGCAAAAACCGCGATGACGCTCTCAGCAAAGGTCTGTAAGCGGTGAGCCCGTCTTCCCCGCCATCCAGCGCTTCTTTCGGTTCATAAAGGGAAACCTCGGGCATGAGGCCCTTTAGCTTTCCGGTAGGAATATAGGGAGGATTGCTCACGATCAGGTCCAAAGAAGCACAGTCTAATAGCAAGTGAAGCGGATCGCTCTCGCGCCATAGCGCTATCCTATCGAATAATCTATAGCGGAGGAGGTTTTGCCGCGCAAAGGCCAACGCACGAGAGCTGGCATCGACAGCGATGCCGCGGGCCGATGGTCTTTCCGTAGCTATTGCTATGGCTATACACCCGCTTCCCGTGCCCCAATCTAAAAAGAGCCCCTCCTCAAAACAGGAAAGGGCCACTTCAACCAAAAGCTCGGTCTCCGGGCGGGGCACAAGACAACCTGGCCCCACAGCTAACGTTATCCCCCAAAACTCCCATTCTCCCAACACGTACGCGAGCGGCTCACGATTCGCCCTTCGTCTGGCCAGCGCGATCAACCTCTCCGCCTGATGCGGCGACAGGGGGTATTCCGAGTTTAAAAAGAGGTGATCTTTCTTCCAGCCTAACTCGTGGCATAGCAGTAGATCTGCCTCAAAGGCAGCATTATCTATCTTGCCATCTCGTAATAATGTCGTTAGGGAACGTCTAATTTCCGCTACTGTCACCAAAGCGTTAAGCCTCTAACCGCTTGAGCCTCTCCGACTGGTCGGCCATTACGAGGGCCTCGATCAGCTCATCGAGGTCTCCGTCCAAAATTTGGTCCAGTTTATAGAGCGTAAGCCCTATACGATGGTCGGTAACGCGATTTTGAGGGTAATTATAGGTCCGTATCCGCTCGGACCGCTCGGCCGTGCCGATCTGACCCTTTCGTTCAGCGGCGAGCTCATCCTCCTGCTTTTTCAGTTCCATCTCGTAGAGTTTAGCCCTCAGAAGCTGCATGGCTTTTACTCTATTTTTGAGCTGAGACCTCTCATCCTGGCAAGTCACGACGATACCTGTCGGCAAGTGCGTTATCCGAACGGCGGAGTCTGTCATGTTCACATATTGTCCGCCTGCACCGCTGGCACGAAAGGTATCGATCTTCAAATCGTCCGGATCTATGTGGACGTCCACTTCTTCCGCCTCGGGCAGAACCGCAACAGTGGCAGTAGATGTATGAATGCGACCGCTCGCTTCGGTCACAGGAACGCGTTGAACGCGATGTACGCCGCTTTCATACTTTAGCAAGCTATATGCGCCTTCTCCTTCGATGCGAAATACGACCTCTTTAAAGCCTCCAAGGCCCGTCTCGCTCGAGCTGAGCATCTCTGTGGTCCATCCTTTGCGCTCGGCATAGCGCATATACATGCGGAACAGCACAGCCGCAAAGAGGCTGGCCTCCTCGCCGCCCGCGCCTGCCCGTATCTCCACTATGACGTTCCTATTGTCGTTCGGATCCTTAGGAAGCAAGAGGAGTTTGATCTGGGCCTCCAACTCCTCAAGCTGGGGCTCCAAGGCGCGAAGTTCCTCGTGCGCCAACTGACGCATCTCCTCGTCGCTCTCGGACTCGAGGATTTCGCGGGCTTGGCGCAACTTAGAGACGACTCCTTTATATTCCCTATACTTGCTCACCATATGGCCAAGCTCTGCATACCGTTTGGCCAGTTTGGATACCTCAAGCGGATTCGAAGCCACACCGGGATCGCTCAAGCGCTCCTCAAGGTCGCGGTAGCTTCTTTCCATCTCGTTCAGCTTGTCTTCCAAATCCATCGTTTTCTACTCTCCCACATGTACCAGGCTTCACTCTTCGCTCAATAGTGCTTCCATGTCTCCATGCGCATAGGGACGGTCACAGGGAAGCGCTTCGGGACATTTGCCATAAAGCAGACAAGGCGGGCCAGCTACCTCAAAGGCGAGCGGAGCAGCCTCTCTGGCTAAAACGAGCATCTTCTTGGCCACTTCCCTGATCTCCCACTGCGCCCTGCGGCACAGCCTGAGTTCGAAGAAATGAAGGAGCTCCCTTGCGTTCATCGTCACTACCATGCGAGTCTCCCATGCCTGGGGAAGCACAAAGCGGGCGTCCTCTTTAGGAATCCCCATCTCGACCAGCTCCCTGTAAAGGGTGCCGGAACGGGACATATGCTCCTCGAAAATGCTGCGAGCCGCTTCTGATTCTCTTATAGACGAGGGCATGACATATTGCGCTTCCATCATGGACACGTAGCGTTGGCTCTGCTGGCTGAAGCTGGCGATGCGATGGCGAACCAGCTGGTGAGAACACGTACGACTGATCCCTTCTAAGGCGAAAGAAAAGGAGGCATGCTCAAAAGGCGATAGATGCCCACTCTGCCGCAGTCGACAGATAAGCCTTTTTTCCTCCTCTGCCCCCATCCCCTCGAGGAGGTTCGAGGCAGAGGAGGAACTATAACACAACCGCGCAGCCGCAGCCACCAGCCTATCCGGCTCAGGCGTATGGCTCAATAGCGACACACGACTATTCCCTTGCGTTGCCCTCTTCTGCATCTTTCTTCTGACCGTAATCTATGCCGGCGTATTTCTTCTGGAACTTTTCCACCTGCCCGGCCTCGGCCATACGGCCTCGCTTTCCCGTATAAAATGGATGACATTCAGAGCAAACGGAAACCCTTATCTCCGGCAGCGTAGATCTCGTCTCAAAGGTGTTGCCACAGGCGCATACGACTGTGCAGCGATCGTATTTGGGATGAATATCCTTCTTCAAGAGCGTCACCTCCTTCATATGTGCATTATACCCAAGCCACTTCGCTCGTGATGAGCCATCGCATGATAAGCCGCATCGCCAACGACTGCCACAGCCAACCAACTGTCATTTCTGACTATGGCAAGCTTGACACCTACGCTGGATTCCAATAGGCTCATCGCCATAAAACTGCCGATGGCCTCCGCAGTGGCGTGCATCAGGGCGTGCATCTCCCCGCTGTTCTTATTTACAACCCCTCCATTTAAAGCAGCGCCCACCACCGCCCTCGTCAGCTTATGTGGGACCTCTCCGGCCAACCCCCCTACCTCTGTAGCCACAGAGCGCCATCCCATAGCCGCTATTTGATCCTTGCACTGCTCCTCCGCATCGGGAGAGGTGGTGGAGGCCAAAAGCAAGGCCACTCGTCCAACTTGACTCTCGTCACCAATGTGAAAGGTGAGAGAAATTTTACCCAACTCTCTGCTTTTCTCTAACCCCCTCGGTTTCTCCTCAGGTGACAGATCTTTTTGCTCATCATCCTCGGTCTCGGCCCTCTCGCGCCTCCAAAACATGCCATACTCCCTCCCTTTTATATATCGAGGCCTGTTCTTCAAATCCTCCGCATGTGTGCCTTTGTGTTTTTATTTTAACATAAGGACCCCCAGGCGATGGGGCTTTCGCTAAAACGACGCAAGTGGCGCCACGCCCAAGATGGTCTTTAGCGATATAACGTGGACGAAATACCGGTAATTGTATGCTCTGGCCGGTGAAGCCAGCTCTCGTGCAAACAACACAGCCGATTGACGATACGGCGACGAAGATGTATATAAAAAGCGCATCGGGGGAGTCGAATAAAAGCGACTGAGAGGAGGTAACCAACCTCGACCCCTGGAACCTGATCCGGGTCATACCGGCGCAGGGAAGGTGCGCCCTTTCGACAAATCCTTCCTAACGCCGACATGCCCGGCACAAAGGGAGGTCGGCAATATCCTAAAGGTGACTCAGCTTTCCAAAAGCTTCACAGGCTTATCGGTCTTTAAGAATCTGAATTTGGAGGTTCCTAACGGCGTTTTCTGCGCCCTCATCGGCCCTTCTGGCTGCGGCAAAAGCACGTTTTTTGACGTGCTTATGGGTGTGCTTCCCATGGATTCCGGAGAGATATCTTGGGGTGGTCGAAGCGTAAACGACCTCAAGCATATCGCCGCCTATATGCAGCAAAAAGACCTGCTCCTTCCATGGTTTTCTCTTGAAGAAAATGCGCTCCTTCCCGCGAAGATCCTCAAAGGGCAAAAGAAAGACGGCCGCAAAGCCGTCAGAGACCTCTTCGCGCGCTTCGGCTTGTCCGGTTTCGAAAACTATCTGCCACATCAGGTTTCGGGCGGAATGCGCCAGCGAGCCGCATTGGTGAGGACGCTCACGTTCGACAGGGAACTGGTCCTCCTCGACGAGCCACTCTCCGCCCTCGACGCATTGACGAGGAGCATACTCCAGGAAGAGCTCTTGAATCTGCAGCTCGAATTCGGTAAAACCGTCTTGATGATCACCCACGACGTCGAAGAGGCTCTCCTTCTGGCCGATGACGTCGTCATCCTTTCGTCCTCTCCCATGAGGCTGCTTGAGCGCATCCACATCACCTCAGCGAAGCCGCGCAGACCCTCCGATCCGGAGATAGGGCGCTACAAAGAGATCGTGCTCTCCGAGCTGAAGAGGGAGTTGACAGTTGCGCAATAGATCAGCAGCGCTCGTTCCGCTCTGTGCGTTTCTCATAGTTTGGGAAGTGGGATGTCGTCTTTTCAACGTTCAGCCATTTATACTTCCTCCGCCATCGCGCGTCTTGGCAGTCTCCTTTTTACAGGCGCCGACATTGTTCTCTCATGCCATGACCACGGCAGCCGAGATCCTCCTCGGCTTAGCGTTGGCTTTGGCTGTGGCTGTGCCGCTTGCCATCTCCATGTTTTATCACAAGGTCGTAGAGCGTGCCCTTTCCCCGCTGCTCGTGGCCTCTCAGGCCATCCCGGTCTTTGCCCTTGCACCGCTCCTCGTGGTATGGCTCGGCTATGGCGTTGCGAGCAAGGTGGTAATGGCAGCGGTGATTATATTTTTCCCGATCGCCGTTTCGCTCTTGGAGGGCTTCAAGAATTGCGATAAAGACTACGAACTGCTCTTCAATTTGATGGATGCTACCTTCTGGCAGAAGCTGCGGTTGCTCCACTGGCCGTGGGCGTTGCCGTCGTTTTTTGCCGGGTTGAAGATGGCGGTCGCTGTAGCCACCATAGGTGCTGTCATAGGAGAGTGGGTAGGGGCCCAAAAAGGGCTAGGCTATCTCATGATTCAAATGAACGCCAGACTTCGGGCTGATATGGTCTTCGCATCGATTCTCTGGCTCACAGTGATAGGCATGGGCCTGTGGGGATTGGTAGGATTACTGGAAAACAAGGTGCTCTATTGGAAGAAGGAGGGTTAAAAGATGAGAAAATTGGTCGCGATATTATTTGTAGTCTTCGCTATAGCAACTCCTGCGAGTGCAAAAGAGGTCCGCTTGATGCTCGATTGGTTTCCCAACGTTGATCACCTCCCCCTTTATGTGGCTCGCGAAAGGGGATATTTCGCAGATGAGGGGTTGGAAGTGAAGTTTTTGTCCCCCTCGGAGACGTCAGATCCGTTGAAGCTCGCAGCAGCGAAAGCGGTGGAGCTCGGCATCTCCTATCAACCACAGACGATAGTAGCAGCATCGGAGGGAATACCGATCAAAGTCGTCGGGCGTCTTATAGGGCATCCGCTTACCACCTTGCTATACCTTGAAGGTAGAGGGATAGAAAAACCGAAAGACCTGGAGGGGAAGAAGATAGGATATACGGTGCCGGGTGTAATGGATGTGCTCACGGAGGCTTTCGCTAAGATAAACGGCATCTCGCGATATCAGCTCATCCACGTGGGATTTACCATAGTCCAATCGCTCGTCTCGGGCAAAGTAGATGCCGTCTCCGGAGGCTATAGGAACTACGAGTTCGTCGAATTAAGACAAGAGGGATACAAGCCAGCCTTTTTCGCCTTTGAAGAGCACGGCATACCCGAGTTCGACGAGTTAGTGATGACAACCAGCGCCGAATATGCTGCCCAAAACGAAGACCTTTTACACGGCCTCAGGCGTGCCATTCAAAAGGCCGTGGAGGAAGTCAGGCGCGACCCCGAAGGAGCGCTTTCTCTTTACTTTAAAGCCCTTCCCGAGGCACCAAAGGAGCTCGAACGGGAGGTCTTTAGACTGACGCTTCCGCTTTACGCGCAGAGTCAACTGCTCGACATTGCGAGATGGCAGCGCTTCGCTGATTTTGCCTCGGAATTCGGGTTGATAGGGAGCCCGATCGACGTGAGCGAACTTTTATGGAGTGGAGGTGCAACCAGATGAACCGCGATGCGATCCGAAGGCTCACGCTGGCCGGGGTGCTCGCAGCGACGGCCGTGCTGCTTTCCGGTATATCTTTTCCAATAGGTCCTACGCGCACTTTCCCTTTCCAGCACACGGTAAATGCCGTAGCGGGCGTACTTTTGGGGCCGTGGTGGGCGGCCGGGGCAGCACTTGTGGCCAGCGTAATCAGAAACGCGATGGGCACGGGCACGATCTTCGCCTTCCCTGGAAGCCTGCCCGGAGCGCTCGTGGTGGGTTTCGCATCTCGTCTGCCCATTTTCGGCGAAGGACGCCGACATTGGGCTGCGCTCCTTGAGCCGCTCGGCACAGGCCCCATCGGTGCAGGCCTCTCTGCCTACTTGATAGGACCTGCAGCCGGAAAAGCCGCGGGCTTCGGTTTTTTGCTCTCCGCCTTCTTGGCGAGCAGCATACCCGGAGCGTGCCTTGGTTTCATATTGCTGTGGGCAATGAGGCACATCAAGGGTTAGCGCAAACGCCGTCGGTCTACGGATCTACAACACGCGCAACCCCTTAAGTGGCCTGAGGCCGGTCTATATCTCCTCCGTAGCCTCATCGTTATCGGTGGCAAGCCATTTACCCCAATCAAAACCGACCAAACCGCTCGCCACATAAAGCGAGACAGCAGCAAGCGGCATGGCGCTGCGAAAAACCACGAAGAGGATTACAAGCAGGATCGCCAAAGCCGATGTCTTCGCTTTGCTCAAGTTCCTCGCATGAAGCATTTTGAAGTTGCTGTAGCGGAGGTTCGATATCATCAAAGCCCCCGTGCAGAAGGCGATCACTGCTGCCGCCAAAGGAGGAAGAGTATAACCTGCCACAACAAATGCCGCAAGGAAGGTCCCCGCTGCAGGTATAGGAAGTCCTTGAAAGGCCGAGCGAAAAGACGTGATATTGAAGCGAGCCAAACGCAAAGCGCCGCACAAGACATAAAAGGCGATGACAAGGGCCCCTGCGACCCCCCAAAACCCCTTCATATAGGCGGAATAAAATATCATGGCCGGGACGACGCCGAAACTCACCACATCCGCCAGGCTGTCCAGCTCGACCCCAAAAGAGCTGCTCCCTCCTAACGCGCGGGCGACTTTACCGTCCATGAAGTCAAAAATACCCGCCACTGGAACGAGCCAAGCGGCGGGCAAGATATGACCGTGCCAGGCCAACACTAAAGAAAGGACGCCCGTCAATATGTTGCCACTCGTGATCATATTGGGCAAAATTTGCTTAAAAGTTATGTACTTGCGTCGTTTCTTGCGCTTTCTGCTCATCGTCTATCACCCCAATCGGCGTTTCCCCCGCCACAACCTTTTCCCCAACTCCGACCAACGGCCTCACGCCCTCAGGCAAATACACATCTACCTTAGAACCCAATTTTATCATGCCAAAAGGCTCGCCTCGCTCCAATCTATCTCCCTCTTTCACCCTGCAAGCTATCCGCCTCGCCAAAATGCCAGCGACCTGGACTAACTGCACCACTCCCAAGGAGGTATCAATTAAAAGATACAGGCGCTCGTTCTCCTCTGAAGCCTTAGGAGCAAAGGCAAACCACTTCTTGCCCGGCACATACTTCATCGAGATCACTCGTCCGGAGAAGGGGACTCTGTTTACGTGGACGTCGAAGATCGACATAAATATCCCTACCTTCGTCGCTTCCCCTAAACCTCGACAGAACACTCTTTTCACCTCTACAACCTTCCCATCTGCGGGGCTTACCCATAGGGCAGAATCGGGCGGTGGGTTGCGCTCCGGGTCGCGGTAAAACCATGCCACCAAGAGCGCAAAAGCGGCGATTGCCGCACACATCGGCAGGCTCACAAACCAACTCGCCATAGCGATGAGCGCTAAGGTGCCAATGCCTTTGCGTCCCTCAGGGGCTATTCGCATCCTCAATCCCCTTCGGCGACATCTTCATGGATGACTGACACGTCGGCGACGACGTCTCCCTCATCTAAGCGGACTAAAATATAACCTGTCGCAGATCGGCTCATCACCGGCATCTCGTTGACAGATAGCCTGATGATGCGCCCCTTGCCAGTGATCACAAAGACTTCGTCCTGAATCCCAACTCCCCACGACCCAACCAGCGACCCAGTGCGACCTGTGAGCCTCATGGCGCGGACGCCCATTCCGCCGCGATGATGACGAGAAAATTCGTCATATTCCACCAGTTTACCCACGCCCAATTCGGATATTAAAAACATCTTCCTGCCAGGCCTTACGATGTCGCATCCGACGAGTCTGTCTCCTTCGGCGAGGCGCATAGCCCTAACTCCGCGCGCCGCCCTGCCCTGAGGAGGGATCTCTCTTTCATCAATTCTGAGCGCCTGTCCCGAGGCCGTTACCAAGACTAATTCGTCCTCACCAGAAGTAAAACGGACGCGAGCAATGGCATCGCCGTCTTCAAACCCCATTACCCTACGGCCTACGCTGGTGAGTCCTTCGAGCTCAGAAACGGGAAGCCTTTTCGCATTCCCACGCTTAGTGGCGAAAAACACAAACTTAGCCCTCTCCGTACAACTGTCGCCGAGGGTCACGATCTCTTCGTTCTCTCCCAGAGAGAGAAAGCGGTTTACATTTTTCCCCTTGCCGCTCTTCGCTTCCGGAATAACATATCCGCGGATCGCAAAGACTCGCCCTTCGCTCGTAAAGAAATATACGTTACGATGCGTAGTTGTGACGATGAGCCTCGCTATCTCATCTTCGCTCGAGAGGTTTATGCCCTTTACGCCTTTCCCTCCCCTGCCCTGCGAACGATAATCACCAATGGGCATCCTGCGCAAGTAACCGTCGCGCGAAAGGACCACGACGATCTCAGACTCGGGGATCAGTTCTTCCTCGGCGAGGATCTCTACGGAATCCGAGATCTCCGTGCGGCGGCTATCAGAATAGCGATTCTTTAATACAACAAGCTCATCTCTAACCACGCTATCAAGCAGTTTAGGCGAAGTCAATATTGCGTTATATCGACTTATATCCTGAAGAAGGCTCGCCAGCTCTTCCTCCAATTTATGTCGCTCCAAATTGGTGAGACGCTGGAGGCGCATATCCAATATAGCCTTCGCCTGTGCCTGAGTAAACCCAAACTCTTGTACCAGCCCAGCTTCGGCACTTCTGGCATCCCTTGAAGACCGAATCAGCGCGATGACCTGGTCAATCATATCCAGCGCACGGACTAACCCTTCTATCAGATGGGCCCTCTCTTCCGCTTTCTTGAGGCGAAAGGCGGTGCGCCTTCTTACCACAGACCTGCGATGTTCCACAAACACTCGGAGCAGTTCGAGAAGCGGAAGCGTCATCGGCTTCGCATCCACAAGGGCCAGATTTATGACGCCAAAGGTGGTCTGAAGCTGAGTGCGGGTGTAAAGCTGGCGAAGTGCCAAATCGGGATCAGCATCGCGCTGCAGCTCGATGACGATCCTGAGCCCCCTACGATCCGACTCGTCCCTTATGTCGGCCACACCGTTGATGCGCCCTTCTTTCGCCTCTCGGGCGATCGTCTCCACGAGGCTGGCTTTGTTGACCATGTACGGGATCTCGGTGATGACGACGGCCTTTCTGCCTCGTCCCGATTCTTCCTCGTGCGCCTTACCCCTGACGATGAGCTTTCCCCTTCCGGTCTTATAGGCATCTACGATGCCGTCCCTCCCCATGATAATGCCACCCGTGGGAAAGTCCGGCCCCGGCAGGACGCTCAAGATCTCGTCGAGCTCCACGTTCCCGTCATTTTCGATAAAAAGGCACAGAGCGTCGATCACTTCGCCGAGGTTATGAGGCGGGATATTCGTAGCCATGCCGACGGCTATGCCAGAAGAGCCGTTCAACAAGAGATTGGGCAGGAGTGCCGGCAACACGAGGGGCTCGCGGAGCGATTCGTCGAAGTTGGGACCCCAATCCACAGTGTCTTCGTCTATGTCGGCCAGCATCTCCTCTCCGAGAGGAGAGAGCCTGGCCTCTGAGTAGCGCATGGCGGCCGGAGGATCACCGTCTATGGAACCGAAGTTCCCCTGCCCATCGATCAGAGGATAGCGCATGGAGAAATCCTGAGCCATGCGGGCCAGTGCATCGTATATGGCCGCATCGCCGTGAGGGTGGTATTTGCCCATCGTCTCTCCAACTATACGCGCCGATTTCTTATATGGCTGGTTGGAGCGCAGCCCCAACTCGAGCATACTGTAGAGTATTCTCCTCTGAACAGGCTTGAGGCCATCGCGAGCATCCGGTATCGCGCGTCCCACGATGACGCTCATAGCATAGTCGAGATAGCTCTGTTTTACCTCTTCTTCCAAAGTCAAAGGAAGGACCTTTCCAAGCCCTCCGCCTTCTTCTGCCATTTCAAAACCTCCACACGCTTTCAATCGTAAGGCGACGGGAGTCTCCGTCGCCTTACGAGATCTTGCCTATTATTTTAACACAAACCCAGCGCGCGGCTTACGGCATCCTTGATGGACCTACAAACCGTCCTGCACCATCGAGGCCGGATAGCCTATCTCCTCCAAAGCATCCATGACGATTTTTATGTCGGGAGCCTCCACCTCTATCACTTTACCCTCCAGGCTAACGCTGTATTTCGAGAGGCCCAACCCTGCCAATGCCTTGGTAATGCGATTTACGCAGTGCTGACATGACATATCAGGCACGCTCAACGTAAATTTCGCCACTACAAAACACCTCCCTTGCTTTCATTTCATCTGCTTTCATTTTATGCGCCGCTCAATTTCTTCTTTTGGAATGCGCGTGAGTTCGCCCTTGGGAAGGACTTTCAACAGCTCCCACGCCATATCGAGCGATTGCCCTATATCCCTGTCTTCATCATAGGATTGTCTCACGAAGCGTTCCTCGAAGGCCTTCCCAAAGTCCATGTAAGCGGCGTCGACCTGCGAAAGCTCGTCTTCCCCTACGACACTGGCGAGGGCCCGCACATCTTGGACCCGGCTGTATGAGTGGACAGGATATCCAACGCGGAGATGCCGGTATGAATGAAATTTCTGGGGTAGGAACGGGCCATGGGGTTGATGGGCATCCCGTTGACGTCACGGCTCAAGCTGCCAAAAACTGGACCGCAGCCGTCTCTGTCTTCTCCAAGGCCTGAAAGAACTCTGCCTAAAATAGAAGGGGAGAGTTTCATCTTCAGCCCCTTGCCTAAAAAGCGCACCCTCGCAGCCTCGGTCACGAGTCCCTGAGTGCCGGCAAAGACTTGAACCAGCATAGCCTCCTCGCTCACGAGCATGACTTGCCCCAAACGGGTGGTACCGCTTGGATCTTTCACCTCGGCCAGCTCTCCATAGCGGTCAAGTCCCACTTTTCCTGTAAAAGTGAATGGCCCATGATTTTCTTAGACCACCATTCCATTCACCTCCTCTTCCAGACCTACAATGCTCGAGTCCATCCCTGAGCCTGTCCAGCTCGGGCAAGTTCTACTTTGGTGAAAGTGATCTTGCGCCACCTCTTGGCTGCCCTTATTAAACTTAAAAAGTGAACTGCCCCGGGATTGACGGAGAGTAAGATTCTTCAAGAGAAGGAAGTCATGAAAACACAAATCAGATACTCGCACATAGGTAAAGGAACGGGCGGTTCGTATGGTATTTGAACATGAGAAGGAATACCCTTCTTGAGTGGGCTGCTATTAACTCCATAGCCCCTAAGAGTGATTGTACACCTGAAACCCTTAAATTACTTGGATCAGGCAGGCTGAAGCGAAGCCAAGGCATACGTCCTGGAATGACGAGCGCGGAACGTGATCGCATGAAGGAGTTGGAGCTAAGAGAACCTAAGGCTTGCGCCGTGCCAACGAAATCATACGCAGGAGTATTGCTTTTT